>Ga0137379_10007422_pt1 | contig 10400 bp, 7 predicted proteins | sample SagtaG_18_FD_104812 | JGI IMG/M metagenome (GOLD analysis project Ga0137379, IMG submission 104812) | Vadose zone soil microbial communities from Sagehorn Ranch, Mendocino, California, USA - Sage2_L_80_16 metaG | ecosystem: Environmental > Terrestrial > Soil > Vadose zone | place: USA... | reverse complement strand
GCGCGTGGAGCACCTCCAGGCGGACGTCGGCGACCTCGAAGATGCCGCCGTCCTCCATCTCGATGTCGGCGTCGTCGGGATGCGTCTCGCGCCACAGCCCGCGGTCCTTCGGGTGCAGGGCCACCGGCGCGTCGTCCCGTTCGGCCAGTTCCATCGCGGCGGCGACATGGGCGGCGTGGCCGTGCGTGCAGATGACCGCGAGCACCTCGCGGTCGCCCAGCGCCTCCAGCAGGCCCGCCGCATCCGAGCCCGGATCTATGACGATGACCTCCTCGTCGTCACCGACGATCCAGGTGCTGACCTCGCCGCCTTCCGGCGAGAACCGATCGATCCGAGTGGTCATCCGGCCGCTTCCTTCCTGATCTGCCTGAGCCGACCCTTCTTACCACAGCCACCCTAGGACACGCTGCGGACGAGGGAGATGATCTGCCATGTGACGGCCAGCTCGCGCAAAGAGGCGCCGGTGGATCGGGGGGACGTAGCTTTTGGTCATCGAGGGTCACCGTGACCACGACAACGGCGCGTTCGGGATCACGTCGTCGGCAGGCTGTAGATCAGGTACGAGGGGTCGTGATAGACAAGTCGGTAGCGCCGAAGGCTGGTCGCGTCATGGAGGGCGAGGTAGACGGCGTCCGCCGGCTCAGACGCGCTGGGCCGGCGCATCACGATCACCCGGATTCCGAACACCGCTGGGTTCCGGAGCACGGCCGCCCACTGGTTGCGCCCGGATTCCTTGGTGCCGTCATACACGGTGCGGCTGACCACATCGAAGCCGACCCGCTCGTTTTCCACGATGTCCAGCAGGATGAGCCCCGTGGTGTGCCGCACTAGAAAATTCCCGGCGTCGATCTGCCCCCGTTGCGCATGCAGATCCTGGGCGGCTTCGGTCGCCAGCACCACTTGATGCCGTTCGAAGGACACCCCGGATAGCGTGGCCAGGGCAAGGATGACAGTCAGGGCCGCCGGGATCACGGCCCTGCCGGGGAACTTGCTGACCAGGTAGCCGATCAGGATTGCGGCCGGGATGGCGACGACCAGGCCGAACCGATAGTTCAGCAGGCTGCCCTGCTGCGGCAGGCTGATCGGCTCGTATCCAGCCTCCAGTGAATAAAGGAAGAACGGGATAATGGTGAGCAGGCCGAGCACCGGCAGCGACTTTGCGGAGAAGCGCTCCGCGATCAGGAAGACGATCAGCCCGACCCCGGCCAGCGCCAGTACGGCGAGGCCGAGATCCGACCCGACCGCGTAGCCGTAGCCCTTCAACGTCAGGAGCCAGTCCCCGACGTTGATATCGGTGTGCCGTTGGGCCATCTGGGCCACGCTCGAATAAGAGCCGTTCTCGAAGTTGAGCGGATTGTTGAAAATCAGGTAGTTGTACCCCAGCCAGCCGCCTGCCGGAATGAGCAGCCCGAAGGTCGCTGCGATAAGCGCCAGACCCCTGACATCCCGCCATGAATAACCCAGCCGCCACCCCATCGCGATGACACAGATCACGTAGACGCCGGCCAGGAACCAGCCCTCGTAGCGGCAAAGCGTGGCCAGCATCGAGCAGACGCTCGCGGCCAGCAGGTTGGTGGATCGACGTGTTTCACCCCATTTAACCAGGTAATAGCCGGCCGCGATGGTGAAGGCGTAGCACGGCAGTTCGTCCATGGATGTGCTCTGCTGGTAGAGCACATTGACATTGGTCGCGAACACAACCACCCCAGCCACGGCCGGCCATCTGCGGTCGCCGGAAAAAAGCCCGATCAGCCGGTAGACCAGCACGGTCGCCGCCACGTAGCTCGCCATCGACACGGCCGCGCCTGCCAGGCCCGTTCGGTAAAGCGTGTAGTTCCAGCTGAACAGACCCTGCAGTAGCTGCGGTACCGGCAGCCAGACGCCGCCCAGCTGGGCGATCCCCGGTGAGAGCCCGGACACGACGCGCCTGCTGATCTCGAGGTGGGAGAAGGAGTCCTGGTAACCGAGGACAAGTTGGTGCCGGAGGTAGTAGTAGGTCGACGCGATCGACACTCCCGCCGCGATCAGGCCGACCAGCAGAGGCGTCCGGTCCCGGGTCCGGCCAAGCCGTATGACGATCGTTTCCGCCTCGGCATGAGCGGGAACGCGACCGGACATCTGCACCGTCAGGACCATCCGGAGGCGAAGCAGGCCTTGACGATGCCGTCGCTGCGGTCGATGAACGAGCCGGGCGCATAGCTAGCCGCGGCGCGGTCCGACGGGTGGTCCGTGCTGTTGACGGCATAGAAGTAGATGCCTGCCATGTGGGTTTCCTTCGCGGCCGCGCAGGCAGAGGCGAACCACTTCCGCTGTATCGCCGCGTCCAAGGGCGTTCCGCTGGGAACCGCGAGGGCCGGCTTGGCATAGGCGCCGGAGACCGCGGCGATGCCGACCTCCTGGAGCACGGTTCGCCTGAGCACCGACTCCGGCTCGTTGTGCAGCCAGGAGACCCAGGCGGCGGTAAGTTCCGCTACCGTCGCGCTATCTCCGAGGCCTAGTATCGGATAGGCATCGACCGCGGCGTCCGGTACCGGTTCATAGGACGGGTTCTCCTGCCACCGGCCGTAGTTGACCGCGTATACAAGCTGGCCCTTAAACAATTTCGCGGCGGCCGCCTTCAAAGCGGTCCAGTCAGGCTCATCCGGCGCGAGCGAATCGAGTTCAGCGCCGATGTTGAAGGAATTGGCCCCGCTCACCTGCGCGGCGATGAAGTAGGGCTTGAGGAAGCGGTAATAGCTTTGGAACCACGAACTGAACGATTGCGGCTCGATACTACCGCGCCAGTCGCCGCTTATGATCTGGATATTTTTCTCGTTGAGCAGCGGCCGGAGGAGAACCCGCAATCCGTGCGCGCGCGCGTTCTTTACCACCATGGCCATGATCGCAGGGCTCGGTGTGGTGCCCCGGATGCCGTAAACATGGGTGGGGTACTCGCCGTCGGTGAAAAAGAAGAAGTTGATGGCGACGCTGTTGGCGCCCAGACCGACGATGTAGTCGAAGATCCGGTTCGCATCGGCCTCCATGTTCGCCTGCGATCCGGTGGAGTTCCAGTAAACCTGGATCCCGAGAGTGGCCCCGAGCTTTCCGCGCTGCGCCGGTACCTTGCTGACCGGCATGCCGCCGATCGCCGGGCGCGACCCCGCCGCCCTCACCGCGCCCTGCGGCGAAGCGGCCAGCGTAGTCCAGTCGTTGCCTGGCGGTATGGCTGGCCCTGCGCCCACCCCGACGCAGCCGCACAGCGTGGCCACGAGGGACGCCGCAAGCACGCAGACACCGATCGGCGTTCTCCTCACCGCCGACGCTCCACCGGGTTCCAGACCGGCTGCATGTCACCGGGATTCCAGGCGTCTGGGTACGTCGTAGCCCGATGCCTGGTGACCGGGTGCATGCTGACCGGAAGCGCGGCGGGCCCAGCCCGCCAGGTGAGCTCCTGGGCCTGGTGCGCTAGCCGCTCGGGCGCGGACTCGGAGCCCTCGGCGTGGCCATGCGGGGTCTTGTGCCAGCCCCGCCTCCCGCTGACGAGTTCAAGCACGGCGATGTAGGTGGAGCGGCTCATCCACAGCCACATCAGCTGTGCCGTCAGCATGTACCGCACCAGGTCGAAGCGGCCCCTTGTGCCTTCGGCCTCGCGGAGACAGGTAGAGACGAGCTCGCAGAGCACGCCGAAGTTCCCGAGCACCATCACGACGACGGCCGGATAGTAGATGCCGACCGGGAACAGCTCCGCGATCAGCTCCGAGCGGGTCGTGAAGTACGCGAGGGTGAGCCCGAGGAACAGCGGGTTGAGCAGGAAAGTGACGGGAACCCCGAACATCAGCAGGTTGAAGCACAGCCACCGGACCGGGCCCATCCGCCATATGGTCCGCACTGGCCTGCGGGTGTATACCAAGCCAGTCTGGAGATAGCCGGCCTTCCACCGCCGCTGCTGCTTGTCGACCACCTTGAGGCTAACCGGAGCCTCCTCCATGGTGGTGGAGCGCAGCAAGCCGACCCGGTAACCGCCGACCGCCAGGCGGGCCCCGAGGTCCGCGTCCTCGGTGAGGTTGCAGGGATCCCAGACCTGGCCGCCCGGCTGTAGCGCTACGTCCAGCAAGGCGCTGATCCGGAAGTGATTAGACGTCCCGCCGAGCGGAACCGGCAGGCCGAGCCGGGCCAGACCGGGCAGGAAGCGGGTGAAGTGGATCTTGTAGCCAACCCAGTAGAGTGCGGTCACCCAGTTGGTGTTGTCGTTCCAGAAGGCGAGCTCCGCCTGCAGGCAGGCCAGCTCGGGCGGGGCCGCTCGGAACGTGCCCACCGCCTTGAGCAGCTGGTCCGGCTCGGGCCGGTCTTCCGCATCATAGATGGTGACGAATTCGCAGCGTTCCCGCACAACGATGCCCATCGCGACGTTCAGCGCGTTCGGCTTGGTTTTCGGGCCGCCGGGCGGGACTACCACGACCCTCAGGTGACCGCCGGGGGACGCCCAGCGAGGCCCGGAATAGAAGGGAATGCGAAGCTCACGGGCTGCCGCCAGCGTCTCATGGTCGTCATGCTCGATCAGGAGCAGTATGCAAAGCTGCCGCCGCGGGTACATCAGCTTGTCCACCCGCGCGACCAGGTAGCTCAGCATATCGGCTTCCTTGTGCACCGGCAGCAGCACGGCATAGGGCGGCAGGTCCTTATCCCCCGGCCGTACCCGGATCTGGCGCGGCGGGCGGTAACCGCGTCCGGCCATCGTGATAACCAGGTTGAATCCGGCCGTCACGAGGTAGAACGCGATACACGCGCCGACGATGACGGTCGCCGTCAGGCGTGGCCGGAAACAGGAGCCATAGCCGATCCCGCCGAGGATGAACAGCACACCAAGCAGTTGGCCCTTGCTGAGGAACACCGAGGCGTTCGGACTGACGCGGCGCCGGCGTCGGCCCCGAGGCGCCTGGGCCCCCGACCGCGGGACCACCGGCCGGGGACTAGTGGATACCGGCCCGCGTAGCGTGCTCTCGCGGGCAGGCATCGGGTGAGGCGGCGGAACGTCACGCCGACGCATACCCCGCGGCGCGTCAGCCCAGCGAGCTGTCCCGGGTAGAGGGGCGCCCCGCCGCGGCATCTGGTATGGCGGGACGGGCCGTGCGACCATCTCGCGCCGGGACCCGTTCCCTGCCGGGCCGGGCTGCCGACCCGTCGAGCCGAAAAGCGTATTTCCCTGGTTACGGGCAGGCGCGGCCGCCTCACGGCTGTCAACCACGCCAGGTGCTCTCTACGCTCTCGCAGCTAGCCGCCCATTGAACCGGATGGCCAGCCGACGGCACAGAGCCTGTCGAATCCAATTACTCGCCTCCTTCCCCCCTCACGATGGGCAATGGGACGCCGGAAGTTCCCCAGTCCTGCGCCTAGTGCCATGTGTCTACCTGAAGAAGTGGCTGGTTCGCCACCATTTGGCGGAGTTGTTACTCTTCAACCGACAAGAGTCCGTTAAGGGATTTGCCACGCAATCGGGTTGATTCCGGGCATATAGCGCGATCCCGGATTCCCGCCAGTCACGCAGGGATACCTGCAACTGACATTTTGTAATTCTCAACCTGTTTGTAAGCCTAGGGCCCGATTCAAGCGTCATCTCTATTAGGACTATGGGATGCTGTCCGCCGTGTGGCCATCGGCTTGACGGAAGGGGCAAGATTCCACACCGGCAACTGCATCCGGCCAAGGGGTGTTCAGGCGCGCCTCAAGGCCAGTTGCCTCGCGGTGTTCGGCGTCCGGCAAGGCCAAGGACTCTAGCCAATGGCGCCGTACGACCTGTGAGGCCCGCCCGTCCGGCACTTCGTGCAACTGTAACTGTTGCCTTAGCGGAAGGGCCGAAACGAAGAGCACGGCCTAAAGAGAATTCGGACACGAATTTTAAGGGTAACGTATGCACAGAACTGCCATGCGGCTACTTGTTGCGGTCGGGGTCATTGTCGTCCTTGCAGGCTTTCCGCTCAGCGGGGCGCGGGCACAGACTTCAGGGGATTGGTCTACCTACCTCAATAACGGGGCCCGGACGGGCTATAACGGCGCAGAGTGGCTCATCACGCCGTCGACGGCTCCGAAGCTGACCAAGCTGTGGACCGACAGTGCGGGCGGCTCGATATCCGCAGAGCCCATCCAGGTAAATGGCGTCCTCTATTACGGATCCTGGGACGGCCATGAGCACGCCGTCGTGGCCGCGACCGGCATCCAGCGATGGTCTGCCTACCTGGGGCAAACCACCAATCCGACCTGCTTTGGGCCGACAACCGTAGGTGTGGCCAGCACCGCCGCGGTAGGCACCATCATGGTGAACGGTATCCTCACCCGGGCCGTATTCGTGGGCGGCGGTGACGGCAGCTTCTATGCCCTCAACGCGTCGACTGGCGGCGTGATCTGGAAGACCCAGCTCGGCACGCCGCAAGGCGGTTACTTCCTCTGGAGCTCGCCGGTGTTCTACAACGGCAGCATCTACGAGGGACTCGGGTCCCTGGGCGACTGCCCGCTCGTTCGCGGCGGGATGGTCCGGATGGATGCGGCGACTGGCACGGTCAAGAACACGCTCTACACCACGCCTGCCGGCTGCGATGGGGCCGACGTCTGGGGGTCCCCGACGGTGGATACCGCAACAGGAGACGTTTATTTCGTGACTGGCAACGCCGGATTTTGCGGCAGCCCTGAAAGCCTCGCTGTCGCGGTTATCCAGGCCAGTAGTTCCTTGAACCTCCTTAGCAACTGGCAGGTACCTTCCGCGCAGTTGCCGAACAGCGACAGCGACTTTGGATCTACGCCGACATTGTTCCATGCTTCGATCAGCGGTGTCGATCATCAAATGGTGGGCATGCAGAACAAAGACGGGATTTACTATGCTTTCGACCGCTCCGCCATTTCCAGAGGTCCGCTTTGGCAGCAGCAGATGGCCGGCGGCGGAGACTGCCCCGAGTGCGGAGACGCAGACATAGCCCCCAGTGCTTATGACGGGCATCACTTGCTCGTGGGTAGTGCGCAGACTCAAATCGGCGGCGTCACCTGCGCGGGCAGCATCCGCGAACTGCAACCATCAACGGGCGGGACGGTATGGGTGGACTGCCTGCAAAGCGGTGCGGTGCTCGGGGCGGTGACGGCAGTTCCCGGGGTGACCTTTGTGGGCGCGGGCGATACCGTGTATGCAGTCGCCACTAGCACAGGCGCCATCCTGTGGAGCTACCAAGATACGAACGGCGGTTCGGACTTCTGGGGGGCCCCGACCATCTCCAACGGCCGAGTCTACTTCGGCAACCAGGACGGAAACCTGTATGCCTTCGGGGCCAATTACTTCGGCCTGACCTTCGGTGCCAAGTACTTCGGCTGAAAGGCTATGGAGTTAAGTTCGGGTGAGCGTGACAGCCGCCTGGTACACACCCGAGGTTTCGTCAAGAGCGTAGATCCTCTGGCTGGAGTGGCTGACGTCACGGCGCAACTAACGAGGTTCGTCGGCATAACGACGCCGCGGCCCTGGAGGTCAGGGCGTGGTAGGCGTCGGCGGGCGTGGTCTCGCAGCCGATGCGGTGACCGGTCAGGCTGCCGTGGTCGTCGCTGCCGCCTGTGGCCACCAGGTCGAGATCGTGGGCCAGGGCGAGCAGCCCGGCCCGTTCGGTATCAGAATGGTCGGGGTGGAAGACCTCCAGGCCGGCCAGACCCGCGGCGGCCAGCCGGCCGACCTCCTCGTCCGACACCAGCGGGCCCGACCGTGGATGGGCCAGCGCCGTGACGCCGCCGGCGTCGCGGACCAGGCCGATCGCGCGGACCGGATCGAGCGCGTAGCGGCCGACGTAGGCCCGGCCGCCGTCGGCGATCCAATCCTGGGTGAACGCCTCGCGGGGCGAGGCGATGGCGCCGCTGGCCGCCATCGCGCGAGCGATGTGCGGACGGCCGACCACGGCCTGGCCGGCGATCGCGGCCACCTGGTCCCAGGAGATGTCCACGCCGAGGCCGGCGAGCCTGGCCACCATCGCCCGGGCGCGGAGCACGCGGTCGTCCCTGATGCGGGTGAGTTCGGCGGCCAGGTCGGGCCGATCGGGGTCGAAGAGGTAGGCCAATAGGTGGACGCTGCGGCCTTCGAGTTGGCAGGACAGTTCCATGCCGGGCAGCAGGGTCAGGGAGCCTGGCAGGGCCTGGCGCGCCTCGGCGTGGCCGGCCGTGGTGTCGTGGTCGGTCAGCGCCACCACGTCGAGCCCGGCCCGCGCGGCGCGGCGCATCACCTCGGCGGGCGGCTCGGTCCCGTCCGAGGCGCTGCTGTGCACATGCAGGTCGGCCCGCATCACCGGGCGGGCAGGCGAGGCGAGACGGCCCCGAAGGGCAGATCCAGGTCCTGGCCCGGGTCCCGCAGGTCACGCAGCGCGATCGGCTCGACGAGCAGGGCGCCTGCGGTGTCCGGCCACAGCACGAGCCAGAGCCACCGGCCCTTCACCTCGCCGGCGAACACCGCACGGTCCGGCGACTCCACGTGCCAGAGCGGGAAATCATGCTTGCCGAAACAGGCGGTGGCGATCGCCGGCGCGGAGGCGAACCCCGCGCCCGGGTCCACGCTGTCCAGGCCGGCCAGCGCGGCGCCGAGGCCGACGCCGGGTTCCTCGGCCACCACCACCATGTCGGCGGGGCCGCCGCCGAGCGGGTTCGGGCCCGCCAGCGCCACCGCGCAGGCGCGGACCCCGGTCCTTTCGTCGCCCGCGCCGGCGAAGCCCGCGACCAGCCAGCCGGCCGGAAGCGGCCAGGGCAGCCAGACCGGGACGCCTGCGGTGTCCGGCCGGTAGATGCGGAGCAGCCCGTCCAGGCCGTCCCGCGAGGGGCTGAACGCGGGCAGCAGCGGGTGGACCTCGCCGTGCCAGTCGCAGCGCCAGGCGCTGGACCACGCGGTGGGCTCATGGAGGGTTCGGCCGCACCGGGGGCAGGCCGCAGGCGCGTGCCGGTGACTGTCCTGACCCACGCTGACCCCACTATGACAGAGAGTGTTGCCCTGGTGGCTAGTGTGAGCCGTCTTACCCGTTCGCGGCCGGAACATGCGAGCGCCGGCCCCCGGTGAACCCGGGGGCCGGCGCCTGGTCGCAGGAGGAACCGTTACTTCAGCACGCCGAGTGTCCGACAGTGTCCGGCAATTATCTGGAATGGCCATTAGTGCCCGGATTCGATCGGAACAAATCGGCGCACAAGGTCTATCTCCGGCATCCCGGTGGCTTTTGCCCGTCAGGGTGCAGGCGAACTGACCCTAGGAAAGCGGGCCGAGGTTGGCGCCCCACTCCTGGTTGGGGTAGACCGTCCCGCCTTTCACGAAGCCGTCAGAGAACAGCCGGATCTTTTGCGTCACAAGCCGCGGCCGTGGGGTGTCGGCCGGGAAGCCGTTCTTCGGATACGTAAGAACGAACGGGTGCGAGACGTTGGTGCCCGAGCCGTTGATCAGCGGCACGTACCGGTTGAAGAAGCTGCGACCGGTGCTGTGGATGACGTACACGACCCACACGGTCTTGGAGGACGCGCCGCATGGCTGCAGCGAGACAGGGGTGTTCCCGATCGCCGTGGTGGCGGTGCCGACGCACAGGCCGCTGTCCACGCCGTAGGGCGCATACTCGATCATGTACGCGAAGTCGTCCGGGAAATGTTTGGTGCAGGTCCGCGTGTCCGCTTTGAAGAACTCGCAGCCGCCGCCGTAGTGACGGGCCAGCGTCGGCGACATCAGGCCGGCCGACGCGAAGTTGGACACCTTGCCATGGAAGGCGACGGTGAAGTCCTCCGCCGGGTCGCCGCGGCTGGCCTGGAACATGATGACCGGCTGGCCGATCCTCGCGCCCTTGCCCTGCACGTCGAGCACGAAGGCCGCGTGGCGGTGCGTGCCGTAGCCACGGCTGAAGATGTCGACGCACGAGGACGCGCACGACGCGGTGGCCGCGCCGGCCGAGAGCGCGGCCGCCGCACCGGCCCCGCAAGCCAGGCCCAGCGTCGCCGCGGCGGCGAAGACTTTGCTCGTGAAGGACATGGATAGGGCCTCCTTGGAACGGCAGCCGTGCCCTGGCTAGAGACGAAACGTTAATGGATGATTACATTCCGTGTCCATAGGAGGATGCATCTGGATGACGTGGTGCGTGGAGAGAGTCCCTGGACATGGGGGTGGCGCCGGCCCCTGCTGGGGCCGGCGCCACCGTTGGTGCTAGGTACGGCTCAGGATTTCTGAGCTTTCGAGGATCCCTACTTAATGACTCCGAAGTCAGCGCCCCACACCTGGGTGTCCGGCACGGTGCCGATGATCGGGCCGAAGCCGTTGGAGAAGCCGGTCAGGTTGCGGACCTGCAGCTGCGGCCGCGGGATGTCGGTCGGGAAGCCGTTGCTCGGGTAGGTCAGCACGAACGGGTGGCTGAAGTTCGTGTCCGATCCGTTGATGGCCGGGG
>Ga0137379_10007414_pt1 | contig 10403 bp, 5 predicted proteins | sample SagtaG_18_FD_104812 | JGI IMG/M metagenome (GOLD analysis project Ga0137379, IMG submission 104812) | Vadose zone soil microbial communities from Sagehorn Ranch, Mendocino, California, USA - Sage2_L_80_16 metaG | ecosystem: Environmental > Terrestrial > Soil > Vadose zone | place: USA... | reverse complement strand
GTCGGCCGATCCTTCATCGGCAATAAAATACTGGCAAAAAGCCATCTCGTTCTTCCCTGAACATGTCCTCTCTCTCGTTGCACTTGGTGAGACAACACTCACGCAAGGTGACCTGAACGCTTCAAAGGGCTATCTCGATCGAGCCGTCGCGGCTAACGCTTCGTTGTGGCGCGCTCATGAGCTCTTGGCTCACGTCGCTCTTCAACAGGGAATTTATCTCGATGCACAACATGAAGCCGAGCGAGCTGTGGAGCTTGGCAAGAAGGAAGCGAACGAATCACGGCTGGTGCTCGCAAAAGCGTTCATTGCGCAGAGCAAGCGTGTTGAAGCGACCACGGCCCTTCACGCTCTATTGGAGCAAAAGCCCCCCGAAGATCTTGCTGGGCCAGCTCGCCGGCTTCTCGACGGGCTCGCTCGCACTAGCCGCGAAAGCGCAACGTCATCGTCGGCATCAGCCGCTTTACCCCTGGCGTCCGCGGCGACGATTCACGTTTTACGACCTTTGCTTCCGCCTCTTGCCGTAGGTTGGAAACCTCCAGACGTGGACGAAACAGTGCCTTCCGTCGAAGACAATGTGCCGTGTCGCTTGGACGAAATCCTTCCCAAAATACATCGTAACGTCGTTTTGTTTGCGCGCTCGCTAGACCGCTACACCGCGACGGAGAATCTCGAAAACCAAGTCGTCAACGAGCACGGCACTCCTACAAGAAGCCGCAATCTAACGTTCGATTACTTGGTCTCAATGCGCGAAATTCGGCCTGGCATTCTGAATGTGGATGAGTACAGAAACGGATCCCTCTCGCTCGACGTATTTGCGGACGGCCTCGCGACCACCGGTCTGCCGGCAGTCATTCTGATTTTTCATCCTGTGCACGCAGATGATTTTGAAATGCGCTGCGAAGGTCTCGGATCTTGGCGGGGGATACCGGCATGGCAAATTCATTTTCGGCAAAGCGACAATCGCGAAGCCTCGATGCGCACTTATCGCGTGCATGGCGCAATTCATCCCGTCCCGCTGAAAGGCCGCGCATGGGTGTCCCGGGATTCACTGCAAGTTGTCCGCATCGAAACTGACCTGATCCATGCCGTCCCCGCCGCCAGGCTATTTGGGGAGCACCAGGAGATTGATTATGGACCGGTTCGTTTCGCGAATCAGCGAGTCGAGTTGTGGCTGCCTGCCACCACTGATTTCTACACTGAGTTTCGCGGGATGCGCATTCGTCGCCGCTTGAGCTACGCAAACTATCTGCTGTTTTCGACTGACGAGACGCAAAAAATCGGCAAGCCAGAGCCGCCGCGCACCACGGCACAATAGCTCGGTTTCAGTTGTCGTGAATTACGGTTTCAGACCCCAGAACGATGCGTCCGGCTTGTTCAGCTCGAACCCAGTGTCCCAGGCTTCATGGTCGCGCCAGACCACCAGAGCTTCGGCTTTGCGGCCCGTCTCGGGCTGGATGAGCCGAACTTGCTTGTGCAGGGGCAAAGGCGCTCCGACGATCGCCATGCAACCGGAGTGGCTGACGTCAACCGTTACCGCATTGGCTCGCTGCTTCTGTGTGTCTTCGTCCCATTCGACGAGGAATTTCACGCGCGAGATCACGCGTTTGTGCGTGCGCATTCGCGCCCAACGGTCTTCCAAACTATCGATTGGCTTCTTTAGCGTATTGACAGCCACGGCAAACCTCACTGCGGGAAGATTTCGTCCGAGGGCTTAGGGGCACTCATGAAAATAGTCCTGTTGAAGGCCTCGGTCAATGGTACTTTTTCGAAAAAGTAAAGGGCGAGACCGTTGCGTTAACCTGGTGAATGCCCGGCTTGTGAAACCGAGCTCGCTAGCGCTCGGATCCCCCATACTCTCGAGCGACAACTAGTTTAGCGAGCGACCTTCATTCCATCAGAAAGAAACCGTTTAGCCAAGGCCTGAACGATCCCTTTCATCGAAGCCGCTTCGAATCGAAACCACCCGTAACGGTACTCCAGTAGTTTGCATACTTTTGGAGAATTCCTCCACAATCTGGAGACTTTTCCGCGCAACCCCAAGCAAGTCGCCTTCCAACTCGATGAAACTAAAGTACTATTCGTGGGTACTCATTGGGCACAAATGTGCTCGTTTCTTGCTCACGCTCTACGGGAGTCCCAAGGGTCAAAATGAGCTAAGAGGTAGCGTTTTTCGCTCCGCTCTATTTGTGCCCGATTCCTTGAGAAGCGTACGGTCCTCTTAAATTTGGAATTATGCGTCTGCCTAACTACCCCAGCTCGGGCAGGCAAACCAGTAGTTTGCCCGCGCTAGAGGTTTATCTTCGCTCGATCCACGCGCCTTGTGTTGCCACTCGACGCGTTCACTCCAACGATGTTCTGCAGTCCCGGCCCCTTTCCAACACACGTGTGCACACACAACAAGGAGAAAGACCATCATGGGAACTAGATTCTTGGCTGTATCTCGATGTACGGATTCGAAGCGAAGCCTAACGGCGATTGGCGCTTTTGTGCTGCTAGCCTTTTTGCTTGGAATTAGTCCGCAACCCGCTCTCGCTCAGTTTAGTAGTCCAGGCGGGGGTGTGGACGATTCCAACGGAGTGTTCCAGCTCGAAGGGAACGCCACCAAGGATTCGGGCATTTGTTTTAACGCAGCTCTGCCGTCGATAGCGACGCCTGGTGCAGGCAATTCATGTCCCGGCGGATTCACGTTTGTCGCGTTCGGTGCGCAGACGGACGACTGGGCGAGTATCAACTCCAACACCGGCAATTTCATAGCTACCACTGGTATTGTGGGAGATGCCATCAATACGAACGGTGACACCATCTTTACGAGTGGAGGCTCGAAGGATATCAACGATGTGAGCAGCTGGCTCTGGAAGAATGGCAAGCCACAGGGCAAGGATGATATCGAGCACGTTTTCGCTGCGGCTTACAACCGTTCATCCGATGGCCACACCGTCATCACTTTGGGTATGGACCGCTTTGACAACAGCGGCGATGCGACCGCTGGATTCTGGTTCTTTCAGGATTCAACCGTCGGCATCGGCGCGACCTGCGGTTCCGGCGGTGGGTGTCCTTTCAACGGCCATCACTCGGTGGGAGATTTGCTGGTCGTTTCTGACTTTTCAACCGGTGGGGCCGTCTCTAACATCGCCGTGTACACCTGGACGGGAAACGGTCTCAGCGGCGCGAACCCCAATATTCCCGGCGCTTTGGTTGGAGAGTGCAACCCGATCACCGGTAATAAGGACCTCTGCGCGATCGTCAACCCCGTGGACGGGCTCACCTCTCCGTGGGGCTTCAGCAACAAGTCGGGTCATGTGGTCTTCGACCACGGTGAATTGCTCGAGGTTGGTATCGACCTGAACGTTATCTTCGGCGCGAATATTCCGTGCTTCACCACGTTCATGGGCGAGACACGTTCCTCGACCTCGACCACGGCCACGCTCAGCGATTTCTCACCGCCGGCTTCGTTCCCATTGTGCGGGATCAAGGTCGACAAGAAGTGCAACGGCAACGGCAAGGTGAGCGCTGACGGCTCAACTATCGCTTACACCGCAGCGGTTGGGAGCGGGTGGACGGTGACCGTCACGAACACCGGAATCGGCAACCTATATAACCCCACGGTGACAGACACTCTTCCGGACGGCACGACAGCGACCTACGCCGTCTCAAGCAGTTGCGGGGCAACTCTCAACTGCCTTGCCGGGAAGCAGTCGGCAACCGTGCAGGTGGACTTCACTGTGACATGCTCCGCTGGAGTCTGCACAGGGTCAGGCGGAGGGCCGGTAAGTAATCCGCTTTCCGTTACCAACTCAGCAAAGGACTTCGCCTTTACAGCCCCGAACAGCGGCGGTACGAAGATCACGCCAAAGCCTGACGTCGCCTCTACGGATTCATGCAGCGCATCGACGCAGGGTGCACTCACCGTGACCAAGCACTGCGATGGAACTCATGGTGGGCCGATTCTTGTGTCCAATGGGACGAACGTGATTGTAAAGGTCCCATTCACTGGAACCGTGTGCAACAACTCAGGTGTAGGTGGAGAATCGATCACCAATATATCCGTGTCTGATGACCCAACGGCCGATTCTCTGACCATTGACAAAACCACACTTGCTCCGACGGAGTGCGCCAACGTCGCTGGCATTTACACGCCGTCGAGCATCAGCAGCGGCGACGGAACAGGAGGAGGCAGATACTTCTTCAGTGACACCTTGACGGCCACCGGGACCGGTGTCCTCAAGGGCGACACTGTTAAGAACCAGGGTGGGGTTAGCTGCCCGATCTGCCCCGACGGCCTGTGCACAAACGTACCGCTACCATAGGAATTCAGTGCGGGGGGTGCTGGCATCAATTCCATCGCCCCTCCACTTTTTCCTTGCTAACGGCAAAATAGATCAAGGCGCCCCGACTCAAGTCGGGGCGCCTTGCTTCAAAGTCATTCCGCGAAAGGGAAACAGCGCGACTTGGCATCTCTTCTTCCGATTAGGACGAGAAAGCGTAGACTTAGCCTGGTATTGGAGGAACCCTTTGGGCCGAATCGAGTTTCTCGCTTGGGCGTTGCTAACCGTAACGGCATCGGCTCAGGCCCTGCAGCAAAAAGCCGCGCCCTCACGCCCTCGCCCGGTGCCACAGATCACGGGCAGCCTCATTGATTCGGACGGTAAACACCGTTTGAGTCTGCAATACCGCCGCAACTCGATAACCCAGTTGTTTAACGGCGCGATCCAGTCGACCTGTATGCTGCCCGCATCCAAATCGGGCGAAAGCAAGCCGCTGGACCTCTCAGTGATTCCTTTCGGCACACGGACTACGGTCTTTTACATTCGCCACATTGTAGGCAAGCAATCGCAGAACGTAATTCTGGCCTTGCGTTTTGACCGTGTGCGCAGCGGGTCCACGCTTCCCCAAGGTGTCGTTATCTCCTGCGTCAAAAGCAGCGGCGAGACCGCAACGCCTATTGGACGATGAAGGTAGCTGTGTTGCTGGAAACCGTTGCAGTGGCGACGATCTTCTTGCCACCCGAGCCGCCGGAGCCCAAACTCGCTTGCCCAATTACGGAATAAGTACCGGATGAAGATTTCGCATTTAGCTTATAGTTCCACGTGGCGATGCCGTTCGATCCAGTGCTTGCGGTCTGCCTTGAGGTACTGCCGTTGGGCGAGGTCAATGTGAACGTAACACTGGCACCGGCCACAGGCGCGCCGCCGCTTGTAACAAATGCCGTGATTGGAACCGTGCCAGGAGGTACATAGCTCGTTCCCGAAATCGAAACGGCAACCGCCAGCGAGGGAGCGACGATCACGGTCGCATTGGCCATGTCTGTCGTGGTTGCAGCGGAGTTCGACGCGGTCATGTTGACGGCGTAAGTGCCGGGGGGAGTTCCAGAAGGCACACCCTTGCCGATGGTTACAGAAGCGGACTGGCCAGGGTTCAGCGCGACGGAAGAAGAGGACAGGGATGTGGACCACCCCGCGGGTTCGGTCGAGCCGAGATTGATCGTGGTTGAGGCACATCCCGACGAATCGTTGTTGGTAACGGAAACCGAATAGGTGGCCGTCTGGCTGGGGTAGACACTTGGATTCTGCGGCGAAGCCGTTACGCTCGGCGCGGACGGGATGCAGGATGAAGATCCACTATAGCTGACGCTCACCGTAAGGCCAGCCGACGTAGCGCTCAAAACAGAAATCGAAGCGTTCGAGTACGGGTCTGTCCAGGTCTGCCCCGGCTTAAGATCAGGCGCAGCCCAGTAGGTGTCGCCGAGATCAAAATCAACAAGATAGGTGTGGCCGGGAATTTGACCAACGCCTTCATAATACGGGTCTTCGTACGTGACCATTGCGCCTGGGTATGGCTGATTGTAGAGTGGCGCGTTGGCGAGTGTGGAATCGTACTGACCGATGGGCTGCTTGTACTCTAACCATAAGTAATAGCCAGAGCTGCTGCCGCGCTGAATCTTGAGTGCTTGCAGCCCGGGAGGACTCATCTCAACCGGCTGCAGGGTGTAAGTTCCGCTGGTGGTCACGGTTTGATAGTTAACCGCGCTGCTCATCCAGCCGAGCACCGTCGCCTTCTGCTGCGCTTGATATAGGCCGAGATTGTTAGATCCCATTACCGTGAACTCGTCACCCTGATCGGTAATGTGGCCCGCTGTTCCCGGTGGCGCCAATACGGCTGTTGCCCGGTTGTCGATCGTACCCGAGTGCGGTAAGCCAAGCTGGTGGCCGCCTTCGTGGGCCAGCAATTCCACAGCCCCGTCGCGGGGGTTGGTCCACGGATAGTAAGTGCTGGTCATGTAGCTATCTAGGAGATATGAAAGAGAAATCGTAAGTGTCCCGGCCGATGTAGTCCACGTGCCGCAGCCGCCACCCGCCGAGCCCATACTCGTAAGGCCAATCCAGTTGCAAGCAGAGAGGCCGGGGAAGATAACGAAAATTCGAGTGTAGTTCTGCAAGTTAACCCCGCCTGTGATGGCGGCTGACAGAACGTCGTTCGTGAGCTGTTGAAAGACGGCGCAAGAATAGGAAGTAGAAGGGCCGATCGTTAATGGACCAAAGACGTTTCCGGTTGCGGACGTTTGCCCATTTGAGGCCTCTTGCCAATACCCGTTGAGCGAACGCCCTGCGCTGTTGTCGAAAAATACGCTGTAGGCCTGTTGAGGCGTTGTTGCGATTGCGGCATCTTGGAAATTTACGAGCAGGACGGCAACGTTCTGGACTCCGGTTGTGCTACAAGTTCCCTGTGCCGAGGCTGCCGACGGGCTGGATATCGCCACAAGCAGCGCTACAGCGCAGACGGCCACTTGCCGAAGCAGGCCTGCGGAGCGTGAGCCCGATGTCGCCGACCGAAGGGCCCGCCAGAATCTAAACGAGATGGCAAGCAGAAGTCCAACGAGCAGCAGAGTGAGCGGAGCGGATCCGCCGAAGAGATTCGTGATTGGAATGTCCATCGCGGCAGCGCCTCCAATCGGCGCGGAGGAGGTTTTGGATACGGCGACGTCGGATCCGATCTGTACGCCTTCGATGGTCACGACTGGACCCGCCTTCGGGTCTGGGGCCCGAAAAGTGGAAAAATGGAGACTAAGCCTGCTCCCGGCTACGTTGAGGAACCAGGACTCCTTGGAGCTTTTCTTGTCAGCCGAGTCCGCGATCCAGTGCTCGACCGAGCCGCTCAGTGTCACGTGCGATTCGAGCAGTCCGGCTGCCTGCGGTAATTTCGTCGCCAGATCCGCCAGCAGCTCCGGTGAAAAAGCAAAGGACAGGGCTGCGTGCGGGTTTTCTTGGATGAGAGCTTGCAAAGCGGCTGCCCGTTGGGCAAGCACAGTTGCTGCCTGGCCGCGGATTGCCGCCGTACTCGACGCGTTCTCCTGCATCTGCCCGTGCAGCTGCAAGATGCTATTGTTAAGCGCGCGAACTTGCGCTGCTCTTTCGCTCTCGTGTGACGAGCTGGAATTTGACCCACGTCCCTGGGAGAACGCGCTACTAGATATCAGAAGGAAACAAATTGCCACGATGATTGTAGATATTGCGAGAACAGGCAGGTTTTTCTTGCCTTGGGCCCCCGTCGAAAACTTTCTCATAGCGCCCCCTTAGGCTGGTTCCAATGCTAAGGGGTCGTGTACTGGTACCTCTACTGGTCGAGAGTCCAAATTTAGGACAGGGGCCTGCCTTACACCCGGGCTCAGGGTGGCGCTAAGCGAAGGCCAGTATGCAGCTTAGAGGTGCGGCTGCGCACCGATGGATCTCTTCGTTGAAGACTTCGGGACAACTGCTCTCGGCACTCGGACACAGAACTTACGACTTGGGCGATGTAGTAGCTGCGAGTTGTTCTTCGATTACTTTCTCAAAACTGGCCTCGGGCTGTGCCCCGCTCATGAAGATGCCGTTAATGAAGAACCCTGGCGTTCCACTGACGCCCGCTCGCAGGCCTTCCTGGTTGTCCTGCTGAATCTGGGCCTTGTACTTTTCAGAAGAAACGCACGCATCGAATTGCTTTGCGTCCAACTGAAGCTTCGCCGCTTTAGCAATCAGGCCGCTCTTGTCCAGGCTGTTCTGATCCCCAAACAGGAGATCATGATATTCCCAGTACTTGCCTTGCTCTCCGGCACACCTTGAGGCCTCGGCTGCACCTTGCGCGAATGGATGAATCTGAGAAATGGGCATGTCGCGGAACGCAAGCGCCACAGTGCCTTCATGCTTCGCCAGCACGTTTTTCAGAGTGGCTTCCACTTGGCCGCAATAGGGACACTGATAGTCGGAAAACTCCACAATCATGACTTTGGCTTTTGGATTACCTCGCACGCGGGCCGGGTCAAACCCAACCTGAACTCGGGGAGGGCCGAGGAGCACCGCAACTTTCGCATGTTCGCGCAAGTGCGTGGAATATTCCTGGCGCGCCTGCTGAATCTTTGCCCTTTTCAGGGATTGTTGCAGCTGAGTTTTTACTTCCTCGAACGGCCGGTTTATTTGCTCTTTCTGCACGGCGTAGATCGCGTTCAGCTCGACATCGGTCGGCTCGGCGACCTTCGCATCCACTTCCTGCTCCAGCAACTTGTCCGTCGTGAGTCCTTTTTTCTTTGCCTCAGCTTCAAGGATTCGTTGTGTAATTAACGTATCCAAGGCTTTTTTCTTGATCTGATATTCCTGCTCGCGTAACGGTCTGAGCTGGCTTTGCACGTACGGAGCAAGATCCTCGTCCGTAAGCGGCTGGCCGTCGATGGTTGCCAGCGATTGCTTGGATGGCGCGGCGGATTGTCCCGAAGAAAAAATCGGAAGCAACAAAAATGCGAGAAGGGCTGAGTGGAGTTTCATGTGTATGGTCTTTCGTCGCGGGAATTGAGCGACTATCCCACGGTGGCAACAAGGAGTCAATGTCTCCTTAACGCAAAAAAGGTGGCGAACGCAAAGCAGGGAGTGTCTCGCAGACTGTTTCGCCCGGAACAGCGATCCAGTCGCAAGAGCCGTTTCGAAATACGCTCTTGCTTTGATTTTCGCATCAGAGTAGATTCCGCCCGCTGAATGTCTTTTGGTTCAGGTAGCTTTGGATTTTCCCCCGCCCTGGTCCAGTCCAAATATCGCGTGTGTGTCCGCCCTGCCTGAGCCACTCTCCGGGAGGAATACCATGCGGCGCAACACTTCTCTTTTTCCGGCTTTTCTTGGATTTGCCTCTTTGCTCGTTTCACCCACCTTGCGGGCACAAGAAACTGTTGTGCCGGCGGGTACTCTTCTTCGCTGCACCATGAGTGAACCCAATTTTTCTTCAGCTACTACACAAGTGGGCGATCCCCTGCTCTGCCATCTCGCTGCGGTGCAGGTGTTTGGCCACAACGTTTTTCCGCGCGGAGCGTACATGGGCGGACACCTTGAAGCGGAAAAGGAGCCTGGGCACTTTATCGGCAAAGGCTATTTGAAAATCGTTTTTGATCGCATCGCGCTTCCCAATACAGAGCTTCCGCTGGACACGAAAATAGTCGCCGCGCGCGGCTACCATGTCGACAAGCAAGGCGACATCAGGGGCAAGGGCCACGCGAAGCGTGACGTGATCGAATGGCTTTTCCCGCCGCTATGGCCGTGGAAAGTGATCATGCTGCCTGCCCGTGGACCGCGTCCTACTCTTAAGGGAGAGCAAGTGCTTACGCTTCGTTTGATGGAAGATGTGAGCGTGCCGAAGTTTGGCGCGACATACAATTCGCGGGATTGGCGGCCGCCCCACGCGCAGAATTTCGCTCAGCCGGCAGCGTTTCCTTCACGCGAAATCGGCCCAGCAACGTCCGCGGCAGTGAACGCCAACTATGTTGTTTCGGTGGACCCAGGGTTCGTGAAAACATCGCAAACCACGCAGCCAATGCCGGGGCCGGAATCGCGCGTTGCCTCGAAGTCACTTACTCTACTTGCTCTGCGGAACGAAACCATTTATGCGGTTACCGATTATTGGCTCGATGGCGATCGCTTGGATTATCTTCTGCCGAGTGGGAATCACGGTATCTGCGCTCTGAATGAATTGGATCTCGTTCGCACAACGCAACTCAATTCCGAGCGCGGTGTAACTGTGACATTCAGCGATGTGCCGCCATCACGGCCTGCGCTCTAAATCGACAGTGCTGAAGCACCGAAGCAAAAACGCAAACACATCGAAGGGAGCAACAAGGAAAGGCCGATCTGATTTCTGGAGACCGGCCTTTCATTTCGTTGACTTCCTTTTGGCCGCGCCGAATCGGGCAAACTAGGAGTCCGAAAAACAAAAGTCCCCTCCGAAAGATTCGAAGAGGCCTTTCTAATTTAATCCCGGCGGTGACCTACGTTCCCACACAGTTACCCGTGCAGTATCATCGGCCCGGCGAGGCTTAACTACCGTGTTCGGGATGGGAACGGGTGTGACCCTCGCGGTATGACCACCGGAAACTCATAACGCGCGTACGGCAT
>Ga0137379_10007412_pt1 | contig 10405 bp, 7 predicted proteins | sample SagtaG_18_FD_104812 | JGI IMG/M metagenome (GOLD analysis project Ga0137379, IMG submission 104812) | Vadose zone soil microbial communities from Sagehorn Ranch, Mendocino, California, USA - Sage2_L_80_16 metaG | ecosystem: Environmental > Terrestrial > Soil > Vadose zone | place: USA... | reverse complement strand
TCGCCGGCGCCGAAGAGCCCGATTAACGCATAGAAGGTGAGAAAGTCGAAGACCGAGCTCACCGGGCCGAAGACCAGCATGAACCGCTCGATGAGCTTCATGTCCCAGCGGGTCGGCTGGGCCGTGTCTTCTGGATCGACGCTGTCGAACGGGATCGCGATCTGCGACATGTCGTAAAGCAAGTTGTTGAGCAGCACTTGGGTCGGCAGCATCGGCAAGAACGGCAGGAACAGGGCCGCACCAGCCATGCTGAACATGTTGCCGAAGTTCGAGCTCGAACCCATCAGGATGTATTTCGAGACATTCTGAACCGTGCTGCGGCCGTGCATTACCGCCTCGCGCACGACGGAGAGATCATGTTCAAGGAGGATCAAGTCGGCGGCCTCGCGCGCCACGTCGGCAGCGCCGTCGACCGAGATCCCGACATCTGCAGCATGCAGCGCTGGCGCGTCATTAATGCCGTCGCCCATGAAGCCGACGACGTGCCCCATACGCTTCAAGGCCAGCAGCACATGCAGCTTCTGTTGTGGGTTGACGCGGCAGAATAGATTGACGCGCGGCAGTTGGCCCAGCAGCGCTTCCTGTGACAAATGAGCGAGGTCTTCGCCGGTGAGAACGCCGGTCACCGGCACGCCGATTTCGCCGAAGACATGACGGGCGACCAGCTCGTTGTCGCCGGTCAACACTTTGACTGCGACCCCGGCTTCCGCCAACGCGTGGATCGTGGTGCCGGCGCTCGCTTTGGGCGGGTCGAGGAAGACCGCATAGCCAGCGAAGACGAGGTCAGACTCGTCGGCGACCGCGGCAGAATCATGCGCCGGGTCGGCACGCCGGCTGGCGATGCCTAGGGCTCGATAGCCCTGTGCACCCAATCCTTCGAAGGTCTGCGTAAAGGCTTTGCGCGTTTCGTCGTCCAAGGGCCGTTCGTCGCCGGTCGCCATTTCGTAGGAGTCGGACAAACGCAGGATGTCCTCCGGCGCGCCCTTGACGATGAGCCGACGACGGCCCTCGCTTTCGACCAGAACCGACACGCGACGCCGCTCGAAATCGAACGGGACCTCGTCGATCTTGTGCCAGGCCGTGGCGTCGAACGAACGGGCGAGAATGCCCTCGTCGAGCGGGCTCCTCATGCCGCTCTCGAACCGACTGTTGAGATAGGCATAGGCGAAGGCGCGCGAACTTCCCTCGCCGCTCCCGTCGATCACGCGGACGAGCTCGATCTTCGCCTCGGTCAGCGTGCCGGTCTTGTCCGTGCACAGCATGTCCATGGCGCCCAGATCATGGATTGCGGCCAGACGCTTTACGATCACTTTGCGCCTCGCAAGCCCTATGGCCGACCGGGCAAGGGTGACTGTAATCACCATGGGCAACAGTTCCGGCGTCAGCCCCACAGCAAGCGCCAGGGCAAACATCAAGGATTCCAGCGCCGGCCGGTGGAAGGCAATGTTTACGACCAGCACGAACAGCACCAACAGCACGGTGAAACGCAGGATGAGCAGGCCGAAGCGCCGGATGCCGACATCGAAGGCGGTGGCCGGCGGCTTTTCGGCCAGACTGGTCGCAAGACCGCCGAGCGATGTGTTCCGGCCGGTCCGACAGATCACGATGGTCGCCGTGCCGCTGATCACGGACGTGCCGGCAAAGACGGCATTCGAGGCCCCGGTGGGATTGTCCGCCCCGCTCGGTACATCCACCGCCTGCTTCTCGGCCGGGTAGGGCTCGCCCGTGAGAAGCGCCTGGTTGACGAATAGGTCGCGGCTCTCGATCAGGCGCCCGTCCGCTGGGACCAGGTCGCCCGCTATCAGCTCTACGATGTCGCCGGGGACGAGCTGGTCGACCGGCACCGAGATACTTACGCCGTCGCGCCGAACGGCCGCATGGACCGCGACCGAGCGCCGTAGCGCGTCGACCGCGCTATGCGCACGGAACTCTTGCACGAAGTCGAGGATCATGCTGAGTGCGACGATCGTGACTACGATGAGGAAGCTGGTGACGTCGCCGGCGGCCGCGGATAGCCCGCTCGCCACCAGCAGGATGATGACCAGGGGATTGCGGAAACGGCCAAGGAATTGAAGCCAGGGTGGAATGCGCTTGGTCGCTGCAGCGTCATTCGGGCCATATAGGACGAGGCGCTCCCGGACATCGCCTGCCGTGAGGCCTGCGGGCCGTGTCGCCAGCCGCGTCAACAGGCGGTCAAGCGGCTCGCTCCAGATGGCGGCGGCTTCGATCTCGGGGTGAGCAGACTCGATGGCACTGTCGCGCCGGCCTGTCTTATGCGGTTTATCCTGTGCGACAGCCGTCACGGGATCATCCTTCGAGGCAAGAGGAAGGGCTGCGCGACGGCAATCCCGGCGGTCTATTCGACGACGAGCCTTCCGCGGAACATTCCCATGGGACAGGAGAAGACATGTTCCCCGGGTTCCTTCGGCAGGAACTCCACACCGACGGTCTGCCCGGTCGGGAGATCAGCGGTCTTCTCGAAGTCGGCGAAGACAACCTTGTCCGAGCATCCCGCTGTTTCTTCGCGCCGGAAGTTGATCCGGACCGGTTTTCCGTGCCGGACGATGATGGTGTCGGGCGTGTAGCCGCCCTTCACCAGGACCATGACCTCCTGATATCCGCCGCTTGTCTCGGCTGCGCGCACGCCCTTGGCGCGCTTCAGCCAGAAGAACCACACGATGAAGCCGATCAGCGCGAGCCCAAGTGCGAGTACGATCCAGCGATCCGGGGTCATGATGCGATCCTCCTCGGCTGGAAGAAGCGCAGCCGGTTGGCGTTGGTGACGACAGTGACGGAGCTGAAGGCCATCGCCGCCGAGGCGATGATAGGTGACAGCAGAAGACCGAGGATCGGGTAGAGCACGCCCATCGCGACCGGGATGCCGAGAACGTTGTAGCCGAAGGCGCCGAAAAGGTTCTGGCGCACGTTCCGCATGGTCGCACGGCTGATCTCGATCGCGGTAACGACGCCTTGCAAGCTGCCCTTGATGAGCGTCACGTCGCTCGCCTCGATCGCCACGTCGGTGCCGGTGCCAATCGCGAATCCCACATCGGCCTGGGCCAATGCTGGAGCATCGTTAATGCCGTCTCCGACCATCCCGACGGTCTTTCCCTCGAGTTGAAGCTTCTGGACCTCGTGCGCCTTGTCGTCGGGAAGCACCTCCGCCAATACGCGCGCAATACCCACCTGGCTTGCGATCGCCTTGGCCGTCCGCTCATTGTCGCCGGTCAGCATGACCACCTCGATGCCGAGCCGAATGAGCGTCTCGATCGCGGCTTTCGAGTCAGGCTTCACCGTATCGGCGACGGCAACGAGACCGAGCGGCTGTCCATCGGCCGCCACATACATCGGCGTCTTGCCTTCCGTGGCCAAACGTTCCCAGGCCGGGACGAGAGCATCGATCGCCACGCCGCGATCGCGCATCAGCTTCGCGTTGCCCAGCAGCACTTGCCGGCCCTCGACGCTGCCGCTCACGCCGTGACCCGGGATCGCGGCGAAGCCTATCGTCGCCACGGACGGAATGCCGCGCGTCTCGGCACCCTTGACTATAGCCTCTCCTAAAGGGTGCTCGGAGCCGCGCTCGAGGGCGGCAGCGAGCCGGAGGACGGTGTCCTCGGTTTGACCGGTCGCGGCGACGACGTCGGTCAGCGACGGCTCACCGCGGGTGATGGTTCCGGTCTTGTCGAGGATGATCGCGTCGAGCTTCTCCGAGCTCTGAAGCGCGTCGCCGGAGCGGATCAGGATCCCGTTCTCGGCGCCCTTGCCAATGCCCACCGTAAGTGACGTCGGAGTGGCGAGTCCCAGAGCGCATGGGCAGGCGATGATGAGCGTCGTGACGAGAACGATCGTCGCATAGATGATGCGCGGCTCGGGACCGAAGAGATACCAGGCGATGAAGGAGAGGATCGCGAGGATCATCACGGTCGGCACGAAATAGCCCGACACCGCGTCGACGACGCGCTGGATCGGCGCTTTCGATCCCTGGGCGTCCTTGACCATACGGATGATGCTGGCGAGCGCCGTGTCCTTGCCGACCTTCGTCGCACGGAATTTGAAGCTGCCCGTCTTGTTGAGCGTGCTTCCGATCACCTCGTCGCCGACCTGCTTCTCGACCGGCATGGACTCGCCGGTGATCATCGATTCGTCGAGGGCACTTGCCCCCTCCATCACTTCGCCGTCGACCGGGATTTTGTCGCCGGGCCGCACGACGACCGTGTCGCCGACAATGACTTCCTCGACCGGCAGGTCGATTTCTTTGCCGTCCCGCACGACACGGGCGGTCTTGGCCTGCAGGCCAATCAGTTTCTTGATCGCTTCCGAGGTTCGGCCCTTGGCCTTGAGCTCGAGCGCGAGCCCCAAAGTGACGAGCGCAATCACCACATCCGTCACATCCCAGAACACCTCGGCAAGCGCCATGCGCGGAAAGAGGCTGGGGAAGGCGACGGCAATGATGGAATAAAGGAAGGCCGCGGAGACGCCGATCGCTATCAGCGTGTGCATGTTGGCGGCGCGATGCTTGAGCGCGTCCCACATGCCGGCGAAGAACTGCGAACCGGACCAAGCGAGGACGGGAAAGCTGAACAGGCCAAGCAGCGCCCAAACGATGCGCCGCGTCTCGCTGCCGGCCGGCATCCAGTCGCGCAAGCCGGGGACCAGATCCGGGTAACTCATCGCCATCACCGGGACCGACACGATGGCGGCGAACCAGAACTTCCGCATCAGCGTGCGGTACTCTTCCTGACGCGCCGCCTCTTCGGGCTCGACTGGCTCGCCACTCGGCTCCTTCGCCGGCTTGGGTTCGGCCACCCGGTGTCCGGCGGACTCGATCGCCCTCCGGATCGCGTCAAAGCTCGTCTTCTCCGGCTGATACTCGACATCGACGGCATTCGTACCGAGGCTGGCTCTGGCGCTGACCACGCCGGGGGTCATTTGCAGGGCGAGCTCGATCCGCGTCACGCAAGTGGTGCAGTGCATGCTCTTGATCGGAATGCGCATCTTTGCTGTGCCAGCGGCGTACCCGACTGATCTGATCGCGCGCAGCAGATCGCCGACCTTGGTCTGCGTCGGGTCGAAATCGACATGCGCCATCCCATCAGCGAGATTCACATGAGCGCTACCAACACCGGGAAGGGATTTGAGCGCCTTCTCGATGGTCGGCGGGCAGTGGGTGCAATTCATGCCGCCGACCGGAAGCTCGACATGGTCGGACTTTGCCGGCTTCTCTTGTATATCGCTGGGCGCAGACGGTTTCACTTGCGTTGCTACCAACTGGTCCATGGCTTCCTGTACCTCCGGCGCGGCAACGACCGCCGAGTTTCCCGATCCCGCCCGCCCTGGATGGTTACCCGAAAGCCCTGGGTCGATCCTTGATCCAGCTCAATACCGACTTGGCCGGACTCATTGCGCGGGCCGTCTAGATGCTTGGGCGGAATCGGCGGTCTTCTTGGTGTATCTCTCCGGGACGGCCGTGAACTGGTCGTGGCACGAGGCAGAGAAGAAGTAATAAGTCTCGTCGTTCGAAATCTCTTTCGCCGCGGCCTTGCCGCTATCGAGCGTCATCCCGCAGACGGGATCGGTGACCTGCATCTCACACACTCCTTTTCAGCGAATCGCTATGCCTTCAATGTGGAACCCGCCATCGACGTAGAGCACCTCGCCGGTGACGGCCGTGGTGTAGTCGCTTGCCAGGAGAAGCGCCGTTCGGCCGATTTCGCAGGAATCGATCAGGCGCCGGAGCGGCGCCTTCCGGGCGGCTTCGTTCAGGATCTCGTCGAAGTGCTCGATGCCCGAGGCCGCCCGCGTCTGGACCGCGCCGGCCGAGATGGCGTTGACGCGGATCCTGCTCGGGCCGAGCTCATGCGCGAGGTAGCGGACGGATGCTTCGAGCGCCGCCTTGACCGGCCCCATCACGTTGTAATGGTCGACGACCTTCTCGGCGCCGTAGTAGCTCACGGTCATCACGCTGCCGCCCTTGTCCATCAGCGGCTCGGCGAGCTTCGCCATGCGAATCAAGGAATGGCAGGAGACCAACATCGATTCCGCAAAGCCGTCGGCCGAGCAGTCGACGAGACGCCCGTGAAGATCGTCCTTGCGCGCCCAGGCGATCGAGTGGAAGAGAAAGTCAAGCCTACCCCATTGCGCCTTGATCGCGTCGAACACCGCGTCGAGCTGGCCGGGTGCCACCACGTCGCACGGCAGGAAGATCTTGGCCTCCACCTGATGGGCGAGCGGTTCGACGTAGGGCTTCGCCTTGTCGTTGAGGTAAGTGACCGCAAGCTCCGCCCCGGCGCTGCGAAAATGTTCCGCGGCTGCCCAGGCGAGGCTGTGCTCGTTGGCGATACCGACGACGAGCCCCTTGCGGCCGGTCAGGTCCAGGACTTCCATTGCGGCGTCCTCCGTAAGGACACTGCGGCTCGACGCATTCGCTTCATGCCTCCAAAACATAGGTCCCTGGGGCTTGGCAGAGTGGCGCATAGCCCTTCTCAGCCGCTCCCATCGGCGGCGGCGCCACTTTCGTCCCCGACAGACGCGCGAGCCATTCCTGCCAGCACGGCCACCAGGAGCCCTGCATTTCGGGCTCGCTCTGCTGCCAAGTGTCGGGGTCGACGTAGTTCTCGTCCTCCCGATGCGCTGCGATCTGATGGTGCCGGTTGGGGTGGCCCGGCGGGTTGACGATGCCGGCATTGTGGCCGCCATTGGACAAGACGAAGGTCACGTCGGCGTCGGTCAGCATCTGAATCTTGTAGACCGAGCGCCAGGGCGCGACATGGTCCGAGATTGTGCTGACCGCGAAGACCGGGACGCGAATGTCGCGCAGCGACGCCGGGCGTCCGTCGACCGCGAAGCGGCCTTCGGCCAGATCGTTGTTGAGGAAGAGACGGCGTAGATACTCGGAATGCATGCGATAGGGCATGCGGGTCGTGTCGGCATTCCACGCCATCAGGTCGATCATGGGTTGCCGCTCGCCCATGAGATAGGTCTGCACCATCGCCGACCAGATCAGGTCGTTCGAGCGAAGGAGCTGGAAGGCGCCTGCCATCTGCTTGGCGTCCAGGTAACCCTGCTCGGCCATCATGTCTTCGAGGAAGCTGACTTGAGCCTCATCGATGAACAGCATGAGCTCGCCGGCATCGGTGAAGTCCGTCTGTGCCGCAAAAAGAGTCACGCTCCTGAGGCGGCCGTCCCCGTCCCGCGCCATCGCGGCGGCGGCGATTGTCAGCAGCGTGCCGCCGAGGCAGTAGCCGACGGCATGAATCTTCTGGTGCGGAACGATCGCGGAGACCGCATCCGCTGCGGCCATGATCCCGAACTCGCGATAAGCCTCCATGCCGAGGTCGCGATCGTCGCTCATGGGATTCTTCCACGAGATCACGAAGACGGTGTGACCCTTCTCGACCAGATACTTGACGAGCGAGTTCCCCGGTGAGAGGTCAAGGATATAGTACTTCATGATCCAGGCGGGCACGATCAGGATCGGCTCGGCGTGGACCTGACGTGTCGCGGGCGCGTACTGAATCAATTCGATCAGCCGGTTCCGAAACACAATCTTGCCCGGCGTTACTGCGACGTCTTGACCGACCTGGAAGGCGTCCGCGCCGACCGGCCGCTCGCCGCCGTTGCTACGGCACCAGTCCTCCCAGAGATTCATCTGGCCGCGCACGAAATTCATCCCGCCTCGGCGGATCGTGGCGTCGAGGATTTCTGGATTTGTGATCGGAAAGTTCGCCGGAGAGACCATATCCAGCATTTGGCGGGCGACGAAGGAAACGACGTCCTCATGGTGCTTGGAGAGGCCGTGGATCCCGGTTGTCGCGCTATGCCACCATTGCTGTGACAGCAGAAACCCTTGATGGATGGCGTTGAATGGCCATCTCCGCCACGCCTCTCCGTCGAACCGCTTGTCTTGGGGCAGCGGCTCGATGCAGAGATCGCATCTAGGATCGGCACAGGCGTGCGAACAATATTCAAGGTATCGCGCCCATTGGCGCCCGGCTTTCTCGACGAGCTCCATCTGCTTGTCGGGCGAGAAAAGCAGATGCGGCGCATCTGCTTGTCGGGCGAGAAAAGCAGATGCGGCGCCCAATCACCGTAGGCTTGCATGAGCGCCGTTGGCGAGAGTCCCGCCGTCAGGCGAGCCGTGGCGGCGTGGAGCGGGCGGTCGAAGGAGAAGGGCCGGCGCGGCTCTGGCCGAACGGGAGGCTTGCTTGGTGACGTCGCGCGCTTGGCGCGTGACGTCGCGCGCTTGGCGGGCCCCGGCTGCATATCGGGCGGCCGGCGAACTTCCGTAGCGTCCGACGTCCCTCCGTTCGCTCTTGGCGGCATTGCAGCCTCTGTCACGGTGTTCGCATTCCGGAGGTCAGTCATGAGCGTCCATAGAGCAGGCTGAAGGTGTTCTCGTAGGCCGCGTCCCGGAGCGTTCGCCCTTGCTCCAGCGCCTTCGAGACCTGCTCGCTGGCCGACCGCTCTTGCTCCAGAAGAAAATCGTCACCGACTGGGGGTTTGCGATGTCTGGCAATGGCTTCGGCCAGGACAGCGACTCCGCGCATCCACGGGCTGAATCTGTCCGATAGCAGATAGCGGCTGGTGCGCATTGGGTGCAGCCATTCGAGCATGGCGGCGGTCCACGGATTGGCGAAAGCGCGGACGAGGGGACTGACAAAGGTGGCGTAGAGCTGTTCATTGAACTCCGAAGCCTGGCGGACCCGCTCGAATGCCTCGTAAGGGGTCGCAAACTTCAGGTCTTCGACGCGGCGCTCCTCGAAGCGAACGGAATATGCCGGCTTGTGGCAATCGGGGTCGCCGGAGGGGTTGTCGATCTTCATCTCGTAGAGGCCCGGCGCGAGGGCTTCGATGTCGCTTAGGCTTTCGAGGATCGCGCGGTGCTCCAGGCGCGCGACCTTAGCAGAGACGAAGATGCCGAGATGGCCGACATGCGGATTCGTCAAATAGGCAATCCGCTGGCCGGCGGCCTTGAGAGCGTCCGTATCCTTGTAGACAGCCGGGATCCAGCCGAGCGCCTGTTGCGGTGGAGTGATGTTGTCGCCATAGGAGGCGAAGATCACGAGCGGGTTGCGGGCGCGCCGGAGATCGGCAACGCAGCCGTCGCAGATACGGAATTTCCCTTCCTCGAGGCGATTGCCAATGAAGAGGTTCTCGACGATCGCCAGGATCTCCTCGCGACTCAGAAAATAGAACCCGTTCCACCAGCGCTCGAACTCGAGAAAGCGCTCGCGCTCGGTATCAATGTTCAAGAGCAGATTCGCGTATTTCTGCCAGATCGCCTCCGGCTTCAAATTCTCGAAGTTCTGCACGAGCCAGACGCCGTCGAAGCGACCATCACCGAGATCGGCCAGCAGGTGTGTCAGCCAGGCGCCGCCAAGGAGCCCGCCGGCAATGCGCATCGGGTTCACCCCCGACTCTCCCGCCCAGTAGGAGAGCGGCGACCCGTTGAGCACGGCAGGACCGACGAGTCCTTCGCAATCGGCGGAGAGCAGGGTGATCGCCCAGCCGGCTTGGCAGTTGCCATAGAGAACCGGTGCCTTGCCGGGATGGCGCCTCGCGACCTCTTCAACGAATCGCCGCAACGCGTGGAGCACGTCGGCGAGCGTCTGGCCGGGGCAGGGTTCCGGAAAGAACATCACGAAGTAGACCGGATGGCCTTCGTGCATCGCCATGCCGACTTCCGAGTCGCGCTTGAACCCGCCGATGCCCGGTCCGTGACCGGCACGCGGATCGACGATGACGACCGGCGGCTTCGACGCGTCGAGGCAGTCTTCGAGGCAATGTTCGTCGACCCGCGTGATGCGGAGCAGGGCGTAGTTGGTGGGACGCTCGAACCGGCGGGCATCGAGCACGGTCTCGTAGTCGAAATCGAGCAGCGGCGGCTTTCCGGCGCGCTCGTGCGCGATCATGTTGTCGGCGCGCTGCCGGAGCGTGTCCCAGAACGGGATCGTTCGCTCGAAAAGGTCGCGCTGATAACCGAACAGTTCAAGGGAGAGCTTCGACAGCACCGGGATAGAAGGTTCGGGCTGAGGCCGTTCGTGCGCGGGCCGCATTATCGGCAAACCGCGCGCCGCGCGCCGACCAACGACCGACGTCTTTCGCCGAGCAGGCGCTTGCCGTGTCGACGCCGGGGCATTCAGAGTCTGTTGGGCCATCGTCGCCTCCATTACGTGATCCGCGCGGCGAAGAAGTTGAACAACGGACAGAAGATCAGCGCGACCTACCAGCCGTGTACGAAGCTCTCGGTGAGCCAGAGCAAATCTCGTCCGTCGTCCGGCGGCGTGCGCCATTGGCGCTGCGTGGCGCGGCTATGCTGCGTAGCTGATGGTCGTCATCATGCCAGTTGCCATATGGTAAAGATGGTGGCAGTGGATTGCCCACTCGCCAGGGTTGTTGGCGTCGA
>Ga0137379_10007410_pt1 | contig 10405 bp, 3 predicted proteins | sample SagtaG_18_FD_104812 | JGI IMG/M metagenome (GOLD analysis project Ga0137379, IMG submission 104812) | Vadose zone soil microbial communities from Sagehorn Ranch, Mendocino, California, USA - Sage2_L_80_16 metaG | ecosystem: Environmental > Terrestrial > Soil > Vadose zone | place: USA... | reverse complement strand
TTCGTCTTCACCGCGCAGGGGCTGCTCGGCGAAACCTGGGTGCAAGGCAAGGAGGCGAACAACGAAGGGGATCGGACGCGCCCCAGCGTGAAGCTCGAATACGGCTTCACGGCTTTCGTCGATCGGCGCGAGCCGGTGTTCGTCCGGAGCGTCCGGCAGGTCTATCACGACACCCAGACCGATATTCCGCTGCCGCAGCGCGACGAGACGATCGAGACGCGGGAATATTCCGACGGCTTCGGCCGCCTGCTGCAGACGCGCGCCCAGGGCGAGGAAGTGCGGTTCGGCCATCCGCTGTTCGGCGGCGGCGAGGGAGTGCTGCCCGCCAGCCAGAGCGACGGCCCGGGAAAGGATATCGCCGGCACGGAAAATACCGGCGCAGCAACACCCAACGTGGTCGTCAGCGGCTGGCAGACCTACGACAACAAGGGGCGCGTGGTCGAGAAGTACGAGCCGTTCTTCTCCGCGGGCTGGGACTATGTGCCGAAGGCCGATGCGCAGCTCGGGAAGAAGGCCAGCCTGTTCTACGATCCGCGCGGCCAGGTGATCCGGACCCTGAATCCGGATGGCTCCGAGCAACGCGTCGTGCACGGCGTGCCGGGAAAGATAGCCTCGCCCGATCTCTCCGACCCGTCGGTGTTCGAGCCGACGCCGTGGGAGGCCTACACCTACGACGCGAACGACAACGCCGGCCGCACCCATCCCGCGGAATCCGCGGCCTACAAGCAGCACTGGAACACGCCGGGCAGCGCCGCCGTCGATGCGCTCGGCCGCACCGTCGATGCCGTCGAGCGCCTGGGGCAGGATGCGAAGACACAGTGGTTCCACACGCGGTCCACCTACGATATCCGCGGCAACGTCCTCAGCGTCGCGGACGCGCTGGGCCGCGTGGCCTTCAGCTATGTCTACGACCTCGCCAACCGGCCGCTCCGGGTAACGCAGCTCGACGCGGGCGTGCGGCGCACCGTGCGCGACGCGGCGGGAAACACCCTCGAGCAGCGCGACAGCAAGGGCGCGCTGGTTCTGCACGGTTACGACGCGCTGAACCGCCCGGTGCGTCTCTGGGCGCGCGACGGCGCCGGGCAGCCGATGACTCTGCGCGAGCGCCTCATTTATGACGGGGGGCAAGCGATCAATGCTCTCGGCAAGCTGTACCGGCACTACGACGAGGCGGGCCTGCTCGCCTTCGAGTCATACGACTTCAAGGGCAACGTGCTCGCGAAGCTGCGGCAGGTGATCAAGAACGACGAGATCCTGAGCGTGTTCAAGTCGGCGCCGGGCAACGCCTGGAAGGTGCAGGCGTACCGCGTGGATTGGGACGTTCCCACCGGCCAGACCATCGACAGCCGCGCCGCGGCGCTGCTCGATCCCGCCCTCTACCGCACGACGCTCTCCTACGACGCGCTGAACCGCTTGACGCGGATGATCTATCCGCAGGACGCCGACGGCGCGGGAAAGGAGAAGGAGTTGCGCCCGACCTTCAACCGGGCCGGCGCGCTCGAGCGCGTGGAGCTGAGCGGCACGACCTACGTCGAGCGCATCGCGTACAACGCGAAGGGCCAGCGCATCCTCGTCGCGTACGGCAACGGCATCATGACGCGTTACGCTCACGATCCGTTCACGTTTCGCCTGGCGCGCCTGCGCACCGATCGCTACCAGATCCCGGTTGGCTCCGGCGTTACCTACCATCTCAAGAAACCGGCGAATCCGTTGCAGGACCTCGCCTACGACTACGATCTCGCGGGCAATATCCTCGGCATCTGCGACCGCACGCCCGGCTGCGGGGTGCTCAACAACCCGGACGCGGTGCAGGTGAACGACGCGGCGCTCAAGCGGCTCCTGGCCGCCGGCGACGCGCTGCTCCGCTTCTTCGAGTACGACGCGCTCTACCGGCTGCACGCGGCGACCGGCCGCGAGTGCGCCGACATCCCGCGGCCGCGGCCGTGGACGGACGACCCGCGCTGCGGATGGAACTCCGGAAAGCACGGCACCGCCAAGCAGCACAACGCGCCGGCCATGACCGCGAAGTATCAGGAGACCTACGAGTACGATCCCGCCGGCAACATGGTGTCCTCCGCGCACTGGACGAGCGCGGGAGCGTGGACGCGGCTCTTCGGCATGGGCGGCCTCACGCCGGACGATTGGGCGCAGGCGTGGCCTGCCCACCTCAACGCGGGGGACTGGAGCTCACCTCCTGGCAACCGGCTGACGCACGCGGCGGACGACCAGCCGGGGACGCCGCAGACCCACTTCTTCGACGCGAACGGCAACCTCACCGACGAGACAACCTCGCGCCACTTCGAATGGGACCACAGCGACCGCATGCGCGTGTTCCGCGACCAGACGGCGAACACCGCGCCCACCGTCCACGCGCACTACCTGTGCGACGCAGCCGGGCAGCGCGTGAAGAAGCTGACGTGGAAATCGAACGGCACGCAGATCGAGACGACCATATACGTCGACGGCCTCTTCGAGCAGCACGAGCTGAAGAGCGGGCCGACGAGCGCGAAAAAGAACAACACCCTGCACGTCATGGACAACCAGCAGCGGATCGCCACCGTGCGCGTCGGCAAAGCGTTTCCGAAAGACGTCGCGCCCGCGGTGCGCTACGAGCTCGGCGATCACCTCGGCAGCAGCAGCGTCGTGATCGACGCCAAGGGCACGTGGATCAACCGCGAAGAGTACTTCCCGTACGGCGAGACGAGCTTCGGGAGTTTTGCGAAGAAGCGGTACCGGTTTACAGGGAAGGAGCGGGACGAGGAGAGCGGGTTGTACTACCACGGAGCAAGGTATTACGCGCCGTGGTTGGCGAGGTGGGTGAGTTGTGATCCGGCGGGATCTGTTGATGGATTAAACCTGTATGAATATGTGAGAGGGCGTCCTACCGTCGCATTGGATTCATCGGGACGTCAAGGAGCCGACGTGCAATATACTCAGGCGGAGGAAGCGGCGGGGCAGTGCCTCCCGGCTGAGCATGTGACAGGATCGCCACAGCCAGCCACTCAACTAAGCCCGCACGAGTACGAATTTCAAACTCGTTCTTTTGCCCCCTTCAAGCTATTTGGTGGCCTTCCATTGATGGGCGGCTATGCTGGTAATAATCGGGGATTCGAAACCTCGGAAGACGTAACCTCCAAGATGGTACAAACGATTGGTGTAAACGTAGAGAGACAAGAGATAACTTTCCAGAGCGTTCGGCCGGGAGATGTAAGCGTGGGTATTGGGCTATTTCCCGCCCTTTCGGGCGGATTAACCTTTAAGCATCCTGAATTTCTTCTGCGTCTCGGAGACCCGATTTTCGCGGCTAGCGAGCAGAGCCACCCAACAGGCTCAGCCATCCTTACTCGCGCCTCTCCCGAGGAGTTCAGGCTGAGCCAAAACTTAGCCGGATTCTTACCTTTAACAAGAGCAGCTGATATCGACGTCCATTCGGAGATCGATATTAAGACGATCACAGAAGAAACTGACTCGTCGATGAGAATGCTTTCGGAACTTAGAATATCAGGACGGATGTTCGGTGATGCTTTCCCGAACGCTGAAATTCTGATGCGTGATCCTAGCGGGCAAACGATATTCCTTCATGGGTTTCAAACGGAAGGCGGCAAGTTGGGCCCATATTGGTATCTTCCGGGCGATAACAAACGTCCGATGGGCGAGTTTCAAAGGAATATTCTTCTCGACAATCGAGGAAATTTTCTAGGTGTGAGGTCCGACGATAAGCTCTGGACTCTTCGAGACTGGAACGCCCAGTTTCTGGGTAAGGGTGGTGCATCTGAATGAGGCGCGTGCATTAGGGCCAGATCATCATTATGGGATTCAAACTCCTCACCTGATTAGCTTGGTCCGCAGTCTGGCAATGGAAAACAAGAAAAGAAATAGGTTGAGGTGATTTTCTGGAGGAGGTATCGCCATGCCCAACAAGGACAACAGACGGGCGCAAAAGAATCCGCGTAGCGGCGATCGTCCGACCAAGACCAGGGCTGGGCGTAGTGCAACGGTCCGGTCCGATGAAGGCGAGGCTATGACCACTCCCGCCCAACCGAATGCCACTAAACCGGTTCCTGATCCTGGTGGGAAGCTGCCGTCATCGGTAAGAGAACCAAGCCCGATCGCTTCGTCGCGGTCGCTGAAAGACTTGGCTGGTGCGCTCGGTCTCACTATCTCCGCGGCGCTGCTCTCCCACCTGGAAGAACATGCCATTCACACCGTAGACGACCTACGCAGAGCGGGCGGAGTCGGAAGCTTGGCGGGTGTGTCGGCTCACGATACGGCCGCGATCCGCCTCATCACCGCGCACGCGAATCTCAGCGTGCTGACGCCGGACGAGCAGCTCCGCGGCGCGCTCGTCGCGAAGGGCTACACGAGTCTCCTGGACGTCACCAAAGCGCCGCGCGCCGACTTCGTCGCAGCGACCCACGACACGCTCGGCGGCTTCAAGGCGGCGCAGCTCTACGAGATGGCGCGTGCGCAGCTGAGCTTCCACTAGCATGGTCTTCAGAGCTGTGTTCCGGTACGACGGTGCGAGCAAACACCGAAAAGATTTTGGCGAAATAGTCACGACACAAAATATCCAAAGGAGGCACAAAGATGTCATATCAAGGAATTGTGGCATTCTCGATTTCTGTTCCTTATGAGCGCGGACGCGCTTCTACGGTTCACTTGGATGAATTCTTGAGCAAGCTACAGGAAAATCGGGTCAAGCTGCGCGCCATTTCAGGATTCATCTCCGGACGGAGAATCAGCATTTTCTGTTTGCCCAAGGACGCGGACAAGTTCCGCGAGTTCTTAAAATCCGCGAAGGTGCGTGCCAAAGAAGTAACGGGGTTCGAGATCACGAAGGAGAAAACAGTGGATCGGGTGGTGAGTATTCTCGCCAAAATCTCTCTGTCCGGCTTCGCGCTCTGCGGGTTTGATGGCTTTGGCGCCTCAAACAAGGCCGGTGGCTTCATCTGGTCGGAGGTAAAACATTAATCGCGGAGTCATAGCATGGCACATACCCATCGCGTTATCGGGCAACAGTGGAGAACCATGGCTGAACACAACCTCTTCTACTACCCCTACGCGTTTTTCACGAACGCGCAGCTTCCGCTGTTGAAAGTCGCTGCGCTGTATTTCGACAAGCCGGCCATCCTCGATCCGGTCCAATAATAGGGGACAGACCCGGACAGACCACGATTATGCGATTCAAACTCTTCACCGACCTGATCAGCTTGGTCCGCAGCTTCGCAATGGAAAACAAGCAAAAAATAGGTTGGAGTGATTTCCTGTGGAGGTATAGCCATGTCAAATAAAGACAAAAGACCGGCGCGAAAGAGTTCGCGTAGCAGCGATCGCCCGACCAAGATCAAGGCGGGGTATAGGGCAACGGTCCGGGCCGGCGAAGGCAAGCCCAGGACTGCTCCCGCCCAACGGAAGGCTATTGTTCCTGTGCCCGGTCCTGGTGGGAAATCGCCGTCAGCGGTAGACAAACCAAGCCCCGCCGCTTCGTCGCGGTCGCTGAAAGAGTTAGCCGGTAGCTCGGCTTCACTATCTCCCGAAGCTGCTCTCGCACTTGGAACACGTCCACCAGTTGACCCACCGCCAGTAGACCCCCCAGAGAACCCTCCAGAGCCCGCTATCGCTGTTTGGATCACGTCGCCCAACGACGGAGATACGCTCACGGGCCCGGCGACCGGAGTGCCGATTACGGTGAGCGGAGAAGGATGGGTCGTCCTGGCTGGGGTGGACGAAGTCGGCGTCCAGATAGGAAACCTTCCGCCTCGACCGGCGGCGGTGACTCGTTCTGGCAGAAGATTCACGTGGACTTTTACAGGACCGGCAAACGCCCCGGGAGCCATCGAGATCAGCGCTACGGCTGCGGGACCTGATGTGACAGATACGGCAGCCATCACGGTGCTTCTTCCCGACGCCGTTCCTCCAGAATTGACGATCAACGTGCCTGCGCCCGGAGCTAGGCTTGCCATCAGCGAAGCCGGCTCTCCGGTGACTCTGAGAGTTACTGCGAAGGATTACCTTGGCGTTCGGCGTGTTGAGTGGCGACTTGACGCCTCCACTGTGTATGCTCCTGCGACCGCCGATGGCTCGGACCCAACCCTCTGGAGCGCAGCGGTTCCCGTAGCTCCCCTCCCGCTGGGGAGTCATACGATTTCCGTACGGTGCACGGATCTCGCCAAGAACGTGACTGAGGAATCTGTGGCCTTTGAAGCGATCGATGTGACGCCCCCCCACTATGCGATCACTAAACCGAACGACGGCCAGAAGTTCATCGGGATCCCGCAAACGATCGTCGTAGAGGGAGCGGCCTGGGATCTCCAGGGCGGCATGATCGGCGGCAAGGCGACCGTCGAATGGGCTCTCGACGGGACGCCTCCGTTCAAAACGGCCGACTCGAGCGACAACTGGACCACCTGGACGGCGACGATTCGGATCTCCGATTACGGTTTCTACGTTGTCCACATTCGCTTCACGGACCGAGACGGTAACAGCACTACGCACCCGCTCAATCTGCAGATCATCAGCGCCTATAAACCCAAGGACGCCGAAGAGCTGCTTAGCCCACGCGGCTATCTCCAAGATTTGCTGAAGTTCACCACGGACCATGTCGAGGTGCCGAACCAGGGGCCCGTCTCAACGGACAGCCTGCGCGCGATCTTTCACCAGCCGTTCGGAAATCTGGCGGAGCCGCTCTTTGAATTGGGAAGCCAGCCGGTGAACCAGCTGCGGATTGTTATCGAGGTATTGCGAAAACTCTGCGGAGCCGAGACAGACACCGCCTGGGTCGAGGACGCGCTGCCGGCGGACGCCACGCCAGCTCAAGACGGTGGCGATAGCTGGAATTGGATCAGCGTGGCTCCCGCACCGTACTCGGGCGAAAAAGCCCATCAATCTAGCATCAACCCGGGCCGCCACCAGCATTTCTTTTCCGGCGCGACCGAGGTATTGGCGGTGAATCCGGGCGACCGGCTGTATGCGTACGTGTACCCCGACCCGGCGAATATGCCAGAAGAAATCATGTTGCAGTGGAATGACGGCACCTGGGAGCACCGCGCTTACTGGGGTGCCGACAAGATCGCATGGGGCGCGAGCGGCTCTGCGAGCCGGCACTACATGGGGCTCTTGCCAGCCGCCGGACGGTGGGTCCGGTTGGAAGTGCCGGCCGATCAGGTGGCATTGGAAGGGCGGTCGGTCAACGGGATGGCGTTCACGCTCTTCGGTGGTCGGGCGACGTGGGATCGCGCCGGAAAGACAAACGGGCCATCGATGCCGCTTCCACAACTGGCCGCTCACTGGAAACTCGACGAAGGCAGCGGCAGCGCCGCGCTCGACTCTTCGAGCAACAGCAACCACGGAGTGCTCCAAGGCGCGACGTGGAGCGCCGGAAAAACCGGCGGCGCCCTGAGCTTCGACGGGGTCAGCAATCGCGTGACAATGGTGAACGCACCGTTCGCTCCCGACGTGACCAATGACTTCACGGTCGCGTTCTGGGCCAGTCCCCAGTCCCCGCACGAAATCGATCCGGAGGACACCACCAAAGGTACGAGCGGAACCTCGGGACAGCGATACGCCTTTGCGCCCCTAAAGTGGGCGACGGCGGATGACGCGGGAATGGGGATATCGGTCGGGACGAACGGGATCAGTGTTTACGAGTATTACTCCAATAACGAGCTTCCGGCTTTGCTCGTCTACGAAGCCCCGGTTGAAGCACCGGTGACGGGCTGGACTCACATCGCCGTGGTATATCAAAACAAACAGCCGAAGCTCTACGTCAATGGCATCCACGTCAGAGATGGCCTGATCGGCCCGACATCGAACGTGCACGCCTCCCCGGGCGGCTTGGGAGGAATGCAGTACGGCTACTTCAAAGGTCAGCTGGACGATGTCCGCATCTACACGATCAGTCTCTCGGAGCGATCCGTCAAGGCGCTGGCGGAAAACCAGCCCGGCGATCCGTCGGCCGATTCGTTGGCGGGCGCAGAAGCAGGATATCTGCAGGCAGCCTATGAAGCCCTGTTAGTGGGAATCGGGACTTCTTACGAAGAAATTCGCCTGGCGCGGGGAGCGGCTCCGGAGATCCGCCAGGCCCTGGCCGACCGGCTCGGAATCCGGCTGACCGCCGCATCGCCCGACGAGCTGGATCAGATCCTGCTCGGCCCCGGCACACTTGTGGCGCCGGAGCTTGAGCGGCTTTTCGGCCTCGTTGATTCCTCGCGGGATCCGCTGGCGTCGTCCCCGACTCCCGAATTCCGCAAGTGGCAGGAAGATTATCTGAACGCGCTCTGGCTGAAGCAGGACTATCCGGGGCCGGCCGGCGCGGATTCCCTGCCGCCATCGATCGATCCCGATCTCATCGGGACGGACGATTTAAGCAACCCCGTGCAGGGCAACGCGGCCTTCACGCTGTGGCAGACCCGAGCGAGTGACGTTTCCACGTACTTCTCGAGCATCAAGACCACGCGGGAGGGGAAGCCGACCGCCCCCAAGGGCTTCGAGCAGATCATCATAGATACCCTCGGCATTACAGGGAGTGATGATCTGGTCGCGCTGGCGGACCAGCAGAAGCAGGGAACGAATATCCAGCCTTCGCTGCAGACGCTGAACCTGACCCAACGGACTTTTTCGTATCTGCTGCGGATTCGAAGTCTCGCTATTGCGGGCACCGTAACCGATTCGGAATGGGACGATGTCTACAACATTCTGACCCAGGTCAAGAAGAGCCAGAATTACGCACGGTGGCGCGCCGACGAACAGACGCAACAGATAGCGCTTACGCCCGTTCATTTCAAGATTTCGATCGAGACGCGCGAATTGCCCGCGTGGCGCGCCACCGATCGGGCCCGGCAAGACTGGCAGGATCGCCTGCAGGCGCGTATCGATCAGAAGCAGACCGTCGCGCAAGCGCTGCAATCCAGCGTGGATCGGGCCGAAGAACTGGCGCTGCCCGGATTGCGCGACGCGCTGGTTTCGGCGATGGGGGGCCGGCAAATCGCCGCAGACGTCGCGGATTGGCTGTCGAAGACAATCCTCATCGACGTCAAAGTGAGCGGCTCGCAAAAGACGACGCGCGTGCTGCAGGCCATCGAAACAGTCCAGGGGCTGGTCTTTTCGCTTCGGACGAGTCAGTTCCCGGAGTCTCATCCCGTTCATACCTGGGCGTTGAAGGAAAGCGGTGGCGAAAGCGAATTCGATAAGGAGTGGAAATGGATGGGAGGCTACGCGACATGGCGGGCCGCCATGTTCATCTTCGCGTATCCGGACGGGGTCCTCCTTCCTGCTCTGCGAGAAGACGCGACCAGCACGTTCGGAAATTGGCTGGATGACCTGCGCAAGAATCAGCGGCTGCGTCCCGAGCAGGCCCGTAAGGCCGCAGCGGATTTCCTGACCGCCATCCCGGACACCGTCCGTAAACTGCTCCCGGACGGCTTCGTGTTGACGGAAGAGGATATGACCGACGAAAAACTTCAAACGCTTCGGGCAACGATTCAAAGACTGCTTCCTCAAAGCGAAACTGTGTGGGTCGAGGATGCGCTGCCGGCGGGCGCCACTCCAGATCAAAGTGGTGGCGATGGCTGGAATTGGATCAGCAGGGATCCCGCGCCGTACTCGGGCGCAAAAGCCCATCAATCGAGCATCAACCCAGGCCTCCACCAACATTTCTTTTCCGGCGCGACCGAGGTATTGGCGGTGAATCCGGACGACCGGTTGTTTGCTTACGTATACCTGGACCCGGCGAACGTTCCGGAAGAAGTAATGTTGCAATGGGGTGACGGTACTTCCTGGGATCATCGCGCCTATTGGGGCGAAAACAAAATCGAATGGGGCTCGAATGGCACCGACAGCCGCCGATATATGGGGCCGTTGCCCCTCACCGGGCGTTGGGTCAGGCTGGAAGTGCCGGCCAGCTTGGTCGGGCTGGAAGGCAAGAAGCTCGACTCAATGGCCTTCACGCTGTATGGCGGACGTGCGACATGGGATCGCGCCGGACAGACGAGCAAGTACCTCGAGGAAGTCTTCTACTTCGTGCCGCTGCAACTCGCGCTTCAGTTGCAGAAATCAGGCGAATATGTCGCTGCGCTCGATTGGTACCAGACCATCTACGCGTACAACCTGGCCATCGACAAGCGCAAGATCTACTACGGCCTCGAGCTGGAGTCGAAACTGATTCCCGATTTCGACCGCACCGCCCATTGGGTGAGACAGCAACTGAATCCCCATCAGATCGCGACAACACGGCCCAATTCGTATACGCGCTTCACCTTGATGTCGATCGTGCGCTGCTGTCTGGAATTCGCGGACTCCGAGTTCACCCGCGATACGGGGGAGTCTCTGGCGAAGGCACGCGCTTTGTACATGACCAGCCGGGATTTGCTGGCCTTGCCGGAAATGCGGCCGACGGCCGCGCCGGAAG
>Ga0137379_10007409_pt1 | contig 10406 bp, 5 predicted proteins | sample SagtaG_18_FD_104812 | JGI IMG/M metagenome (GOLD analysis project Ga0137379, IMG submission 104812) | Vadose zone soil microbial communities from Sagehorn Ranch, Mendocino, California, USA - Sage2_L_80_16 metaG | ecosystem: Environmental > Terrestrial > Soil > Vadose zone | place: USA... | reverse complement strand
CCAGGTGGACGTCGCGATGGATCCCGTCCTGCAGCGGTACGCCGAGGCGGCGCTCGAGGCGGGGCTGCGCGCGGTGGACAAGCGGCAGGGCTGGCGCGGTCCGCTCCTCCACCTCGAGCCCGGTCAGCTCGACGCGGCGCTCCCGATCTGGCGCGCCAAGCTCGCGGCGGCGGAGGCGCGGCCGGGCCAGCTGCTCGCCTGGGATCTCGGGCGCGCCAGCGCGAAGGACATCGATCCCGACGACGCGCAGGAGAAGGGCGTCGCGCGGATGGCGCGGATGCGCCCGCTCGACGCGGGCGAGGTGTACGCCGCCCTCGTGGTCGGCGCGGACGACCGCCAGGCGACGGTCGACCTCGGGAGCGCGACCGGCACGCTCGCCCTCGCCGACCTCGCCTGGGCCCGGAAGTGGAACCCGGCGCAGGCTACCGCCGCGCCGAAGAAGGCCTCGCAGGTGGTGGGCCGCGGCGACGTGGTGCTGGTGCGGGTGATGCCGGGGAAGCTCCCGCTCGACCGCGCGGTGCGCGAGAAGCGGCCGCTCCCGCTCGCGCTCGAGCAGACGCCGGTGGTGCAGGGCGCCCTCGTCGCGATCGACCCCGTCACGCGCGGCGTGCGCGCGCTCGTCGGCGGCTACGACTTCCAGGCGTCGCAGTTCAACCGGGCCACGCAGGCGCGGCGGCAGCCGGGCTCGGCGTTCAAGCCGTTCGTGTGGGGCGCCGCGATCGAGTCGCGGCGGTTCACCCCCGCCACGGTCGTCTACGACACCCCCGACCTCTACCGCGATCCGTGGACCGGGAAGGAGTGGAAGCCGAGGAACTTCGAGAAGGACTCCTTCGACGGCCCCATGCTCCTCGGCGCGGCCCTCGCGCACTCGAAGAACACGGTCTCGGTGAAGCTCGTCGACGCGATCGGCCCGGACGCCGTCGCCGGGTTCGCGCGGCGGCTCGGGATCTCGAGCGACCTCCCCCGCAACCTCACGCTCGCCCTCGGCACGGGCGAGGTGACGCCGCTCGAGCTCGTGAACGCCTACGCGACGATCGCCGCGCGCGGGTTCGAGGCGGAGCCGGTCGTCGTCCTCCGCGTGCGCGACCGGACGGGGAAGGTGCTCGAGGAGCTCGCGCCGGCGCAGCCGTGGGCGGTCGCGCCCGACGGGAGCCCCCTCCCCAGCCCCGCTTCGCGGGGCGAAGGAGGTCCGGGGACAAGCCCGGTCGCGGACCCGACCGCGACCCCGACCCCGACCCCGACCGCGACCGCGATCCCTTCCGACGGCAGCATGCAGGCGGGGCCCGCGGCGGCGGCGGCGCCGTTCGCCCTGCCCGCCACCGGCACCCGCCCCGACGTCGCGTTCGTCCTCTCCTCGATGATGCGGCAGGTGATCGAGAACGGGACGGGCGCCGCGGCGAAGGCGCTCGGGCGGCCCGCAGCCGCGAAGACGGGCACCGCGCAGGAGCACCGCGACGCGTGGTTCGTCGGCTTCACGCCGGAGCTGTGCGCGGGCGTCTGGGTCGGCTTCGACGATCACGGGCCGCTCGGCCCGCGCGAGACCGGCGCTGGCGCCGCGCTCCCGCCCTGGCTCTCCTTCATGCAGGCCGCCCTCGGCGGGCGTGCGCCGGCGGGGTTCGACGCGGTGCCCGGGATCGAGCTCGTCCGGATCGATCCCGCGACCGGCCGCCCGGCGTCGGACCGGCAGGCGGACGCGCCGTTCGCGGCGTTCCTCGCCGGAACCGCGCCCGCCTCGGGGGGGCCCGGCTCGGCGCCCCAGAACTTCTTCATGGACGATCGCTGATCGTCCGGATCAGGATGCCGGGAGCACCGTGCGCCCCGCCCTCCTCGCCCTCCTCGCCCTCCTCTCCCTCGCGCTGCTCGCCGCCGCGCCCGCGCGCGCGACGACCTCGATCGACGCGGTCGCGCGCGACCTCGCCCGCGAGGTGGGGGCGCCCTTCGAGGGCCGCCGCGCGCTCCTCCTCGAGGTGGACGCCCGCGCGCCCGCGCTCGCGGCCCCGCTCGCCACCGCCCTCGAGGCGGCGCTCTCGGCCGCCGGCTACGCCGTCACGCCGTGGCACGGCGGCGGCGACGCCGAGGGCCGCGCGCGAGCCTCGGGGCAGGACTGGCTCCTGAGGGTCCGCGCCGGGCTTGTCCCCGGACTTCCTTCGCCCCGCGAAGCGGGGCTGGGGAGGGGGCTGGTGCCCGGGCAACGCGACCTCGCCGCGGTCGGGGAGCTCATCCCCGCCTGGTCGTCCTTCTTCCTGCAGCGCCGGCCGGACGCGCGGGCGATCCCGCCGCGCGTGGTGCAGGCGCGCACCGCGGCGGACCCGGAGACCTTCCTCCTCGCGCGCGAGGCGCCGGCCCCGGGCGCGCCCTTCGCCTCGGTGCGGACGCTCGTGCGCCTCCCGGGCCGGGTCCTCGCCCTCGCGATCGGGGAGGCCGGCGAGCCGGGCCGGCTCGCGATCGTCGCGGTCACCCCCGACGCGGTGCTCGTGCTCTCGCCCACGGGGGAGCGGCTCGCGGAACGGAGCGCCGAGCTCGGCGCGCTGCGGCCGGTTCGCGATCCCTTCGCGACGGTCGCGGTCGGCGACTTCGGCGGCGGCCGCATCGCCCTCTTCCGCGCGGGCGCGGCGCGCGGGGAGGTCCTCGCGCTGCGCGGCCGCGCGCTCGAGCGCGCGGGCGACCTCGACGCGGCGCCGCTCTGCGCCGGCGAGGCGGGCCTGCTCTTCGGCGAGCTCGAGCCCGGGACCGGCGTGCTCCGCGACAAGCTCGGGAGGCTCGTGGACGCCGCCGCCACGCCGCGCTCGCGGAGGACCCTGTACGGCGCCGCGTGCGCCCCGCGCGGCGGGCCGGTCGCCCACGCGGTCCTCGGGACGGATCTCCGGGTGGAGCTCCTCGGGCCCGACCTCCGCCCGGTCGCCGCGCCGGCGCCGCTCGCGAGCGGCTCCGGCTTCGCGCTCGCCGACCTCGACGGCGACGGGACGGTGGAGCTCGTCGCCTCGTCGCCGGATCCTTCGCAGCCGGAGCGGATCCGCGTGCTCGCGCCGCTCTCGGGCGCGGCGCCGGTCCTCGAGACGCCGCCCGTGGCCGGGGCGATCCTCGCAGGCGCGGCCGGCGACCTCACCGGGGACGGCGTCGACGACGCGCTCCTCGCCGCGGTCGCGCCCGACGGAGGTCACACCGACCTCCTCCTCGTCACGACGGATCCCCGGGAGGTCCGGTGAGCGGGAGGACGTTGACGATCGTGCTCCTCCTCGCCCCCGCGCTCGCGAGCGCCGGGGTGCGCCCGGGCTACGGCGGTACGGTGCGGATCGGCGTCCCGGTCGCTCCCCACCTCGCGCCCGGCGCGCCCACCGCGGCCGACGCAATCCTCGAGCGCGCGACCACGCTCCCGCTCCTCGACCCGGACGCCGCGGGCAGCCTCGCCCCGGGCGCGCTCGCGGAGGTGCCTTCGCCGGAGGCCGGCGCGCGCGCCTTCCGGCTCCGCCTGCGCCCCGGGCTCGTCGACGCGTCGGGGCGCCCGCTCGGCGCGGAGGACGTCGCCGCGCGGCTCGCCGCGCTCGCGCGCGACCCCACCTCCCCGGACGGCTGGATCGCCCTGCCGCTCCTCGGCGCCGACGCGCTCGCGTCGGGCCGCGCGCCCGTGCTCGCCGGCGTCCAGGTGCTCTCGCCGACCGAGCTGCTCGTGAGCCTCGCCTTCCCGCTGCCCGACTTCCCGTGGCTGCTCGCGACCGCGCCGGCGGCCCTGCGCGACGCGGGGCCGTTCGTGCTCGCGGCGCGCCGCCCGGGGACAAGTTCTCCGGGCGATCCCATCGCGCTCTCGCGCAACGACCGGACCCGGCGCGGACGGCCCTTCGCCGACGCGCTCGAGCTCGTGCCGGTCGATCCGCGCGCCGCGGTGCGCCTGCTCGAGCAAAGGAAGGTCGATCTCGTGCTCCGGCCCGAGGCGACCGGGGGCCGCCCGGGGCCGGCGCTCCTCGCGGCGACCGCGACGGTCGCGGCGGTGAACGCCGCCCGGCTCGGAGCCGGCGCCGAGGCGGTCCGGCGCGCGCTCGCGTCGCTCGATCGCGCGGAGCTCGCCCGCCGGTTCGTGCGAGGCCCGGCCGAGCCGCTCGCGTCCCTCGCCGCCCTGGCCGGCGCCGCTGCGCCGCCGCTATCGCCTGCACCGGGATGGGCGGAGCCGCCCGCGCCGGCGCGGATCGTGCTCCTCGCCGACTCCTCCGTCCCGGATCAGCGGGCGCTCGCGGAGCGGCTGCAGGTGAAGCTCTTCGACCGAGGGCTCCGCGCCCAGGTGGACCTCGTCGACGCGGCGCGCGCCCGCACCCGCCTCGCCTCCGGCGACTACGACGTCGCCCTGGTCGCGGTCCTCCTCCGCTCGCCACGCCCGGCGCTCGCGGCCGGGCAGCTCGCGTTCGCGGCGCGGGGCCCGGACGCGGGGCGGCGCGCGATGGCCGCGCTCGCGGGGCTCGAGGGCGAGCGCGCCGCCGCAGCGGCCGATCGCCTCGCGCGGGAGCTCGACCTGTTCCCGCTCGTCACCTCGGGGCTCCGCGCCTCCCTCGGGCCGGCGCTCGAGGGGTTCGCGCCGCACGCCGACGGCACCTTCGACCCCGGGGATCTGTGGCTCGTCGCAGGGGGCACGCCATGAGCCTGCGCGCGCGGCTCTCCCTCGCGTTCGCGCTCTTCGCGGCGGCGCCGCTCGCGGCCGCGCTCTGGCCGGTCTCGCGCGCGCTCTCGGGCGCGCTCGAGGCCGAGCACGCGGCACGGCTCGACGGCGCGTCGCGCGCGGTCGAGGGCGAGCTCGCGCGGGTCGCGGAGCAGGCCGCCGTCGCCGTCTCGGATCTCGCCGCCAGCGCAGACGCCGAGGCGTTCGCGCGCGAGCACGCCGCCGGAGCCGCCGCGGCGGAGGAGGCGGGGCGTGCCGGCGAGTGGAGCGCGGCGCGCGGGCTCCCGGTCCTCGCCGTCGCCGAGCGGGACGGGCGCGTCGTCTCCTCGGCCCACCTCCCGGGCCGCGCGGGCGATCCAGATCCCGCCCTCGCGTCCCTCTTCGCCGCCGCGCCCGCGGGGAGCGCGGTGCCGCGGGTGGTCTCGCGCGCCGGACCGGACGGCGTCGAGTCGGTGCTCGCGCTCGTCGCCTGGCGCGACCTGCCCGGGACCCCGGCCCCGGCCCTGCGGATCGCGGGCGGGATCCCGCTCGGCCGCGAGCTCGCGGCGCGCCTCGCCGCGCTCACGGGGGGCGCGGTCACGGTGCGGGCGGCGGACGGGGCCGTCCTCGTCGAGGCGCAGGCGCCGCGCGCGGACGACGCCGGCCCCGGCGCCGGGCTCCCCTTCCCGCGTGGCTTCCCGGCGCTGCTCGGGCGCCTCGGGGCGGCCTCGCGCACGATCGCCCTCGGCCCGGCCGAGGCGCCCGCGGCGAGCGTGGAGGTGGCGGTCGCCTCCGAGGGGCTCGCCCGCGCGCGCGCGACGGTGCTCGGCGCGTTCCTCGGCGTGCTCGCCCTCGCCGCCTTCGCGGCGGCGCTCGCGGGACGGCTCGTCGCCTCGCGCGTGACGCGCCCGGTGGAGGCGCTGCGCGAGGGGGCCGCGCGGGTCGCCGCGGGCGACCTCGGCGCCCGGGTCGAGGCGCGCGCGTCGGGCGAGCTCGGCGAGCTCGTGCGGGCCTTCAACGGGATGACCGCGGAGCTCCAGCAGAGCCGGGCGCGGCTCGCCCACGCGGAGCGGATCGCCGCCTGGCGCGAGGTCGCGCGACGGCTCGCCCACGAGATCAAGAACCCGCTCACGCCCATCGCGATGAGCGTCGAGACCCTGCGCGACGCGCTCGCCCGCGAGCGGAAGGACTTCGGGGAGATCTTCGAGGAGAGCACCCGCGCGATCTCCGACGAGGTGCGCCGCCTCAAGCGGATCGTGGACGAGTTCAGCCGCTTCGCCCGCCTCCCCGCGCCCGACCGCGCGGCGGTCGCCCCGGCGGAGCTCGTCGCGGCGGCGCTCGCGCTCTTCCCGGCGCCGCCCGCGGGCGTCGCCCTTCGGCGCGAGATCGAGCCCGGCCTCCCGCAGGTGTGGGCGGACCGCGATCAGGCGCTCCAGGTCCTCCTGAACCTCCTCGCGAACGCGCTCGACGCGGTCGCGGGCGGCGGCGAGGTCCGGGTCCGGGCCATGCGCGCGCCGGACGGCGTGGCGTTCACGGTGAGCGACACCGGGCCGGGCATCCCACCCGACGACCTCGGCCGGGTGTTCGAGCCCTACTTCACGACCAAGGACGGGGGCACCGGGCTCGGCCTCGCGATCGCCCAGCGGATCGCGGAGGAGCACGGGGGGACGCTCGGCGCCGCGTCGCGGCCCGGCGAGGGGGCGTCGTTCACGCTGGTGCTGCCCGCCGCGGACGCAGCGGGGGCGCGCGCTACTTCACCGGCGTCGCCTTGAGCGCCGCCTTCCCGTCCTTCACGTACACCTGGAACCGGACGGTCTTGCAGCCGTACTTCGCGGCGAGCTGCGCCTTGTTCCCCTCGAGCTTCTGGCGGAACTTGTCGTAGGTGAGCCCCTCGGCGCTCTCGCCGCAGGAGACGCGGGTGCGCAGGAAGTCCTGGAAGACCGCCTGCCAGTGGGTCTCCTCGTCGACCTCGAAGGCGGCGGCGGGCATCGGCGCGCCGACGGCGGACACCATCCCCGTCCGCAGCGGCCCCGCCGCGGGGACGCCCATGCCCGTCGCGGCGCGGAGCTCGTCCGGGGTCGTGGTGAGCGCGGGCGCCTGCCAGTCGGTCCCGGGGCCGGGCCCGGCGGGCGCGCCTTGCCCGGCCTTCATGGGCCCGGCGATCTCGGCGGCCTTGTTGAGCGCGGCGGCGAGGGTGCCGAGCTTTCCCGCGAGCTTCGGCGCGCGCGCGGCGAAGTCGCCCCGCTCGATGCGGGCGGCGGCGGCGTAGAGCGGCTCGGGCACCTGCGGCCCGGGCTCGGTCGAGCGGACGAAGAAGCCGAGCACGAGTCCGGCGAGGAGCACGACGGCGAGGCCGCCGATCCCGCGCCAGTGCGACGCGGCGGGCGCGTCCACGTGCGCGACGGCCGGGATGGAGAGAACGACGTACGCGCCCTTCACCCCGTCGACCGGCACGGCCCGGGCGCGCAGCGGCGCGCCGCCCGCGAACGGCTGGGGGAGGTTCGGGAGCTTGAGCGGGCCCATCGAGATCTCGACCCCGCCCGGCGTCCCGACGTCGCCAGCGCCGGTGAGCTTGGTCGCGCCCTGCAGCGCGACGAGGTCCGCCGCCTTCCCGGTCGTGACCGGCTTCACGTCCGGCACGGTGATCGTGACGTCGGCCCCGGCGGCGGTCGCGAGGCCTTTCGCCCAGCGCTCGTCGAGCGGCACGAGGAGCACGACCCCGGCGCCCTCCCCGGCGGCGCGGGCGGCGGCGTACCAGAGGCTGCCGTTGAGCCGCAGCGGTCCGCGGCGCGTCTGGCCGCCGATCGCGCCGCGAAGGAAGGCCATCGCCTCACCCTCGGCGACGCTCGGCTCGCCCTTGCGCGCGAGCCACTCGCGGTTGCCGGCGGTGACCACGGTCCCCTGCGGGAGGTCGAACCCGAAGCTCTTCTCCGCCTTCTCGAGCGCCGCGCGGGCGGCCTCGCGCAGGCGGCCCTCCTCGGCGTCCGGGTCCGGCGCGGCGAGTCGTGCCGGCGGGGGCCTCGCGCCCTTCCTGTTGCCCCTCGGCGGCGGCGGCGGTGGGGGCGGCGCCAGCTCCTTCGCGTGGAGGGCGGTGACGAGCCCCTCGTCGCGCGCGATGAGCGCCACCGCGGCGGTCGCCTCGCGCGACAGGGCGGCGAGAGACGCGCTCACGTGGGCCGACGCGCTGGCGAGGCGGGTGTCGAGGGAGGCGACGGCGTCGGAGCGGCGGGTGACCGCGTCGTTGCGGAGGACCGCGTAACCGGCCGCGACCACGAGCAGCGTGAAGACCCAAAACTTGACCCGGTTCATCGGCGTTCGCTTGTACCACGACCGGCCGGACGGGTGAGGGTATCGTGGGGTCGCACGCCCGCCTGGAGGCCGCTCGATGAGGAGTGCCGTCGCCGCCCTGCTCGTCGCGCTCGCCGCGGCCGCCGCCGCTCCCCGCGCCGGGGCGGACGAGGGGATGTGGACGTTCGACGCGTTCCCGTCCGACACGGTCCGTCGCACGCACGGATTCGCCCCGGACCGCGCCTGGCTCGACCACGTCCGGCTCGCGTCGGTGCGGCTCGCCCAGGGCTGCTCCGCCTCGTTCGTGTCGGAGCAGGGGCTCGTCGTGACGAACCACCACTGCGTGCAGGAGTGCGTGAAGGCGCACGCGTCGGCCGGGCGCGACCTCGTGCGGGACGGGTTCCTCGCAGCGGCGCCCGCGGACGAGCTGCGCTGCCCGGACCTCGAGCTCGACCAGCTCACCTCGATCGGCGACGTGACCGGCCGGGTCCGCGCCGCGACGAAGGGGCGCGAGGGGGCGGCGTTCCGGCTCGCGCTTCGGACCGAGATCGCGCGGCTCGAGCGCGAGTGCCAGACCTCGGAGGCGATCCGGTGCGAGGTCGTGACGCTCTACCAGGGCGGCCTCTATCAGCTCTACGTCTACCGGCGCCTCCAGGACGTGCGGCTCGTGTTCGCCCCCGAGCTCGCCGCCGCGTTCTTCGGCGGCGACCCCGACAACTTCGAGTTCCCGCGCTACGACCTCGACGTCGCCTTCCTGCGCGCCTGGGACCGCGGCAAGCCGGTGCGGACGAAGGAGTTCTTCCGCTGGTCCGCGGCGGGCACCCGACCGGGCGAGCTCGTCTTCGTGTCCGGCCATCCGGGCGGGACCGACCGCGCGCTCACCGCCGCGGAGCTGCGCTTCCGGCGGGACGTCTCGCTCCCCGACCGGATCGAGCGGGCCGCCGAGGAGCGCGGACTCCTCCTCGGGTTCCAGCTTGGCGGCGAGGAGGAGCGCCGGACCTCGCTGCAGGAGCTGCTCGACGTCGAGAACGAGCTGAAGGCGCTCCGGGGCCAGCAGGCGGCGCTCGCCGACCCGGAGCTCATCGCGTCGCGGGCGGCGGCCGAGGCCGCCCTCCGGACGGACGCCGCGCGCGATCCGGTGCGCGGGCCCGCCGTGGACGCGGCCCTCGCCGCGATCGAGCGCGCGCAGGGGCCCCGCCGCGCGATCCACCGCGAGCTCACCGCGCTCGAGCACCTCGACGGCGGCGACCTCCTCTCGCTCGCGCGCACGCTCCTGCGCGCCGGCGACGAGCGGGCCCGCCCCGACGGCGAGCGGCTGCCCGAGTACCGCGAGACGAGCCTCCCCGAGGTCGGGCAGCAGGTGCTCGCGCCCTCGCCGATCCACCCCGCCCTGGAGCGGGTCCTCCTCGCGCGCGCCCTCGCGAGGCTGCGGGAGGACCTCGGCGCGGACCATCCCGCGGTGCGGCGCGTGCTCGGCAAGGACTCGCCGGAGGAGATCGCGGAGCGCGCGGTCGCCGGGACGCGGCTCGCCGACCCCGAGGTCCGCGCGCGGCTGTGGCGCGAGGGGAAGCCGGCCGTGGCCGCGAGCGGCGACCCGATGATCGCGGTGGCGCGCGCGCTCGACCCCGAGGCGCGGGCGGTCCGGCTGATCCGCGACGACGAGATCGAGCCCACGATCCGCCGCGCGCACGAGGTCCTCGCCGACGCGCGGCTCGCGCTGCGGGGACGGACCGGCTACCCCGACGCGACGTTCACCCTGCGGCTCAGCGTCGGCGAGGTCCGGGGCTGGCGCGAGGGGACGCGAGAGATCCCGCCCTTCACGACGTTCGCGGGCGCCTTCGAGCGCCACTCCGGGAAGGACCCGTTCGCCCTGCCGCCGTCGTGGCTCGCCGCCCGGCCCCGGCTCGACCTCGCGACCCCCCTCGACCTCGCCACCACGAACGACATCGTGGGCGGAAACTCCGGGTCACCGCTCCTGAACGCGAAGGCGGAGCTCGTCGGGGTGGTGTTCGACGGGAACCGCGCCTCGCTCGGGGGCGAGTACGGCTTCGACCCGGCGACGAACCGCGCGGTGGCGGTCGACTCCCGCGCCGTCGTCGAGGCGCTCGGGAAGATCTACGGCGCGGCCGCGTTGCTCGAGGAACTCGGGCGCACGCCGAAGAAGAAGCCCTAGCGGCAATGCCGGTCACTTAGCAGCCGGCCGCTAACGGCGAACGCTCCCGTCGGGCCTCGGGCATGGCCCCCGGAGGACGGCGCCTTCCCCGGCCCGCCTCGGCGGCGTTCGGTCCGGGCGACGAGAGAGGCCGACACCGCTAAGTGATCGGCATTGGCCTAGCGGAAGGCGCTACCGCGATGCCGCGGCGAAGGCAGTGAGCGGCGCGAGACCGTCGACGGCGCCCGAGTGCGCGAAGACGATGGTCTTCACCGCGGCGGGATCCTTCAGGTGGCGCGCCTCCGGCCCGGGAGCTCAGGCGTCCCGGGGGACCGCGATCAT
>Ga0137379_10007403_pt1 | contig 10411 bp, 10 predicted proteins | sample SagtaG_18_FD_104812 | JGI IMG/M metagenome (GOLD analysis project Ga0137379, IMG submission 104812) | Vadose zone soil microbial communities from Sagehorn Ranch, Mendocino, California, USA - Sage2_L_80_16 metaG | ecosystem: Environmental > Terrestrial > Soil > Vadose zone | place: USA... | reverse complement strand
TGGGATTGTAAAGCAGGTAATCCGGTTTGCCGTCCCCGTTAAAATCCGCAACCCCCACCAAGCTCCAGCCGAACCACGGCGTGGGGCCGAAAGCGTGGCCGATGAGAACATCGTTGTTAAGATACCATATCACCGTCTGCTGCGTGGTGCGATTGTAAAGCAGGTAATCCGGTTTGCCGTCCCCGTTAACGTCAGTTGGCACAGAAGCGCTGCTCACCAAAGGATGCGGATAAACAAACGGACCAACATAGTCGACTCCATTGAGCGCTACCGTGTAAGTTGACGAGACCCGGGGCGGAATGGTACCGACAGGAAATCCACCGCCGAGGTTGTAGTAATCGCGATTCAGCATCTCGGTCGGATATGAACTACCAAAACCCAGGGCATGTCCACTAGGCGTATGCACGTTGTTCCACGAAAAGCATGGTTCCAATGCCTGATGATTATAAGAAGCTCTCCTAGTAACCGTGTTGATTGGATTTCGCGCTCCAGTCAGTTGATCGCCCTTTCCACTCCCGCATTGATCCATTGCTGCTAGAACGCGATGAATTTGAAAACGAGCGCCCACTGCAAATTCCGGTCCGTGGACTCCCGCCTCGTCTGCGTAATGAGAATAAGTTATCGTGTTTGCTGTGTTGTGAGTGATATAGCTACCATAGGCGGTTAAAGCGTCAGGATTTTTTATGCTGTAGCCCCTCCACCGATCGGTAGCCCAACTAGGATTTCCATCGACGGTAAATACGTAGCCACCGTGGCCATCTGGCACGGCTGCTGACGCCGCGGTTCCACTGGCAAATAAGAATGGGGCATGGCCTTCAACGAAGGTGCCGTTGCCCTCTGTATCATTTGCATCCCACACGCTTGTTCCGTCTGCTATTCCCCAAACCGGATTGGGTCGCGCCACCGTTTCACGATAGTTACCTAGGCCATTGATAATCCCAGGATTTGACAGATGTCCCAGAATAACGTTGTCGTGTATCATAGTCGTTCCTGATCTGGAGCCCGACTGGCCGCCTCTTGGAAGGTCGAATACGTTGTCGTAAATTTCTTTAACGCGACAACCTCGCGCAGGGGCTCCTTCGGTGCCGTGATCTGCGACGATACAGTTGTAATGGTAGTTGTGGCGCCAGACAAAGCGGCCGCCCAACAGAGAATCAACTGCGGCGGTGGCGGTGTTTCCTGCTCTGATAAACGTTGAATCTTCTACGAAGAAGAATTTCTCAGTTCCGTACCACGGATAATCAGCCCAGGACCCATTGCCCCATATTTGAGATGGGCCGCCCCAGTTGGAGCCGTTATAGATCAGCCAGGCCACTTTACCTGCTTGCGAAAATTCGAACACGTTGTGATCGCCGACTCCATAGATCCAGCCGCTCACCTCCACGACCTGCCCAACGTAAAGGGGCTTAAAATGGCAGTGGTCAACTCGGATAGAGCTATTCGGCGACGACGCTCCAGAGCTGGTTAGCCGGATTCCGGGGTTATTTGGAACTGTCGTAACAGCGCCAGCCTCGAACGTTATTCCTGTCATTCTAAATGATTGTGAAGGTTTAACGTTGACGGAAATGATTCCTCGCCAACCCGCTCGCGGGACGTCGTCTTTTACTATAGTGAGGTCGTTACACGTCGGTGTTGCTGTTCCAGCGCCTGAAATGGTCGTTTGGCCTTGGAGCGTGATGCCCTTGGTGATATTTACGCGCTGCGTCCAAGAAAAAGTGCCGGCCGGCAGCGTGATCGTGTCGCCGTCCTCCGCCTGATTGATCGCGGCCTGCACACTCGCCATCGACCCGTCGGAAGGGTAAACCATGGCGCCGGAACGCGAGGCGAAAAACCCGCTCAAAAGCAGAGTACACAGAATGGTTCCAAGCGTTCTCACAACTACGGCTTATCGTTCCTCGCGATGCGCCGCCGCTTTTGTTCGTATCAGAATTAATTGTCATGGCAAGCGAATTTTTCTGTTCGGGCGAATTATTTTGCAGGCAGCACCCGAAGATGGGTCGGAATCCGGAATCTCTCGCCATATTTTGGTTGGCGAGTTCCTCCGCTTATTGGCAAGCTCTCGAATCTGGCTGCGACGCGCCTCCAGATTTCGATATAAATCACTCGCGAAATACTCCTTATCATCCTCGTCAGATCCGGCGGATTCTTGCCCGGTGCCTGAGGGGTGGCGCCGTTTCGCCACGAAGAATCGCTCGGTCAACTCTCCCAGGGTTCGTATTTTTCCAGGTCATCTTTCAATTCGTCCGGACTTGCCCTGTCACCGGCCGATGGAACACGGGCGGGCGCCGCCCTTTGATTCGGCTGCGTTACGACCCGAACTTCATTCGACTCAAATTGCCGCGCGCCTGCCAGAGTCCCATCAGTAGAGCCGTGATTGACAAAAAATGATTTCTTCTGGCGCCCGTTTGGCCAAGCGCCGAACCGATAGCAGCGCCGACGCACTCCTCGGCGTTATAAGTGGGAATCAGGATTGAAACAAGCGCTCTCATGTGTTGATCCGTTGGTGGGCGAACACTCGTTCGCCAGAGAGGAGACGCAAGTGGTTAGGAGCAAGGCGTTCAGCCATGTCACTCGCCGACCTGTTTTGGCCACCTTCTTTTCTTTTTAGCTCTTTTGCTTTCTTCCTTTTTTCTCCAGTGGGGTTGCTGGGACCTGGTGTCGTGCTGGGCGGCGGGTGGGTTACCCGATACCAAAGGATGTGGATAAACAAATGTTCCAACATAAGCGACGCCATTTAGTGCCGCCTTGTATCTTGAAGAAACCTGCGAGGGAGTGCTATCGGCGGGAAACCCGGCTCCGAGATTGAAGAAATCGACATTGAGTTTCGTTGTCGGTTGCCAGCGTGGAACGCCGTATCCTAGTACGTGACCATTCGGGGTGTAAATGTTGTTCCACGAATAGCATGGTTCCAATGCCTGATGATTATGAGAAGCTCTCCCGGTAACCGTGTTGATTGGAATTGGCTGCCCAGTCAGTTGATCGCCCTTTCCACTCCCGTTCTGATCCATCATGGCGAGAACTCGATGAATTTGAAAAGTATCGCCCACTGCAAACTCAGGGCCATGCAGAAAAGGGTCTGCGTAATGGTAATAACTGATGGTATTTGCGGTATTGCCCCTTATGTAACTACCATAAGCCGTTGATGCACTAGGATTCTTTATGCTGTACCCGGCCCACTGGTCAGTAGTCCACCCAGGGTTTCCCGAGACCGTGAACACGTAATCAGGGCCAGTGCCAGACGCGACAGCGGTTGCCGTTCCGCTGGCGAACAGGAACGGTGCATGGCCCTCAACGAAAGTGCCGTTTCCTTCTGTGTCATTTTTATCCCACACGCTTGTTCCGTCTGCTATTCCCCAACTTGGATGAGCGCGGGCGGGCGTTTCACGAACGTTTGCAAGGGCGCAAAAGTTCCCAGTGGTGGATTCGTTCCCAATAAAGGTATTGTCATGCCATAAACTCGTGCCAGATCGTTGACCGCCGTTGCCAAATTTAACGGTCATCTCAAACGTGTTATCGTAAACTTCATACGCGCGGCTCCCGCGCGGAGGGCCGGCCTCAGTTCCATGATTATTAGGAATGGCGTTTCTCACATAATTGTGGCGGATCACATATCTTCCGCCAAAAATTGCGTCCGCCAATGAAGCGGGATAATTCAGCCCAGTCCGAATGACCGTGTTGTCCTCAATAAAAAAGAATTTCTCCGTTCCGAACCAGGGATAATCAGCCCATGCTCCGTTCCCGTTTATTTGGGAAGTCCCGCCGTATTGGGCATGGGTAATGTAAAACGGGAAAGTTTGCCCTACTAGGTGAAATACGTTATGATCTGCTACCCCATAATTCCACCCGCCTGGATGGATAAGATGAGTCTGGTTTAGCGAGTCGAAATGGCAATGGTCGATTCGGCAGTTTGTAACCGGGCTGTTGCCTGTACCTACGAAATGAAACGCTCCGTCGCTGGCAGCTCGTTGTGTAGCTGCGCCGTGAGTAAAAGTGATGCCGGTCATCCGAAATGATTGTGATGGCGTCATGTTTACGATTATCATGCGGGTATTAATTCCGCTTCTTGGAGTGTCGTCCTTAATGATTGTCTCATCAGTGATCGCGGGATTCCTTGTCCCAGCCCCGGTAATGGTGCTCTGACCTTGCAGCGTGATACCCTTCGTAATTATTAGAGGCGAAGTCCAGCTAAATGTGCCGGCAGGCAGCGTCACAATATCGCCGTCCGCCGCCGAGCGGATGCTCGCCTGAACGCTCGCCTCAGAACCGTCGGAATCGTAAACCGTGGCCGAGCAGCGCGGGGCGGAAAAACCGCTCAAAAGCAGAATCACAAACGCTACTGCGCTAACGTGCGGCGAGCCAATGGCGAAGTCAGCGACCAATTTGTCCTCCATCGCGGCGGTATTCAGGGCTGATTCGTCGCAGACCCTTCGCGAACTCCTTTACCGAAACCCCAAGTCCGAACGGGATCTCAACCGTAGCGATGGGTTGTGCCGGATTCCCTTGCACCATGGTTTTGGGCGGAACGGACTTGGTGACGACGCTTCCGGCAGTGACTATCGCTCCGCGCCCAATGGTTACATCCGGCAGTACGATTACTCCGGCGCCGAGTGTGGCATCTTCCTCGATCACTACGCCTCGCTGTTCACGATTATGCGCAATAATGGTGGCCCGTATTCCGATCGCCGCGCGGTCACGAATGGTGACCAGGTGCGGGCATGAGGTTTCTATTATCGCGTCATACCCTATCCAAACATCTTTCCCGATGTTGACGCCGCGCCAGCGGTTGAGGTGGACACGCGTAGTTGTGGCGCCCGGTGCAATTCGAGCGAGCACCTGAAGGATCCTGTTTTTTAAGCCTGGCAGCAGTCGCTCGCGTATAGTCTCACGGTTACCACTCGGTAGAAAGTCGCCACGGTCAGATCTTCGCTGCATCGTGTGCCTGCTCCTTCAATACACAAAGGCCGAGATGGAGTCCGATTCCAAAGTTCCAACGACATGAAGCCGTCCCTCCCGGACGTGATCCAACTTTGCCAGTGAAATCACGAACTCTGTAGCAATGCAATGATCGCGATTTGCCATCCCATCCATTACCTTGGAAACGCGGTGACAACTTTCTCAGCCCGCAATTCCTGCAAATCTCGCCGGATGCCGGGCCTGTGATTGAACGCGTGAATAAAGATAGCCGCATTGTGAGAGAGAATCATAATAGTTGATACCCGAAGTCTAACGAATTATTAGCGGGATACGATCAGCGCTGGTTTGCACTCTCTGCGATATATCGTGCCAGCGGCCCAATTCTTGTGAGGTCTTCGGCATCTAGCAGGGCCAAATCCACTTGTATTTGAAATTCAGCTTCGATCGCACTGATCATTTCGAGTATTCCGAACGAATCAATCACCCCGCTTAACAGAAGATCAAAACCATCTGGTATTTCCGTAAGGCTCAGTTGCATAGCGATGATCGGCTCATAATATCTCGTTAACAGAAACTCCCGAACCTTGTCCGGCGTGACATTGTTCATCTGTGTCGTTGAGTCCATGGTCTCATCAGTTCACGGAAGACCGAAGATAAAAGTAATCCTTAAGGCCGTCAAAGCGCCAGCCCATCGACTCATGCAGCGCAGTGAGTCGGGCGTCGGTCTGGTTGATCCAGAGGAACCCGGCGCGAATGCCGCGCTGATGCATCACGCCGTAAAAATTGTTTTGCAGTCGAAGAAAATCGAGGCCGTTGTGGCTAAAGTTGTAGAGGTAATTGTAGTTCACCCGCGGGCCCTCAAGCTGGAAACATACTGCGCCGAGGATCCGGCCGGCCTGGCGGTTGACGATGACCCATTGATTTACGACATAACCGTGCAAGCGATTTTTGGTGGGTAGGTGATCGGTGTATTTGTTGAAACTCTGAAAGAGGCCCTCGTAGATCTGGTCGACGTCGGCAGCGATTGCGTATTCCAGCGCAGGGTTTGGCCGCTGTGGGGGCAATCGATAGGTTATCATGCGGCGGTAAGTAGCGATGGGATTGAATCCGGATTGCTGAAACGCAGCGGCGATGTTTTCGTCGACCGCTTTGTCGGCGGCCTTGGTGAGGTAACCAGCGACTACGTCGCTTGGCAAGTCCAGCTCACGCAGGATCCGCTCGAGGTCGGCTAGATCGTTCGTAAAAAAATAGAGCCGGAAGAAATCGTGTTCGTCATTGGCCAGCAAGACGCTCCGAGCCGTCGCGGCGGTCAGAATCTGTGGTCCCACCATTTCCTGGCGGAAATAGTTCGTGAAAAAGCCGCCAGTGGATTGAGTTTTCACGAGTGCCATCTGCTCGTGGACACTCGCAAGGGTGTCTGGCTTGAACTTCATCAGCTGGCCACGTTTTCTCGCCGATTCTTTTTGAAGCGTTCTCCGTGCATCGCATTTTCCACCAGCCTGACTCGGACGGGAATCTGAAACTCCTGGAGCCGCTGGCGGCAAAACTGCCTGAGGTCGCGATGGAACTGCCGCGCGTCGCGCGACTCCCGAAGTCGAACCGCGGCGCAGACGATCTGGCCCATGATGGCATTTTTTTCGCCATAGACTGACACCTCTGCGACTTCTGGCATTTCTTGCACGACGCTTTCGACTTGCGCCGGGTAAACTTTCTGGCCGCCGACGTTGATGATCTGAGACTGGCGCCCGAGGATTCGGAAGTAGTCGCCGTCCACTTCGACCTTGTCACCGGTGTTAAACCAGCCGTCGTCGGTGAAGGGGCTCGGCGCGTTGAGATAGCCGAGCATCGCCGACTCCGCCTTGATTTGGAGGATCTCGTCCACGACGCGGGTCTGAAAGCCTTCGCCCCCCAGCTTGACCCAGAGTGAATCGGACGAGCGTGATTTCGAACGCAAGATGCCGACTTCCGACAGCCCGTAGGTTTGTTGAAGCTCGATGTGGGGCAGCACCTGATGAAACCGGCGCAGCGTGCTCTCCGGCATCGGCTCGGTGCCGTAGGTGACAATTTTCAACGAAGACAAATCGTAACGGCGATACGCTTCGCTCAGGAGGATAAGGTTGATGAAAGTTGGCGAAGTGGGCAGTAGTTCCACTTTGTGCCGTTCAACTGCCCGCAACACGGTGTCCGGATCGCGATCCTGCACCGTCACGATGCATCCCGCGTTGGAGAGCTGATAGAGCATCGTGTTGAAGCCGCCGATGTGGTCGTAAAGCAGGAACGTGATGGCGCGTCGCGCATGCCGGCGGACCTTGAACTTGCCGAGCATGCCAACGACATCGTGCAGGGCCGCCTTGCTCTCCCCCGTCGAGCCGGAGGAAAACAAAATCAGTCCGGGGTGCCCGCGCTCGCGTAGCCGCTGCAGGATTTCGTGCGTTGGCGGTCGCTCGAAACGCGTCAGTCGCGCCTCGTCACGCGCATCCAGTTCGAGCAACGCCTCGACTCCGGCAATCGCCATGAACTCGGCTTTCCTCGCAGCGACAGAAGACGTCAACGGGACCGCGATGCAGCCGCTTTCAATCAGCGCCAACATGAGCGCGATCGCATTTGGCGAAAAATCCGCCTCGATGGCTGTGACGGTTCCCGTCGCGATCCGATTTTCCCGTAGATAGCTGCGCCAATGATTCGTCCCGTCCAAAAGTTTGCCGTATGCGAAACTCTGGTCGCGCCATATGACCGCTTCGGACTCCGCATTTTGGCGGAACACCTCGAATAGAAAATCAATGCACATCAAACGCCTCCCAGGAAAATGACCTGGCCGGTCACAAAGTCACTTGCGGGTTGCACAAAAAAGTCAATGACTTGGATCACGTCCCGCAACTCACCATAGCGCTTGATTGCCTGGCGCTCGATCAGCGCGTCGAGCTTCTCGGGAGGCACGCCACGGATCAAGTCGGTCCTGATCGGCGCGGGGCCGATCGCGTTTACGGTGATGCCGAAGTCCGCGAACTCGCGCGCCAGAATCTGCGTGAGGGAAATCACGGCGGCTTTGGAGGCGGCGTAAACCGCTTCGCCCTCCAGTTTCAGCGGGACGGCCACGCTGGCGAAATTGACGATGCGCCCGTAGCGGTGGAGCTGCATGAGGCGCGCGGCTTCGCGGCAGAAGAGAAACGTGCCCGTGAAATTCGTCTCCATGATCTTGTTCACCGCCGCGATGGGAGTGAGAAGCGAGTGGTTCATCGAGGCCACGCCGGCGTTATTGATGAGCACATCGAGCCGACCTTCGTGCTTTCTGATCTCCGAGAACATTCTCTTGACCGCCGGTTCGTCGCCAACGTCGAGGCAGTAGTGCCGATAGTTCGGGAGTTCCCCTTCAAACTGGGACCGGCTGCACCCGACCACGTGGCAGCCTCTGCCAGCGTAATGCTCGACCAAAGCGCGGCCGATGCCCTTCCGCGTACCCGTGATCAAGACGATCTTGTTCTCAGCCATTGCGGGCGTCTATTATGAGGATGCCGATGTAATCAGCGAGCGACTGGATCGAGCGGAACGGACTCTCTTTCATTGAAAGGGCCCGCTCGTCAGCCAACGTCAGTGCGACGCCAAACGCGTCCTCCACCTCCCGTTCGATCGTAACAATCAGGCTCACAAAGTGCATCGAATCGAGAACCGATTGCGAGCCCAGGAGTCGCGTTTCCGGCGTCTTGATGAGCTGCCGATCCGGTGGCAATTCGCCATTAATCCAATCGACAGCGCGGTAGATGGCGGCCACGATGCTTTCTGGGTCGGTCATGTCTTAATCAGCAGCTACTCGCCTTAAGATAGGCTGGCTCTGCTGAAAAACCTACGCTGCGTGGCTGTAGGCGCTGCGGTAAAGCTATTGGCGCGCATCTCGGTCGCGCCTCTCACAGAAAGGCGGCTACAGCTTAGCCATCCATCATTATGGACTAGGTGTCAGCAGAAAGCTTGAGGGAGGGGCCGGCGCGCATTGCGGAGCAGCTTCGCCAGTTCCGTGGGACCCGTGTGTACCACTACTCCCCATCATGAGGATCTGACCTCTGTTGTTTATCGCGTGTGCTTCAACGAACATCACCCCGGAAGTCACAGAGGCTGAGTTGTTGAGGTCTCTCATGCCTGCTTCTTTTGTCCATATGAACGCGCGATCTCCCGACGAGCTTGTCGAACTTCCAACCACAGCACCCATGTCGTTGATCCCAAGCGCGCGGCTGGAGTTTCCACCGGGGAGCACCCCCAAATCCTGCATTCCAGTTGCTTCAGTCCACAAAAAAGCGCGCATGCCCCGAGGACCTTTCGAGTATCCAACGATATCCCCGTTGTTGTTGATTGTGCTAGCCTCGCTCGACTCATCTCCCGGCAGCCTCCCAAGATCGCGTATATTGGTGTTTGTCCACAGGACGGCCCGGTCACCGGCCGCGCTCGCAGATGTGCCGGCAACCTGATCCCAGTCGTTGATGTCGCACGCGCTGCTGTAATTGCCCCCGGGCAGAACGCCGAGATTGCGCACACCCGTGCGTCGCGTCCACAGGAAAGCTCTCTTGCCATTCGGGCCCGAAGAGTATCCAACCACATGGCCGTCCCTATTGATGCCGAACGCCTGTCCACAATTGTCGCCGGGCAGCAGCGGAATCCGCCCAAGGACGCCCTGAGGTGTCCCGACAAATGGAACGATCGACTCAGCAGTATTCGCGTCTCCAGCGACTTCTCCCGCATCGTTGATACCCGAAGCGGAACTATATTCGCCGCCGTGAAGCTTACCCAAATGCTTTGGGTGCCGACGGTTGCCGTGATGCCAGATGGTAGCTAGAATCTCTCCTGAAGGAGAATCACCGCCTTTCCCCGCAACATCGCCGAAGTCATTGAGCCGGCAGGGAACCCCAGCAGGAAGCTCCGAGACTGTGTACGCGGTCGTCTCCCCAAGTGTCTCCCGGAAAGTAACCACTCCTGCCGTCACCGCTAGAATAACGGTGACTACGCTAGTCATATTGATTTTATTTCTCCTAAACTGTGGCTTCATGGATGCTATTTATTTTGGTTATCGCGACGAAACGGTGATTGTCGTGGTAGAGCAAGAGCCAATGTATCCTGCGGGCAGGCTTTGTGAGATAATCGCGTGACCGTTCGGCCCCATCCTGTTGACGGTCGTCGTGAACCCGGCCGTGCGCCAAGTCTGCTGCGCTCGGTTTAGCCTGATTCCGACGAAATTCGGAACCACGCATTGATCGGGAGTCGGTGTCGGCGTTGCTGTTGGCGTCGGACTTGGCGTCGCACTAGGTGAAGGTGTCGGAGGAGGAGTCGGTGTTGGCGTTGGGGTTGGGGTCGGGGGAGGAGTCGGCGTTGGGGTAGGAGTCGGAGTAGGAGTCGGCGTTGGGGTAGGAGTCGGAGTCGGCCTAGGGGTTGGCGTTGGCGTTGGGGTCGGAGCAGGAGTCGGTGTTGGCGTTGGGGTCGGGGGAGGAGTCGGCGTTGGGGTAGGAGTCGGAGT
>Ga0137379_10007399_pt1 | contig 10414 bp, 7 predicted proteins | sample SagtaG_18_FD_104812 | JGI IMG/M metagenome (GOLD analysis project Ga0137379, IMG submission 104812) | Vadose zone soil microbial communities from Sagehorn Ranch, Mendocino, California, USA - Sage2_L_80_16 metaG | ecosystem: Environmental > Terrestrial > Soil > Vadose zone | place: USA... | reverse complement strand
CGCATATGGGAGCCGCGATACCGGCGCGCAGCCAACCTCGCCTGACGCGCCTCACAGCACACTGCGAGCGACGCCCCCAGCCCGACCAAAGCCAAGCCCCGGCGCGGACACGGCTCGCTGACCGGCACGAAGACGTCACTTATTGCCGGGTGGTTAAGGCTGTCTGGGCTTGTGCAGCCAGCCGGCCACGGCGGCTCGCCACTGTCGAGCGCGCCAACGTACCAGCGATCAGGTCGGGCATCGCCTGGCTGGATTGACGGTGGCAGCCAGTTCCGGCTGTAGCGGGACCTTAGGCGGCGCGGCGTCGCCCCGCCGCCGTCAAGGCACGCCGTACGAGGGACTCGCCGCTCTCGGCGTGGGCGCGACGCCCGGTGTGGCTACCGAGCGTGAGACCTTTCCGCTGGCGGTGCGGGCGTCGGTGGAGGCCGGGTCGCGCGGTGCCATGATCGAGCCGATCGGGGCGTTTGCGGGGCGGCCCGGCATCAGTGAGGTGGGCGATGCTTGGCGTGGTAGCGGCGTTCTCCGGCGTGGCGCCGGTGCAGCAGAGCTATCTCTTGCAGGCGCGTCAGATGCAGGCGCTGTCGTTCGCGGTGCACATCCCGCTGGTGTGCTTCGGTATCGCGTTCCCGGCGCTGGTCTTGTTCGTCGAGTGGCGTTACTTGCGCACCGGCGAAGAGGTGTACCGCACATTGGCCCGCCGCTGGACGAAGGTGCTGGTGACGCTGTTCGCCGCGGGCGTGGTCACCGGGACCATCCTGAGTTTTGAGATGGCTCTGCTGTGGCCGAATTTCACGTCCACGTTCGGCAGCGTGTTCGGACTGGGTTTCGCGATCGAGGGGTTCTCATTCTTCCTCGAGGCGATCTTCATCGGCATCTACGTGTATGGGTGGGACCGGCTCTCACCCCGCGCGCATTTTCTAGCCGGCCTGCCGATCGCCGTCGCGGGCGTGCTCGGGTCGATCATGGTCATCTCGGTGAACGGCTGGATGAACCACCCGCAGGGTTTCCGGCTCGTGGATGGCAAGGTCACTGATGTCAACCCGTGGCGGGCACTGTTCGGGAACTCGTATTTTTGGCACGAGCTCGTGCACATGTACCTCGCCGGGTACATCGTCACCGGCTTCCTTGTGGCCGGCGCCTACGCGGTCGGCAAGCTGCGTGGTCGGTGGGGACGCTACGAGCGGATCGCACTCGCGGTGCCGCTGACCGCCGCCGCGGTGGCCTCGCCGATACAGGTGCTCGTCGGCGACTGGGCCGCCCGCGACGTCGCGCACAACCAGCCGATCAAGCTCGCCGCGCTGGAGGGGCTGGGCACCACCACTCGCGGGGCGCCGATTCACCTGCTGGGCTGGTACACCGACGGCCGCGTCCGCTACGGCATCGAAGTCCCGAAGCTGCTGTCGTTCCTCGCCTTCCACAGAACGAACGCCACGGTGACCGGCCTGAACGCGTTCCCGGCGGACGACGTGCCGCCGGTGAACGTCGTGCGGATCGCGTTCCAGCTGATGGTCGGCATCGGGACGTTGCTAGCGCTGCTGTCACTGGCGTTCCTGCTGGTGCGCTGGCGGCGCGGCAGCCTACCGGCTGCTCGCTGGTTCTATCCGGCGCTGGTGGTCGCCGGGCCGGCGTCGGTGGTTGCGTTGATCGCCGGCTGGGTGACCACCGAGGTGGGGCGCCAACCCTGGGTGGTCTACCGGGTGATGCGCACCGATGAGGCGGTGACCCGCGCATCCGGCATACCGGTGAGTTACGGCGTGCTCGCTCTCGCCTACGTCATGCTCGTCGGGGCCATCGCCTGGACGCTGCGGCGCCTGGCGGTCAAGCCGCTGCCGGCGCCGGAGGGCTGAGCCGTGCTCGAGACGATCGTGCTGCTGTTCGCGCTGGCCGGGCTGGTGCTCTACACGGTCCTCGGCGGCGCCGACTTCGGCGCCGGGCTGTGGCAGCTGCTCTCCGGCCCCGGATCGCGCGGGCGGGCGATCCGCGACCACGCCCACCACGCGATGGCCCCGGTTTGGGAGGCCAACCACGTCTGGCTGATCTTCGTGCTCACCGTCGCCTGGACCGCATTCCCTGAGGTGGTCGGTTCGCTGGCGTCAACGCTGACCGTGCCGATCTCGGTGGCGGCGCTAGGCATCATCTTCCGCGGGTTGGCCTATGCGCTGCAGTCCGCGACGGACGTGCCGCACGAGCGTCGCGTCATCGATACCACGTTCGCGGTGTCATCGATCCTCACGCCATTCATGCTCGGCGCGGCCGTCGGCGCCATCGCCTCGCGGCGGGTGCCGATCGGCAACGCCGCCGGCGACCTGGTGACCAGCTGGGTAAACCCCACGTCGATTCTGACCGGATGCCTCGCGGTGGCGGTCGGCGCCTTCCTCGCCGCGGTGTACCTGGCCGCGGACGCCGCCCGGCTCGGCGACGTGGACCTAGAGCACGCATTCCGGTTGCGCGCGCTGGTCACCGGAGTGCTCACCGGTGCGCTCGCCGTCGCCGGCCTCGCCGTGATGCACTCCGACGCCCGACACATCTACCGCGGGCTGACCTCCGGGTACGGGCTGGCCGCGGTGATCGTCTCGGTGGTGGCCGGGCTGGGTACCCTCGCGCTGGTGTGGCGGTCGCGGTTCCAGCCGGCGCGGCTGAGCGCGGCCGTGGCAGTGGCGGCGATCATCGCCGGCTGGGCCGCCGCCCAGCGGCCCACCGTGCTGCCCGGGCTCACCCTGCATGAGGCCGCCGCGTCACGCGAGACCCTGATCGCGGTGATCGTGGCGGTGCTCGGCGGCGGGATCATCCTGGCCCCGTCGCTCGGCCTGCTGTTCCGGTTGCTGCTCACCGGCGGGTTCGACCGCCCATCCGAACGGGCTGCCGCGCCGCCTGACCATAGGCCCCGGTACGCAGCGGCCGCGGGCGGGTACGCGCGCCTGGCACTAGCCTGCGCACTGGCCGGCTTCGTGCTCCTCAGCGTGGTCGAGAACGGGACCGCGCACGTGTTCGGCGTGCTGACCCTGCTCACCGCCGCGGCGCTGGCGTTCCGCGCGGTCGGTCCGGCAGACATGCCCGACGACCCGGCCAGCCGACCACGAACGCGCGCCGGATGACCTGACCAGGCGAACGGAGCCAGTCCGGGCCGACTCAGCACGTAGCCAGCAACGGCCCGGCCGTCCCCGGAACGCGGCAGTTATTGCCGGGTGGTGAACGCCGCCCGGCCGGCGTCGCCGCGCCCTGGCTGGCGTTGCCTGCTGCTCAGGACGCAGTCGACTCTGCGCGCGTACAACTCAACGGGCGCAGCGGCGCTGGCCGTGTGGCAGGTCGTGCACCTCGATCGTCATGTCGCTCAGGACGAACACGTCGGAGTCCATGTCGCGGTCTGTCAAGACGAACCGCTCCCCGGAAGCCGGCGACGGCCGGCATCACGTAGCCGGCGAGCCAACCCGAGAGAGATCACTACACCAGTGTGCTCGACTGCCGTTGCTGCGCGCAGGTGCGGACGCTGGCTATCTGCGTGCGGCGACGATGATCGCCACGACCGTGCAGGTGACGCCGGCGACGAGGAACACCCATTTGGCGGCGCCCTGGCCGGGCAGGTCCATGACGATTGCCTTCTCGGGCTTCTCTGGACGGTAGGAGACTTGCATGGTCGAGCCGACCTTGGGGCGGCGCGTGCCGCTGAGGCTGGCGGTCACGCGGTGCACGCTCGCCTTGCGGTCGGTGAACTCGACGACCGGGGCATAGGTGTAGGAGCGCATCCCGGAGCTGCCGTTTGTCCCTGTGCGCCTTCGCTCGATGGCGACCACCGTGCCGGGAACCACGATGCCGTGACGCGCACGCCAGGCCTGACTGAACAGTCCGAACGCCCCGAGCAGGCCGACCGCGCCCATGAAACCGAGAGCCCAGACCGCCGTCATGCCAATCGCCGGTCGAACACGGCCGCGGCGGTGGTGGCGAGTACGTCCGCTCGCTCGTTGCCCAGTTCGCCGGAGTGTCCTTTGACCCAGTGCCACTCGATGTGATGGCGTCTGGTTGCCGTGTCAAGTGCTTGCCACAGGTCTGCGTTCTTCACCGGCTGTTTCGCCGAGGTCCGCCAGCCGTTTCGCTTCCAGACGTTGATCCAGCTGGTGATCCCGTCCAGCACGTACCTACTGTCGGTATGGAATGTGACCGCGCACGGCTTGGTCAAGGCGCTCAGCGCCTCGATAGCAGCCGTCAACTCCATCCGCTGGTTCGTGGTCTGCGACTCACCGCCGGAAAGCTCCGTCTCGTACGCGCCGCTACGCAGCCAGGCACCCCAACCTCCCGGCCCGGGGTTGCCCTTGCAGGCGCCGTCCGTGTAGATAACGACCCGTGGACGATCGGTAACGGCTGAATCTGTCATGCGCGTTCGTCGCTCCATCGTCTCGGGTCGCCGGCTCACTCTTCATCCGGCATGGAACCACACAGCGCTGCCGAATCCTGGCAACGTGCTGGCCGCATAATGTCCGTGCCCTAAGGAGTCGTGGATCCCGTGCGGTTGGATAGATCTCCCAGAACGCATCGATGTCACGCTGTCTCGCTGCAGCGCGTGTGGCGGTGATGTTGAGGCGTCGGCGGGGCCCTCGGAGTGAGTCAATTTGCGGTCATTCGGGCACGCGAGATAGGTCGGGACTCCGCAATGTTGATCAGCTTTGTGGTGGGTGAGAGCCTGGCGGCGCGTGCGGCGCGGGGTGTACACGGGTTGCGCCTGCTGATGGAGCAGCGCGTCACCACGTCGCCTGGGGCGGTGGCGGGCCGGAGAGCGCCTGGGTGTTCGGGCGCTCAGTGGTTGCTGGCGCGGTAGGTGGCTTGGGCGAGTTCGAAGAGTCGTTCGGTGTCATGCAGGGCTTCGGTGAGGGTTGCGGCGGTGGCGGCGAGTAGCCCGATGAGTAGGGCGAGGCGCCACCAGGTCAGCCGGGGGGGGCGCGCGCAGGGCGTAGATGCGGTCGGCGAGGTCGGTGACGGCGGCGGCGAGCACGGCGGCTGATGGCGGCATCCGCGTGCTGGTCACGGCGCGGGTGAGGGCGTCGGCGACGGTATCGCGGCGGCACCTGGCGGCGGCGGCTTCATCGGCCCAGCGTTCGCACGCGAGGGTGACGGCGGCGGGGAGCCGGTGGAGGAGCGGGTTGGCGGCGGCGGCGAGGTGGGCGGCGGCGTGGTGTAGGTGGTGGCGGCCTGTGAGGTGGGCGCGTTCGTGGGCGAGCAGCGCGCGGCGTCAAGACGGCGCAGCAGCCCGGTCGAGACGACGACGCGTCCGGGGCGTCCGGGCACGGCGTAGGCGTGCGCGTTGGAATCATCAAGAACGGCGAGGTCGCCGGCGGGAACGTGAAACGCCGCAGCGAGCCGGTATGCGGCCAGCAGCGCGACGAGGCGTCGTGCGCCGGCGAGGGTGACCCGCGCGGCGAGTACGACCAGCACGATGAGGGCGGCGACGGCGACCGTGGCAGGGATGGGGTCGTCGTGGCGCAGGGTCTGATCGGACCAGTGCCCCCGGGCGGCGAGTAGTGGGCTCTGCCCGACGAGGGTGAAGCCGAGCAGCGCGAGCGCGGCGGCGGACCCGGCGGCGGCGAGCAGCCGGGGACGCTGATGCCCGCATCGCCGGACTGTCGTTCCGGGACGCCTTGTCGATCGGAAGCGTTCAGATCGCCGCGCTGCTGGCCGGGATCAGCCGCTCCGGGGTCACCATGGGCCGGCCTGTGGCGCGGGCTGGATCACGAGGACGCGGCCCCGTTTCGGTTTCCTGCTGGCCACCCCGGTGATCCTCGCCGCCGGCGTACTCAAGTTGCCCTCACTGGCCGGGGCAGCCGGCGCACACATCCGCGGGCAGGTCGTGGTCGGTGTCATCGTCGCCGGGGTGGCCGCTTATCTCTCGGTGCGGTTCCTGATGCGCTACTTCCAGACCAGAACACTGACCCCGTTCGCGATCTACTGCCTGGTCGTCGGCGCCGCAAGCTTCATCCGCTTCCTCTAAGCCACGTGAAGGTGCGCCGCAGTGGATGCCGATGCGCCGCCAGGGGCCGCGTGGGGCTGTCCTCGGTGCCGCACCGCGGGGGTGTGCTGAATGGGCTGGCTGATCGACCGGCTGCTCACCGTCCCCGCACCGGTCGCGCTGTTGGTGGTGTTCCTGCTCCCCGCGCTGGAGGCGTCGTTGTTCGCCGGGTTCATTTTCCCCGGCGAGATCGCCATCCTGCTTGGCGGCGTACTCGCCCACGAGCACCGAGTCTCCCTACCGTGGTCATCACACTCGGCGCAGCGGGCGCGATCCTTGGCGACACGATCGGCTACGAGGTCGGCCGGCACTACGGTGACCGGCTGCTCGCGCGGCTGCCCGGCAGGCTGGTCAAACCCGAGCACGTCGAGCGCGGCAAGACACTGCTGCGCCGCCGCGGCGGCCGAGCGGTGTTCATCGGCCGGTTCACCGCCGCCCTGCGCGTGCTCGTCGCTGGGCTGGCCGGCATGAGCGGCCTTCCCTACCGGCGATTCCTGGCGTTCAACGTCGCCGGCGCCGTTGCCTGGTCGGCGGAGACCGCGCTGGTCGGATATGCCGCCGGCGCCTCCTACCGAGCCGCCGAGCACCGACTCTCGCTGATCGGGTTCGGGCTGCTGGGCGTGATCGTTCTCGGATACGCCGCGCTCAGGCTGCGCCGCCAGCCCAAGGTGCAGGCCTGGCTGGATCGCCGGCTCAGCCCGACCCGGTGGACCGGCCGGCCTCTGACCCTGCTCGTCCTCGCCGCGATCGGCTCAGCCTGGCTGTCCGGCGGCGTGCTGCAAGACGTCCTCGCCAACGACGGAATCGCCACCCTCGACCCGCGCTGGCACGCCGACGCCCTGGCGCTGCGCACCCCCTGGCTCACCCACCTGGCCAAGATCATCACCTGGCTCCGCCCCCGTCGTGTGGACGGCCCTGCTGGCCGCGGCCGCCCTGTTCCCGCTGCGCCGACGGCACTACGCCGCGCCACTGATCGCCGCGGCCGCGCTGGGCAGCGGCGAGCTGCTGCGTGCGCTGATCAACCACCTCGCACACCGCGTCCGGCCACCCCAGACCGACTGGCTCGTCCACGCCACCGGCAGCGCCTGGCCATCCGGTCACGCCACCACCGCCCTGCTCGGCAGCGGTCTCATCCTCGCCCTGACCTGGCCCGACCTCACCACCCGCGGACGACGGGTCACCGCCACCGCCGTCGTCATCCTCACCGCCGCAGTCGGCGCCAGCCGCGTATACCTCGGCGTCCACTGGGTCAGCGACGTGCTCGGTGGATGGTCATTCGGCGCGCTCTGGCTCACCGCAGCCATCGCCGCGCTCAGCGGCTACCACTACCGGCGCCGCCTAAAACCCGCCGACCCCACCCGTGACCAGACATCCCAGAACCGCTGACCATGGCCAAGTTGGCTGGCGTCCGTTCGCGCACTTCGATCAACAGCCTCGCTCTTGGTCCACAGTCCAGCCGCGGTGGGAGCGCGGACCGGCCCGCCACGCTGGGGGACCGCTCCTCGCAACAAGGTTTTGACTGGCGGTGAACATCCGATAGTTCATTAGCGTTGTAGCACTGCGCGCCGCCGGTTCTGGCCTCGCGAGCTGTGTCGTAAGGGGATCGTCTTACGGCGGCACGAGGCCGCTCAAACGGACCTTGACACCGCCGGGATGCGGCGACATGCTCGGCGGGTTACGCGCCGACCCCCGCGGCGATTTCGACGTGCAGGGGAGGCACACGATGCGAGCATCACTACGCCGCGCGTTAGCCGCGGCGCTGTTGGCCGTGTGTATGGCTGCGATCGGCCTGACCGCCGGCACTGCGACCGCAGCGCCGACGAAGATCGCTTGGAGTAAGTGCTATTCGGACCTCGGGCCCTTCCAGTGCGGAACGGTGCAGGTGCCGCTCGACTACGACCAGCCGAACGCGGCGACGATTTCACTCGCGGTCGTTCGGCTGCCGGCATCCGATCCTGCCCATCGGATCGGATCGCTATTCCTGAACCCCGGCGGCCCAGGCGGCTCCGGCGTCGACTTCACGCTCTTCGCTGGTCCGTACCTCTACAACGAGTCCGTCCGGGCGCATTTCGATCTGGTCGGGTTCGACCCGCGCGGCGTCGGCCGCAGCACCGCGCTGCGCTGCTTCGGCACGCCCAAGCAGTGGGGGCCCTACTTCACGCCGTTCGCGTTCCCCAGCACGCCGGAGGAAGAGCAACAGTGGATGAACGCGGACCTGTATCTCGACTCGAACTGCGCACAACGTGGCGGCAACGTCGCCGACCACATGTCCACCGCGAACGTCGCGCGCGACCTCGACCAACTCCGGCGGGCCGTCGGCGACGACAAGCTCACCTACGCGGGCTACTCCTACGGAACGATGATCGGCCAGACGTACGCCAACATGTTCCCGAACAACGTCCGGGCGCTCATCATCGACGGCGTCCTCGACCCGATCGCCTGGACCACCGGGCGCGGTGACGGCTCGACCGTTCCGTTCTCGACCCGGCTGCACAGCGACATCGGCGCGCAGGCCACCTTGCAGGAGTTCTTCCGCCTCTGCGACGCCGGGACGTGCGCATTCGGTCCGAACTCAGCGGCTCGCTTCCAGGCGCTCGGCGACCGGCTGAAGGCGCATCCGCTCGTGGTCACCAACCCCGACGGCTCGTCGATGGAGATCAACTATTCGATCCTCATCGCAATGACGCTCGGGGCGATGTACGACTCGTTGTCGTGGGAGGACTTCGCACAGGTGCTCGCCGACCTCGAGTCGGCGACCGCCGCCCCGGCGACGCTGGGCGCACGGCTCCAACCGTTCCTCGGAGTCCCCGCCTACATCACCAAGCGTGGCTTCCCGCACTACTTCAATGCCGTCGAGGGCTTCCCTGCCGTCGCCTGTGCCGATTCTGACAACCCACACTCGTACAGCGCGTGGTCGGCCGCCGGCGCCGCCGAAGATGCCGCGACCGGCTACTTCGGACGGATCTGGACCTGGGCGTCGTCGATCTGCGCGGCCTGGCCACACGCAGATGCCGATCGGTACACCGGCCCGTTCACCAGGTCGACGTCGAACCCCGTCCTGGTGATCGGCAATCTCTTCGACCCCGCGACCCGCTACCAGGGCGCCGTCACCGCAGCGACGCTCCTTCCGAACTCGCGGCTGCTCACAGTCCACGCGTGGGGCCACACGTCGCTGTTCCGATCACAGTGCGCCGACGCGGTCGCGTCGAACTACCTCGCGAACCTGACGCTGCCAGCCCCCGGCACCGTGTGCGAGCAGGATCACGTGCCCTTCTCGACGCCGTAAAGCGCCTTGAGCTCGCCGCTGCTCTCGCCACGCGGGGAACGGCGGCAGCTGCGCGCCATCGTCATTCCCCATCACCAGTCACCGCACCACCAGCGCTCTCTACCGGCTCGCCGCCAAGACCGGGATCGGACACGCCACCGCCCACCAGCTGCGTTACACCCTGGCAATCAGCGCCAAGAGCTTAGACAGGCGACCACTGGCCCTCCGCGCGTCGTAAGCCGAACCACCAGCGGGCGCGCCGGCCGCCGGATCCCGGTCCCCGAGGCCGGATTTCGGGTGTCCCGTATGCCCCGCCCGGTGATGGTGTCGCGCACAGATAGCCATACGGGATTGGACACTCAGGGCAAACGAGGCGTGGTCACAACCGTTCGGCCGACCGTGCGCGGGCTTGCGACCAGCGTGCCCCCGTCACGATGCGAGGAACCATGCAATCGCTCGCATACAGATGTGGCGATCATGCATCCGATCATCAGGCATGAGAGTGAGTTCTGCCGCGCGCCTAGCGATCGATTTTCGCCGATCGCGACGTCGGTCTATGGCGGCACGTATCGATGGAGATCTTGCGCCGAGCCGGGTGGCTTCCGAAGGTGCGGCACCGCTGGCGTAGAGGTCCGAACCGGCGCCGCTGCCTGAACCGAGCGCGGCAGTTATTGCCGGGTGGCTAATGCGGCGCAGCTGGCCGTGGTGGGCGAAACCTCTTCGTCCCGAAGCACGTACAGCGCCAGTGAATGCGCCTTCCGTGCGTGGGCTGGTGCCGATCTTCGTCGCTGATAGTCCGTGGAGGTCCGCGCTCGGCTGCCGCGATTGTCCCCCAGTTAGGACCCCAGACGGGCGCCTACTGTGAGCCCCGGCGTGATGGCACAGCGATGGGCGCATCGGCGCCGAGAGCCGTGCGACCCTCGATGCATGATCGACGCTCTCTCGGTGAGGCTCATCAGACACATCCATCCCTATGACGTCGACCTGGAGCTGAGCGTCAATGGTCGTCAGTTGATTGACATTGCGGTCAGAGCTGGGCTTCCGCCGGTCGTAACGGGTGTCCAGGATTGGGTGTACCCGCCGGCGCGTCTGCTGCGAACCGATCAGTTCTTCGAGGGCCCCGACCGCTGGGAGGACGACCGGCCCGGCTGGGG
>Ga0137379_10007395_pt1 | contig 10417 bp, 10 predicted proteins | sample SagtaG_18_FD_104812 | JGI IMG/M metagenome (GOLD analysis project Ga0137379, IMG submission 104812) | Vadose zone soil microbial communities from Sagehorn Ranch, Mendocino, California, USA - Sage2_L_80_16 metaG | ecosystem: Environmental > Terrestrial > Soil > Vadose zone | place: USA... | reverse complement strand
TACATGAAGATGAAAAATCCGACGGAAATCGCAATATTCACCGTCGCGATCCAGCCGCTGATTTCAAACTTCTTCTCCGGCACTTTACCGGCGTCATCACGCTGCAGCTCATCCAATTGTACGTTGGCAGAAAAACGCAGTGCCCGGAAGCCGAGCGCCATCGCGTGTCCTAGGGTCATGACCCCTCGCACCACCGGCCATGCCATCCACTTATGCTTCTCGGAAAGCCGTTCCAGCGGTTCGCTATGGGTGGACAACTCTCCCGAAGGTTTCCTGCAGGTGATCGCCCAGGCATGAGGGCTGCGCATCATAACGCCCTCAAGCACAGCCTGGCCGCCGACCAGCGTCTCCTCGCCGCCTTCGAGCGCAGGCAGGAGTTGCACGGCCACGAGAAAGCGCCACAATGTTCGAAAAAACTGCATATAGATTGGATGTTCGGCGGGCGAGTAATGTTCCAGCATTAGAGTACCACAGGGTCAGGGTGGGAGCGCTGGACGGAACTGGAGTAGATCCAGCAACTTAGATGCTGTCGCGAGGCGCAAAGGGAGATCCCACGAGAGGGCATGGCTTCCAGCCATGCCGAAAACCACACTCCCCGCCCTTCGCAGAATGATTCGCCTCGCGAATCATTCTGCGAAGATTGTGATCGAATCTAAACAGCACGGCTGGAAGCCGTGCCCTCCCGTCCCAGCGGGCATAGAAACACTCCCAATGCGCCAGTTCGCCGAAACCGCTGATCGGATCGCCGCCACCACCAAGAAGCTGGAGAAGACTGCGCTTCTGGCGGAATACCTGAAATCTATTTCCGTGGACGAGGCCGCGGTCGCCGCTGTCTTCTTCTCAGGGCGGCCGTTTCCAATGTGGGAGGAAACGACGCTTCAAGTTGGGGGCACGCTGCTGTGGAGAATCATCGCCGATCTGTCAGGACAAACTGAGAGCGAGCTAACAGTCGCCTATCGCAAGCACGGCGATCTGGGCGCGGCGGCAGGGGCGGTTCTGTCGGACAACAGCGGTCCTCGTAATGAAGATCCGTGTAGGGGCAGCTGCCCTCACGTGCCCAGCGATGTCCAACAAATCTTTCGCGAAATCTCGACAGCACGCGGCCCAGTGCCGAAGGGAGCTCTCGTCCGCAAACTGCTCAGCGAGGTCCCTCCGCTCGAAGCCAAGTACATCGTAAAGATCATGACTGGAGACCTGCGCATCGGGCTGAAAGAAAGCTTGGTCGAAGACGCGATTGCCAAGGCCTGCGGCGGAGATCTTACAGCCGGCAAGCTGACAGACGTTCAGCGCGCAAACATGCTGCTTGGCGATATCGGTGAAACTCTGCGTCTGGCCGCGGAAGGGCGCCTCGCCGAAGCCAAAATGCGGCTGTTTCATCCCATCGGATTCATGCTCGCCAGCCCGGCAGAATCTGCTGAAGACGCGCTGAGTTATTTCGAAAACGCGCTCGTCGAGGACAAATACGATGGCATTCGCGCGCAGGCCCACTGCTCTGATGATATGGTCCGTTTCTTTTCGCGCACCCGAGATGAAATTACCGAGTCTTTCCCCGAACTCCCCGAAGCTCTTGCGGGGCTGCCGCAGGACGCGATCCTCGACGGCGAAATTTTGGCGTGGAGCTATCTCGCCGACGACCAGCTTCCGAACAGCCCCGGCCGGGCCTTGCCCTTCAGTGCTCTGCAGCAGAGGCTGGGCCGAAAGAAAGTCAGCGAGAAACTCATGCGCGACGTGCCGGTGACCTATCTCGTGTTTGATGTGATCTATGCTGGCGGCGATTTGTTGATAGATCGGCCGTTACGTGAAAGAGGGGAGATTTTGGATCAGCTGCTGAGATCGCGAAAAATCCTCAACCACGAAGGCCACGAAGGTTCACGAAGGAAAACGCAAACCCGATTGGCATTTGAAACGGATTTGCCGGCGCACACGACGCAGGTCATTCGTGCTCCAGTTTGCCGCACCTCTTCTCCCGAGGAACTGAACCAGCTCTTTGACGCTGCTCAGGCCCGCGGCAACGAGGGCCTGATGATCAAGAACCCTGAATCGCCGTATACTCCGGGACGTCGCGGCAAGTCATGGCTGAAGCTGAAACGCGAACTGGCGACACTCGACGTAGTCGTCACCTCCGTCGAATACGGACACGGCAAGCGTATCGGAGTGTTGAGCGATTACACGTTCGCCGTCCGCCATGGCGACCGGCTTCTGAATGTTGGCAAAGCTTACTCGGGTCTAACTGATGTTGAAATTGCCGAGATGACGAAGTGGTTTCTAGATCACACCATTGAAGACCAGGGCTTCCGCCGCATCGTCGAACCGAAGGTTGTGCTCGAAGTGGCGTTCAACAACATAATGAAATCCGATCGCCACAACGGCGGCTATGCGTTGCGCTTCCCAAGGATTTTGCGGTTGCGGCCAGATAAGCTGCAGGAAGAAGCAGATACGCTAGAGCGGGTGAAGCAGATTTACGAAAAGCAGAATAGCTAAGTTACACTTCAGCAGTTCCGCAGCATTGTATGAACGCCAACGTCACACAATCGATTCGTGCTAGCTACGATCGCCTTGCGGAAGAGTATGCCCGTCGAATTGTCAACGAACTTCAATCCAAGCCGCTCGACCGAGAACTGCTCAATCGCTTCGCCGCCCGCGTCGCAGGCCGTGGCGAAGTATGTGACGTGGGTTGTGGTCCTGGTCACGTCGCCCGCTACCTCCGGGATGCAGGCACAAAGGTTTTTGGTCTGGATCTTTCGCCGCGAATGTTAGAACAGGCTCGACAATTGAACGCTGATATTTCCTTCCGGGAAGGAAACATGATGGCCTTAGACCTTCAGGATGGAACGCTCGCCGGGATCGCAGCGTTCTATGCCATCGTCAACATTCCTGAAGGATCACTTCCGTTGGTCTTTCGTGAAATGGAAAGGGTGCTGCAACCCGGTGGCTTGCTGTTGCTTGCCTTTCATGCCGGCGACCAAGTTCTTCACGAGGATGAGTTGTGGGGTCTGCCCATATCGATGGATTTTGCCTTGTTTCAGCCGTCGGCAATCCGGCACTGCATGGAGACAGCAGGACTTGTGATTGAAGACATCGTCGAGCGCGGGCCCTATGCGCCAGAAGTGGAATACCAGAGCCGAAGGGCATACATTTTTGCGCGGAAGCCCGGCTCCTTGCCACGGCCTTAAATCACGCTCGTTCCCGAGACGAAACCCCGGTCACGCATGAACCAGGAGCCGCCTTAGCGGCTCCCTTACTTCTGCCCACTCCGCCGCCACGATCGAGAATCGCATCGAGTCGCGAGGGATGTAATCTGCGGCCATCCGATGGGCGCGGAGAATCCCTTCAAATTTGCCTCCGATGCGTTCGAGGGCGGCGCGGGAACGCTGGTTGCGAACGTCCGTATGAAAGCAGACGCGGAGCACCTGCCAGGTTTCGAAAGCATGCGTCAGCATGAGGAGCTTCGCCTCGGTGTTGGCGGCGGTGCGGATTGCCGAGCGGGTCAGCCAGGTGTAGCCGATCTCACAGGCGTCAGGAGCGCTGCGGCCGTGGCGCGGATGGCCCTGTGGCCACGCCCATCGCTCCAGGTTCCAGAAGCGCCTTGAACCGATGACGACCCCATCATTCATGCGGACAAGGCACCGCGGTTCCGGCGTCCCGCCAAGCCAGCGCTGTATCCACGTAGCGAATCGCTTCGTCCTTGCCCTGCGGGACAGGACTCCATTGATAGAGCAAGGGATCAACAGCGGATGCCGCTACCAAGCCGTCGATGTGGAAGCGATCAAGCGGTTCGAGGCGAATGCGCGTGCTTTGTAGCACAAGCTTTGCTGGCTCCCTCTTCTCAGTTTTCAATGCAACCACTTCCGACGCGAGAGCTGATACTGAGGAATCCACATTGATTTGAGGAACCGCTGACCATCCGGCGCGGGCCGTAATAGCGATAGTGCCCGATGATTTTCCAGTTGAAGAGTACATCTTCCAACTGCGGACCGCGTCCGATGTTGTGGACGACCATGTAGCGCTCGCCGCTCCCTTTCCGGTCCACAACGATCCCGATGTGCGTAACCCCTCCGCCTAAGTCCCAAGCTACGATATCTCCGGGCGAGTAGTCTGCCACAAGCCGGCTGATTTGAAGTTGCACCCCATTTCGCGCAAAGAAGACCATCAGGTTAGGCACGCGTCGGTGATCAATATTGCTGTCCGGACGGCGCTGCCACTTGTGCGGATACGCAGCAAAATTGCGCACCATGTCTTCATGAACTTCCTTCTGTAGATCATCCCAACCGCCCTGTAGCTTCGAATCACTTCATCGGTACAGACACCGGTCTCCGCAGGGACATCCCCGCCGGGATAGGGAATACGGACGTAATCGGATATGTAACGCACGGAATGATGTGTGCGCTCGATGGCGGCAGCTACCAGCTTGCGGAGGAGCTCTTGATCGGAGTGGGAAGGTGAAATTTGTGCCGGCGTACTGGAACACGCGAGAAAGAGCAGCACCAACGAACCGGCGATCCAGCGAGGTACGTTCCGAAAAAGAGGAAAGCGGGTCCCTCGACTCCATTGATCCGTTCGCGTGCTCACGGATCAACTCCGCTCGGGATGACAGGGATTTTAGAGTGTGTCAATTCGTCCCAACGTTCAACTCCGAAACTCACGATCACTGATGATGATGTTCTTCTTCGCTCTCGGCCACGGGAATCACGCAACCGTGCGCTACCTCGCATACCGCGTGCTCGAATTGGATAGTCGTGTGGTCAATGCGGAAATCGTGATACAGGCGCTCTCTTACGTCACGCAGAATGCGTTCACTCGCCGAAGGCGGAATGTCGGCGATGGAAATATGGCAGGAGAGCGCGCTGGTTTCCGATCCGATGCTCCACACGTGCAGGTCGTGAACATCATTGACGCCGTCAATCTCGCGGATGCACGCTTCTACCCGTGCCAGCTTCATTCCGCGGGGCGTGCCTTCCAGAAGGATATTCAGCGTCTCGCGCATGATGCCAAAACTGGACCACAGGATCAGCGCACCGATGCCGAACGAGAGTGCTGAGTCAATCCATAACTGCCCGGTGACGAGGATCGCCCAGCCGCCCGCAATCACCGCGGCAGTCGAAAGCGTGTCGCCAATCTCATGCAGCAAGGCACTGCGGACATTTACATCGCGATCGGTGCGATAGAGCATGAGCGCAATCGCGCCATTCATCACTACTCCCGCCGCTGCTACCCACATCATCAGGTGCGCTTGTACCGGTTGCGGCTGTTGAATTCGGCGGACAGCTTCATAAAAGATCAGGAATGAGATGGCGACCAGCGTCGCCGCATTCGCGAGGGCCGCCAGCACTCCGGCGCGGTGGTATCCATAGGTGTGGGTTGCGCTCGGCGGCCGCCCGTGTAAATAGACGGCTACCAGCGAAAATAGCAGGGCAACGAAGTCGGCGAGGTTGTGCCCAGCTTCAGACAGCAGCGCCAGTGAGTGGGCGCGTATGCCAGCGACGATCAATAGCCCGATATAAGCCGCCGTTACAAGAAGCGAGACTTGCAGGACCTTGGTCGTGCGCTCGTCTCCAGCATGGTTGTGCATATGCACTTGTTTAGTCTAAGGAGGGAGAGTGTGGGATTCAAGGTAGCTGTCAGCTCTCAGCTGTCAGCCATCAGGAAAAGCAAACTCTAAACCATCACCATTTCAAACGGTCCGCAGCGAGAAGAGAGGTGTAAAGAACCAGCTGCCTTTCCGTGCTGGGGGCCGAGAGACGGGAGGATCTTAGCTGATGGCTGACAGCTGAGCGCTGACAGCCTTACTGTCTCAGCCCCATCCACTTTTCCGAAACCACAATCGAATTTCCGGGATTCTGCGGGTCGTAGCGCACCGACGTCGGCAGTCCTAATCTGCAGGAATGCAGGTTGATCCATTGGCGAAGGTAAGTGACGTCTTGCGAAGCCTCGTAGGAAACCCCACCGACGTCATACTGGAAAATGAGCATGGTCGCTGCGGGATGCCCATTGGGAATCAGTTCTTGAACGTCAATCACGGTTCCGTCGGTGATTCGGCCAATCTGATTCAACCAGTCGCGACGCTCGTGCTCGATTTCAGCAGGGGTTTTTTTCTTACGGCCAAACATCAGGTATGCGGCAAGGAACGCGCTCAAGCAGCCGGCTAGCAGGGTGTAAAGACGGAACGGAAGCATATTTTATTGGGAGCCCAGGAGCTGGCTCTTTGCTTCAGAAAAGAATAAGCCGAGAGACGCGATCAGGGAAGATACTCGTTGGTTACGAAAGATTAAGAAAGCTATCAGCCGTCAAGCTATCAGCTGTCAGCCAAAACTAGGCTCGTAACAGAGTCTCCTGAGGGTCAGAAAAACAGCAGGTTCATCGCATTCCTTCGCTTCGCCGCGGATGACTCGGAATGACAGATTATTTGGCTGATAGCTGATAGCTGATAGCTGAAAGCTGCTTTTCTAGCTGCCCGCTGCGAAGCCGCCCAGATGCGCATAGGTCACGCGGAGATATTTGTGAGGATTGACGGGAACATTGTTGATCCGAACTTCATAGTGAAGGTGGGGTCCGGTACTGCGGCCACTATCGCCGACGTAACCGATGACGTCGCCGCGCTGAACGTGCTGTCCGGGAAAGACCGCGAAACTTTTGAGATGTCCGTAGCGGGTCGTGATTCCGCGGCCATGGTCGAGAACCACTGCTCGTCCATATCCACCCATCAAATCTGCAAACTCGACCACGCCTGCGGCGGGAGCGATAATCGGCTGGCCGAAAATGGCCCCGATATCAATGCCGGAGTGGAATGCGCCCTCCCCATTGAACGGGTCAATGCGCTCGCCAAAGGATCCCGTAACTGGCCCTTCTACCGGCCATAGATTTGGGGCTGAATTAGCTCGGATCCAGTCAGCAGTGGTTACATTCCGGGTAAGGCCGAGTGTCAGCCCGGCGGTCGTGGCTCCACTTAGGGCCGTGGTCTTCAAGGCGTAGAGCCGGTCGAGTGAGGAACTGACTTGCTCGTCCTCAACGCTATCCGAGGTTGCAGCCGCCACCAGCACCGGATCTGACTTTAGCCCATAGAGGGAAGAAACTTCGCTGGCCAGAGATCCCAGCGAGGCTATCTGGATGTCCCGCTCCTTGGCCACCTGCTCTAGGTGGGTATAGCGGTTCTTGAGGTCGTCTTTCTGTGCTTTGAGCTCGTTATATTGGGACACCTTCATCAGCATCCGGGCGTAGGAGCGGGCGATGCCGGTAAGTCCAAGCAGACCGATGACCCCACCAACGATCAAGACGTACAAATAGTGAATAGGAACCGGTATCTTGCGGAGTTGTCCGTCTTCGCCGCGAGCTACAAAAAGGATGTAGAAGCGTTTCCGCAACATTTACCTTTCGAAATTTCGATTTCCAGAACCGATTCCAACCCGGGCACCCGTCTGGAGTGCCTGGCTATAGTCCTGGTTCCCAGCCGCGTTTCCCTTGTGGGACAAGGCCCGAAACGCGTCCTTCCCATACCGGAACCAGAGAGCACCCAAATCTACGTCGCTGCAATCCAAAGCAGATGCAGCACTTAGCTCGGCCAAAGGTGTTAGGAGACTGCATGCAAACGTTAACAAAGCCGGTTCACCCTGTCAACGAGGCATTCTGGATTCCTTCAGTTACAAATGACGGGTAATCGCTCATGACCCTTTGGCCGAATTACCATTCCGGGACGAGGTGACGGAAGTACTCAAGGCCTAGCAGTCGGCCCAGGCGGGCCGCTGCTTTTGGAAACTTAGTTACCAGCCGGGCTTGTAGATGGCCGTCCCGTGAGCTAGGGTTGCCCTTTCCGCTATCATGTCATCGCCTTGCCTTTACCCGAACGAGAGCTGATTTCCCGCTTACGCAGCCAGATCCAGCGGCTGGCCGATTCTTCGCGATTTTCAAGGGGTAAGGTCGCACGTAATGCTGTGGTCGCCGGCATCGGCGACGATTGTGCCATCCTTCGAATTCCGGCGGGTCACGAATTGCTGATGACAACCGATTTCAGCCTGGAAGGCGTGCACTTCCGGCGGGAGTGGCATCCTCCAGAATCCATAGGCCACCGCTGTCTGGTTAGGGGGCTTAGCGACATCGCCGCAATGGCAGGCGAACCGCTGGCGGCATTTCTCTCGCTCGCCTTGCCTAAGAAATTGCCGCAGAAATGGGTGGATGGTTTTATGCGAGGCTTCCTGAAACTTGCCAGTCAGTTCAGGGTGACATTGGCCGGCGGCGACACCTCGCAATCGCCCGGCGGCGTTCTCGCAGACGTTACCGTCGCCGGATCAGTTCCCAAAGGTAAGGCTATTCGGCGATCAGGCGCGCGCCCAGGCGATCGGATTTACATTAGCGGAGCAGTCGGCGGCTCGGCGGCAACTGTCGCCCTGCTTGGTCAAGGGAAAAAGATCAAGCCCGATTTGTTTCTGACTCATTTCTTTCCCGTGCCACGGATTCAAGTTGGCCGAATTTTGGGTGCAAAGAACATTGCAACTGCCATGATCGACCTTAGCGATGGATTGTCCACAGACCTGAGTCACATTTGCGAGGAAAGCGGTTGCGGCGCTGAAATCTTGGAACGAGCAATTCCTAAAGCACACATCGGCGAACCTGCGCGCGAGGTCGCCGCCGAGTTTTTTCTGCACGGCGGTGAAGACTACGAACTGCTGTTCACGGCTCGCGGCCGGACTCGGGTTCCCTCAAAGATTGCGGGGATTCAGATCACCGAGATCGGGCGAATCACCCGCGACAAGCGCATTCTTCTGGTTAGCCCTGACGGATCGGAATCCGAACTTAAGCCAGAAGGTTGGGAGCACTTTCGGCGACGTTCTCGAAGAGCCAAACCCAAGTAGCGCTGTCCCTTGGTTACCTGCTTAACCTATAGCGTGCCGAGTACAGCGGGACTAGAGTGAATTCATGTTGCCCCGCATCCTGCTTTGTCTCTTGATTTCCTCTACAGCAGTCGCCCAGAGCCCGCCGGTGGTTAATGACGAATTCGTCCATAAGCAGTTTGGGGATTCCTGCAATCCGGAATCGAAGTGGGCGCCTGCAATCGGTGACCTGAACGGCGATGGAGTGCAGGATATTGTGATCGTCGCGCGCTGCAAGAACCCCTTGATTGACCAGGGCGATAAGAACTACCAAGTCATTGATCCGCTGGATGCGTTTTACGGCTATGGCAATCCCAAAATTACTGCTGGTGGATTTGCCCAGGATGATCCCAAGCTGCGCGGAATTGTGTTGCTGGTAATCCATGGAGCGGGAACCGATGGTTGGCGGTCCGCCACACCTCAGGGGAAGTTTGTGATCATCAATCTGGCGGTGAAGTCAGTCGCAGTGAAGAAGATGAGGATCAAGAAAAAGAAGAAATCCACGGTGGCGATTTATGTGGAAGAAGCGGGCGGCGACCAAATGACTGCAGCTATTTTCTGGGATGGAAGAAAATACAAATACGAGCCGCTAGGATCCAGCATGGAGTGAGGGAAGCGGCGGTTGGCTGTCGGCTACTGGCAAAGTCTCTAAGTTGTTGCTCTTGCCAACGACCAACAGCCAACGACCAACGACGGTCTCTCACATTTCGAAGTGAAATACATCCAGAACGAAGAACGTCTTGCGGTTCACCAGGGCAATGTGTCCGCCGATGACGGTGTGCATGTAGCCCACGGGCGGCGGCGGCAAGTAGCCCTCAACCTCGACCGGGCAAGGATGCATATAGCCTCTCAGTCCGGGCGGCAAAGTCCCGCGCACGATTAGTTGCCTCTCCAGCCCTGGCGGCAGCTCATCGCGCTTTGCCAATCCTGGCGGCAAATGTTCGCGATGTCCCACATACCATTCGTGCAGTTCACGGTCATGCTCGCGATAGTAGTGGCGCTCTTCCCGGTCCTCACGTTTCTCTTCTTTGGCTTCCTTGCGATCATGCTTATCTTTGTCGTGGCCATGACCGTGACCCTGTGCCACTGCGGCATTCGGGCTGAGCGAAAGCGCAACCGCGGCAGCCAGGTAAAACCATTTGGTGGAAGACATATTTTCTCCTCTGGGAACGTAAACCCAAGCTTAGGGCGAAGTTACGCGACCAACAAGTCACCAGAGTACCTGAACGTCCCTGGCCCTTCGTCGTTGGATCGACGGCCCTTCGTCGCGGAATCTTCCGCGTAGTCCCGAATCACGTAGGCCCAGACGCCCTCGTCTGGGTGGGCGAGCAAGGGCTCGCCGTTGGCGGAGAGAAGCTCCGGAAGTTTGGCCAACGACGAATGACCAAGGACCAACGACGGTTCTTCTATAATCCCCTGCCATGGATATTGAACAACGACTGCAAGAGCTAAAGCGCCGCGAGAAACTCGCTCAGGAAGGCGGCGGAAAAGACCGCCGCGAGCGCCAGCACAAAGAAGGCAAGATGTCGGCGCACGAGCGCATAGACTTCCTGCTC
>Ga0137379_10007391_pt1 | contig 10420 bp, 9 predicted proteins | sample SagtaG_18_FD_104812 | JGI IMG/M metagenome (GOLD analysis project Ga0137379, IMG submission 104812) | Vadose zone soil microbial communities from Sagehorn Ranch, Mendocino, California, USA - Sage2_L_80_16 metaG | ecosystem: Environmental > Terrestrial > Soil > Vadose zone | place: USA... | reverse complement strand
TGGTGGCGATGGTGCCGACCGTCTTCAGCGCCGCGCCCGCCTCGGCGTTGGTGAAGCACAGGTCCTTGAAGAACGGGTTCACCATCGTCCCGCCCATCGAGTCCCCGAACTTGTAGAACACCATGAACAGCGCGATCGCGATGGCGTTCTCGCGGCGGAAGTAGGTGCGGATGGGCTCCACGACCGCGCGGCCGAGCGAGCGGGGCGCGGGCGCCGGGCGGCGCGGCTCGTCGGCGAGGAACGTGAGCGCCGTCAGGACCAGGAACGACGCGCCCATCAACGCGAAGAGGACCGGCCAGGGGATCCACTGCGAGGCCGACACCGCGAAGGCGCCGGTGAGCAGCATGCCGATGCGGTAGTAGAGGATCTTGAGGCCGGAGACCGGGCCCTGCTCGGCGGGCTCGAGCGCCTCGACGCAGTAGGCGTCGTAGGCGATGTCCTGCGTCGCCGAGATGAAGGCGATGAGCATCGCCATGAGGCCGATGAGGAGCGGGGTCGAGGGCGGCCGGTCGGCGGGCGCCCGGGAGAGCAGCCACCAGGCGAGCAGCGCGAACCCGCCGAAGGCTGCCGCCAGGCCGACCTGCGTCAGGAGCACCCAGCTCCGACGGCGCCCGGGCCACCGCAGCGCGTAGCGGTCGACGAGGGGCGACCAGAGGAACTTCAGCGTCCACGGCAGCGAGACGCCGGAGAGCAGGCCGATGGTCGCCTTCGGGATGGAGAGGTCGACGAGGAAGAACTGCATCGTCACCCAGACGAATCCGAGCGGCATCCCCGAGGAGATGGCCAGCGCGGAGAGGATCTGGATGCGCTTCGAGCGGAGGCGGACCTGTTCCAAGGCGCGCGCAGCTTAGGCGCGGCGGGGACGGCGCCACAAGCCCTGAGCCCGGCAGGCCGCCCCGCGCCCGGCGTCGCGCTCAGCCGGCCGGCCGCACCACCCGCGCGAAGGCGTCCCAGGGCAGCGCGTTCAGCACCTCGCCGCGCCGGACGCCGCCGCGCCGCGCGACGTCCACCGCGTAACGGAGGTAGCCGAGCGCCCCCGTGGAGTGGGCGTCCACCGACAGCACCACACCGAGCCCCCGCGCGCGCGCCTGACGAAGGGCCGAGGGCTCCATCTCCAGGCGGTGCGGATCGCCGTTCACCTCCACCGCGCCGCGCGAGCCGGCCAGCGCGTCGAGGAGCTCGTCCATGTCGCAGTCGAACGGCTCGCGCTCCAGGAGGAGCCGCCCGCGGGCATGGCCCCAGATCTTGAACACCGGCAGCTCGAGGGCGCGGCGGATCCGGCGCGTCATCGCGGCCCGGTCCATCTTGAAGCGCGAGTGGACGCTCGCGACGATGACGTCGAGCTGCTCCAGGACGGCGTCCGGGAAGTCGAGCAGCCCATCCTCGGTGATGTCCGACTCCGTGCCGCGCAGGAGGCGCACCGCCACCGTCTCCTGCACCCGCGCGATCTCGTCCCACTGCGCCTTCAAGCGATCGGCGTCGAGGCCTCCCGCGTAGTGCGCCGAAGGCGAGTGGTCGGTGATGGTGAGGTACTCCATCCCGAGCGCCTGGGCGGCGAGCGCCATCTCCTCCACCGTCGCCCGCCCGTCCGACCAGCGGGTGTGGCAGTGCACCATCCCGCGCACGTCCTCCAGGCGCACCAGGTCGTCCGGGAGGGCGCCGGCCAGGCCCGCCTCGATCTCGCCCTCGTCCTCCCGAAGCTCGGGGGGAATGAAGGGGAGACCGAGCTTCGCGTACAGGTCGGCCTCGGTCACGACCGGAACGGTGGCGCCGCCGTCGAGGCGTGCCAGGCCATGCTCGGAGAGGCTGTAGCCGCGGCCGCGCGCGAGCCCGCGCAGCTTCACGTGATGGGCCTTCGAGCCCGTGAGGTGGTGGAGGGTGCCGGCGTGGTGCTCGGGCGCGACCGTCCGCAGATCCACCTGCAGCCCGCTCGCGAGCCGCACTGCGGTCTTCGCCTCGCCCCGGGACAGCATCTCGACCGTGAGCGGGAACGCCGCCAGGCGCGGGCCGAACACCGACGGATCGGGCGCGGAGGCGACGAGGTCGAGGTCCCCCACCGTCTCCTTGCGCCGCCGGGTCGAGCCGGCCAGCTCCACCCGCTCCTCAGGTCCCGCGCGCAGGTGGTGGACGAGCCGCTCCCCCAGCTCGAGCGCGTCGGAGAGCAGGACCCGTGTCTCCTTCCGGCGCAGGCCGGGGAGGCTCGCCAGGATGCGCTGCTCGGTCTTCTCGCCAAAGCCCTTCACCCCGCGCACGCGCCCCTCGCGGCAGGCCTGCTCGAGCTCGGCCAGCGAGCGGATTCCGAGCGCCTCCTGCAGCACGGCGAGCTTCTTCGGCCCGAGGTCGGGCACCCGCTGCAGCTCGAGCAGCGCCGGCGGCAGCTCCACCCGGAGCCGCTCGAGGAGCGGGGTCTGGCCGCCGAGGTGCAGCTCGGCGATCTTCTTGGCCAGCGCCTCGCCGATGCCGGGCAGCTCGGTGAGCCGCCCCGCCTGGACGAGCGTGGCGAGGTCCTCGGCGCTGTCCTCCAGCGCCCGGGCCCCGGTCTCGTAGGCGCGCACCTTGAACGGGTTCTCGCCCTTCGCCTGGAGCAGCAGGCCGATCTCGCGCAACGCGCGGGCGACGGCGAGCTTGTCGAGCATCGTCGAATGTCTATACCTTGCGCCTCGACATGCCGCCGCCCCCCCGCATCCTCGTGGCCACCGTCGCCTTGGCGCTCTCCTGCGCCGCCGCCCCGCGCCAGACCTGGCACGAGACCACCCCACCCGAGGTCCTGGTGGAGGTGCTGCCGCGCGCGGCGCAGGCGGCGCTCGACGGCGTCGGCCTGGGCCCGGGCGCGCGCACCGTGCCGGTGCCCGATCCGGCGCGGCGCTACCACTTCCGCGTCTCGGCCCAGGGGTTCGTGCCGGCGGAGCGGGAGGGGGAGGGCGCGCGGCTCGCCGGCGCCCGTCTCGGCATCGCGCTCAGGCCGGAGGGCTTCGGGTCGGCCCGATCGCTCGAGCTGGACGACGGCGCAGGGCTGGCCGCCGCGGCGGCGCTGCTCGAGCGTCGGGGCGCGCACCGGCCGGCGCTGGAGTATGCCGAGCGGGCGGCGGAGGCGGCGCCGGAGGTGGCCCTCGGGCAGCGGGTGCTGGGCGACGCAGCCCGCGCGCTCGGCCTGCGGCGGCGCGCCATCGACGGCTACAGCGCCTACCTGCGCCTCGCGCCGGAGGCGCCCGATCGCGCTGCGGTTGCAGCCCAGCTGGAGGCGCTGCGCGGCGACGTCGCGCTGCCGCTCGAGGAACACGAACGCTAGCGGAGGAACGAATGGGGCACGAGGAGCACCGGAGAGAAGGGCCGCGGGCGATCGCGCTGGCGGTGGTGACCGCGTCCGACACGCGGGGCGAGGCGGAGGACGCGAGCGGTGCCTACCTGCGCGAGCGGGCGGCGGAGGCCGGGCACCCGGTCGTCTTCTATCGCGTGGTGAAGGACGATCCGGAGGCCATCCGGACCGCGCTCTCCGACGCGCACGCCGCCGGCGCGCGGGCGCTGCTCGTGAACGGCGGAACCGGCATCGCCGCCCGCGATCGCACCTACGAAGCCGTCGCGGGGCTGCTGGAGAAGCGGCTCGACGGGTTCGGCGAGCTCTTCCGCATGCTGTCCTTCGCCGAGGTGGGCAGCGCCGCCATGATGTCCCGCGCGGTGGCGGGCGTCTGGCGCGGCTGCGCCCTCTTCTCCATGCCCGGCTCGACCGCGGCGGTGCGCCTCGCCTGGGAGAAGCTCATCGCGCCCGAGCTGCCGCACCTCGTGCGGGAGCTGGACAAGGACGGCCGCTGACGCGAGGGGACGGCGCGGCTAAGGATTGCGGCATGGCGCCCCGCCGCTACGGCCCGCTCTCCGCTTCCCGCGCCCGGGCGCTCGCGCCGCTGCTCGCCCGTGTCGAGCGCGGGCTCGATACGGCCGCCCGCATCGGCTTCGACCCGGTGGAGCTGCCGCGCCGGTACGGCGCGCCGGCCGATCAGGAGGTGGCCGGGCTCTTCGCCGCCGCGCTCGCCTATGGGCGGGCCGACCTCTTCAAGCCGCAGCTGGAGCGGGTTCTCGCGGAGATGGGCGCCTCGCCAGCCCGATTCTGCGAGGCGTTCGCACGCGCGCCGCGGCCGGGGGCCTTCGCCGACTTCCGCTACCGCTTCAACCAGCCGGCGGACGTGGCGGCGCTCGCGGCCGCGGTGGGTCACGTGCGCGTCCTGCACGGGTCGCTCGGCGATCGGTTCGCGGCGCTCTTCCGCGAGGAACAAGCCGCGGTGGTGGGGACCCGCCCGCCCCACGCGCGCCAGGGCGGCGCGCTCCGCCCGGCGCTCGCCCGCTTCGCCCGCGAGCTGCGCGAGGCGCCGCCGGCGCGGGCGCTCCTCACCCGGCGCGGCCCGCGCGGCCTAGCCCACCTCCTCCCCGACGCATCGCTCGCCGGCGCCTGCAAGCGCTGGAACCTCTACCTGCGCTGGATGGTGCGGGGCCCCGACGCCGTGGACCTCGGCGCCTGGCCGGGCGTGCCGCGGAGCGCCCTCGTCGTGCCGCTCGACACGCACGTCGCGCGCATCGCGCGGCACCTCAGGCTCACCCGCCGCACCGACATGACCTGGCGCACGGCGGAGGAGATCACGGAGAGCCTGCGCCGCCTCGATCCCGAGGACCCGGTCCGCTTCGACTTCGTCCTGTGCCACCTCGGGATGAGCGGCGCCTGTCCGCTCCGGAGCGATCCGGCGTGCTGCGAGGTCTGCCAGCTCAGCGCCGCCTGCCGAGGTCGGGTGCGCAGAGCGGCCGGTAGCAGGAGGCGCCCAGCGCCGCCGCCGCCAGCGGCAGCCACCAGAGCAGATAGTTCCGGTGGATGAGCTTGCCGCCGGCCAGGAAGACGGTGGTGACGAGCGCCGCGGCGAGGACGAGGTCGCGGCGCGTCCTAGGTGAACGGTGGTAGGCGGCGGCCGCGGCGGCAGCCAGCCCGAGCCCCAACAGCTGGACGAACCCGGGTGCGAGCCCCAGCAGGGGGCCAGGCAGCCAGCCCGGGAGCGCGCTGGCCGCCCCCGTGCTGTCGCCCGGCCGCTCCAGGTTGAAGAGCACCAGGTTGGCCAGCAGCTCACGAGGCGTGGCGAGAAGATCCGGCAAGTAGGGCAAGAGGCCGAGCGCGACCCCGGCCGCGAAGGGCGCTGCGGCGGCGACGGCGCCAGGCAAGAGGAGCAGGAGCAGCGCCCCGGGGAGAGGTTTCGCCGCCAGGGAGAGGCCCAGCAGCGCGCCCGAGAAGGCCGATGCAGCCCGGCCCGACTGGGTCGCGACGAAGATCGCGGCCATCCCGAGCACGGTGGGGAGGAGGTCGTTCACCCCCTGCCGGAACAGCTCGTGCCGGGTGAGCTCCGGCCAGAGGAGCGCGGCCACGGCGGCGAGCGCCGCCCGCGCCCCGCCCACCTGGCCGGCCAGGACCGCCACCAGCGCCGTGGCCAGCGCGAGGAGCAGGGCGTTCCCGAGATAGAGGCCGAGCGAGACGCCGAAGCGCTGCAGAAACGGGCGGTAGTAAGCAGGCACGACCGGGCCGTACTTGTAGCCCATGAACCAGCCGAACCCGGGCTCGTGGCGCGGGAGGTCACGCTGCGGGTCCACGAGCGAGGCGTAGGGAGAGCGGCCCGCGGCACGAGCCTCGACGGCGCGGGCGGTGGTCCAGCCGATGTCGTTCGGCGACGCCGCGCCCCGCTCCGGCGTGGTGAGCGAGGCCGCGGCCCGGAGCAGCGCCAGCGCCAGCGCGGCGCCGAGCCAGCCCCGCGCGGCCACCGGCAGGAGCGGGGCCGTTCGCCAGAGCCAGGCGAGGCCGCCGGCGGCGAGCGCGAGGCCAGCGGCGCGGGTGGGCCCCTCGTTCCAATCGGCCAGGTCGACCAGCGCCGCCAGCGCCAGGAAGGCGGCGAGCGGCAGGAGCTCGCGGCCGCCGGCGAGGAGGCGCGCGCCTCGGGTCACCGGACGCCTCCGCCGGGCCCCACCCAGCGGCAGCGCCAGAGCCTGAAGGTGGTGACGAGGCGCCCGGCGCGGCGGATTGGAAGCGGCTCGAGCTCGGTGAGCGGCCGGCAGTACTCCTCGCGTCGGAGGCAGTTCTTCCACTCGCGCGGGTCGAGCACGAGGAGGCCCTCGCGGCCGGCCAGGGACCTCGGGTCCTGCCAGTAGTCATACGCGAGGGCCGCCTCGCCGAGCGCGTTCTGGGAGAAGGTCTCGGGCCGGCCAGGCAGGTAGTAGGCGAGCTCGCTCGCCGACTTGTAGGTGCAGCCGGCCACGAACGCGGGCGCCGGCAGGCGTGCCTGCTCGGCGGCGACGCGGGCGGCGAGCTCGCGCCAGCCGCTCGTCACGTCCTGACGGGCGGGGAACGGTACGGAGGGGAATGCGAGCGCGAGGTGGAGGTAGAGCGTCCCCAGCCCCGCCACGACGAGTGCGGCGCCCGCGTAGCGGCGGCGCGCGCGGGAGGCGCCCTGCACCAGACCGGCGGCGGCGAGGAGCGCGGCCGGGTAGGCCGGCGCCGGCCAGTTGCCCTTCACCCAGGTGTAGGGAGAGAGGGCGAGGAAGAGCAGGAAGCCCGGCAACGCGAAGAGTGCGCAGAGCCGATAGGGCGCCTCGCGCCAGCGGAGCGCCGCCACCGCCGCCGCCGCCCACAACCCCGCGAAGAGGAGCGGGGTTTGCGCGAGCGCCTGCAAGCCGAGGAAGCTCCCGAAGCGGCGCGGCGAGAACGGACTCGCCTCGGCGGCGCGCAGCCCGAACTGGAAGCCGAAGCTGATCCAGCCGTGGCGCGCGTTCCACACCAGCACCGGCAGGAAAACCACCGCCGCGAGCGCCAGCGCCAGCCAGGGCCAGGGGGAGGCGAGGAGCCGCCGCCCGCGCCGGTCGAGCAGGAGCGCCAGGAAGATCTGCGGCGCGAGCAGCCAGCCGGTGTACTTGCCGAGGGTGGCCAGGCCGACCGCGGCGCCCGCGGCGAGGAGCCACGACCCGCGCTCCTCGTCGAGCGCGCGGACGGTGAAGTAGAGGGCCGCCACCCAGCCCGAGAGGAGCGGCGCGTCGGGGGTGATGACGCTCTGCCCGAGCGCGTAGAGCGGGGTGAGGAGCGCGGCCACCGTCGCGGCGAGCGCCGCCCGTGAGCCGAAGAGTCGCCGCCCGGTCAGGAAGAAAAAGAGGCCGAAGAGCGCGCCGTGCACGAGCGCCGCCGCCCGGATGCCGCGCTCCCCCTCTCCGAGGAGCGCGGTGGTGAGGCGGATCGTCCACGCCGCCAGCGGCGGGTGGTCGAAGTACGACAGGTCGAGGTGCCGGGCGTACTGCCAGTAGTACGTCTCCTGCGGCGAGAGCGGCGCGAACCCAGACAGGAGCGCGTGCAGGAGCAGCGACGCCGCGACGAGCGCGAGCGCCAGCCTCTCCGGGGTCCAGGTCCTGGTGGCGGTCGGGTTCGGGGGCGGGGTCAGGGTCGGGGCCAGGGGCGAGGGCGGGGTCGAGGGCGGGGGCGAGGTCGGGGGCGGGGGCGGGGTCGAGGGCGGGTTCGAGGTCGGGGGGCCATCCTCCCTCTCCCCCGGCGGGGGAGAGGGCAGGGGTGAGGGGGTCGCAGTCGAGGTCGCGTTCGCGGTCGTGCCGCGGCTCAGATCCTCCGCGCCGTCTGGTGCAGCTCGAGCGCGATCTCCCCATCCTTGAAGAACCGAACCGTGCCGGTGGTCTGGGAGACCGTGATGGCGACCGCCTTCGTCTCGCGGGTCACCGCGGCGGCGGCGCTGTGGCGCGCGCCGAGGCCGATGGGGAGCTTCACGTCCTTCGAGAACGTCTGCAGGTAACGGCCCGCGGAGAGCACCACCCCGTCCTCGCGGATGATGAACGCGCCGTCGAGAACGGCGAAGGTCTTGATGGCGTCGCGGATGGGTGGATCCATGCAGTTGCGCTCGGCCTCGCTGATCCCGGAGAAAGGGTTCAGCGTGAGCTGCCGGCTCTTCTCCATCACGGCCGTCGAGTCGCCGACCACCAGGATGGTGCCGCTGGGGTGGCCCTCGTAGCCCTGGGCCCCGATCTCCATCGCGGCGTGGAGCAGCGACTCCACCACCTGCGAGCGGAACTCGGGGCCGAGGTCGAGCGAGTCCACGCGGATGGGCTCATCGTCCTCGTCGCCGAGGCGGATGCGTACGAGCGTGTCGAGGTTCCGCTCCGGACCGTGGCCTGCGAGCGCCAGGATGGTGTCCCCCTCCTTGACGAGCCCCTCGGACTGGCAGGCCACCAGCGCGACCTTGATCTTCTCCACCCGCGAGTAGTCGTAGGGCGGGATGGCGACGGTCTGGTACTTCTTCGCGGCGAGCGGGCTCGCCAGGGCGTCGCTCGTCACCGCATATACGAGCTTGCGCTTGATGGGCCGGCCCCTGATCTCCTGTGGCAGGAGCGGGTGATCGCTCACCACGAGGAGGCGATCCACCTCTCCCCGCGCGGCGAGCACCAGCGCGGCGCGCACGAATTCCCTGTCGAAACGGCCCTCTGGCATCGAGGTCGATCATAGATGCGCTCGGGCGCGCCACGTCAACGAAAGAGCGCAGGCCGCGCGAACCCGCGACCTTGACACCAGGGGAGGAGCAGCCTTACTTTGCCCGTCCTTTGCAGCCCCGGCGGGGTGCTCGGAAACGAGGGTAACGCGCTTGAACAAGAAGGATCTGAAGCGGTTCAAGACGATGCTGGAGGAGTCGAAGAAGCAGCTGCTCCTCTCGGCCAAGAAGACCCTCACCGAAGAGTCGAGCTTCGACACCGACGACCTGCCGGACGAGATCGACCTCGCCTCGAGCGAGTACACGCAGTCGATGATCTTCCGCCTGCGCGACCGCGAGAAGTTCCTCCTCACCAAGATCGACAAGGCGCTCGCCCGCATCGAGGCCGGCACCTTCGGCGTGTGCGAGAAGTGCGAGGAGGAGATCACGATGAAGCGGCTCGAGGCGCGTCCGGTGACGACCCTCTGCATCCGCTGCAAGGAAGAGCAGGAGCAGAAGGAAAAGTCGTTCGGATAGGGGCGTGGCCGCCCCTCCCGCTGTCGTTTCGGCGCGCTACTCCACCCGCACGAGCTGCATCCCGATGAGCACATGGTCGCCGGCTGCCAGCAGGGCGGGCGCGGTGACGCGGACGAAGGTGCCGTTCGAGCTCCCGATGTCGACGAGCAGCACGGCGTGGGCGGTGACGTCGACGCGCGCGTGGCGGGCCGATACGTAGCGATCGAACGGGAAGGCCACCTGGCCCACGTCGCGGCCGATGACGTTCTCGCCGTCCCGCAGCGGGAAGACCTCGCCTGTCCCGCCGCCGTCGAGGAGCTGCACCAGCCTCACCCGATGGCCGGGATCCGCCGCACCCCACGGCCGGGTGAGCCCGGTGTCGGCGCGCCGCGGCATCGGCTCGAGCCGCAGGAGCTGCCTCCCGAGCCGCACCTCGTCGCCCACGGTGAGGGGGCGGGCGGTGCGGACCCGGACGAAGGTTCCGTTCAAGCTGCCGAGGTCCTCGACCTCGACCCCCCCCGGCCGAGTCGTGAAGCGCGCGTGGCGCGGCGAGACGGTCTGGTCCTGCTCGAAGCGCAGCTGTCCCTCGGTGCGCCCGCAGACGAGCCCGCCCGCGCTGATCGGCTGCGGCGCGCTGGCACGGCCGTCGTGCCGGATGGGCACGAGGTGCAGCGCGCGGGCGGCGCTCGCGCCGAGGGGCGCGGCCGGCACGCTCGTCGGGTAGCCGCCGACGCCCATCGATGCAGGGACGGGGGTGGAGCGGATGGGGCGGGCGGTGTCGCGACGGACGAGCGGCGCCGCTGCTGCCGCGGGCTGGCCGCAGCCGCTGCAGAAGCGCACCCCCGGTTCGAGGCGGAAACCGCAGCTGGCGCAGACCGTGCTCGACATCCCGGGACGTGTACCGCGCGCTGCGCCGAAGGGTCAACGCGCCGGTGCTCTTGAAGCGCGTGCGGGGCAGGGCTAGCGTGACCCCCTCCCATGCTCGACTTCGTTCGCCACGACGACGTCCTCTCGCTGCCCGCGCCTTATCGCCTCTTCTGGGAGGAGGCGCGCGCGGTCGTGTCCTCCGACGCGCTCGCCTGCGATCCGGTCCGCACGCTGGCCTGGGGGACCGACGCCAGCTTCTACCGGCTCGTGCCGAAGATCGTGGTGAAGGTGCGGAGCGAGGAGGAAGTGGTCCGGCTGGTGCGGCTCGCCGCGAGACTCGAGCTGCCCGTCACCTTCCGCGCGGCCGGGACGAGCCTCTCCGGCCAGGCCGTGACGGACTCCATCCTCCTCGCGCTGGGCGGTGGCTTCAAGCGCCGCGAGGTGAAGGACCGCGGCGAGCGCATCGTGCTCGAGCCAGGGGTCGTCGGAGCCGAGGCGAACGCGGCGCTCGCACCGTTCGGGCGCAAGATCGGGCCCGATCCAGCGTCGATCGGCTCCTG
>Ga0137379_10007386_pt1 | contig 10422 bp, 10 predicted proteins | sample SagtaG_18_FD_104812 | JGI IMG/M metagenome (GOLD analysis project Ga0137379, IMG submission 104812) | Vadose zone soil microbial communities from Sagehorn Ranch, Mendocino, California, USA - Sage2_L_80_16 metaG | ecosystem: Environmental > Terrestrial > Soil > Vadose zone | place: USA... | reverse complement strand
CCGGAAGCTCCACGAATACCCGCCAGCCCAGCGGATCGACCGGGGCGTGCGCCGTCAGCACCCGCCGTCCTTGCAGGTCCTGCGCCACTTGCACCTGATCCGGCGCAACCGGCGCGCCCCCCGTCCGCGCCGCCTGAACTTGGGCGAGGCGTGACAGATCGGTATTGCGCAATACCAAGCTGATGTCGGGGTGCGCGATCAGCCGGCCCTGGGCATCGACCACATAGGCTTGACCGTGCTGACCGACCTTGATCTGGGACACCACGTCCCAGATCAGCTTCAGGTTGACCTCGGCGACGCTCACCCCGGCATCGCGCCGGGTGCCGGCGAGCGCGACCGTCATATACGGCTCGGACTCGCGGCGGAAATAGACCGGCCCGTAATAGACCTTGCGGGCCAGCGCATCGACGAACTTTGGGTCCTTCGAGAAGTCGGTCTGGCTGCCGACCACGTCCATGGCGAGACGCGAGACGCGCAGCTGCTCGCGCCCGGTGGCGTCGAGCTGCGCAAGCTCGGTGATCGCCGGGACCTGGCGCAGCAATCTCAGCCCGTCGAAGCGCCGCTGCTCGAGCGTCCCCGCCGACCACGGCAACTGCGTGGTCCAGCCGATCTGGCTCTCGATCTCCTTGATGAACTGCCCGATCTTGGCGGCGGCGGCCTCCGCCTGCTCGCGCTGAATGCGGATGAGCGCCGCCTTGTGCTCCTGATAGGAGAACCAGACCTCGGACAAGCCGCTGCTGAGCAGTGCCACGCACACCACCGCCAGAAACAGCGCCACGTATTTGCGGAACAGCTTTCCGCGAACCTTGGGCGCCGTATCGGGGGGCGAGCCTTGCGGCCTGCTGTCGGGGTCCCTCATGCCGTCATCCTAGCCCCTTCCGGTTTGCCGGGAGAGGGCCTGCCGTCCGGGACCCCTAATTAGCATGAATCGTCGGCCTGTTCGGGCCCAGCCGCAGGAGCCGGCCCACGCGTCATGGGACCGCCGCGGCTGCGCCCCGGCGGCGGGGGGTAGCGGGGGGCTCTGGACCGGCCGATCCTCTCCGTGCCGTTGAGGCAGGCAGGGCTGGCGACCCCGTCAGGAGCGTACGTAGGCCTCCGTAGCGTAGCGGCGCATCATCCGCTGACTGTTGAATACCGAGCCGATCTTGGCGATCGATTGCTTCATCATCCAGATCCAGTGAGAGCGGTTCCCATAGTAGAGCGGCAGCACGGTATCGCCGAGCTTTTGATAGAAGTCCGCAGCGTGAGCGGCAGCGACACTCCAGTCGGCCCCAATGGCCCACCCGGTCACGCCTTCGTCCCAACCCTCGAGCCACCATCCGTCGAGCGCGCTGAAGTTCAGCACGCCGTTGAAGGCGGCCTTCATGCCGCTGGTCCCAGAGGCTTCGAAGGGCGGCAGCGGCGTGTTCAGCCACACGTCGGTTCCCGAGATCAGCTTGGCGGCCAGACCCATGTTGTAATTGGGCAGGAACGCGACCGAAATCTCCTTGAGCTCGCGCATATGTGCATGAACGGCGCGGATCAGCACCTTGCCCTCCTGGTCGCGTGGGTGGGCTTTGCCCGCCATCACGATCTGAAACGGATGCCGCTTGTGGATGACGCGCAGGAGCTCGATATCGCTGAACAGCAGATCCGGTCGCTTGTACCCGGTCATCCGCCTGGCGAAGCCGAGCAGCGGCACGTCCGGCCTCATCGCGACGCCGGTGACCCGAGCGATCTCGGCGATCAGCTCGCTTTTGGCCTGCTGATGCGCGGACCACAGCGCCTCGTCAGGGATCTCGTCGGCCTTGACCAAGCTGACCGGCTCACTGGCCCAGTGAGGCGCCACGCGCTCGAACAGCGCCGCGATCCGCGGGTGCATCCAAGTCGGAACATGCGCTCCATTGGTGACGGCGCGGACGTGATGCTCGGGAAACATGTTTTGGGCGGTCTCTGCATGCCTGCGCGCCACGCCGTTCACGTAGGCGCTCAAAGTCAATGCCAGGCGGGTCATGTTCAGATGATCGGTGCCCGCCAGCAGCTTGAGTTGATCGAGCTCGATGACGTCTCCGAGCACCCGGCGAACCTCATCGTACTTGAAGCGATCGTGCCCGGCCTCGACGGGAGTATGGGTGGTGAACACGCATTGTTGTCGGACCCGATCGATGTCGTAGCTCAGCGGGCCAGCGATGTCGGTCGCGTTCTGGCGGTGCCGGAGCAGCAGCGACAGCGCCAGGAACGCGGCATGACCTTCATTCAGGTGATAGGTCCTGACCGCGAAGCCGAGCGCGCGCAGCATTCGCTCGCCGCCGATGCCCAGGACGATCTCCTGTTTGATCCGGTCGATCTCGTTTCCCCCGTAGAGCCGGTTGGTGATGGCGCGGTCCTGCGGATCGTTTTCGGCGACGTTGGTATCCAGAAGAATGATCGGGACTTGCCGTCCGAGCGGCGATTGCAGCTCGTAGAGCCAAGGCCGGATCCACACCGCGCGGCCTTCGATCGCCACTGCGACCATGGCTCCGACCGGCCGCGTGTAATCCTCGGGCTTCCAGGGATCCGGGCAGTCGATCTGATTGCCTTCCGGGTCGATCTCCTGGCGCAGATAGCCCTCGCGGCTGACGAGCGTGACGAAGACGATCGGAAGATCGAGATCCGCGGCCGACCGTGCCGCGTCACCGGCAAGGACCCCCAACCCGCCGGAATAGGTATGGATCTCGGGACGGATGCCGATTTCCATGGAGAAATACGCAACGCGGGTCGTACGCAAATATCGAGTGAGCTCAATCATGGGCATTCGACCTCAGCTTGCTGCGTCGATCGCACATACTGAATTGCAACTGAATTGCCGGCGCGCTGCGCCCCCGCGGAAGGCCGCGCCGGAGTTAACAGGATGTGCGGCGAATGCGCCAGTCGCGCGGCTGTTCCCCGCCGGTCGACCCTAGAGCGGGCTGTCCGGCCGGAAACGGGGCTTGCGCTTCTCGCGATGCGAAGCGAGGCCTTCCGTGACGGCGGGGCTCGAGAATCCGAGGAACTCCAGCGCCAGCGAGGTGTCGAAGATGGGCCCGGCGGCTCGCAGCCAATTGTTGAGCGCGTATTTGGTCCAGCGGATAGCGTTGGGAGCGCCCTCGGCGAGCCGGGTCGCGATCTCGAGGGCCTTGCCGTCGAGTTCCGCATCGTCCACCGCGAGCGAGATCAGCCCGATGCGCTCGGATTCGGTTCCCGACAACGGCTCGCACAGCAGCAAGTGGTACTTGGCCTTCGCCATGCCGCACAGCAGCGGCCAGACGATCGCGGCATGGTCCCCGGCGGCGACGCCGAGCCTGGTATGACCGTCGATGATGCGAGCGTCCTTGCTGGCGATCGAGATATCGGCCAGCAGTCCGCAGACCAGGCCCGCTCCGACCGCGGGACCGCGCATGGCGCTGACCACGGGCTTCGAGCAATTGACCAGGTTGTAGACGAGATCGCGCGCTTCTTTCCAGGCGCCGGCGCGCGTGGAAAAGTCGTTGATGATATTGCCGATCATGTCGAAGTCACCGCCGGCCGAGAACGCCTTGCCGGCCCCGGTCAGGATGGCGGCGGAGACCCCGGCGTCGGCGTCGATGTCGCGCCAGATTTCGACGAGCTCGCGATGCATGATCGCATCCGCGGAGTTGAGCCGGCCCGGATTGTGCATGGTGATGCGCAGCACGCGCGGGTGCGGGCGATCGAACTCAAGCCGCTGATATCGGGCGTAGCGGTCGGTCATGGACGGCTCCTTCCCCTGTATGGGTGCGGAATTGCGAGCCAAGCATAACCGAATGTTCTGGACCGTGCTGCACAGGAGAGGGCGAGATGCTAGCGGCCCGCGCTCGCGACCGGGAAATTCCGGAGGGCGGCACGCAACGCGACCCGGAAATCACCGGGAAGCGGCGCCGATGGCGGTTAGAGGTTGGTCTTCAGTGGCTCGGCTTGCCTATCTCCGCCGAGTCGCGGGCGGGAGCCTCGCGCAGCGTGTACATCACCATAGGACGTGAGAATTTCCACGCCAGGCTGCCGATCTCGGTCGTCTGATGACCGACCGCCGAAATGTACACTTCATAAATTCCATAGGTCGTGCTGTTGGCGGCAATCGCCCGTTGAAAACGTCCGACTGCCATGAGCACGTCGACGTTGTTGGTGTAGAAGCAGGCCTTGCGGTCCAGCGTACGATTGAGATCGCTTACGGCTTTGTAGGGATCACCGCCGCGATCGGCGATTTGCACGATGGACGCGACGAACTCGACGCTGTCGCAGAACAGACCTTGCTCATAGGTCGCATGCGGAGCCGCTGGGCCTCCCAGAAACAAGGCAGCGGGGATAAGCAGTGAAGCGATGGACGATGCCATTTTCCGCCTGCGTGCCGGGTCGGCTCTCCCGCGGCGTGTTCTCGCACGCGGCGCCGCGGTAGGCTATGCCGGCCGCTTGTGACGAAACTTGGACGATTTCTTGGAGATATTGCGCGGGCCGGCGATCTCACCCATTCCTCCACAGCAATCGCGCATCGGGAACCTCGGCGCCGGGCCCGTGGTTGTCGGCCCCGGCGGGGTTGATGCCGAATCGAGCCGCCGATGCTGTTCCTGGACAAATTCTGGCAAACGCATCGAAAATCTGTCGCGCGGCGTGTTATCGTCGCGCGGCGCGCCATCATTCTCGGATCGGGTCGCGGCTCGCTGAGCGCGGGGGCTTGAAGGAGCGGGGGCATGGACGACAAGCCGACCGCGGACCAGGATTTTCCTGTAATCGCCCGCTTCGAAGTGCGCCGCCGCAGCTATCTCGCGCCGGAGGGCAAGCCTTTGCGGCCGCTGCCGAGCTTCGCTTCCGACACGGACCTGCTGCTCGCGCTCTATCGCGGCATGGTGCTCACCCGCACGTTCGACCTCAAAGCCGTGGCGCTGCAACGCACCGGGAGGCTCGGCACCTACGCGGTTTCATTGGGGCAGGAAGCGGTGTCGATCGGGGTCGCCAGCGCCATGCGCGAGGAGGACGTGCTGTTGCCGTCCTACCGGGACAACGCCGCGCTGCTCTGGCGCGGCGTCAAGATGGAGGAGATCCTGCTGTACTGGGGCGGCGATGAGCGCGGCAATCGCTCTTCCGGTCCGCCGCAGGATTTTCCGTTCTGCGTCCCGGTCGGGTCACAGGCGCCGCATGCCGCCGGCGTCGCCTATGCGTTCCGGCTCCGCAAGCAGCCCCGCGTCGCGGTGTGCTTCTTCGGCGACGGCGCCACTTCGAAGGGCGACGTCTGGGAGGCGATGAATTTCGCCGGCGTTTGGAAGCTGCCGCTCGTCTTCGTCGCCAACAACAATCAATGGGCCATCAGCGTGCCGCTGAAGCTGCAGACCGCGTCCGCGACCCTGGCCCAGAAGGCGATCGCCGCCGGGTTTGAGGGCGAACAGGTGGACGGCAACGACGTGATTGCCGTGCGGGCCGCCGCCGAGGAGGCGATCGCGGCTGCCCGAGCGGGCGGCGGGCCACGTTTGATCGAGGCCGTCACCTATCGGCTCGGCGACCATACCACGGCCGACGACGCCGCACGCTATCGGCCCCCCGAGGAAGTTCAGGCGCGCTGGAAGAAGGAGCCGATCGCGCGATTGCGCTCGTATCTGGTCGGCCGCAAGGCGTGGGCCAAGGCGGAGGAGGAGCAGCTCGTCGCCGAGTGCCAGGAGCGCGTGGAAGCTGCGGTGGAGCGTTATCTCGCGACCGTCCCGCGCGAGCCGCCGACCATGTTCGACCACCTTTATGCGGAACTGCCGGCCGCTTATGCGGGCCAGCGCCGAGCGTTGGAGCCAGGCCCCGATGCCTGAGCTCACCCTGGTCGAAGCCGTCAACCTGGCGCTCGCGCGAGCCATGGACGAGGACGACAACGTCGTGGTGCTCGGCGAGGACGTCGGGGTCAACGGCGGGGTGTTTCGCGCGACCGCCGGGCTGCAGCAACGTTTCGGATCCGAGCGCGTGGTCGACACGCCGCTCGCCGAGCTGCTGATCAGCGGCTTGTGCGTCGGCATGGCGGCGCAAGGCCTCAGGCCGATCGGCGAGATCCAGTTCATGGGTTTCCTGTATCCGTGCATCGATCAGCTGGTGAACCACGCTTCGCGGCTGCGTCATCGCACCCAGGGACGCCTCGCGTGTCCGATGGTCCTGCGCACGCCCTACGGCGCCGGGATTCGCGCGCCCGAGCACCATTCGGAAAGCACCGAAGTCATGCTCGCGCATATCCCTGGGTTGCGCGTGGTGGTGCCGTCTTCGCCCGAGCGCGCCTACGGCCTGCTGCTTGCCGCGATCCGCGATCCCGATCCGGTGGTGTTTCTCGAGCCGACCCGGATCTATCGGGCCGTGAAAGGCGAGGTCGAGGACGACGGCGAGGCTTTGCCGCTCGACGTCGCCTTCGTGCTTCGGGAAGGCCGTGACGTGACATTGATCGCCTGGGGCGCGATGCTCAAGGAGACGCTCGCGGCCGCCGACGCGCTCGCAGACGAGGGCATCGCCGCGGAGGTGATCGATCTCGCCACGCTCAAGCCCTACGATGAGGAGACGATCTTGGCCTCGGTGGCGAAGACCGGACGCTGCGTCATCGTGCACGAGGCGGCGCGAACCGCCGGGTTCGGCGCGGAAATTGCCGCCCTGATCGCCGAGCGCGGACTCCTGTCGCTCTTGGCGCCGATCGAGCGCGTCACCGGCTACGACACCATCGTGCCGTTGCCTCGGCTCGAGCAGCATTATCTGCCGTCGGTCGACCGCGTCACGGCGGCGGCCCGCAAGGTCGTTCGGTTCGGCTGAACAAACAACAAGCTCTCATGCGCAAGTTCACACTGCCGGATTTGGGGGAGGGGCTCGAGGAGGCCGAGATCGTCGCTTGGCACGTCAACGAGGGCGACCACGTCGTGACCGATCAGCCGCTAGTTTCCGTCGAGACCGACAAGGCCGTGGTCGAGGTGCCGTCGCCCTGGAGCGGCCGCATCGCCCGCGTGTTCGGCGCCAAGGGCGATCTGGTCAAGGTTGGGGCCACCCTCGTCGAATTTGCCGAAGGGCAGGGGGAGGAAACCGGCACGGTCGTGGGCGAGCTCGCTCGGGCCGAAGCCAAGCCTCGCGGCGAGACGCGCGGCGAGCCCGGTCGCGCCGGAACCGTTCAGGTGCTTCCCGCGATCCGCGCGCTGGCGCGCAAGCTCGATGTCGATCTCAACCTGGTGCAGGCGAGCGGTCCCGCCGGAACCATCATCCGGGCGGACGTCGAGCGCGCCGCCAAGAGCCTCGCCGAGGCGGGCCCGGCCGAGAGCCTGCGCGGCATGCGCCGCGCCATGGCGCAGCGGATGGCCGCATCGCACGCGGAGGTCGCCCCGGCGAACGTCACCGAGGAAGCCGACATCGGCGACTGGCCTCGGCGCACCGACGTCAGCGCGAGGCTCATCCGCGCCATCGCGGCGGCCGCGAAGGCCGAGCCCTCCCTCAACGCCTGGTACAATTCGCAGGCCGGCGAACGGCGCCTCGTCCCCCGCATCGACGTCGGCATTGCGGTCGATACCGGGGGCGGTCTGATCGTGCCGGTGATGCGCAACGTCGGCGCGCGCGACTTGAGGGACCTGCGCGCGGGGCTCGACCGCATGCGGGCCGATGCCGAGGCGCGGTCGATCCCGCCGGAGGAACTGCGCGGCGCGACCATCACGCTGTCGAACTTCGGCATGATTGGCGGACGCTTTGCCAATCTGGTCATCGTCCCGCCGCAAGTGGCGATCATCGGCGCCGGCCGCATCGAGCAGCGGGTGATGGTGCACGAGGGAAAGCCAGCCGTGCGCCGCGCGCTGCCGCTGTCACTCACCTTCGATCACCGCGTCGTCACGGGCGGGGAGGCGGCGCGCTTCCTGATGACGCTCAAGACGGATCTCGAGCGCGCCGCTTGACCACGCCGTTGTTGGACGCCGCCGTTGGTCTATGAATGGACAGCCCCTCTCACTATTTTGGACAACCAAAACACTTCCGTTTTCAGAACCGGCGTGATAGGCAGCGCGCCGTCGGCCCTCCTCGTGAGCTCCCCGACCCGAAACAACAACAAGAACCAAAGGGTCAGCGATGGGCGCCAAAACCGCCATGGAAACCGACGGGCAGATGTGCGGGCAGCCGGCTTCGGCCGATGGCTATGGTTCGACCGGCGGGCGACTACACCGGGCAATTTCCCAGCTTGGGCCGCGCGGTACTGCCCGCTATCGGCCGCGGATCGGCGACCGGAAATCCGGTGCGCTCTAGGAGATGAAGAATGCGAGCAGTGATCCGCGTCTGTTTTACCCTGGCGGTCTGTTGGTTCTGCACGTTTGGATGGCCGGTGCCCAGCTCGGGTCAAATCCCGGCATTCCCGGGGGAGGGCGGGTTAGTACCGACCGATGCTGCGCCATTCCAATCGAGGTTGAACCGGGTTGCCGAGGAGTACCGCTTACAGCCAGTTGCGAACGGCCATATCTTCAGTTCAAGTTTTCGAGATATCTTTCTGTTTCGACTTGGCGCGGGAGAAGACTGTTCGAAGCAAAAGACGTGTGCCTATGTCATGTTCCGAGATGCGCAGGACAACTATCCTTTCGTGACGTTCTGCGCGCCGGGACACTTTGAACTGGTTCACGCTCATACGGCTAACGGACAGCTGTTGCACCGATTCGAGTTCGTGTGCGAGAAGGCAAAGTTCCAGATTCACTTGAGTCCGGCGAGTGCATTCCTAGCGTCATACATAGAGCTGAATTAACGAGACAAAAAGCAAAAAGGATACATCAGATATGGCTTCGTTGGATTGGAGGATTAAAGGCATCAATGGAGATCAGATCGCGAATGAAATCGCGACGCCCCGGGCAAACTCGCCGACGTTCCGTAGCTTGGAGCAAATGGCATGGAACAGGGGATACCGGAGCGTCGAGGTGACGATGGGTTCCGGCCTGCATAAATGGTCCATCGCCGATTCCGCTCAGAGCGATAAGGATCCCTCCGTGCGGGAGATACGGATCAGTTCGGATGCGACCGGAACGTTCGGCATCGGCGGGCGGCAGATAACCACAGGAGAGATCATAGCTCATGAGCTGGCGCACGGCGTGGTGCCTGCGGAAGTGGCACAGCGTGGGACCATGGATTTTCGGCCGAATTCGCCGGAGGAACAGTGGGTGCGCCGGCAGGCCGGCGCCGTCGCCGATGACTTGTTTCTGCCGGGCTTCAACAATGCCCATTTTCCGATCACGAGGGTGCCCGTCGATGCCGAGCAAGCATGCACGTTCGGCAATATCCAAGGTAACACTCCCCGCGACGGGGTCCTTTTCCTCGACGGCAGTCGGGGATCGAATGGCCGCGGCTCGAGTATTCCCGGCCGTTGGGGATCCATAGATCCAGGCTTCAATCCGATCCCCAACTCCGACCCTGCTCCGGTCGGCTTCGGCAATTTTGCGGGGCTCGGCTCGGCGATCCCGTGGTGCCCCGCGACCGGTGCCGATCGAGAATCTGGCCCCCGAGGCGTTGAAGCCTCTCGTGCCTTTTTTCTTTCCGAACACTCAGGCATGGCCGCCGGCAGCAGCGAGTTCACCTACCTCCCTGAATTCCGCCAGCAGTGCGGGTCCGGGTCCGGACCTTACTCAGGTGGCGCTGACCCCGCAGCAATTCGCGGCACGCCCGCCAGTCGATGTCCCGATCCCGCCGGCGTTGATGCCCCTCTCGCCGTTGTTGTTTCCAAAAGAGCCCGATGCCTGAGGCGGCGCGCTTCCTGATGACGCTCAAGACGGATCTCGAGCGCCCGTCGTAACGGCCCATCGCCCGGCTCCGACGCATTGCAACCGTCGTGAGCGCGCAATGGCCAAAGGCGGCACAGCGCCGCGAGGATGCGGATAGGGACCTTAACCGTCGCTGCTGAAGCGCGCGTGTCGCTTTTGCGCCATGAGCTTCGCGAACTGCGCATGGCTCATGTGGATCAGCGTCGCGTGATCGCCGCCCTCGAGATAAACTTCCGGCGGCTCATCGATGCTGTCGTCGACCATGACATCGAGCCCGTAGCACTGGCCGAGAGCCGGCACTGCGCCGCGATCGCAATCCGGGAACAAGCGCTGGATCTCGTCCTCACTGGCCAGATCGACATCCTCGCCGATCTCAGTTCTGAGATCCGATAGGCGGATGTGGCGTGATGCCGGCAGCACCGCGAGCATATAGCCGTTCCCGGTCCGCAGCACGATCGCTTTGGCCAGACAATTCCCGGAAACGTGGCAGGCTTGGGCGGTGCGTGTCGACGACATGGTCGTTTCATGCGCCATCACGTCGTATTCGATCCGGCAGTCTGCCAGATATTGTTGGAGCGTCGGGGCAATCGCCATGATGAATCCTCCGTTGAGCGCCGGCCGACCCCCAGGATGGTCCCCGCAAGCCCCCACCTCACGATGCCGGCTGCCTGGTGTCGGCGCCATGATACGTCCT
>Ga0137379_10007384_pt1 | contig 10423 bp, 6 predicted proteins | sample SagtaG_18_FD_104812 | JGI IMG/M metagenome (GOLD analysis project Ga0137379, IMG submission 104812) | Vadose zone soil microbial communities from Sagehorn Ranch, Mendocino, California, USA - Sage2_L_80_16 metaG | ecosystem: Environmental > Terrestrial > Soil > Vadose zone | place: USA... | reverse complement strand
CTGCGTTTGGGTATGCTTCAAAGCCGAGGGCCCGATCATGAAAACCAGAGCGCTCGTTCCGGCGGCCATTCTCGCGGCGACAGTCGCGGGGCTCGGCCAGATTCCGGCCACAGGACAGACCGATCTGCTCCCGGCGCCTGGCTTCCATCATCTGCATTTGAACTCGGTTGATCCCGAGGCCGCGATCGGCTTCTACACCAGGCAGTTCCCGAGCACCGCGAAGGCGAGCTGGGCCGGCATTCCCGCGCTCAAGTCGCCGAACAACGTGCTGGTGCTGTTCACCAAGGTCGATCAGGCGCCCGCGATCGCGCCGCAGACCGCGATCTGGCACTTCGGCTGGCATGTCACCGATATCCGCAAGGCCCTCGAAACCTACAAGGGCCGGCCCGAGGCCAAGCTCCTGCCGCTCTATACGAGCGAGGAGGGCGGCTCGGTCCTGATCAACAGCGACACCTGGCCCGGCACCGGCGGCGTGCTCGGACTGACGAAGGCGCAGATCGCCGACGCCAGGGCCAAAGGCGTCAAGCCGGCGGGAGGAGGCGGGTTCGCGTACCTGCAAGGTCCCGACCGTGCGATCGTCGAGTACCAGGGCAATCAGCCGGTCGAGCGCTTCAACCACGTGCACCTCTACCAGGAGGATCCGTTCTGCGCCCAGCTCTGGTACCAGAAGCACCTCAATGCGCGGGTGTTTCAGGGCCGCACCAGCAGCACGCCGCGGAGCGAGGCCAACTGCAAGGTCGAGCGTGGCCCCGACCGCACCTGGCCGGCGCTCGAACCGGAAGGATCGTTCAGGACGCCCACGGCCGCGGTCGAATTCGGCGATGTGGCGCTGACCTGGTACGCGCGCCAGGGCGAGCAGCCGCTCGCGAGCACGCGCGGACATCTGGCGGACCACATTGGACTCAGCGTCGCCGATCTCGACGCCTGGGTCGCCAAGCTGCGAGGGGAAGGCGTCACCTTCCTCGCCCAGCCCTACCGGCTTGGCGACACCCGCGCGGTGATGATCGAAGGCCCGAGCCGCGAAGCGCTGGAGCTGGTCGAGGTCAAATAGCGGCGGTCAGGCGCCACGCTCAGATCGTCCTGCGGATGCGGCGCAATCCGCACCAAACACCCGCCACAAGTCCCGCTGGTCTCGTTGACAAACTACGGTTAATCCGTAACGGAGCCGAGCCACGTGAACGACGACGATACTTCAAAGATAACGTCTAAGCGTGCCAAGCCCTCCACAACCGATTGGAGCCGCTTCGACGCCATGACTGAGGCGGAGCGTCATCAGGCGGCGCTCGACGATCCCGACGCGCGGCCGCTGACCGAGGAAGACCTCACCCGCATGAAGCGCACCCCCCAGGTGAAGATCATCCGGCGGGCGCTTGGCCTCAGCCAAGAAGATTTTGCGGCGCGCTATCACATCCCGATCGGTACGCTGCGCGATTGGGAGCAAGGCCGCGTCGAGCCCGATCAGGCTGCGCGCGCTTACCTTACCGTCATCGCCCGCGCGCCTGAAACGGTCCGTGACGCTCTTAAGCCCCCGCGTCGGCCACATCCGGGAACGTGAACCCGAGCCCGAAAGGTGCTACCTCCTCCACAGCAACAGCACCGGCGAAACGAGGCTCCCATGTACACCGAACTCGCACTCCATATCGGCGGCAACTGGCTTGATGGCGGCGGCCGCAAGGGAGAGGACGTCATCAATCCGGCGACCGAGAAGCCGCTCGCGCGGCTGCCGCATGCGAGCACGGGCGATCTCGATCAGGCACTCGATGCGGCGCGCAAGGGCTTCGAGGTCTGGCGGGCGACCTCGGCCTATGACCGCGCCAAGGTGCTGCGCAAGGCGGCGAACCACGTGCGCGAGCGGGCGGAGAACATCGCCCGCATCATGACCCAGGAGCAGGGCAAGGTCCTCGCCGAGGCGCGCGCCGAGGTCCTGGTCACCGCCGACATCATCGAGTGGTTCGCCGAGGAAGGCCGCCGCGCCTATGGCCGGCTGGTGCCGGGCCGCGCCAAGGGGACGCGGCAGATCGTGGTGCAGGAGCCGGTCGGCGTGGTCGCGGCCTTCACCCCCTGGAATTTCCCGACGCTGACCCCGGCGCGCAAGATCGGCGCCTCGCTCGCCGCCGGCTGCGCCATCATCATCAAGGCGTCGGAGGAGACGCCAGGGGCCTGCGTCGAGCTGGTGCGCTGTTTCGTCGATGCGGGGGCGCCAGCGGGCGTGGTCAATCTCGTGTTCGGCGTGCCGGCCGAGATTTCGGAGCACCTGATCGCCTCCGACACGGTGCGCAAGATTTCGTTCACCGGCTCGGTGCCGGTCGGCAAGCATCTCGCCGGGCTCGCCGCCAAGGGAATGAAGCGCGCCACCATGGAGCTCGGCGGCCACTCGCCCGTGGTCGTGTTCGGCGACGCCGATCCGGAGAAGACCGCGGATACCATCGCCGCGTTCAAGTACCGCAATGCCGGCCAGGTCTGCATCTCGCCGACCCGCTTCTATGTGCAGGAGCCGGTCTACAATCGTTTCCTCAAGCGCTTCACCGAATTCGCCGACGCGATCAAGCTCGGCGACGGGCTCGAAACCGGCGTCACCATGGGGCCGCTCGCCAATGCGCGCAGGCTCGATGCGATGGAGGCGATCGTGCAGGACTCGAAGAGCCGCGGCGGCAAGATCGTCACCGGCGGCAAGCGGCGCGGCAACCAGGGCTATTTCTTCGAGCCGACGGTGGTCACCGACATCCCCGACGACAGCAAGCTGATGCGGGAGGAGCCGTTCGGCCCGATCGCTCCGATCGTCTCCTTCAAGAGTTTCGACGAGGTGGTCGCGCGGGCGAACTCGCTCAAGTTCGGGCTTGCGGCCTATGCCTTCACCGCGTCGGCGCAGACCGCGACCGCGATCGGCGACGCGCTCGAGTCCGGCATGGTCGGCGTCAACAGCGTCGCGATCTCGACCCCCGAGACGCCGTTCGGCGGCGTCAAGGATTCGGGCTACGGCCATGAAGGCGGCATCGAGGGCCTCGAGGTCTATATGGTGCGCAAGTTCATCTCGCAGGCGTGACCATCAAACGCCGATGGCCGGGACGAGCCCGGCCATCGCGAGTTCGGTCGACTGCAGCGACGCGCTAGTCGAGCGGCTCGACCCGGATGATTGCCGCGCCGTGGTTGTTGCCGATCCAGAGCACGGGCCGCGAGCCGGTCTCCTCGACGAAGACGCGGCGGATGTTGGTCGTGCGCGGCAACAGATAGTCCGTGATCTCGTCGGTCCTGGTATTGAGCCGCGACACGTGGTCGTTCGACATCGAGCCGGTCCACACTTCCGCGCCGCCCTTGCTCGGGACCACGTCGTAGGGATTGCTCCACGGCGTCGGCAGCCTCCATTCCTTGATTCGCTCGGTGGTCGGATCGAACATGCCGATGCCGTTGCCGCCATATTCGGCGAACCACAAGCGGCCCTGATCGTCGAACCGGCCGCGGCGCGGCCGCGAACGCTGGATCGGCGTCGTCCAGATCTTGACTTCGCCGGTCTTGGCATTGCGCATGCCGATATTGGCGTTGGCGAATTCCATCATGTAGACGTTGTTGTCCTTGTCGGTCGGCAGGCCGTAGCCGCTGATCTGGCGGTCGGCGACCTTGGAGATGCCGACGTTCTCCCATTGCCCGGTCTTGATATCGAGCCGGTAGAGGTTGCGCGTCGCGGTGTCGGTCATCCAGACCTTGCCATCGACATGCATGTGGGTCGGCGTCACCATGTTGGTCTGGGTGGTGATGTCGAGCCATTCCTTGTTGAGCGGGTAGGCCGTGACCTGCTTGGACTTGCGGTCGATCTTGACCGCGCCGCCTTGATAGGAGAGGCCGACCCAGAAGTTGCCATCCGGATCGAGCTCGATGTCGAGCGAGCCCTTCGGCTGGTCGGGCCGCAGCAGCGGGAGCGCATAGTCGGCGACCTTGCCGGTCTTGGGATCGAGCTCGCCGACGAACTGGTTGCCGAAATCGGTGTACCAGGCGTGCCCGTCGGCATCGATGACGACGTCGTGCGGCAGCGCTTCCTTGCGCGGCAGGTCGTATTCGGTGATCACCACCTTGGTGGCCTTGCCTTTCGGACGCGGCAATGTCTTGAGGTCGTATTCGGGGCGGTCCGGGTTGCTCATGTTGACATTGGCGAGGAACTCGGACGCGGGCTTCATCATGTTCGGAGCGACGCGCGGCCGCTCGCTGCGCAGGCCGCCCTGGACGATCAGTTGCGGGCGTGCTGGCACGCTCTCGGGCGCGTAACGGCCCATGCGGGTGAAGACCTGCTGCCATTCAGCCGCATCGTGGGGCGCCGTGAACACGCGCTGCAGCGTATGGCAGCCCTGGCAGTCGAGCAGGAACGATGCCTTGAGCCGGTCATCACCCGGGACGCTGATCAGCCATTCCGCATTGGAGAGCTGCGGTAACAGGTTCTTGGTCTTGGCAAGCTTGATGTCCGCGGTGGCGCCGGAGCCGGATGCGATGTCGACCGTCTTCGGACCGACCAGATTGTAGCCGGCGGCCCGGATGGTGAGCGTGTACTTGCCCGGCTCGAGCTTCCCGGCCGGGAAGCTGAATTGGCCTTTGTCATTGCTCACCACGGTGGTGGTGATGGTGGAGCCTTCCTTCTTGGCGCTCACCAGCACGCCTTCCATCATGCCTTCCTCGGTCGAGGAGACTTGGCCGGTCAAGGCTGATGCGGTCTGCGCCTGGGCGCTGGCCGACGGCAGTCCGGCCTGGAGCAAAACGCCTCCGACGCCGACGCAGGTCGCGAGCAATAAAGCTTTGAGTCGCATTCTTTCCTCCTTGGGGTGGATTATCGGATTTCCTCACTCTCCTGAATCGTCGCCATGGTCGCACGTTTCGCTGCACGGGGAAATGGCCCAAAACGCGAGTGCGCAAGGCCGGACGCGTCGTATCGGCGCTGGCCGCGGGACAATGGCTGGCGGCAAAATGCCGATGGCCGGGGCAAGCCCGGCCATCGCGGTTTTCCATCGGTGCGCTCGCAACTTAATCGAGCGGCTCGACCTTGACGATGGAGGCGCCGTGGTTGCTGCCGACCCAGAGCACGGGCCGACGGCCGGATTCGTCGACGAAGACCCGCCGGATGTTGGTGCTCTTGGGCAGCAGATACTCCGTGACCTTGCCGGTCTTGACATCGAGGCGCGCCACCTGGTCGGGCAGCATCGAGCCGGTCCACACCTCGGTCGAGTCCTTGTTGGGCACGACGTCATAGGGCGCGCTCCACGCCGTCGGCAGCGGGTATTCCTTGATCGCCGCAGTCTTCGGGTCGAACATCCCGATGCCGTTGCTGCCATACTCGGCGAACCAGAGTCGGTTCTCCGCATCGACCCGGCCGCGGCGCGGGCGCGAGCCTTGCGTCGGCGTCCGGTAGATCGTGACCAGGTTGGTCTTGGCATCGCGAAGCCCGATGCTCGCACCGCCGAACTCGAGCTGATAGACATTGTTCTGCAGGTTGGTCGGCATGCCATAGGCGCGAATCTGTTTGCCTGCCGGATCCTTGTTCTGGCCCATGTTCTCGAACTGGCCGGTCTTCGTATCCAGCCGGTAGGTGTAGTGGTCCTCCTGATTATTGGTCCACACCTTGCCGTCGACGTCCGAATGCTGCGGCGACACCATCGAGGCCTGGGTCGAGGCCGACTGCCACTCCTTCGGGAAGCCGTAGGCTTTGACCTCATGGGTCTTGCGGTCGATCTTGGTGATGCCCGCCTGGTACATCATCGACAGCCAGACATTGCCCTGCGGGTCGAACTCGATGTCGAGGCCGCCCTTCGGCTGCTCCGGCTTGAGCGTCGGAACCGGAATGTCCTTGGCCTGGCCGTTCTTCGGATCCATCACGCCCACGAACTGGTTGGAGAAGTCGGAGTACCAGACCATTCCATCCCGATCGACGATCACGTCATGGGGCTGCGTCTCTTTGCGGGGCAGGTCGTATTCGGTGATGATGACCTTGGTCTGGACGCCCTTGGGACGCGGAAGGGTCTTGAAGTCGTATTCCTGCCGGTCCGGGTTGCTGAGGTTGACGCTGAAGAGATATTCCGCGGCAGCGGGCGCCTCAGCTGCCGAAACCGGCGGGCGCTCGCCGCGCGGGCCCGGAAGCAGCGGTTGCGGGCGAGCCGGCGAGCTGCCTGGCGAGTAGGTGCCCATTCGCTTGAACACGGCCTGGAATTCCTCCGGCGTATGAGGCGAGGTCAGCACCCGCTGCAGGGTGTGGCAGCTCACGCATTGGATCAGGAATCCCTTCTGCTTCTCGCTGCCCGGGATGCTGGTCAGCCATTCCGCGTTGGTGAGCGTGCCGATGATGTTTCTCACCTTGCCGACCTTGATCTCGGCCTTGGCGGTCTCGCCAGCCGCGATGGTCGCCTCTTTCGGGCCCACCAGCGTGTAGCCGGCGGCGCGGATCGTGATGTTGTACTTGCCAGGCGACAGGCGGTCGGCCGGGAACGCGAAGTTGCCCTTCTCGTCGCTCACCACAGTGACGGCGACGGTGGTGCCTTCCTTCTTGGCGCTGACCAGAACGCCCTCCATGTTGCCTTCCTCCGCCGAGGAGACCACGCCTGCCAGGGCCGGCCCGCTTTGGGCCTGGGCGCTGACCGGCAGTCCCGCCTGCACGAGCAGGGCACCGATACCGACGCTCGCCAGCATCCAGAGTTTTCTCAGTCGCATCGTCATCTCCCAAGACTTGTTCGTCGCTTGTTCGCCGAGATTGATTGCATTCGTCCAGCTCATACCCATCCGGGTGGGATGGATCGTTCGCAAAGCTCGGAGCTGGACATGAATTGCATCGCGCGATCTCGGGGCTCCATCGGCCTCGCCGACCAGAGGGACAAAACACTGCCCCGGACCCAATCACCGCCGGCAGTATCGGCGCGAAAGGCCCGCCCCGCAAGGAGAATCCGCGTGTCCTGGCGGCCATTGCGGCGGTCGTTAACAGGAGCGAAATGCGCCTCGCGCCGCCGTGTGGCGGCTGGTAACCGTCAGACAAATCAGACCGATTTCCGGCAGGCTGCCCATACCTTGGCGGGCGTCGCCGGCATGTCGAGGCTCGCGCCGGCTTCGCCCGGGATGGCATCGGCGATGGCGTTCATGACGGTGGCGATCGCAGCCGTGGTCGCGGCTTCGCCCATCCCCTTGACGCCCAGCGGATTGGTGCTCGCAGGCACTGGATGCAGGGCCTCGTTGAGGGGTGGCATGTCCTCGGCGCGCGGCATCGCATAGTCCATGAACGAACCGGTGATGAGCTGGCCGCTGTCGGTGTCGTAGACCGCGTGTTCCAGGAGCGCCTGGCCGAGTCCGCAGGCGAGCGCGCCCTGCATCTGTCCCTCGACGATCATGGGATCAAGGACGTTGCCGCAATCGTCGACCGCGGTATAGGCGACGACCGCAACCTGCCCGGTGTCCGGATCGACCTCGACTTCGGCGATGTGGCAGCCGTTGGGAAACGTGAGCGGAGTCTCCGTGCTGGTCTTGGTGTCGAGGCCTTCGGGAATTTCGCCGCGCGTCTTCATCTCGACGGCGCGGGCGGCAAGGTCGAACAGCGAAATGTGGCGGTCGGTGCCGACCACCTCGAAACGGCCGGCCTGGTAGGCGATATCCGCCTCCGAAGCTTCCATGAGGTTGGCCGCGATCGTCTTTCCCTTTGCCAGCATCGTGTCGATGGTCTTGACGATGGCGCTGCCTGCGGTCATCGCCGAGCGCGAGCCGACCGAGGCCTGGCCGGGGATTTCATTGTTCGAATCGCCGTGCCGATGCCGGATCTTGTCCACCGGGATTCCCAGTCGCTTGGCGGCGAGAGGAGGAAAAACCGAGGCGTGTCCTTGGCCGGTGGATTGCACGTTGAGAACCAGCAGCATCGTCTCGCCGCCCGGGAAAGCGAGCGTCGCGCCTTCGAGCGGGAAGGCGCCGGCGTGTTCGAGCATGCAGGACAGGCCGAGGCCGCGATACTTGCCGCGCTTGCTCGAGTCGCGCCGGCGCTGCTTGAAGCCTTGCACATCGGCCAGCGCGAGCGCCTGGTCGAGCACCGCCTCGAACTCGCCGCTGTCATAGGTCGTGCCGATCGCGGTCTGGTAGGGCATCGCCGAGCGCCGGATGAGATTGCGGCGGCGCAGTTTCACCGGATCGATCCCGGTGATCCGTGCCGCCTCCTCGACCGCCCGTTCGAGCGCATAGTTCGCCTCCGGCCGTCCGGCGCCGCGATAGGGCGAGGTCGGGATCGTGTTGGTGAAGACGCAGCGCACGCCCACATCGACATGCTTGATATCGTACATGCCCGGCAAGCAGCGGCTGAAATTGAGCGTCTGGATGTTGGCGCCGACCGAGCCGATATAGGCGCCCATATTGGCGAGGTGGCGCAGGCGGAGCGCGAGGAACTTTCCCTTCTCGTCGAGCGCAAGCTCGACCTCGCTGACGGTGTCGCGCGCCTGCCCGTCGCTCAGGAAAGCCTCGGAGCGGGTCGACATCCAATGGATCGTCCGCCCGGTGGCGCGGGCGCCGACCATCATCGCGATGTATTCCGGATAGGCCCCGGTCTTGAGGCCGAAGGCGCCGCCGACATCCTCGGTGATGACGCGCAGGCGCGCCTTCGGCCAGCTCATGATGCCGAGGATGTTGTCGCGCAGCGCGCCTGCGCTCTGCGAGCAGGCGCGCAGCGTATAGACATCGGCGGACGGATCGTAGCTCGCGGTCGCGCCGCGCGGCTCCATCGAGGCGACGACCATCCGCTGGTTCACGACCTCGACCCGGGCGACATGCCTGGCCGATGCGATGATGCGCTCGACCTCGCGCGCGTTGGCCTCCGAGTCGGGAGCCGGCCCCGGCCAGTCGACCGCCATGTTGCCCGGCGCCTCCGGCCACAGTTGCGGCGCGTCGGGGTGGACCGCGGCGCGCAGGTCGATCACCGGCTTCTGCTCTTCGTACTCGACCGAGATGAGCTCGGCCGCGTCCTGCGCGGCGAGCGCGGTCTCGGCGACAACCATCGCGACCGGCTCGCCGATATGCATCGCCCGCTCGCGCGCGAGCGCGGGCCGGTTGGGGATGATCAGCTTCCTGCCGCCGCGGCCCGCGAGCGGGGGGTGGCGGCCGACATTGCCGACCTTGGCCTCGTCCATGTCCTTGCCGGTGAGGACGGCGACGACGCCGGGCCTGCGCTGGGCCTCCTCGATGGTGATCGAGCGGATGCGGGCGAAGGCGTGCGGCGAGCGGACGAAATGCGCATAGGCCTGGCCGGCCACCGCCGCGTCGGCCGCGAATCGGCCGGCGCCGCGCACCAGAGCGTCGTCCTCGACCCGCGGTCGATGCTGCGTGCGGCTCTCGGCGATCGTCGAATCCATGTCGGGTTCCGAACGTGATGGGTTGCGAGGCGCGGGGTTATAGCTCAAACAGGGCGCTTGATCCTCACACGCCCGGCTCCACGGGAATTGGGATCACGCGCTCGCGCGAAGCCTCTGCGCCGTAGGCAATGGCGGCCAAAATGTCATCGCGCGTGAGCTGTGGATATTCGGCGCGCAGCTGCGCTTCCGACAGGCCGCTCGCAAGCAGGTCGAGAATGAGGGATACCCAGATGCGCGTCCCTCTTATGCACGGTTTGCCGCCGCACACTGCCGGATCGATGTTAATGCGGTTGAGGAGATCGTTCATCTCCGAATACCTCTCGATTGCCCATATTATGGGCTCCATTGCATTAATTCACAATGCGGGCAGGGTCATAGCCAGGGAAGGGCAAGTCAGCAATGGATGAGACCGTAACAGCCGACCGGGTGGCGGCGCGCACGATTGCAAACTTTATTTTTGATGCGCTCGCCGCCGTCGGGCTCCCCTCCGCCGACGCCACCAAGGTCGCCGGGCTGATGCTCGAGGCGGATTTGACCGGGGCCGACGCCCATGGCGTGTTTCGGCTTCCGCAATATGTGCGCCGCCTGCGCGGCGGCGGGGTCAATCCCCGGCCGGACATCCGCGTCAGCAGGACCGCGCCGGCGACCGCGCTCGTCGACGGCGACAACGGCATGGGCCATCTGGTCATGGCGCGGGCGGCCGAGACTGCGATCGAGCTTGCCCGCGAAAGCGGCCTCGCCTGGGTCGGCGCGCGGCGCTCGAACCATGCCGGCGCCGCCGGCGTCTATGCGGCCTTGCCGCTCGAGCACGGCATGATCGGCATCTATTCGGTGGTCGCCAGCGCCAACCATATGGCGGTCTGGGGCGGGGTCGAGACGCTCCTCGGCACCAACCCGCTCGCGCTCGCGATCCCGGCGGGCGAGGAGGCGCCGGTCGTGCTCGATATCGCCACCACGGTCGTGTCCTACGGCACGGTCAAGGCCCACCGGCTGCAGGGCAAGCAAATGCCGGAAGGGTGGATGGTCGGCACCAAGGATGGGCGCCCGCTCACCGATCCCGCCCGCAGCGCCGAGGGCGT
>Ga0137379_10007379_pt1 | contig 10424 bp, 7 predicted proteins | sample SagtaG_18_FD_104812 | JGI IMG/M metagenome (GOLD analysis project Ga0137379, IMG submission 104812) | Vadose zone soil microbial communities from Sagehorn Ranch, Mendocino, California, USA - Sage2_L_80_16 metaG | ecosystem: Environmental > Terrestrial > Soil > Vadose zone | place: USA... | reverse complement strand
TTTATGTACGATAGTTGGACTACTCCATCCTATGTCTCGACTGGGTTAGAAAGCTCCTATGTCAATTTGCTTACTTCCGTGAATTCTGCAAGCAGTCTGTAGATGCTCTCCAGTGAAATTTGCAGCAAGTCAAGAAGAAGGGGCTGAGGAATCCGAGAAATGCATATAACTAGACCTGGACGTTAAACCGCCGCGCTCCTGTTAGCCCATGTTACGATTGAAAACGTACTGATCGCTGATCCGACAACCCCTGCTATAAGCGCTCCAATAACTGCTTGGTTCAGGAAATTTGGTATGGCCAGAGCAAACCATTGCGCGATGCTTGGAAGGGATAGATATCCGAGAAAACCTATTCCAAATCCCAGAAACCAAAAAGCAAAGATTGCAAGTCTTCTAGACAACCGACTCCCCCCCAAATCTGCAGTATACAGCAATTTTCATACATTTCATTTCGTCGCTAGATTCTTTCATGTCATAGATATATCTATCCGATAATAAGCCTGATTGTCAATTTTTATAATATATGAAAGACAAAATGTTTTTCATCCAGAATTTGACTTATTATCTCTCTCATGTCAAATCTAAATTAGACTACTCCATAGCTGATAGCAGGGACTAAAAATATTTCTAATTCTGGTAAATTGTTATGACCATCCTAAATAAATAGAATAATCTTCTGCTACTCCTGAACGGGTGTGTTGATCCAGAAATGTATGCCTCATTCAACAAAGCTTATTTTTAATAAACCAAGCAACCGAAAAACGTTCTATAACGTGGGTAACCTTGTCAATATAAGGGGTTTGAATTTGCACAACAAATTTCTCGACAGGTCAAAATTTAATTTTATAAACATCACAGCAGGAATGCGGATCATATCAATCTCTAATACAATGACGAAGTGATCTAGATTTGAATTCAACAGAATACTACACGCAGTGTCCTGAGTGCGAATCTGGGTTGATTCATGATTACAACATAGGTGAATACATTTGCCAAAAATGTGGATGTGTAGTCATGGATCAGGTCGATGATTATGGTCCTGAAAGCAATTCCTCTGACTTTGAGGAAAGGTCAAAGAATACACGTGCTAGCGGATACACAAGCCTTTCATTACATGATTACGGCTTGAGAACCGAAATTGGTTTTGGTTCGAAGGATTACAGCGGCAAATCAATTGACTGCCAAATGGCAGAACAGTTGAATAACATGAGGAAGTGGCATTCAAGGATAAGAGTAGCTTCTCCAAAACAGAGAAGACTCTCAAACGTCTTATCCAGGATTAACGAAACTTGTTCAGCAATGTGCTTTCCGAAGATACTGGTGGAAACAGCTGCAATGATCTATCGAAATTTTGAGAACAGGAGTAGTGCGAAAGGAAAATCTATCAACTCCATGGCGGCAGCAACAATTTATCTTGCCTGTAAAAGGTGCTCTGTAGTGAGATCGTTAGAAGAAATAGTTCAAGCAACTGGCATAACTCTGAAGGATAGGTCTAGCCTAAAATTAGCATCTAAATACTATAGAATGATGGTTATGGAGATGGGCGTCTTTACAGAACAATCATCCCAGCTCATTACGTCATCGTCTAGTCATTACCCGATTATGGCAGAAGCCGTTGCAGCCTCGGAATCAGTATTACTTTCAGCAGCGGCAACAACCACGGTAACGTCACTACCGATTCCAGTAACGCTTGCAATTGATCATTACATAGCCAAACTCGCAAACATGGCAAGAATTGAAGCCAAGGTAGAGAGGCTTGCGATTGAAATTGCTCACAAGTCCAACAATCACCTTCTTGCAGATGGTAAATCACCTAACGGGCTGGCTGCAGCTTACATATATCTAGCTGCTATACTGTTGGGCGTCAATCTTCTACAGATAGATTTATCAACCTTGGCCGGAGTGACTGAAGTTACAATCCGAAACAGATGTAAAGATATATTGACAAGTTTTAAGCTAACAATAAAAGTCAAACCCCTGACAGGAAAGACAGGCCGTTCATGAAGTCTGGGCCGAAATTCATTCCTTAATTTTATTTAGGTCTACAATTCTAATCTGCCGTTTGCACTGATTCACCTATGTCGAACTGTGCAATTTTGAGTGCGAGGTCATATCTTTCAGAAAGTCCCGTGCGAGATGTTTGGGGACAAGCTGAGCGCAAACGACGTTTAGGTCAAACCATAAGTCCACGTACTTCACTGTATCGACTCGTGGAAGTTATCAATGCAAATTCCGCAACTTTGGAAGAAGAATTTCGTATATTGGCTGTTAAGAAACGGGATGCAATATCAATAAAAAATGAAGCTACGAGGTCGTTATTAACTAACCGCCTTTCGTCCGCACAACTTAAATTTAGGAATTTTTGTATGAAACCAATGTCTATAACAGCGTGCCTGTCGCATAAAGAGGATGTCGATGGTATCTTATCTGCCGTATTGATCAAGGCAGCGTTTAATGCTAAATTTATCATTCTAGTCGATTACCCTAATATTATCTCTAGCCTCGATAGACTGGCTACTGCGGACTTTTTGCCCAAACTTGATCGAATTTTTGTTAGTGACTTGGGTTTGAGTAAAAAAAATGAGGGAGAATTCATGGCTAGTATCAGTAAAATTATCTCAAATGGCCCCGAGGTCATATATATTGATCATCATGACTTAAATCGAGAGACCATTTTCGCACTAAAGAAAATGGGAGTATTGATGATCCACTCAGTTGAGGAATGCAGCAGCGTCCAAATATACAATAAATTCAAAAAGAAATTAAAACCACATGCGGCTTTTTTTGCTGCTGCCAGCTCATTGACTGATTATATGGAAAATAAACCTATGGCATCTGCTATCGTATCGCGATATGATAGGCAATTTCTAATGTTAGAATCAACTGTGCTTTCCTATATAATTTCTGCCAAACAGCATGACGACGAATTTCTAATACAGATTGTCAATTTCCTTTCAGACATGAAATATCCTCACGATATAGAGGGTGGTTTCTCCATAGCGGAGAGATACGCCAAGAAGGTTTCTGACGCTATTAAGAAAATAGAAGGATCTATAACTAAATCCGATAATATTGCGTATGTGCAAAGTAATTCGGCGCTATCAGCCAGTATGATCGTTAACTTTGTTTTGGGTATTTCAGAAAGACCAGTTGCAATGGTTTACAAGTTAAAAGACGAGATTGATTCATATATTTTTTCTATACGTGGCAACAAATCCTGTAAAGTGCATCTAGGAAGAGCAGTAAATCAGATTAGTTCAGAAATAGGTGGAAGTGGGGGAGGACACGAAAAAGCGTGTGGAGCAGTGGTCCCTAGAGAAAAACTCAAACAATTCATATATCTTTTGGATCGACTTGCTGCATAGTAATAAAAACGATAAACACTCTTTACTACATCATTATTGGGAATAGTGCTATTAACTTAAACCATCGAAGCAATTGGTAAAGAACATGAGCAATGTCTAAACTGAAGCACAATTTATAAAACGCGACAAATCCGTATTGCTTGTATGGGCGGCAGCAAGAAAAAACCTTTGGGATCTGAAAAAGCTTCTTCGGCTTCTGGTCAAGGAGATAAACCTGTAAAAAAAGAAGAAAGCAAGAAGCCCTTAGGAAAGGTCCAGCAGAAACAAAAGCTATCGGTTTTGGTGGAGGATTCACAAGGCAGGCGAGCGATACAGAGTATGAAGGCAATTACGATTCAAGGTGTAGCGAGAGCTGCGGGTGTAAAAATTTCTGTAGCTAATGCATTTATCAAATCACTCGAAGCAAAAGGCATAGTCAAAAGTGTTGGTGGTTATAGCGGCCACAGAGTGTACCAGCTAATCGAGCATGTTTAATTAACACACCTCAGAATCATTACGTCTCCTCTCTGCGCCGACTCTGCTAAATGGAGGTTGGATCTAACTACTCCTATTGGATTCATAGCGTATATCGGTCCAGAATCTTTAACGAAAATACACAGCGAACCGTTAGATGTTAAGTAAGCCATCTCACCGCGCTTAAATAGAGATCGTTGTTTCTCTGCTCCTATCGTTAACCCGGTCTCTATGTATACTAGATTTTCTCCCAGCTTGTGAGCCCTACCCTTAAGAGGCAAACCCTTTAAAATTATTGTAGATGTGATCGGGGAAAGATGACGAATAATTTCGCATTCAACCAGTCCCTTATTTGATATCTCTAAAATAAGAGGAATCCTTGAAACCGTGTTGAACCTATTTCACCTTAACCAGAACACCTGAAAAGGGAAGGTTTAGTTGACTGGACATTGAAAAATTCGCAACATTTAATTATATAATTGTTATCTTTTGGAGCATTCTTGGTGGTTAAACATTCTGCAAATCAAAAGACACCTTCCAAAAAATTTAAAACTAAAACTCCTAAGCGGGCCTCGAGTACGAAAAAGATTCGTAGCCAGCGAGGTGTCTCCCCAGCCACGAAAAAAATAGCCATCAAACATGGAGCTAGCCTTCAAAAAGTTCAGTTACAATTGGGAGAGATTCCAGTCAAGAAATCGAACCGCCCTGAAGATGAAGTTGTAACTTATCCTGAAATTGAATTCGAACTCAAGGAGATTACCCCCAATGGCACACAGGTCTTAATCGGACCAGCACGCATTACGCGGTTTGAAAAGGCAAGAATCACGGGTGCGAGGTCTTTACAGCTTTCTTTGGGAGCCCCTGCGTTTATTAGAGTACCACAAGAGATAAGAGATTCAATCTCGCTGGCTACGGTGGAATTAGATTCCAAAGCACTGCCTATTTCTATTAGACGCGTTCTACCTAACGGGGTATACCAGGATATCCCGATAGACTGGTTGAAATAGAGCGACCTCTAGACGAGTGGTAAAATTCAATTACATCAATGAGTCTAGTTAATGTAAATTTATCATTGCTCAACCTTTATCAGGCCTCTCATCTCCGGATGTATGTTGCAGTAGTAAACAAATGTGCCAATTTTATTTGCAATGAACGTTTGGGACTGACTTTCAAAATACCCTAGGCTTTTGGTATGTACGTTAAATGCATCTATATTCAGGTTATGAAGTGAGCGTGTATCCGAATCCTCGTTGATTAAGTGGATCGAGTCAAGCGCACCATACTTTAAGAAGATCGTCGGGCTGTTAAATCCTGCTCCCATACCATTACCTCGGGAAGCCGCGGTAGATTGGCTGGTGAACAGCCAACCAGTTTGAGGTGAGTGAGTTGCTTTCATAAATGTATTTATCGGAGGAACAAAAGCCGGAGTATTACCATTCACAGGAACTAAAGAATGTATTCCAAAATAGGCAGCTATTGCGACAATGACTGCGATCCCCCCAAAAATCATTATAGCATATTTATATTTGGAAAATGTAAACTTGTTATTTTTGACGTTCTGCTGCCGCCTGGTTTTTTTTGTCATCCAAGAGGGTAGATCAGATCAGCATATATTTAGTTAATGATTAAATCCTCAACTAACCACGTTCTCTACTCCCATGGACACAAGGATCTGAGCTGAATAGTCAGCGAATTGAATTTGCCATGACATAAAATATATTCTGTGACATGCTTTATCTGAAGTATGATTGCCAACAATGGGACGCTATACAAACGAAGTACAAATCAAAAGCAAAACTTAAATTTGTAGTCCAGAAGAGTTGCTAAGGGTCAAAAATTCCAACACTACGTCGGACGTACTTCGGAGATCGAGGCAAGCTCATTCTAGAGGACGGTAGCATATTCGACGGGATTGGTTTCGGGTATCCTGCTGAAATAGTTGGCGAAGTCGTTTTCAACACGGGTATGGTTGGATACACGGAAACACTTACAGACCCTTCATACCGCGGTCAAATATTATGTCTAACTTATCCTCTAATCGGAAATTACGGTGTTCCTAGTGTCGAGGAAACTGACGAATTTGGATTGCCTAGATTCTTTGAATCTGATAGTATCCAAGTCAGAGGATTAATAATTCATGACCTATCGGTCGTAGCAAGTCACTGGAGTTGTGTCAAAACCCTTGATGAGTGGTTATACGAACAAAGGATTCCAGGGATATGTAATATCGATACTCGAGAACTTACGAAGAAACTGAGAATTAATGGAGTGATGATTGGTGCTATTAGCGTTCGGGCCTTCCAAGAAGTCTCGTCGGCTAACTCAGAGATCGAGGTGCGATCAAGATTGTCTGGCCTTATAAAAAACCAGCCGTATGATCAACAAAATTTTATGCCAGAAGTTTCGACTAGTATTCCTCGTGAACATGGCGATAAAGCAAGGGATACCCTTGTATTATTAGATACCGGCACAAAAAACAGCATTATCCGTAATATTCTCAGGATCGGTTTCAGGGTGGTAAGCCTCCCGTGGGATACTTCTTTTGAAGAGGTGATGTTGTATAAACCAAAGGGTATAGTGATCAGCAATGGTCCGGGAGATCCAAAAGTTTGCAAAACTGCAATCAAAACTGCAGGCGAGCTCATCAGGGCGTCAATACCCACTTTGGGAATTTGTCTTGGAAACCAAATTCTAGCATTGGCAGCAGGAGCCGATACCTACAAGTTAAAATTCGGTCATCGAGGACAGAATAAACCATGCATAGATTTACGAAGTAATCGCACCTACATCACTAGTCAGAATCATGGCTATGGAATCGAGCCTGAAAGCCTTCAGGGGACTGGTTTTAAAGTATGGTTTTCAAATGTAGATGACCACACAATAGAGGGAATTGAACATGAATCTAAACCGATAATTGCCGTGCAATTTCATCCAGAGGCGTCTCCGGGGCCTTATGACTGCATATTTGTTTTTGATAGATTCAAAGAATTGCTTGACGATTTCAACAAAGCTGCCCGAACAACTAAAGGTGACAATGAGAATATTGACAGTAGTCCAAAAGTTAAGATGTCTGCGGCAAGGAAGAAAAAAAAACCAGTAGAGAGGAGGAAATTTGCCAAAAAATGAAACAATAAAAAAAGTTCTTGTTCTTGGAAGCGGGGCAATTAAAATCGGGGAAGCAGGCGAGAGTCAGACATACTGACCGCTGTTTTGACTACTCCGGTTCACAATGCCTTAAGGCTCTAACAGATGATGGCATCAATAGCGTCTTAATTAATCCTAATATTGCGACCATTCAGACAGATACAAGGTTTGCGAACAGAGTTTACCTACTACCAATTAATACCAGCTATGTTGAAAAAGTCATTGAAGCTGAGCGACCAGATTCCATAATGTTAGCCTTCGGAGGACAGACTGCACTCAATTGCGGCGTTGCAATTCACAAGCTTGGAATACTGAAAAAGTACGGGATCAACATTCTGGGTACTCCAATAAAGGGGATTGAGATAACAGAGGATAGGCAGCTATTCAAAAACGCCATGATAAGAAGCAGTGTGCCTGTTTTACGCAGTGCCGCTGCGTACTCTTTAGAAACTGCATCCAAAGTGTCCAGAGCGATTGGCTATCCAGTTATCGTTCGAGTAGCATATACGCTAGGCGGACGAGGAGGCGGCGTTGCTTACAACGATTACGAACTTCAAGAGATTGTGCGACGTGGACTATCACTCAGTATGGTTGGACAAGTCCTAATCGAGAGGTATGTCGGTGATTGGAAACAAATCGAATACGAAGTGATGAGAGATGGCAAAGGAAATAGCGTTATTGTATGCAATATGGAAAACATCCTTGGAATGCGCGTGCATACTGGAGACAATATCGTCGTAGCACCATCGCAAACATTGAATAATTCTGAATACCATTTGTTACGCTCAGCAGCGCAGAGGTCGACGGCCTATTGTGGCATTGTTGGAGAATGCAATGTTCAGTTCGGACTTGATCCGACGTCTCCAAAGTATTGCGTTATAGAAATAAATGCAAGGCTTTCCAGATCTTCCGCGCTTGCGAGCAAAGCAACAGGATACCCACTTGCCTACATGGCTGCAAAAATTTCGCTAGGCTATTCTCTGCCTGAGTTGACTAATAGTATTACCCGAGCTACCACAGCTTGTTTTGAACCTTCATTAGACTATATAGTACTCAAACTGCCTCGATGGGATTTTCGTAAATTTGAACTTGTGAAACGCAAACTCGGAAGCACAATGAAATCAGTCGGTGAAGTGATGGCCATCGGACGAAGTTTCGAGGAAGTATTGCAAAAAGCTATTAGGATGTGTGAGATAGGGAAAGATGGCCTTGTTGCCAATCCTTATGAAGACAAAAAAAGCCAGAACTCTGTTTCAGCCAGAATCCTCAAGAGAGAGCATGTTACGTCACCCGTAGCCAGGCCCAATGTGTCAAACTTTCAAGCACAGGAAGATGAAGAAAAGGCGGAACCACAGGAAGGGAATACAGAGAATACAGAAACAATGGAACAAGCATTGCTCCATCCAACTGACGAGGTTATATTTGACGTTGTGAAAGCGATGCAAGCGGGGATGACTTTAGAAAAAATAAGCATGTTATCGGCGATAGATCCATGGTTTTTGATCCGAATTAAAAACATAATTGATATGGAGTATACGTTACGACGACATTCTGATTTTAATGAAGATATTATCAAAGAAGCAAAGAGGATCGGGTTCTCAGACAAACAAATAGGAAGCTGTTTAGGCATCGACGAACTAAAGATAAGGAGTTTAAGACACAGGTTTGGTATCAGACCTGCGATAAAACAGATCGATACCCTAGCTGCCGAGTGGCCTGCAAAAACAAACTATCTATACTTGACCTATGGTGGCCAGAATGATGACATCTTGGTGGAAACAAGAGATAAGAGAAGCATCATTGTACTTGGCGCCGGCCCTTATCGGATCGGGAGTAGCGTGGAATTTGATTGGGGAACTGTAAACACTGTGTGGGGTCTAAAAGAAAATGGGGTCCATAATGTTTCAATAATTAATTGCAACCCGGAAACAGTTTCAACGGATTATGACATTTCTGATAGATTATACTTTGAAGAGTTGACCTTTGAAAGAATAATGGACATTTTTGAAAAAGAAAAGCCAGCTGGGATAGTGACTTGTGTAGGTGGGCAGACGGCGAATAACATTGCTCCCAGGCTAGCCAAACAAGGAATTAGCATAGTCGGTACCAGCAGTGTGGACGTCGATCGAGCAGAGGATAGGGAAAAATTCGGGAAATTATTAGATTCATTGAATATTAATCAACCTGCATGGAAAAAATTTACTAGCATATCAAAAGCTAAACAATTTGCAGAAACCGTTGGTTATCCTGTTTTAGTTAGACCGTCGTATGTTCTTAGTGGGGTAGCCATGAAAATTGTCTGGGCCGAACAACAATTAGAGCAATTTTTGACAGATGCTACGAGAGTTAGTCCTGATTACCCAATAGTCATCAGCAAGTTTTTACAAGACGCCTCGGAAGTTGAAGTTGATGCTGTAGGAGGTAGTAATGAAGTTCTAATAGGTTCCATAATAGAACACATTGATAATGCGGGTATACATTCTGGTGACGCTCTTATGTGTATACCCCCGTGGAGACTAGACCGAAAAACTACCGAGACGTTAGTGGATTATTCAACTCGGATAGGCAAAGCGTTGAAGGTTAAGGGTCCCTTTAATATTCAATATCTCATCAAGGACGATGAAGTATTGGTAATAGAGGCAAACATCCGAGCGTCAAGATCAATGCCATTTGTGTCAAAATTTGTTGGAATTAATTTAATAAATCTCGCAGCATCGGCAATGACTGGAAGGGCTCTTCCGACACACGCGAAAGATCTCTGGTTAAAGACTTCAGGATTCGGAATCAAAGTCCCACAATTTTCTTTTATGCAACTCGAAGGAGCTGACATCGTGCTTAGCGTAGAAATGCAATCTACAGGCGAAGTTGCATGCTTTGGGAACAGTTTTTACGATGCCTTGTCAAAGGCGTATACCGCCGCGGGATACGCGCTTCCGTTATCTGGGTCAGCACTAATTACCATCGGGGGCCAGAAGAATAAGGAAAAATTGATGCCGTTGATTTCACTTATTTCACTCATGGGTTACAACATAATGGCAACAGAGCATACGGCTGAATTTTTGGTAAATAATTACTTCAAAAATATCCAGGAGGTTTACAAAATTAGCGAGCCAGAGCGCAAACCCAATATTTCAGATTTGCTATTTGAACACAAAATTAATTTTATTATAAATATCCCCTCAACATCCACAATCGAGAAGTATGTTGGAATGTTGTATGACGAATATCAAATCAGAAGAAAAGCTGTCGAGATGGGAGTCCCTGTCCTTACTACTTTAGAAGCAGCCAATTCGTTCATCAAAACACTAGAATGGTTAAGGACAAATACTCCAACATTGACTTTTATGCGAGATTATGTTAAATTATGAATGGTAGCGCTTGAGATCACATATTATTATTCTTGTTTTATTACAAAACAGGTTCAGGATAGTAGCCTTGCCACTACGTTACTATCGTCAGCAA
>Ga0137379_10007378_pt1 | contig 10425 bp, 7 predicted proteins | sample SagtaG_18_FD_104812 | JGI IMG/M metagenome (GOLD analysis project Ga0137379, IMG submission 104812) | Vadose zone soil microbial communities from Sagehorn Ranch, Mendocino, California, USA - Sage2_L_80_16 metaG | ecosystem: Environmental > Terrestrial > Soil > Vadose zone | place: USA... | reverse complement strand
CATGCCGGAGGCCTGGCCGCCGTTGTGGTTGATCTGCGCCAGGATCGGCGTGCCGTGCCGGTGGACGGCATCGGTGATCCGCTGGTAGCCGGGGATCACACTCTCGTCGAACCCGTGGATCAGCTTCTCGTAGGGCCAGTCCGTGGGGTGGACCGAGTGCTCCTCGGTGATGATCAGCCCGGCCCCGCCCCGGGCGCGGGCCTCGTAGTACGCGGCGTGCTGCCCGGTGGGGTGCCCGTCCTCGGCGTAGTTGGTCAGGTGCGCGGCGAAGACGATCCGGTTGTGCAGCGCGAGCGGGCCGATGCGCAGCGGGCTGAACAGGTAACGGTACCGCCCCGCGCTCATGCTGTGTCTCCCGCTTGCCTCATCGTGCGCCCCCCGTCCAGGGCGAGGGCCGCCCGGCGGCCCTCCAGGATGGCCTCGTACACGGTCCGCGGCGCCACCGCGTCGCCGGCCCGGCGCAGCGCCTGATGCGCTCGCCACAGCGTGTCTTCGGGCAGGCGGTGGCCGGCGTCGATGACCACCGCGGCCTCGATCGCCCTGGCCTCGCCGGTGAAGACGTCCTCCACCATGGCCGCGGTTGCGGTCACCGTGACCAGCCGAGAACGTTTGTGCAGCGCCACCCCGGCCTGCTGCAGCCGGGTGCTCGCGTCGGCCAGGTCCCCCGACCGGGCCAGCTGTGTTCCGGCGATGAGGTCATGGGTCACCAGCGCGACCCGGCGGCCGGGAGCGAGCAGTTCGGCCACGCTGACCCCGATCGGACCGCCGACCGGATCCCAGATCACGGCCGGGCCGTCAGGCAGCGCCGCCGCCCCCTGCTCCAGCACCGAGCGAGCGGTGCGGACGTCCGCTCCGGGCTCGGCGCGGTAATCCCGCCGCCCGTCCCGGGATCCGGTGCAGATCAGCACCGCGCCGTCGTGGGCCTCGATATCCTCGCCGCCGAACTCGCGGCCCAGGTCGAGCGTGACGCCGAGCCGTGAGCACTCGCCGGCCAGCCAGTCGGCGATGTGCGCCATCCGTTCGCGGCCCGCTCCGGCGGCGGCGGCGCGCACCGCGCCGCCCGGTTGGGCCGCGCGGTCCACGACGCGCACCTGGTGCCCGCGTATGGCGGCCGCCCGCGCGGCCTCCAGTCCGGCCGGGCCGCCGCCCACGACGACCACCCGCTGGGGCCGGGAGGTGGCGCCGCTCACCGGCTCATCGTCGGTCTCGTGCCCGCTGGACGGCTCGCCGATGCAGCTCACCACCGGGTTGCGCGGATCGCGCACCTGGCAGGTCTGATTGCACAGCACGCACGGCCGCACCGTGGCCGCTGCCCCGGCCCGCACCTTGCGGACCAGCTCGGGATCGGCGATCTGGGCCCGGGTCATCTCGACGGCGTCGGCGGCTCCGGACTCCAGCGCGTCCTGCGCCATGGCGACCTCGACGATGGAACCCTGGGCGACCACCGCGACCGGCCCGGGCAGCGCCTCCCGCACGCGGCGGCTCAGGCCCAGGTTGAAACCGGGCGGCGTGTGGCCGTCCGGCCGGGTCGCCGAGACGGTGTAGATCGATCCGCGCACGACGACCACGTAGTCCGCGTACGAGTACAGCCCGGCCAGGATCTCCAGCGCGGTGTCCGGGGTGATGCCGGCCCATGGCGCCAGCTCGTCGCAGGACAGCCGGAGCCCGACCACCGCGCCGCCGGCCGCGTCCCGCACGCCGTGCAGCACCTCGCGGGCGAACCGCAGCCGGTCCTGGCCGTAGCCGTCCTGGCGCTGGTTGGTCAGCCCGGACAGGAACTGCCTGACCAGGCTGTGCTGGCCGGCGTTGACCTCGACGCCGTCCAGCCCGGCCGAGACGGCCAGCCGCGCCGCGTCGCCGAACCCCCTGATCACCGCGTCGATGTCCTCGGCTTCCATCGACTTCGGCACCTCCCGGGTATTCACCTCGGGCACCCGCGACGGGGCGAGCAGCGGCTGCTGGCTGTAGGCGCTGGAGCCCTGGCCGCCGGCGTGCCCGATGGAGGCGAGCGCCAGCGCGCCTTCCGCGTGACATGCCCCCGTGATCGACGCCCAGCCGTCGGCCGACTCGGCGGCCAGCGGCGCGCGCTCGTAGGGCCAGTCCGACGGGTGTACCGAGGCCGTCTCGGTCACCACGATCCCGGCGCCGCCGACGGCCCGGCGCCGGTAGTAGGCGACGTGCCGGCCGCTGAACGCGCGGCCGCGGGCCAGGTTGGTTTCGTGCGGGCCGAACATCACCCGGCTAGGCGCGCGGGCCCCGCGGCCCAGCGTCAGGGGCTCGATCAGGTTCATGTCGCGGCCCTCGCGGCGATCTGGCCCAGGAACACAGGGACCCGGGCGCCCCTGGAGTGGCCAGGTCCCGGCTGCGGCCGGTCCGGCAGGCACACCTTGGCCAGCTCGCGCTCGCCGTGGCCCAGCACACACTCCGGGTCCGGGCCGTCCAGGGGCAGCCCGGTGAAGAACTTCGCGGCCATGCACCCGCCCTGGCAGGCGTCGAACATCCCGCAGGACGCGCAGGCGCCCGCGGCGGCCGGCTCGCGCAGCCGCAGCAGCAGCTCGGACTCGCGCCACAGCCGGGTGAACCCGCCGGGCTCGCGCACGTTGCCGGCCCGGAATTCCTCGTGCAGCACGAACGGGCAGGCGTAGACGTCGCCCACCGGGTCGATCAGGCAGACCACGCGTCCCGCGCCGCACAGGTTGAGGCCGGGCAGCGGGGCGCCCAGCGCGGACAGGTGGAAGAAGGAGTCGCCGGTGAGCACGTCCGGCCGGGCGGACAGCCAGTGGTACAGCTGGCGCTGCTGCGCCGCGGTCGGGTGCAGGTCGGCCCAGCGGTCGGCGGCCCGGCCCGACGGCCTCAGCCTGGTGACTCGCAGCCGAGCGCCGTAATCGTGGGCGATCTGCTGGAACTCGTCAAGCTGCGACACGTTGTGCCTGGTCACCACGATGGAGATCTTGAACTCGCCGAAGCCTGCCTCGGCGAGGTTGTCCATCGCCCGCCGCGCCATGGCGAAGCTTCCTGTGCCCCGTATCGCGTCGTTGACGTCCGCGGTAGCTCCGTCGATGGAGATCTGCACGTCCACGTAGTCGGTCCGGGCTAGTCGCCGCGCGGCCCGCTTGTCCAGCCGGACGCCGTTGGTGGAGAACTTGATGCCGACGTGGTGCGCGACGCTGTAGTCGAGCAGGTCCCAGAAGTCCGGGCGGAGTGTCGGCTCGCCGCCGCCGATGTTCGCGTAGAACACCTGCATCCGTTCCAGCTCGTCTACCACCCGCATGCACTCCTGCGTGGTGAGCTCGCGCGGGTCCCGGCGGCCTGACGCGCTCAGGCAGTGAACGCACTGAAGGTTGCAGGCGTAGGTGAGCTCCCAGGTCAGGCAGATCGGGGCGGCGAGCCCGCCTTTGAACTGCTCGGTCAGGGTGGCGGTGTCAGCGGGCATCGATTACCTCCGAATCGGCCAGCGCCGCCAGCGCCGCGGCGTACCTGGGCCGCTCGCCGGCGGGCACGCCGGCCGCGTCCAGAGCGTCGGCCGCGCTGAGGTGGCTGTCGAGCAGCCGGACCACGGTGACCAGCTGGCGGGTCTTCAGGAAGCTCAGCCGCCTGTTGCCGAAGTGATAGACCAGGGCGCCGAACGGTTCCGGGCGCATCGTGACCGCCGGATTCAGCTTGTAGGCGCGATGCAGGTCGAATGCCACCGGGTGCACCCGTCAGTACACGCCGCACATGCCGTCGATGGAAACCTCCTCGACGAGCAGCTCATCCGCGACGGCGACGTTTTCCTCTTCCCGGTCAGAGTTATCAGCATTCACTTCATCAGGACCTTTCTACCGAACGGGCACGGGTACTTGCCCTGATAAATAAAATAAGGGCCAGCCTGCGCACCGGTAACTCCCTGACCGGGCAGTGGCTCCTACCCGATCGGGCAGGTGCCTAAGATGCCGACGGCCGCGATCCTTGCAGCATGCTCTCAATCGAGACCCCGCATTTCGTTATTCATGACGGGCACCTTCAGCCGCGGTTTCCGAGCGGAATTAGCAACGAACTCGCTGACTACATCGCCACCGAGCTCGTGCCCCTCGGGCTGGTACCCGACGGTTCGGCGTTCGAGCAGATCTTCGTCGATGCGGTCCTGGCCACCCAGCCCGACCCGATGCAGGCCTGGGCGGTCTTCTACCGCAACACGATGCGGCGCCTGCGCCGCGGCGAGCGCGGGACCGGCTGCGTGGCCACGTTCGCCCGCATCTACGCGCGTGCCCTGTCCCTCATTCAAGGCACGACCATGCTGGACGTCGGGTCCTGCTTCGGCTTCCTGCCGTTGCTGGCCGCCGAGCGGTACCCGCACCTGAGGATCATCGGCACGGACCTGGCCCCGGCGACGGCCGCCCTGGCCGGCGGTGTCTCCCGGGCGTGGGCCGGCCGCGCCCGCTTCCTGGCGGCGGACCTGCTGGCCCTGCCGTTCGCCAGCCAGACGGTGGACACGGTCCTAGCGGTCCATGTCCTGGAGCATCTCCCGGCCGAGGCATGCCGCCCGGCCCTTGCGCAGCTGTGTCGCGTCGCCCGCCAGCGGGTGGTGGTCGCCGTGCCGCTGGAGGACATCCCGGATCGCACCTTCGGCCACCTGCAGGCCTTCGACCTGCCCGGGCTGGCCGGCCTCGGGGACGTCCCTGGCTGGTCGCAGGCCGTGCGCGCCTCCGACGGAGGATGGCTCGTGCTGGACCGGGCACACTGGCCGATCGGGTAGGCAGCCGCTGCCCGAATTGACGGTTCGGGCCTGCCAGATTTCCTGTTCATGCTTCCGCGTATTCCCCTGCGGCCCACCGCGCTTTAGTGTGCAAGCTGTCGTCCCGGCAGAGAGGCAAGAAATGAAGGTAGAAGAACTTCTCAAGCCATTTCCCATCAAGGAGTTCCATCCGTTCCCGCGCGCCATGCTAGGACCGGGCGCATGGGAACTCCTTGGTCCGGAGGCCAAGAAACTGGGATTCAACCGGGTGCTCGTCATGACGTCTGGTCTGCGCGGCAGCAACACGGTTCCGAAAATTGTCGGATCGCTCCGCTACCACGGGCTCGAGGTCGTGGTCTACGACCAGGTCGAGTCCAATCCCAAGGATTACAACGTGATGGACGCGGTCGCGCTCTACCAGGAGAACCACTGCGACAGCTTCATCTCGATCGGCGGCGGGTCCAGCCACGACGCGTGCAAGGGCGCCCGGATCTCGGTGGCGCATGACGGCCGCAGCGTCAACGAGTTCGAGGGCTTCAACAAGAGCGAGAACCCCAAGAACCCGCCGCACATCGCGGTCTCGACCACGGCGGGCACCGGGTCGGAGACCTCCTGGGCCTACGTCATCACCGACACCACCACCGACCCGGCCCAGCCGCACAAGTACGTCGCCTTCGACGACGCGGCCGTGGCGACGCTCGCGGTCGACGACCCGACCCTGTACTACGACTGCCCGGTCGACTACACCGCGCAGTGCGGCTTCGACGTCCTCGCGCACGCCAGCGAGCCCTACGTCTCCCGGCTGAACTTCCCGCCGTCGCTGGGCAACGCGCTGTACGCGATCAAGCTCACGGCGGAGAACCTGCGCCAGGCGACATGGAACCCGCAGGATCTGCCGGGCCGCGAGGGAATGATGTACGCGCAGTACATCGCGGCTCAGGCCTTCAACTCCGGCGGCCTGGGCATCATCCACTCCATCTCGCACGCGGTCAGTGCCTTCTACGACACCCACCATGGCCTGAACAATGCGATCGCGCTGCCTCGCGTCTGGGCGTTCAACATGCCGGTTGCCTACCGGCGGTTCGCCGAAATCGCCGCCGTGATGGGCGTGGACACGCACGGCATGACCGACGTCCAGGCCGCCGAGGCCGCGCTCGCCGCGGCGATCCGACTGCTCCGCGACGTCGGCATTCCCGAGAAGTTCACCGACGTGACGAAGGACAGCTACTCGAAGAACAGGCTCGGCATGGGCCCGACCAAGTTCTACGAGAACTCGCCGATCATCCGCGGGGACGCCGAGGACGTCGACCGGATCACTAACCACGTCCTGGGTGACGCGTGCACCCCCGGCAACGCCAAGGAGTGCACGTTCGCCACGGTGCGCCCCGTCGTCGACCATTGCCTGAACGGCGACCTGGATGATCTCCTCAGCTGAGAACCTGTCACAGGTGGCTGGCCCGGTGCTGGTGCACCGGGCCAGCCACTGGGCGCCACCAGGAGGGCGAATGCCGTACTTCGACACGGTCGACGACGTCGTCGGCGCGCTCGCCGGCTACGGCTACATCGCCGACCGGCAGCTCGCCACGGCGGTATTCGTCCAGACCCGCCTGGACAAGCCTCTGCTAGTCGAGGGCCCGGCGGGGGTGGGCAAGACCGAGCTGGCCAAGGCCGTTGCCGCGGCCACCGGGCGGCGGCTGCTGCGGCTGCAGTGCTACGAGGGGCAGGACGACACCAAGGCCCTGTACGAGTGGGACTACGGCAAGCAGCTCCTGTACACCCAGATGCTGCGGGAGAAGATCGGCCAGCTGCTGGAGGACGCCCCCGACCTGCACACCGCGATCGAGCGGATCGCACAGCAGGAGAGCGCCTTCTTCTCCGAGCGCTTCCTGGCCCCGCGCCCGCTGCTGGAAGCCGTGCAGTCGGCCGACCCCGTGGTGCTGCTGATCGACGAGGTCGACCGGGCCGACGAGGCCCTGGAGGCGGTGCTGCTGGAAATGCTCGCCGAGTATCAGGTGTCGGTGCCGGAGATCGGCACGTTCGTGGCGCGCCATCCGCCGTGCGTGATCCTGACCTCGAACAACACCCGCGACCTTTCCGCCGCGCTCAAGCGGCGCTGCCTGCACCTGTTCCTGGACTATCCCAGCGCCGCACGCGAGCTCGAGATCCTGCGGAGCAAGAAAACCGGCTTGCCCGAGGCCGCCGCCGAACGCCTGGTGCAGATCGTCCGCGGGCTGCGCGGGCTCGACCTGCGCAAGGCCCCCAGCATCTCGGAGACCGTGGACTGGGCCCGGACGCTGGCGGTGCTCGGCGTGGAGGAAATCGCCCCGCAAGTCCTCGCCGACACCGTGTCCGTGGTGGTGAAGTACTCGCGCGACGTCCGCCGCGCGCTGGACGCGCTGCCGTCCCTGGCCGACCCGAACGCGATCCTGGCCGACGAGCCCGCGCCCGGGCACTCGCACGACCATGATCACCGCCACCAGCACCATGATCACGGTCGCGGTCCTGATGATGATCACGACGCCCCCGATCATGATGCCCCAGATCATGATGCCGAGGCCAGGGCCGAGCGCAGCGCCAAGGACCGGCCGGGACGGCACGACGACAACTACTACGGGGCGCCGACACCCGCGGCATCGGTCGGCTCCGGGGGCCGCGCCGTGCCCGCCGGGCAGGGCAGCCGCTCGTTCGCCCGCGGCCTGGCCCGCAAACGCGCGCTCTAGCACGCGATGGAACGCAGCCTGCACCGGTTCGTGCGGCTCCTGCGCCTGCGCGGAGTTCGCGTGTCGGTGACCGAGGCGCTTGACGCCATGCGCGCCGCGGCCGTTCCCGGCTCCCTGGCCGACCGGGAGACCCTGCGGTGCGTCCTGCGGGTGGCGCTGGTCAAGGACCGGCGCGACGGGGAGCTGTTCGACGAGCTCTTCGACCGCTACTTCCGGCTCGAGGCGATCGCGGCGCCTGAGCGGCATGGGTACGATCACGCTCACGACGGCCTAGTCGATCAGGGAACCGCGGAGTCGTTCACGATTTCGCCCGAGGCCTCGTCGGCCCCGCAGCAGGGCCATTCGCACGGCAAGCCGGCGGATATCCGCGACTACTTCCGCCCGGAAGATCTCGCGACCGCCTACAACCTGCACCAGGAGGCGAGCAAGATCGACCTGGCGTCGATGACGGACGAGATCGTGCTGTCCAGGGAGCGCGGCCGCCTGGGGTTGTCCGGCCCGCGCGTCCAGCTGGACACCTCCCGGCTGCGCGGCGCGGGAATGCCGGGCAAGCTGCTGAGCAGCCCCGGTACCCGGCTCGATGCCGGCCTGACGGTGGCCGAGGAGCAGGCCCTGCTCGACTGGCTCGACGATCCGGACGCCGACGTGTCGCAGGACGCGCTGGCGGCCCTGGCCGGGGGATCGGCCGGCGAGATCGCGAACCTCGGCGAGCTGCTCAAGCGCCACCTGGAGGCGCTCGCGGCCATGGACCGCAGGGCCATCGAGTCGCCGGAGCAGCACGGCATCCGGACGCCCGTCGTCGGCGAGGCCGAACGTCGCAGGCTCGAGGAGACCCTGCGCCGCCTGGCCAGGACCATGCCCGGTGCCCTCACGCACCGGCGCGTCGTCGCTGGCCGGGGCCGCGTCGACCCGGGTCGGACCATGCGCGCCAACATGCGCTTCGACGGGATCCCGTTCCGGCCGGTGACGGTGGCGCGCAAGGCAGACAAGCCCCGCCTCGTCGTCCTCGCCGACGTGAGCCTGTCGGTGCGCCACACGGCGCGCTTCACCCTGTACCTGGTGCAAGGCCTGCAGCGGCTGTTCGGCCAAGTGCGCACGTTCGCGTTCGTGGCTGACACGGCGGAGGTCACCGACCTGTTCGCCGAACATCCGGTCGAGCGCGCGCTGGACCTGATCTTCGGCGGCGACGTGCTCGACGTGGACGCCGACTCCGACTACGGCGCCGCGTTCGGGCGATTCCACGAGGAGTTCCCTGACATCGTGACCCGGCGGACCACGGTCGTGGTCCTCGGCGACGGGCGGGGAAACGGCAACGACGCCAACATGGAAGTCTTCGAGGAGATCGCCAGGCGCAGCAAGCAGCTCATCTGGCTGACGCCGGAGCGGCGGAACACGTGGCGGCTGGGCCGCTGCGACCTGCCGCGTTACGCGCAGTTCTGCGACCGCGTGGACGTGGTCCGCGACCTGGACGGCCTCGACCGCGCGACCGACACCATCGTGGCCGGGCTGGCCGGCCTCTGACCGGGCACGTTCACCTGGTCGCGGTGAACGGCCACCCTCCGTTGCTGGCGTCCTAGACCTGGCTCTGTCAGTTGTTGTCCCATCTCCCACGAACGTTATCTGTTGTCACGTGCACGCAATGGCTTCACAGTCGTTTTGGTCGAGAAGCCAGCAGATGAGTAGAACTAATTCAGTATGGCGTTCCCTGAAATGTCTCATACGCTTGATACTATCGAACTAGAAATCAAGCCCGGTCGTGAGTCCGGGAGAAGGGAGACCATCCGCCGGACCGCGAGCATCGGGAGGAGGTGACACCACACGATGTACACCGTCGTGTCCCCGGCCAGCGCCAGCGAGGCAATCGAGATGGCGCGCGCGGGGCTGGCCTTCCTGGCCGCCGCCGACGCCACTCAGCTGGCGGTCGAAGAGCAGGCCCGGTACCTGCAGACCTTGGAGCAGCTCAACTCGATCGGCACGGCGGTGCGGACCTCGATCCTGGGTGCATTCAGCTCCGGGCAAGGGTATGCCGCGGACGCCGACTACAGCCTGCGGGCCTGGCTGATCCACAAGACCCGCGTCACCAAGGCCGCCGCCGTCGGCTACGCCGCCTGGATCAAGCGAGCGGCGGCCCACCCGCAGATCGCGGACGCCCTGGCCAGCGGGCAGATCTCGGAGTCATACGCCCGGACGCTGTGCCAGCTGACCGACAAGCTGCCGCAGGACGGCCGGGAAGCCGCGGATAAGGAACTCCTCGTGGCCGCGGCCGCGGGGATGGGCCTGGCCGACCTGGCCGGGCTGTTCGCCGAGATCTACGAGCGGTCCCGCCAGGACCTGCCCGATGAGGACCCGGATCAGGCATTCGAGGACCGGGCCCTGCGGCTGGTAACCACGTTCCAGGGTGCGGGCGTGCTGACCGGTGACCTCACGCCGGAATGTGCCGCGGCGGTACAGGCCGTCTTGGACGCGCTGGCCGCCCCGGCCGGCGCCGAGGACACCCGCACCCGCCCGCAGCGGTATCACGATGCGCTGGCCGAGGCGATGCGGAGGCTAGCCGCGGCCGATCTGCTGCCGGACCGGGCCGGGCAGCCGGTCAAGATCCTGGCCCACATCAACCTGGCCGACCTGATGCTGCTGGACGGCAGCTCGGCCCTGCAGGCGGAGTGGACGCAGCATGTCCGCGCCGCCTGGGCGGCGCACCGCGCGGCCGCCTCGGTCACCGGCGGTGACGGCGGGGCCTGGCTGGACGGCGACGCCGCCCGGGCGTTCGCCTGCGACTCGCCGGTCACCCCGGTGGTCACCGGCGAAGTCAACTACCCGGTGCTGGACGACCTGGTCCGGCTGTGCGTGGAACTAGCCAGGCTCAACCATGCCACGGCGGCGGCCGGCTCAGTCGGGCCCGGCGATGATCGGCCGGTGCTGCGCGTGCGCGAGGCGCTCGAGCAGCAGATCATCGGCGCCGCCGTGGACCTGGTCTCCGGGCCGGGAGGGCTG
>Ga0137379_10007366_pt1 | contig 10432 bp, 14 predicted proteins | sample SagtaG_18_FD_104812 | JGI IMG/M metagenome (GOLD analysis project Ga0137379, IMG submission 104812) | Vadose zone soil microbial communities from Sagehorn Ranch, Mendocino, California, USA - Sage2_L_80_16 metaG | ecosystem: Environmental > Terrestrial > Soil > Vadose zone | place: USA... | reverse complement strand
CGCCGCGCCCTTTCAGCTCGCTCATGTTGCTCCCAGGCCTTCGGTGGCCGCGATCAGGGCTTCGCGGTCGAAGGGCGGCTCGGTGAAGTCGGTGAATATCTCGCCGCGCACGAGCACCAGCACGCGGTCGCAGATGATCAGGTCGTCCAGTTCGTCGCTGGCCAGCAGCAGGCTCGCGCCGGTCTGCCGGGTGATCCGGTCGAGCTCGGCGAGCAGCAGTTCCTTGGACGCCACGTCCACGCCGCGGGTCGGGGTGATGGCCACGATCAGGGCCGGATCGCTGGCCAGCGCCCGGGCCACCGTCACCTTCTGCTGGTTGCCGCCGGACAGTTCGCGGACCGGCTGGCCGAGTCCCGCCGTCACCAGCGAGAGCCGCCGGGCCAGCGGCGCGGCGCGTTCCTCGCGGCGCTTCGGGCTGATGACGCCGGCCCGCGAGATCCGGTCCGTGATCGTCATCGCGATGTTCTCCGCCGCGCCGAGCAGCGGCACGAATCCCTCGGCCTGCCGGTCTTCGGGGATGTAGCCGATGCCCGCCCGCAGCGCTCCGGCCCGGTCGCCGGGCCGGAGCAGACGATCCCCGAGGCGTACCTCGCCTGCGTCCGGCGCGACCGCCCCGGCCACGATCCGGGCCAGCGTGGTGGCCCCCGAGCCGCGCAGGCCGGTGAGGCCGACCCGCTCGCCGCCGCGCACGGTCAGCGAGACGCCGGACAGGAACGTGCCCGCCGACGCCACCGCGACCGAGCTGACGGCCAGGTCGGGGGAGCGGGCCCGGACGCGGGATCCCGGCGGGGCAGTAGCGGGCGCCGGGGGAGCCGGCCCGGCCCGTTCGGGATCATGATTTTTTCTCTGGTCCCCACCATGGCGGTGACCAGGTCCTCTTTGCCCACCTCGGCCATCGGGGCGGCCAGCACCAGCGCGCCGTCCCGCAGCACCGCGACATCGGTGCAGATCTCGAAGACCTCCTCCAGGTGGTGGGAGATGTACATGATCGCGACGCCGGCCTGGCGCAGCTGGCGGACGCGGTCGAAAAGGCGCAGCACGGCGCCGCGCTCGAGGGCCGCGGTGGGCTTGTCGAGCAGCAGGCACCGGGTGCCCGCGGCCAGCGCCCGGGTGATCTCGACCACCTGCCGCTGCTCGACGGTCAGGCTGCCGCACGGGGTGTCGGCGGCCACGTCGAAGCCCCAGTCGGCCATGACCTTCCCGGCCTGCTCGCGCATCCGGCGCCAGTCGACGAGGCCTGGACCGCGGCAGGGCTGGCGGCCGAGGAAGACGTTCTCGGCCACGGTGAGGCCGGGCACCACCATCGAATGCTGGAATACCGTCGCGATGCGGGTGCGCCAGGCGGCGACGTCGCCGAGCGAGGGCGCGGGCCGGCCGTCGAAGCTCACCTCGCCCGCGTCCGGCGCGATGATGCCGCTCAGGATGGACACCAGCGTGGACTTGCCGGCCCCGTTGCGGCCGACCAGGCCGAGGCAACGGCCGGGGTGCAGGCTGAGCTCCACGCCGCGCAGCGCGTGCGTGGAGCCGAACCGCTTGTGGATCCCCGCCGCGCCTGCCGCAGGCGCGGCGGGGATGGCCGGCTCGCTCATCTGGTCAGGCGGCCGACGAGCTGCAGACGCCGCCGTGCGCCTGGCCGTAGACGTTGCCCCAGAGCTGGGCGTTGCCGACCGGGGTGGTGGTCACCGTGCCGGGCAGGTCGAATACCGGGTCGACGGTCAGTGTCTGCGCGCTCTTGGTCACGAACGGGGCCACGATCGGGTCACCGAGATTCGCGTCCCCGGCATAGCTGACCATCTGCAGGGCGGGAGCGCCGCCGCCGGGCTGGCCCGCGCTGTGCCTGACGCCGTGAGCCGCGTCGAGCGCGTACTTCAGCGCCCAGTACGCGTACAGGTTGGCGGGCTGGGACTGGGAGGCGTCGATCGTGCCGTTGCCGACGTCGCACATCTCGAACGGCACCCCGTCGTCGCTGACCACCATCACCTTCCCGGTCAGGTGCTTGGACTTGAGCAGCGGGATGATGCCGGTGTCCGGGCTCGACCACTGCGAGTAGATCGCCTTGAGCTGGCTGCCGTAGGCGTTCACCGCGTTCTGCGCGTCGGTGACCGCGGTGGCTTCGGTCCACACCGTCGGGTCCTTGAGGATGTGCACGCCCGGGGCGTTCTTCGCCATGCACTGGTTGAAGGCGTTGGTCCGGTCGGCGCCGTTGGACGAGGTCAGGTCGCCTTCCAGGTCGAGCACGTAGCCGGCTTTGACCTTGGCGCTGATGAGGGCGCAGGCGTCCAGGCCGTAGATCGTGTTGGACGCGCGGACCACCATGTACACCTTGCCGACGCCGACGATGGTGTCGACCGATATCAGCTGCACGTGGTGCGCGGCCGCGTAGGCGATCGCCGGGCCCAGGCTGGTCGCGGTCTCCGGGTTCACGATGATGGCCTTCGCGCCCTCGTTGACCAGGTTCTCGATCTGGGTGTTCTGCAGGCTCGCGTTGGCCGCGGCGAGCAGCGGGCCGAGCAGCTTGACGTGCAGCTGCTGCGCGTACTGGGTCTCGTAGTTGATGTAGGCGGCCCAGAAGGCCGTGCTGTTGTAGGTGAGGTCCACGCCGATGGTGGTTTCCCCGGCGGCGCCGGCCGGGCTGGCGGACGTCGTGCCGGAGTTCTGGCCGCTGGAGCTGCCCGAGCTGCAGGCGGCGATCAGCGCGGCCGCGGCGACCGTGGCCAGGGCGATGGTGGTGGCGCGGGAGGGACCCATGGGGGCCACGCCCGGGCGTCTGCGGAATCTCATGGGAACCTCCCGGTGGCGCTCTCCGGGTCCGCGGCGCGCGTCGGTGCGGGCCGCGGGAGGGGTACCCGGAGTGCCGTGTGCCAGGAAAATAGATCGGATGTATACGCGATGTCAATGGGGTGAAACCCGGCAGTTCTCGGCTGATATCAAACAGATACGTCGATGTCATCCGATCTATGGGTAGTTCGGTGTCGTGTCTAGGCCGGTCTCGGCCGCGTGCGCAGTCCCTGCATGCCGCCGTCCACGGCCAGCGCCGTGCCGGTGGTGGCCCCGGCCAGCGGGCTGGCCAGGTAGGCGATGGCCGCGGCGACCTCGTCCGCGCTGACCAGCCGGCCCATCGGCTGGCGCGCGTTGAGCGCGGCGCGTTCGGCGGCCGGGTCGGGCGCGGCCGCCAGCAGCCTGCCCACCCACGGGGTGTCGGCCGTGCCCGGGTTCACGCAGTTCACCCTGATGCCCTCGGTCACGTGGTCGGCCGCCATGGCCAGGGTGAGCGAGTAGACGGCGCCCTTGCTCGCGCAGTACACCGCCCGCTGCGGCAGGCCCGCGGTAGCCGCGATCGAGCACGTGTTGACGATCGCGGCCTGGCCGCGGTCCCGTGCCGCCTGGCGGAGCAGCGGCAGGGCCGCCCGCGTGGTGCGCACGATGCCGAGCACGTTCACGTCGAGCACCCGGTGCCATTCGGCGTCGTCGTTGTCCTCGACCGTCCCGGCCGCGCCGATTCCGGCGTTGTTCACCAGGATGTCGAGCCGGCCGCCGAACTGGCGGCCCGCCTCGGCTACGGCGGCGCGGACCGCGGCGTCGTCGGTCACGTCGGCCACGACGGGGTAAAGGCCGGCGCTTTCCCTGACCCCTTCGTCGCGGTCAAGCACGGCCACGCGCGCGCCGCGGGCGGCCAGCAGTCGCGCCGTGGCCAGGCCGATCCCGGAGGCGGCCCCGGTGACCAGGGCCGTCAGCCCGGCGAACTCAGGTGATGATTCTGTCATAGGTCCGATGTATAACCCATGGTGCCGTCGCCGGTCCAGGGCGGCCCGGGAAGCCGGCCGGGCGCGCCGCGCCGCTCAGCCGGGCGCGCCGCGCCGCTCAGCCGGGCGCCTTGCGCCGGTACAGGTGGACCGCTAGCGGCGCGAACACCGCCAGCATGGCCACCGCCCAGCAGACCACGGCGAGCTCGGGGTGCTGCATCGGCCAGGCGTGCACCGCGGCAGCCGGGTTCGGATTGCCGAACAGGTGGCGGGACGCGGCGGCCAGCGCGGACATCGGGTTCCACTCGGCGACGGGCTGCAGCCAGCCCGGCATGCCCTGGGTCGGGACGAACGCGCTGGAGACGAACGTCAGCGGCAGGAAGATGATGAAACCGCTCTGCTGCGCCGCTTCCGGGCTGCGCAGCGCCATGCCCAGGCAGACCCCGGCCCAGGTGAAGGCGTAGCCGAAAAGCAGCGAGAGCGCGAACGCCTCGGCCACATCGGCGGCGCCGGTGTGCACCCGCCAGCCGATGGCCAGGCCCACGCCGACCACCACGACCGCGCTGATGATCTGGGTGAGCAGCTCGGCGATCGAGCGCGCGGTCAGCACCGCCCAGCGCGACATCGGCAGCGACCTGAACCTGTCGATGAGCCCGGTGGACATGTCGGTGACGAGCGCGACGGCGACACCGGGCGCGGTCTGCGCCAGGCCCATCCCGAGCATGCCGCCGATCAGGTACTCGTGATAGTTCCCGCGGCCCGGCAGCGCGATCGCGCCGCCGAACACGTAGGCGAACATGAGGATGAAGATGACCGGCATGAAGGTGACGTCGGCGAGCGTCTCCGGCTCGCGCCTGATCCGGGCGATGCTGCGCCGGGTCAGTACCCACACGTCGGTGGCGAAGTGCCACGCCGGGCTGCGCCCGTAGGTCACGTCCCGGTCCGGGACGAGTTCGGCGGTGATGGCGCTCACGTCAGGCTCCCCTCGAGTTCGGCTCCCGTTTCTGCCGGGGTTTCGGCGCCGGCTTCCGCGCTGACGTGGCCGGTGAGCGAGAGGAACACGTCGTCGAGGGACGCGCGCTGGATCGTCACGTCGTTGACGCCGATCCCGGCCTGGTCGAGTGCGCGCACCACCCGCGTGGTCAGGCCGTCGGCCGCCGCGACCGGCACCGACAGCCGCCGCCCGTCCCCGTCCGGCTGGATGCCGCCGGCCGCGAACGGCATGACCGCGGCGATCGCCGTGGCCATGTCCGCGCCCGCGGCCAGCGCGACCTCGAGGCGCTCGCCGCCCACGGAGGACTTGAGCCGGTCGGGCGGGCCCTCGGCGATGACCGTGCCGCCGTCGATCACCGCCACCCGGCGGGCCAGCTGATCCGCCTCCTCCAGGTACTGCGTGGTGAGCAGCAGCGTCGTCCCCGAGTAGGCCAGTTCCCGGATGATCTCCCAGGTCATGGCGCGGGCGTTCGGGTCCAGGCCGGTGGTCGGCTCGTCCAGGAACAGCACCGAGGGGTAGCCGATCAGGCTGGCGGCCAGGTCCAGCCGCCGCCGCATGCCGCCCGAGTACGTCTTGACCGCGCGGCTGGCCGCCCCGGTCAGGCCGAACCGCTCGAGCATCTCATCGGCGCGGCGCCGGGCCGCGTTCGCGGTGAGCCGGCTGAGCTGGCCGATCATGACCAGGTTGGCGCGGCCGGTGAGGTACTCGTCCAGGGCCGCGTACTGCCCGGTCAGGCCGATCCGCCGCCGCACCTGCGCCGCCGCGGTCACCACGTCGTGGCCCAGGACCTGCGCCCGGCCCCCGTCCGGGCGCAGGAGCGTAGCGAACACGCGGACGGCGGTGGTCTTGCCCGCGCCGTTGGGCCCGAGCAGCCCGTAGACCGAGCCGGCCGGCACGGTCAGGTCGAGCCCGGCCAGCGCCCTGGTCTTCCCGAAGTTCTTCACCAGTCCCTCCGCCTCGATGGCGGGAACCTCGCCCATCATCACTCCCCATTACTCGTACACCGTACGTCCTAGTACGATGTACCATAGCAGTACGATGTACGAGCAGGCAAACTTTCTTTGCTTCTGGTGGGCCTGGTCGTAGCCGGCGTCGCCGGCTTTCAGGCATGCTGGGGCGGTGGAAGGAACAGGCAGGTGAGCGAGCCAAAGGGGCGCGGCGCCGCCTGGACTGAGGAGCGAGGAACGAGCGACGAGGGAAGGCGGCGCCTTAAAAGCGACCCGGAGGCGAGCGAACAGGAAATTGAGCCGTGGCCGTTCTACCGGCACCCGCGCTCGTCCCCGCATCCCGGCCGGGCGTCCCGCGAGGAAGCACGGGAGCAGCGGATAGCCGAGCACGTTCAGCGGCACCGGGAGCGCAAGACATCGCCGCCCCGCCGCGACCGCGGGCTGTCGCGAGCCGAGATCGTCAAGACCGCGATCGCGGTGGCGGACGCCGAAGGCCCGGACGCGATCAGCATGCGGCGCATCGCGCGGGAGCTCAGCGCGGGCGCGATGTCCCTGTACTGGTACGTCGGGTCCAAGGAAGAACTGCTCGACCTGATGCTGGAGTCCATCGAGGCGGAGATCGAGGTGCCCGAGTCGTCCGGTGACTGGCGGGCCGACCTCGGCGTCTTGGCCCACCGCACCAGGGCGGCGATGAGCCGGCACCGGTGGGCGATGGAGTTCATCGGCAGCAGGCCCCCGTCCGGGCCGAACGACGCGCGGAACCTGGAGCGCCTGCTCCGCCTGCTCGACGGGCTGGCCGACGCCCGGCTCACCATGGACATCTTCGGCACGGTTGCGACCTACGTGATGGGCGCGGTCATGCGCGAGGCGCAGGAGATGCGCGTCCAGCGGGACCAGGAGCAGGCCATGGCGGGGCTGACCGAGGAGGAGATCCAGGCTCAGCACGAGCGCTACCGCGCGTGGTTCGAGGCCTCCGGGCGCTACCCGCGGATCGTGCGGCTGATGGAGTCCGGCGTCGACCCGGACGACCCGGCCACCCGGGACGAGCGCTTCCAGTTCGGGCTGGACTGCGTGCTCGACGGCATCGCGGCGCGGCTGGCCCCGCGGGCGTTATGAGGGGCGGCCTGGTGCAGCGATGCCGATTTCGGCACCAGCTGGATACACGAGATCACCCGGCAGAAGGCGATCAAGCTCGACTCGGAGCAGGTCTACCCGGTCTGCGTCGCGTTCGGCCGCGACTCGCCTATCGAGTACCCGTCCGAGGAGAACCCGCAGGAACCCGAGCCATTCAGCCTGGCCGAGGTCAACCGAGAGCTTGCCAAGCTCGGCGGTGGCTGAGCTCGGATGCCGGGCTGCCCGCCGCGCTTACCCCCATTTCAGCCGAACGGGCAGCGGCTTCCCGCCCGCACGGGCCCGGCTCGTGGCCGACGGCGACCTCTACCGGAGAGGACCCAGGAAAGACCGGAGCTCCCCCGAGCGGAAGCTGACGGCGGGAGGCCTGGTGCACGTACTGATGAGTGTAGACCGATGCCGCTTCGATCCACCGGGGTGATCCGCTGGGTCTTGACGACTCCTCCACGACGGCGGATGCTCCCATGGAGTGCACCACTCCGCAACATCGTGAGGAGGAGATCATGCGCATCAGGTTCGTCGCCAAGGATCCCGAGAGCGTGCCGGACCAGTCACCGACCCTCTACAAGACCGACCGGGACAGCTGGCTCGTGCAGGGCTGGGTCGTCACCGACTCCGGCGCGCTCGCCGAGATGAACATCCCTGCGGGCGAAACGGTCGTGGAGATCCCCGACCGGCTCGTTCCCTTCTTCCTGGAGGGTTAGTGGGGCTGCAGTATGAGGAGTTCGCCGCCCTCTTCCCGCAGGTCAAACGTGAAGCCCTCCACCTGGAGATGCGGGATTCCTACGGCACAGAGGCCGAGATCCCGCACCTGGCGAAGTGGGCTGCGGGAGAACCTGATGACCTCGGCTGGCTCCAGCCGTGGTGCACGCTCGTCGGCGATGCCACCACGGCCGGGAAGACGTTCCGGCGGGCAAGGGTCGTGTCCGAACCCCTCAGCGACTACCAGCGCTGGGCGCACAGCCTCACCGCGCCGCTGGTCGACGCTGGGGAGGACATCCGGTGGGTGCCCCGCGCCCGGGTGTCGGAGCTGATGTTTCCCGGCAACGATTTCTGGCTGTTCGACGACGGGCTGCTGGTGTTCCTGGTGTTCGCCGGAAACGGCCTGGTCGTCGACCGGCCCGTCAAGACCGACCCCGACCTCATCGCTCGCTGCCGGGCATCGTTCGAGGCGGCATGGGCTCTCTCCATCCCGCACCACGAGTACACGCCCGGGCTGAGCTGATACAACGGCGCTGTGCCCGGCGAAGACGTCCAGCAAGCGAAAGAGGCGTTCGGCGTCCGCCTGCGTGAGCTGCGCAACGAAGCGAGTCTCACGGGGCGGGCGCTCGCGCAGCTGACCGGGCTGCATTACACCAAGGTCAGCCGGGTCGAGAACGGCCGGCAGAGCGTCACGGACGCGGAGATCCGCGCGTGGTGCGCGGCGTGCGGCGCCAGCGACCAGGTGCCCGAGCTGATCGCGATGGCCCGCACGGTCGAATCGATGTACCGGGAGTGGCGCCGCCAGACCCGGGCCGGGATGCGTCACCTCCAGGAGTCCTCCGCACCGCTGTATGAGCGGACACGGCTGTTCCGGATCTATGAGCACACCGCCCTGCCGGGCCTGTTCCACACCGCCGAGTACTCGATGGAGATCATGAACTACTGGGTGCGGTTCCTCGGCCTGCCCGATGACGCCGAAGCCGCCACGGCGGCCAGGCTCGCGCGGCAGAAGGTGCTGCGCAGCAGTCGCCGCCGGTTCATCGCCGTCCTGGCCGAACAGACGCTCCGGACCCGTCTCGGCACGCCCCAGGTGATGGCGGCGCAACTGGAGCATCTGCTGGAGGTGATGCGGCTGCCGACCGTGAGCGTCGGAATCATCCCGGCGATGGCGGAGCGGTACACCGTCGCGCAGGTGCCCTTCTGGATCTGGGACGACGCGCGGGTCACCGTCGAGACGGTCTCGGCGAGACTGGAGATCACCCGCCCGGACGAGATCGCCCTGTACGCCACGGTGTTCGATCAGCTCCGCCAGTCGGCTGTCTATGGGTCCGAGGCCCGCGAATTGATCAGCGAGGCGGTCGCTGATCATCTGCAACATTCTGCAACATCCTAGCGTCAGCGGGGCGCTCACGGCTTCACTGGCGGTACTGGTCCTACACCCGACCTCGCCGAGCGGGTCTAGCTACCAGGTATCCCGCGACTGGCACACGTAAGGGAGGGCTCGCCATGGGACGGGCAGCGTCAGGACGGCTCGGAAACGATGCCGGCGAACTGGACGAGCTCAAGTTCCACTGGGGCACGGCATACGACATCGCTGTCACCGGCGGCGCGTTCACCGTGACGCGCAGGACCGGCCGGGGCGGCAGGATCGCTGATCCCCTCCCCGAAGGGCTCCGCCTGCGGATCCTGGCTGACTGCGCGGCGATGCCGGTGCCCCGGGGACCTGCCGTGAACGGCGGAGGCCAGCAGCGCGGCGTGTCCGATGCCTGCGAGGACCGGGCGCTGGACGCGCTGGCGCTCGCGTGGGGTGCTGCCTACGAGATCTATGTCGCCGGCGGGCAGTGGCAGGCGTGGCGGGAGGGTGCCGGGGATCAGGACGTTCTTACCGGGAGCACCCCGGATGAACTGAACCGGGCGATCCGCGCGGACTGGGCGCGGGAGGGCACGCCGTGAGGTTCCGCGAGGACAAGCCTGAGGACCTGGACCGGGCTCGCGCCGCCGTGGCGGCCTGGCGCGAGCAGAACCCGGCGGGCACGGCCGGGCAGCTCGTCGCCGCGCTCGGCGGCCAGTTCCACCGGGATTACGGCCCCGTGCTGCGCGCGGTGCTGTTCGCGGTCGACCGGGGCCGGGCCCGCAGGATCACCGGAGTCATCACCGGCCAGGCGGCGCGGTGAGCAGGCGTGCGACGGCGGGACGCAGCAGTATGTCCCCTATCGGAATGCGGTTTCCGGTGTACGGCGTCCCGCTGGAGCATGGCGGGCGCGGCGGCGCGGGCACAGAAGCGCGCCGCCGCGCCCGGACCAGGAGCCACCCGTGAGCGACCGCCGGCACCTCACCGTCGTCGGCGGGCAGCCCGGCGGGGTGGCCCGGAAGATCCTGTTCGAGCGGGCGCATCCCGAGGTGGCGATCCTCCCGCCCGTGGGGCTGAACGACAGGTGGCGGGCGATCGTCCCCCTCGGCAAGATCCCCGGCCGCCCTGACGAGACGACGATCGGGTCGTACGGGCTCGGGGGCCTGATGGACCAGCTCGACGAGTGCTACCCGCCCGGCGGCGGCGGATGAAGAAGGGGATGGCGCGCGGGCGCGGGAACGCCAAGAAGCGCGTGGCGGACATGTCGCTGCCGCCCGAGCAGCGGGGACGGCAGCGCAGGGGCAAGGGGAGGGGCACCCCACCCACCTCCCCATCCCTCTTCACTCGCGGGGACGCCCCGGGTTGCTGGGGCGGCGGAACCGCGAACCTCAACTCACGCTCCTTCCAGCGTGAGATGAAATCCCCCGCCTTCAGGCGGGGGAGGATGTCAACGGACGAATGACTGATGCGGGGCCGGCCCGGCGCGGTCTTCGCCGTCGGCATGGTCACGCCGACGGCGCCTTGGCGTTCTTGGCCGCGAACACGGCCCGCAAGGCCCGCGACT
>Ga0137379_10007361_pt1 | contig 10438 bp, 9 predicted proteins | sample SagtaG_18_FD_104812 | JGI IMG/M metagenome (GOLD analysis project Ga0137379, IMG submission 104812) | Vadose zone soil microbial communities from Sagehorn Ranch, Mendocino, California, USA - Sage2_L_80_16 metaG | ecosystem: Environmental > Terrestrial > Soil > Vadose zone | place: USA... | reverse complement strand
GCAATAGCGATGGTCAGCGCGACAACAATGGTGGAATGACCTAGCGAGAAGAAGAAACCAACAGCAACAGGTTTCTTCTTTTCTTGCATCAGCTTGCGTGTGAAATTATCAATTGCCGAGATATGATCGGCATCCACTGCATGGCGCAGACCAAATGTATAGGCCAGAAGCGCTGTGCCCAGGAGCAGGGGATATTGATGAAAAGCAAGGAGGGCAAGTACCCAGACCAGAATATTCGCAGTGATCAGGAAAGCATAGATGCCGATGACCTTGCCCCGCAGATCACTTGAGCTGTCATTGAAGACACGCGAGAGTTGAGAGATCATGAGCCCTCCTGGAAAATTGAAACACCTTACGTCACCCCCACATTCCGCAGTTTAGGGAGAGAAAAATAGAATTGTGAATACGCGGGACCAAGCAGGCGAAGAACCTGCCGATGAAAAGCTGGCAACCCCAGAATCTGAGATTGCCAGCGTGAACCAATGCGGATGTGCAAGAGATCAATGCCCTCAAAACATTGGAAAATCCAGCGCATGGTGGGGCGGTTGGTCTGTTTGTTGACCTGATTGGGAAGCGTTTGTTCCGTTGCCACCAGTTGGCGACGCAGCAGATGCTCAGCCAGCCGATACACCAACAAGCAGAGCACCATCACGAAGCTCAAGGCCATCACCCGCTCTGGCTTCTTGACGAAGACAGAGGAAGCCAGAAACAAGGCATCTTTGAGAAAACGAAACCCACGCTCCACACCTCCTTGCTCTTTATATGTCCAGATCACCTGTTCATGAGCCAGGCGTTGTTCATCCAAGATGTTGGTTGCCACGATGAAGGCCGCTTTCTTTCTGGCCAGCAGCATCACCTCATGCTGATCCACCTCCAGTTTGGGGACCAGATACCAGACCGTTTGATCCGGCGTGGTCTCTTTCTTGGGGCGGCCTCGTTGCTGATACTGCCCTTGTTCTTTCACGGTGAAGGTCGCCATCAGCCAGGACGGTTTCCCTTTCATCGCCTGGTTCCAGGCCTGTTGCGCATCGTTCTCGCAAGCAAAGGCCTGCTTGGAGAGGCGCCAGAGGCGTTTTTCCCATTCCTGCTGGGTTTTCTTCACTTGTTGCTCCATCTGCTCTTTGCTGGCTTGCACCTGGGCATGCGTTCGCACGACCACCCATCGTTCCTTTCCTTGAGGCAGCTCCATCGTGCGTACCACATATTCTCCTGACCCATCTGAGAGCGGTTGCCACTGTTCGTCCACGTCCTCCAGTGCCTTTTTGGCAGCCGTGGAGGTTTCTGGAACGCGACTGCTCCACCAGATCTTGGCGTCGTTGTAGCTCTTCATATTCGCTTCACTATAGCCGCCACTGTCAAAGACGGCCACCCGTTGCTCTTGCTCTTCGGGCAACTGTTCGCGCAGTTGTGCCATCACTGCTTTCACCGCAGCACTCAAGTGGTCTTTATCGGAGCTATTGCCATCCAAGGGTCTCAGAAAGATCGGAATATCCCCATCATGGGTGGTTGCCAGGGCTAACATCCATTGTTTGAGATCCTCGCGGTGATCTCGCGAGTACCCATACGTGATCGCTAACGGCACGGCCTCCCCCTCTTCTTTGGTGGCATAGTCTCCACTGACCGAGAACGAGGTCGTATCTATATGGAGGTATCGCGCTTGAATGCTGAAGCGGCGACGGGCGCGGCCTCGCCAATCCAGCAAACAACGTGGTCACATCTTGTTCGTAGAGCCAATCCAACGTGCGCCCCAAACAGTCGTCGTTGAGCATATCTGCGCTGATCCCTTCTCCCAACAGATGCTCGACGGGTTTGTTTTCAAAGTATTGGGGCACCAGATACAACTGACGATTACTGAACCCAAGCCCATTCAAGATCATTGCGACGGTGGCTGTCCCCATACTCACACTGCGACGCTGGTCTCCTGCCCGTTCATCAAGCCACTCTGCTATTCCTGCTTCTCGGCAGACTCCTGCCACTATTCCCAAATGATCCAGTCTTTCCGTTTGATATTCCACTTCCTGTGTCACTTTTTCGCCCTTCCGCGTTTTTTCTTACCTTACTGGAAATCCTTTTTTCCGTCAATCCTTCTGCGGAATGTGGGGTCACCTTAAAGCTTCTCCAGAGACAAGCATACCATCTAAATTTCGTAATTGCAATACTTTCGCAATTGCATAAAATAGTTATTTCCTTTGTCTGGCAGTTACCAGTAATAACCAGTTACGACCGAGATTACGATAGAGGGAGAGGAATAGATCATTTTTTGGAGGGGAGAACGGTAATCTGCAGGTTTGAAAAGGCCACTTCGGTTCCTTGTTGCTCTACACAGAGACCAATCTCCCCGGAAGAGAAAGGTGATTTCAAAGAATCGGAGGCAGCTTTTCCCACAGATTGATTGTTTATGAAGAAAGCGAAGCTGTTCCCTCGTGCTTCTACAGTGAGAGTATTGTTTTGCCCACCTTTGAGTGAAGGTGCGTTCGCATAAGATAGAAGCTGCCACTTTCCATCGAAGCGCAAGAAGAAGTAGCCAGGTGATCCCCAGGGAGTGACCTCAAAGAGGTAGTAATGTGATTGGTCAGCAGTTGCACGGAAGATGACACCATAGAAGTCTCCGCTATTGTGTGAGCCATGGACTTCAGAGGTCGTGACGGTCAGACTGAAGTTGGCATATTGATGATCGCCGTAGAGTGCCAGGGCAACCCCCTGGGCGGATTCGTTCTTGATATGGTACTGTCGATTCTTAAAGAAGAAAGCGCTCCCAATAGGCCAGTCTTCCGGGTCATTTATCAATCTATCAGTTAAGCCTCCAGCAGGAGTTACCGAAGAACCGGGTTTCAGTGAAGCCGGGTCATTTTGCCTGAGATGGGAGGCAAGTAGACCCACTGTCGCTCCAACTGCTACCAGCAATACGAGTGCTATTGTTAATGCGATACGTGGGAGACCAAATATACGTGATGCAGCTACAACAGGCCTGAGGCGAATAACTGGTTGCCGACTAACGACTACTTCCTTCTTTGTGGCTTTAATAGCCTGGCTAAATGCCTCGCTAAACTCACAAGCAGTCTGAAAACGCTCTTCTGGTGTCTTAGCAAGGGCTTTTCTCATCACATGGTCAATTTGTGGTGAGATTTCCACTCGCATCAAGCCGAGCAATGGTGGTGGTTCATGCAGATGCATGAGAGCCACGGCAATGCTGGTGCTTGCTTTGAAAGGAGGAGACCCCGCCAGAAGGGTGAAGAGTGTTACACCAAGAGAATAGATATCTGAACGACCATCAAGACGTTGGCCTAATGCCTGCTCTGGTGAGATATAGTCCGGCGTTCCCATCAAGGTCTCTGGCCTGGCGTTCTGCTGGGAGGGGGCATCCGGCTCTATGACGCGGGCGATACCAAAGTCTGAAAGCATAACATGATGATCCCTATCAAGCAGGATGTTTGCCGGCTTGACATCGCAATGGACACGACCATGCTCATGAGCATAATCCAGGGCAGCAGCAATCTGTTCAAGATACAGTTCCGCTTCAGTTAACGACAGGGGACCATGCGTGGAAAGATATTCCTGGAGAGTTCCTCCCTCAACGTAGGGCATGATGATATAGGGTAGTCCATCCTCTTCACCGTAGGAGTAGACGGGGAGAATATTTGGGTGATCTAATTCGCTGACGGCCTCGGCTTCAAGGAGAAAGCGTTTATAAAAGTCCTTCAGTACCTTTGTCTCCATTGTGGAATGAGGGAGAAAGACCTTTACTGCGACTTTCTGCTCAGCTGTACCCTGGTAAGCCAGAAATACCGCACTAGAGCCACCATGGCCTAGCTCTTTTTCAAGGACACAGCCACCTACGACTTTGCCAATAAGATGTTGCCCTTTGGTCATCGAATGCTCCCTCTGAAGCCCCCATTAGAGAGCAAGCAAGTGTCTACCCGAAAATACAATGAGATGCAATGATGCCCGTTTAGAACCCATCTAGATTCTAAACAAGCATGCAGGTCAATGTCAATGCTCTGCTAGTATTATGAACGCTCGAGGGTTCTGATTCATCGCGCTCTTCGCTTTGAGACACTTTTATGAATTTTTACAAACGTATCAGAGTGCGTAGGGGCCAGATTTATCGCGCCCCAGGCGTGGAGGGGCGCGATAAATCTGGCCCCTACGCACGATATATGAGTGTTCTAGATGGTGAACTCACCATCACGCATGATGACTCGTCCATCTACTTCGATGGTACAACAATTGGGGATGACATCTACATGGATCTTCGCATCCCAATCGGCACCTGTGAATTGTGGATAAGGGTTGCCAAAGGCCACATGGAGACCCGGCATCTTTTCGTCCTGGAGCAGATTCCCGACCAGCTTTTTGAGGCTGGTGAGTGTGCCGATAGCAAATTCCCCGGCCCGATTGCCATTGGGCACGGAGAAGAGGTAGTTGCGCAGATCTTCTGCGACCGCGGCATTCTCGCTGGTGACTTCTGTAACATAGCCTTGCTTTACAGTGATGACGACAGGCTTTTCCAGGACACCATATTTCTCTGAGAAGTAGTCTCCCAGGACATCGCAGACCAGCACACCATCAACAGTGGCGGGGGCAGTAAAGACTTCGCCTTCAGGCAAATTGCCCCATTTTCCCTGCTCGTGGTAGCGCCCATGGCAGGGAATCCACTTCCAGTCTTTATGGAAGGTGGCAGTGACATCGCTACCTTTGGCAGAGGTGACATGAATGGTCTGGGCATGACGTACGAGGTCATAGACCTGGTTGGTGAGGCTGAACACTTCATCGTAGTCGGCACACATGCCATCAGCCATCAGCTCCTCATCGATACCAATCATGTGCCCGTGACGTACTTTGAGTTCCTGCGCCAGGAAAGGGAGGAGTGGGATACGGAAGGCGATTTCCCCTGGCTGAGCGGTGGCAATGTAGTAGGTCACAGTTGGCCGGGCCGCGATGAGATCATTGCGCAGATCCTCGGAGAACGAGGTGAGAGGCCGCTTCCCATAGTGCTCAAGGAAACGCACTGTGACGTCGGCATGGATATCGAGAGCGACACTGGCTACTCTGCGTGCGATGCTTTCACGTTCATAGTCCGTGATGATAAAGACATGGTCCTGTGCAGTGATACCCATGCAATGCACAGCATTTTCGGCTCCAAGCTGCACACGTTCTTCAAATGAGAGGGTCTCTCTGTCCTGCCCTTTATAGCTGGGGAGGACGTTTCCCGCTTTCCCCGACATTGTTTTTCTCCTGTTATTAGCTTATTTTCATAAGGACATAGATTCCGACGGCTTCTGCCGTCGTGCATAAAACCTGGTGCAAAGTCCCTTGCCATCTCAACCAATACGCGAGGTAGGGTACTTATTCTATCTATTATTCAACGCCCAGGATGACCAATATTTACGTAACGGCTCAGCGTTACAGATCGTAACGGCTCAGCCGTTACGTAGGCCCTTTGTCGGCTTTTTGGCTGTGAGGCACATTTTCCCATCTCGCTCCGGTCGCTTGCACTGGACTCCTTCTTGACTTTGCCCGAAGAATGGTGTAAAGTACTCTTAGTTAGTCATAGCGCTAATAGTAATGGAAAATATTTCATAGCATGATAAGGAGTGGGCAAAGATGGAGCATCTGATGACCACCGAGGAGATCGCTGAGATTCTGCATGTTGATCCCGCCACGATCCGTCGGCTGGTCAACCGGGGCGACCTCGCTGCCTATCGTATTGGGGCTGATTACCGCTTTGCGCCGTCCGACCTGGAGGGCTATCTACGGCGGCAGCGCATTGCTGGTGGCGAGGGATACGGCGCAGACTCGCTCGAGGAGTCCTCGAAAGGAGGACACAACATACCGGTGGGTGATCGGGAGCGGTGGGACAAGTTTAGCGAACAAGCGAAAAGGGTATTGCATCGTGCTCAGTCACAAGCGCAACGCTTTCATCATAATTACATTGGCACCGAGCATTTGCTCTTAGGGCTGCTGGAGGGGGGCGATGATGTCGCCCCCGGAGTCCTGAGGCGTTTGGGGATTGAACCGCATCAGGTGCGCAATCAGGTGGAAGCCATCATGACGCGCGGAGAGCGCCTGGTGACGGGAGCTATCGGCTTGACGCCGCGAGCGAGGAAGGTGGTCGCGTTGGCCATTGATGAGGCGCAGCGCTTTGGGCACCTTTTCATCGGAACAGAACACCTGCTCCTGGCGCTCATCCGCCTCGATGAAGGCATCGCCGCTGATGTGCTGAAAAGTCTAGGGGTGGATCTGGAGCAAGCGCGAGCACAGACACTTCAAGTCCTGCATACACAACAGATCTCCTCTCCATCAGCAGCACGAGAAGCCGCATCACCGCTTGCAGAAGGGAAAAAAGAACGCATCTGTACTCGCTGTGGCACACATTGTCCAGATACCTTTCACTACTGCTTCAACTGCGGTCAGTCACTCGTTCAAGAGGAGTAGATCAAAGAGCTTTCGTCATTCTAAAGGACATAGATCATACATGAAAGGTGGATTAGACTTTATGACAGAAAATACTACAGGCTTGTATCGCTCAATCCATGCACAACCGCAGGCGGCGCGTGATCTGCTCGCTGATTGGGAAGGTCCGGCACTTGCGGCAGAGAAACTGGCACACACGAGTCGTATACTGCTGGCAGGCATCGGTACGAGTTTCCATGCTGCTACAGTGGGGGAATATCTTTTGCGCTTTGCGGGAGCCGATGCCTGGGCGCTGCGCTCGTTTGAGTTTGTACACTATCCACAGCCACTGCGCTCTGACGATGGAGTGATTGTGATCAGCCATCGTGGAAGTAAACTGCATGGCAATCTTGCGGTTCAACGTGCTGTGGAGGCAAAGGTGCTGACTATTGGGATTACGGGCAAGAACACAAAAATGCAGGGGCCTGACCTGGTGATTGAGACGGTGGAGCAGGATCCATCTTCCACTCACTCTATCAGCTATGTTGGCGCACTTACGCGCTTAGCCCAGATTGCGGCACGCTTGGCAGCGCTCAACGGTCATACTGAAGCAGCACAACGCCTGGAGCAAGGATTGAAGTGGTTGCCAGGCATGATGGAGGATATTCTGGCACGCGAGAACGAGGTGCGGCAGATTGCCCAGGAAGCTGTAGCGCATCAGCGGCGGCTTTATTTTATTGGTGCAGGGCCAAATGGGGTTACGGCTCCAGAGGGGGCGCTCAAGGCCAAAGAGGCGGCATATGTGACGGCAGAAGGATTTGAGCTGGAGCAGGCAATTCATGGGCCACAGGTGGCATTTGAAAGCGAGGATTTGCTCATTCCGATCAGTGTGAGGGGACCGGCACAGGCACGGATGGCTGATCTTTTGCTGGCATTGAGTGAAATTGGTTCTCGTGTCTGGCTTATCGGGGAAGCGCCCAATATGGAGACTGCTGCGCTCTTTCATCGTCCCGGCTGGTCGCGGTTTGCTCTTTGCGATGGAGTTGATCTGCCTGAGGAATTAACGCCGTTGCTGGCTGCGCTGCCTGTCCAACTGCTGGCAGAGTTTCTGGCGGCCGCACGCGGCACGAATGCTGATAGTTTCCGCAGCGATGTTGAGGCGTATAAGCGGGCCGGGGTACGGTTTCGCATTTAGGGATTCAGCAGACGGTGGCATGGTGGGTGTCCATACACCCATCATGCCACCGTCTGTTTAAGTCGAACTACAGCATCTTCTTGCTCTCAGAATAGTGACCATTTTGCTGGGCCCGCGTATAGCTGCCTTCCTCAGAATGCTCTTCCAGATTCTCCTCGCTTTTGTCAGACAGCTGCTCCTCCATGGCATCCACACGAGTAGAATCCAACCTGACCCAGGTATCGAGTGCTTCTCCTGTACTGATTTTCTTGCGCTTCGGATAGTATCTTGTGCTCACGATGATTATTCCCCAGATGAGAATGAGAGCCGCGACAACGAAGCCAGCATATTGCGCAAAGGCAATTGGATCCATGGTTATCCCTTTCCTACAAGGATACAGTCTTAAGGCTCTCCTATTTTAGCGCATCGAGCGGGAAGCCCCGCCCGGTTCAGGGGGCGGGATGAAAGCGAGGCACGCGCAGCGTGCGTTATGTCCCCTGGCACTCCAGAATGTATCGTTTGATCGTTTCGGCTGATACGCGACCAGCCGTGCCCACATAATAGCTCTGAGTCCATAAGTGCTCCTTTCCACAGAGCTTCTTGAGCTGCGGGAACTTTGCCCGTAAGCCCCGCGATGAATCGCCCTTTAAGAGATTGGCAATCAGCGCAGGGCTAAATCGTGGCGGCGCACTCACAAAGACATGGACGTGATCGATGTCCGTTTCTAGTGCCAGCAGTGTCAGCCCGTGCCGCTCACAACATTGCCTGAGCAAGCGTTTTGTTTCCGCTTGCACCTCGCCCGTGAGTATCTTTCTGCGGTACTTTGGGATCCAGACCAGGTGATAAGCAATCGTATAGCGGGTATACCTGGTTCTGCCCACTTGCACAACTGGCTCATCCATGCTACAATTATAGCATGAAAACCATTCGTATGTATAGACTTGATAACCTGTCTACAAGCCAATTTAAAAGACTGAAAGCCGCTCAAATGGAAGCAGCCCAGGTCTGGAACTCGTGCATGGGGGCACATAAACAGGCCCGTCTTGACCAGACAAAATGGCCTGGTGAGCAAGACCTCCGAGACCTGGTGAAGGCTCGCTTTGCACTGCATAGCCAGTCTATTCAAGCCATCGTGCGTCTGTTTGTCACCACTATCGAGACGACGCGCCACCTTCGCAAAGAGCACCCGCAGATGAAGCTGAAGTACCCCTGGCGCACGAAGCGCTTCTACCCTGTTTCCTGGCCTGCTCAGGCTGTGAGCAAGGAAAAAGGACGGGTCGTCTTACCGATGGGCAGGGGTCGGAAATCGCTGGTGTTGCCGCTTGAGCTTCCTGAAAACAGCGGAGCTTGTACGCTGGTCTGGAACAACGGCTTTGAGTTGCACGTGTGTATCGAGGTTCCACAAGCGGAAGAAGCTCCAGGAGAGAACCGCGCCACGGTTGATCTTGGCGAAATCCATCTGGCCGCAGTCACCACCACGACGGAGAGGGCCCTGATCGTCACCGGGCGTGGTATCCGTTCGCTCAAACGACAGCGCAATCAGCAACTTGGTAAAATTGCTAAGAAGCAGACTCGTTGCAAGAAGTATTCCCGCCACTGGAAGAAACTGCAACGGGCTAAGAACAAGCAATGCCGTCGGGCTGAGCGGCGGATCCGCGATCTGCGGCATAAGGCGACCAGGCAGGTCATCGACTTCTGCGTTGAGAACGAGGTCGGTACTCTCTTCATCGGCAATCCTCATGGGGTGCGCAATCGGGATAATGGCCGACACCACAATCAGCGGATGGCCTTGTGGGAATATGGCAAGGATATCGACTATCTCACCCACAAGGCAAAAGCTGCCCACATCATGAGCTTCACCGGCTCTGAACGAGGAACATCGAGCCGGTGTCCTGTGTGTGGACATAAACACAAGCCCAAGGGAAGAAATTGGACATGCCGAGTTTGCGGGTTCGCCGGACACCGTGACCTCGTTGGCTCGGTCAATATGCATGTTGATGCCTTCGAGACTCATCTGAAGTTTCCTCGTTCCTTCACGTATCTCCGCCCTGGCTTGTCCAGGAGGAGTAGTAGGGCAGACACGCCCCAACGTTGTCTGAGTGAATCAGCGGCTCAACCACTGCTCGTGGAGCAGGTCTCTTCGGAGATAGGCTACCCCGTTGGTGTTGCCCAGAAGCCCGTCACCCTTTAGAGGACGGGAGTGTCACCTTCTCACCAGGAGGGAGTCAAGATGGAGGCTCGCCCCGTAAGAGTTTCATCCCGTTGTAATACTGCCATCCGCATTGACCCGAATGGAGACATTGGGTAAAGGGCTATTTGCGGGGCCTTGCACAACATTGCCGCCATTAGCGGGATCGAACTGGGCACCGTGTGCCGGGCAGACGAGCAAATGGGAGTTCTCATCATAATAGACTGCCACCCCTGCATGAGTACAGGCTTTCTCGTAGGCCGCAAAGTTGCTGTTGGGAAGGTGCACCAGCAGACTGCCATGACCATCTGCCGGGTTGGTGAAGCCCTGAGCAGTATTGATTGACTGGTTTGTATGACCAATAACGGTCCCCGTATGCGCCGGTGGAGTCGGTGATGGCGAAGGCATCGCTGTTGGCGTTGGTTGGGTGGCGGTCGCCGTTGGTGAAGGCTTGGGCCCAGTGGTCGCTGTCGCTTTGACCGTCGGCGTTGTCCTGGGTTGGCCTGTTGTTGGGGTTGCTGTGGGAGCACTTGTTGTTCCACCGGCTGGGGTGCTCCCAGGTGCTGGTTGGGGAACCGATGCTGGCCCTACCTGAGTAGCTTGTGGATGCATCATGTTCCCGATCATGTGCGCGAGACTCACGCCACCAAAACCAACGACACCCGCTGTGACTGCACCACCAG
>Ga0137379_10007359_pt1 | contig 10439 bp, 8 predicted proteins | sample SagtaG_18_FD_104812 | JGI IMG/M metagenome (GOLD analysis project Ga0137379, IMG submission 104812) | Vadose zone soil microbial communities from Sagehorn Ranch, Mendocino, California, USA - Sage2_L_80_16 metaG | ecosystem: Environmental > Terrestrial > Soil > Vadose zone | place: USA... | reverse complement strand
TCGATCTTCAGGCGACGAGACCCTAGGCCCCTAGTGGCGAATCGACGATTGCCAGGCTGCGACCGCTGACCACATAGTTCACATCGGTAATACCCAACACCTGCTGCAACTGGTCGGCTGGCACCTTCATGGGTCCTGCAGAGGGAGCTGTTCCGGGCGCAGGTTGAGGGAACGCAGTCGACATCGCGGTGTGGAAGGAAACCTTGCCTTCGATCTTTTGCATGATCTGGTGAATATGTCCGTTCAACACCGTCACGGAACCGAAGCGCTTGACGTAGGACAAGGCTTGTTCGCTGTCGTCAGTGCCCCAGCCCCATTCGGGATAGATGGTCCACAGTGGAATATGTGCAAAGAGCACGATCGGAGTGCTTGCAGAGCGGCCTTTGAGGTCGTCCTCAAGCCACTCCAGTTGTTCATGACCGAGCGATCCCATGCCTCCAGCTTTCAAATTGGCGACATTCACCAGGCCGACGAAATGGACACCCTTTTGATCGAAGCTGTACCACCCAGTGCCCTTGGTACCTCTCCCATAGCGCTGGAGATATTGCTCGCCGTTGTCGTTCAACATGTCGTGCTCACCCGGCACAAAGTAGATCTGTTTCGCGGACGCTCCTTTTAATGCCTGGTCCAGCGTGTCGAACTCACTTGGCTTCGAGAGCTGACTCAGATCACCGGTGTGAATGATGAAATCCGGCTTGTGGGACATCGCGTTGATTTTGTTAATAGCCGTCTGCAGCGTAGCGGTAACGTCCGGATTGGCCGGCTTGTTAAAGCCGATGTGGCTGTCGCTGATCTGTACAAAGCTGAAGTCCCCGCCTTTGCCGGCGCTTTGATCAGCAGTTTTGGCGAATGCCCGAGACATTGGAATGCCACCGCTCATGGTCCAGACCAAGCCAGTACCCGCCCATGCCATGCACTTCAGGAATCCGCGGCGGTCGACGCCGTCGTTGTTGAGATTTTGCAACGTCTGATCGATAAGATCTTGCTTTTTGTCTGGCATCTGTCCTCCGTGCTTTGTGACGTTCTGGGTTGATAACTTGCACTAGTGGTTTTTATTCCAGCGTTTATTTCTACCAGCTAAACTTTTCGGACATCCGGATAGGAGCGTCTCTGGCGAGAACAAGAGCGGGTCAGCACTTTTTACGTAATTGACATCGCAGGAGCAACCGGCAAGATCCAACATTGAATGAGGCTTCGCAGGAAGACATGGTTTGGAGACTTCAGCGATTCGCGCTGAGTTCTAGCCAGGAGTGTTTACGCCGCTTAGAAAGCCGCCCAGGTATCCCGTCAAGGCGACGAGACCGACGCCCAGAAATTCAACCGCCAGGCGGTAGCTGGGCAAGACTTCTGCCTGCCGCCGCGCGTGGAAATGCACCCACCAAACCAAGCCAATCATCACGCTTGAGACACACGCAAGCACGAGGTGCAACAATAGGACGCCCTTCAATTTCTGACCATCGAGTTGGAACTGCCAGGCGAGAATACCCGTCGCGAGGACGGGGAATGTTGAGATCGCTGCCGCTAGCAGGTTGTAATAGGCGGTGTCCGCCAAGCCGCCTCGCTTCGTCCATTGTGCGATAACGTCGAACGCCACTCCGGTGATGAACAGTGCGATCGGAAAGTGAATCAGTACAACGTGTTGTGCGTGCTTCGCTAAGAGTGCGGTCTTAAGATCGAAAGGATTTACCATCGCCTTGCCCCTTCTGAGATTGCGCGGGGATTGTTAGGGGGACCATGCTGCCTCTGCCGCCGATTAATTAGTCTTGCTCCCCGTGAGGCTCACCGCAGATAACGAACTTTCTGGCCTTTTATTCCGGTTCGATCAGGTAAATCGTGGTGTGGCACCAGAAATTGATTCCGCTTCCATGGAATATTGACTAGAGAAGCTGGTTGTCAATGTAGTTCGTATTGAGCGTGCTCTTATGGGATTCATGAGAAGCGGTTGTCATGCGACCCGCTCAGACTGCACTTCAGTTCCTGAAAATAATTGCTCTCCTGAAGGGAATAAATTCACCCTCCGGATGTTTTACCATGTGGGTGTGTCAGGAGTGGATCTTCAACCCGCCTCGTTCGAAGAACTGGCCATACCGCTCTTCGATCAGTTGTACAACTTCGCTCACTGGCTCACACAGAATCGCGAAGAAGCCGAAGACCTGGTTCAGGAAACCTACGCCAAGGCTTTGAAAGGGTTCTCGTCTTTCCAGTTAGGGACCAATTTCCGGGCGTGGATGTATCGCATCTTGCGCAACACCTTCTTGACCTCGCGCACGGGGTTGAAGGCGACAATGACCGTACCTCTCGATCCCGAGGAGGACGGACCTGAACTGGCAGTTGAGCACGAGACACCAGAAACGCTGCTGTTTGAACGCTCGAACCGCGAGCTTCTGCAGAGCGCGATCGATGAGCTCCCGGTGCATTTCAGGGAGATTCTCCAGCTTTGTGAGGTGGAGGAGATGTCATATCAGGAGATTTCCGAAACGCTTTCCGTTCCTATCGGCACTGTGATGTCGCGTTTATCACGTGCGAGAAAAACGCTACGCGATCGCCTGCGGCGACCACAGCCACAAGTAGGAGCAGCAACGGCGGCGATCACAAAGGGGACGAAACATGGTTTGTGAGTCTTGGAAGGCGAAACTCGACACCTACGTGGACGGCGAGCTTCCGGAGCAGGAGATGCGCGCCTTTGACGCTCATGTGCGCAGCTGCCCCGCTTGCTCGGCGGACGCTCTAGCGCGCGTACAGATGAAGCGCGCGATTCAAGTCGCTGGAAAACGCTTTACTCCCAGTGCTGAGTTTCGGAATCGGATACAGAAGAGCATTGCATCCAAACCGCAGCGCAGGTTCCGTCTGGGGTGGATGTTAGCTGCGTTGGCAGCCGTCATTCTTGTGGTTGGGACGTTGACCTCAGCCTATCTTGGAAGCCGGTCCGGCAGAGACCAGGTTTTCAGTGAGATTGCAGACTTGCACGTGGCGGCGCTGGCAAGCCCATCGCCGGTGGATGTGATCTCCACTGACCGGCACACGGTGAAGCCCTGGTTCCAGGGAAAAATTCCTTTCGCGTTCAATTTGCCGGAACTTCAGAACTCCGACTTTTCTCTGGTTGGCGGCCGGATGGTCTATCTTGAGCAAGCGCCCGGTGCGCATCTCATTTACGATGTGCGGAAACACCACATTTCTGTGTTGGTATTCCAGGAACGGTCATTGCCAGCCAGTTTGGACAGGAGCCCCAAGAAGCTGCCATTCAACATGGAAACATGGAGTCAAGGCGGGCTTCGCTATTTTGTGATCAGCGACGCGAGTGCTGCGGACATCGATAGACTCGCAAAATTATTTAAAGCCGCGTCATAGACTTGGACGCCGGTAATTCCGATCGTACATCCGAGACAGGATCGAAGCGGCACTATTGCCACGCCGATGACCTCAAACGAATGGAGCTGACGCTCCTACCAAGGATTCCCATCGCCGGCGCCTGAAACAACGCCAGCCCTCCGTGGTGCTCTTCTCGAGTTGCAACACAGAACAAATGTCGCAACTCGCCCCGGACTCGCATGCCTCAGCAGTTATAAGCCTAGATTGGCGGGCAATTCGCGCAATGAAAAAGGGCGGCCCTAGAGGAAGGGCCGCCCCAGTTTCAGCTCGGATTGCGACCCTAGAACGTGATGCTCGCGTGCAACTGAATGGTCGCGGCGAAGCGTCCGCCCCCAGGAAAGAGGAACTTAAGGCTGGCGACTACGTCGTTGAGTCGTTGCTCGCAGACAACACGCTGCAACTCCGCGGTGAGGATGGGAGCGTTCAACGTCACGCAGAGGAAGATCAAAGATGCGAGGTAGCGATTTGGGAGGTTAATTTTTAGGGAGGCGGACAGGTCGTCAACTCGGTTCGATTCCATTCGAGAATCGTTGTCCTTGATGACGCCCTGTCCGAAGGGGAGGGGTGACCCGGAGCATATCCGAATGACACGAAACGCAGACTCGACAATTATGCCAAGGCGGGAGGCGCAGAGTTAAGAAGGTTGATTGACCAAGCGTGATGCACTTCACTGTTTACGACTACGGAGTTTGCGTTCAATGGTTCTCACCAAGGAATCAAGGTCGGCAGGCTTCACGAAATAATCGTCCACCTCATCGTGTAAGGCTTGCAACGCGCTCTCGAAGCCGGGATACCCTGTCAGTAGAATATTAATGCAGTGGGGATGAGAACTTCGCATCGCCTGCACCACAGTAAATCCATCGTCGTCTTTACCAATATTTAGGTCGGACAGCAGGACGTCGAAATTGTGAGTTCTCATCTCCAAGAGCGCTTCAGCTACGTTGGCGGCAACTCGTACATCAAAGCCGCGTGCGCGCAAGAGGAGAGGAAGCGTGGCCCGAATACCTTCCTCGTCATCCACGAACAGAAGTCTTTTGCTGAGGGGTTCCCGTGAGGACTTGCGGTCAGGCTTTACAGTTTGCTCGTCTAACGCTTCGGTGAGTTCTCGAATAAGGGCGCGAAGTTTATCAGGGTCACGTTCATGTGCGGCTAGTTCCGCGAGTTTCTGCCACGTCTTTCGTGTCTCCCTCATGCTACAAAGTAGAGTACCTCATACGGCAGGCGAGATTCCCTAAGCTTCGTCACAGCTAGGCAGGTTTCTTGTGGAAATCCCATTGTTTTTCATGATAATTGCTGAAGTAATTCCTTGGCTTCTTTTGCGTCGAGCGTATCAAATCCTTCGCTGAACCAGCTGCAAACCTCGCCTAGGAGACATCGAGCTTCTTCCTTTGTTCCCCGTTTAACATGCAGCCGCCCGAGACCCACAAGAGCCCTCAGCTCCCACGATTTCGCACCCTGACTGCGAGCGGTCTGAACGGCTTGGCGAAATGATTCTTCTGCCTGTGATGGGTCGGTGTTTTGCGACGCTGAGATGTCGATCAGGTCAGTCAACATGAGCAGTAATTCGCCTTGCAGCCGATAGAGTTCCGCTTCGTAATAGCGCTCTCTTGTGCTGTGGCTATCCACCAAGGCCTCGGCCAGCGTATCCAACCCTTCTTGTACTTGGCCTTTTTTAGCAAGCGTCTCAGCGAGCAGAGCAAGATAGTGTGGTCGCGACATCTTGGAGCCGATGGATTGGTGAGCCGCCAAGCCTTCCCGTATATCAGAAAGCCCTTCGTCCACGCGTCCGAGCTGACCCAGTGCCCACCCACGAAAGGGGAGTGCCCACGCCCAGACTTGCGGAAGCCCGTGTTCTTGGGCGAGCGCGATAGCCGCCTCAGCCCCCTCCAGGGCTTTTTCTGCCTCACGGCGGAACTGATGGTGAATTGCAGCAAACACCAGCGCATGACCCAGACTTGGAGGATGTGACAATTTCCGGGCCGCGGCAATGGCGTTCTGACCGCGAGCGAGGGCCTGATCCGGAAAACCAAGCATCCACAGACTGCGAACAAACTCGCAAAGCATGAATACACCGGGGTCAATTCCAACCGCGTAAAGCAACTGATGACTGCGGTGCTTGTGAAGTTCATATAACGCGGATGCCTTCTCCAACTCTGGAAGTGCCGACCGAAATTCACCGAGATTGAAGAGTGTTGTTCCCAGGCGACCGTAGGATTCGATGAGCAGCGCGGGGTCCTGCAGCGTCTGAGCCACTGTGAGGAACTGCTCGGCAAGATCCCGGCTGGCATCAACGTTCGCTCGAATTGTGTAACACGCCCACAGCCCAGCAATAATCGAAAGCCGTTGCGGAACGCCACCCCGCCAAAGCGACTGCGCCCGCAAAAGTGTTTCTTCCACTTCGGAGTGCGCATAGCCTTTGACTACGGCAAGCGGCGACGCCAGCGTAAGCAGCAACGCGAGTTCTTGTTCATCACGATCCGAGCTCTCCGGGAGCGTCCGCAAAGCATCCAGGCCCCGGCGTGCAAGGACAATCGCCTCGCGATTTGCAAACACGCGCGCTGCATTTTGAGCCGCGATAAGGAAATGATGGGACGCGCGCGGAAAATCTCGCGCCGCCTCAAAAAGAAAGCCAAGCTCGGAAGCGGACTCAGAGCTCCGCTCCCCCTGGTAAGCCAGAAGAGCATTAGCGACCGCCATACTCAAAATGGCCTTCCGCGTAGGCGCCAGTGAATCATAAAGAGCATTCTGGTAAAGGGCGTGGACGAAACGGTAACGTACCGTCAGCGTCTTATTTGGAAACTCTGTTTCTTCAATCCGCCGCACGAAAAAATGAATGCGGTCCAGAACTTCCAGCCGGTCTTCCACGTCAGCGGCATCCATGGCCAATGCTTGGCTAACAATTGCGGAATCGAACTCGTAGCCTTGAACGCTGCCAGCGACCAATAAACGCCGATCTTCGTCGCTCAGCTGATCAATTTTTTTCTGGATCATGCCGCGTATCGATTCCGGCAGTGCTTGCCGCACGTCTGGAAGGGTGTGCGCCAGTGCCCAGCGGCCTTGTTCCTCTGCAATGACTCCGCTATCTCGCAGGTAACGCAGCAGGTGCACCATGAACAGCGGGTTGCCTTCCGTCTTGCTCTGGAGGAGTGCCAAGAAATCCTGTGGGAAGCGGTGCCGCGGAAATTCCAGGGCGAGATACTTCTTAATATCGCCGCCGCGCAGAAACTCCAGGGATATCTCACGGCACACACCGCGCGCCTGTAAGTCGGGTTTGATTCGCAAAAACGGGTGTTTCGCAAGCAACATTTCAGAGGAGCGGAAAGTGACCATGACCAGCAAGCGCATCGATCCCAATTTAGCTGCGATATAGGCCAACAGATCGATGGTCGAGACATCTGCCCAATGCAAGTCGTCAAAGAATAAAACCAATGGCCGGATGCGACACACTTCCTGAAGCAATGCGCTGAGCTCTCGCTTCATCCTCTCTTGTGACGTGCCTTTCCAATCCGCGAATTCTGAGATCGAAGGATCGCCACTGAGCGCAGAGGAAAGCTGCATATACCAGCTCGGCGCCATTAATTTCACCAAACGGGCAAATTCGCCACGGAGCAGACTTTCAAGTGCTTCCAATATCGGCAAATAAGCTTCGGTGCCGGCCAATCGCTCAGAACAACTCCCACGGGCGATCGTGCAGGAGTGATCCCGGGAACTGAGCTCGCCGAGGAAATCTTCGACGATAGTAGTTTTACCCATCCCCGCTTCGCCCGCTACGCAGAGGAGCAGACCACGACCGCTTTCCGCTGATTCGAAAGCAGCTGAAAGCTGTGCCCGCTCCTTCTCCCGACCCACGATTAAGCCCTGAGCCTCAAGTCTCACCTGGACCGGACGGACTCCGACGCCAAGACTGTTGCTTTCAAGTGCAGCCAGCTTAGCCTCAACCTCGGCAGCGGTGGGACGAAGGCGAAAGTCTTTTTCGAGCATTTGAGTGATAAGACTCTCGAGAGCCGCTGGTATTTCCGGGTTCAGGCGCGAGGGACGCAGCAGCGGCTCTGACAAGATTGCATGCAGTACCCCGATTCCCGTGTCAGCTACAAAAGGATGCCTGCCGGTCGCCAACTCATATAAGACAAGCCCCAGCGAAAACACGTCACTAGCACAGCCAACTGTTTCTCCACGCATTTGTTCGGGAGACATGTAGCGTGCAGTGCCGATCAGCGCTCCGGAAACACTTATGGTGTCGGCGGCCAACTGTGTGCTCTTGATTGGAATAAGGCGAGCCAGGCCGAAATCGAGCACTTTCACATAACCATCGGCTCGCACCATAATATTTTCTGGTTTGATGTCGCGGTGAATAATTCCGACGGCGTGAGCAACGGCGAGAGCGGTTGCTATCTGCCCGCCCAGTTTTACAACCAGCTCGGAAGACGGCGGCTCAGCGGCTATCGTCCTCAATGTTCGTCCCTGAACAAATTCCATGACGATGAAACAGCTGGATTCGGTTTCCACAATCTCGTGGACGGTAATAATGTTGGGGTGATTGAGGGCAGACACGGCCCGAGCTTCGCGGATTAATCGCTCCACCGCTGTCCGATCCAGCACGAGAGGTTCGGAGAGCATTTTGAGGGCGACAGTTCGGTCGAGGCGCTCGTCCAGAGCGCGGTAGACAATGCCCATGCCACCAGCCCCGACTGCGTCCAAAACCCGATAATGCGAGAGTGTTTGGCCAATCATGAGCAGCTCGCCAGGGGGCAATCTTAAGCCGAGGCAACAGGCGGGTCAACGCCGCGGCGTTGTTCGCAATTGATAGCTGTACAGTTGGGGTATGCAGCCGGCAAGCTGATTCGTCTGCAACAACACGCTAATCACGAAAGACTCTTTGCGCATTGCCACCCAGAGGGTCGCAGCGTAAAGTTAGTCGCTGTTTACGTTGACATTCCAAAGAGGCAGTATTGTCCGTTCGAAATACATACATGCGAAGTCGTAAACCTCGCATATTGATCGTCAATTGTTACTTTGACGATCTCCGGGAAAACATTCCCCGGACACGAAAGCTTCCCATGGCGATGGGTCCGGTATACCTGGCCGGCGCTTTCGATCGCAATTTCTGTGACGTGCGCCTTTATGACGAAGTCAGCGCGGGTGCGCTCGAAGATTCACAACTGTTGTCATGGCCCGACATCCTGGTGCTTACAGGGCTCACTTCCGGATTTGATCGCATGCTGCACATTACTGCCTATGCGCGGACTCTGAATGCACAAGTGATCGTGGTGGCGGGCGGACCCGCAATACGGTCGTTTCCGCGGTATGCAAGGAATTTCTTTGACTACTGTTGTCTGGGAGATATTGAGGAACTCTCCAGTGTAGCGCGGGAGGTGCTTGGTGACGATGCTGTTGCCGATGAGATGAACCCCCGCTTTGATCTCGCCTATTGGATTCGCAGTCTGGGCCATATCGAATCCAGCCGAAACTGCAATTTCCGGTGCTCGTTTTGCACCTTGAGCTCTGAGCTTAGGGGCTATGGGAAATACAGTCTGGAATATACGCGCAAACAAATCCTGGCAGTGGATAGGGATTTCTTTCTGTTTATCGACAACAATTTCTATGGCAATGACAAAAAGTACTTTCATGAGCGCATACATCTGCTAAAGCAGATGTATGAAGACAAGCTCTTTGCCGGATGGGCCGCGCTGGTCACGAATGATTTCTTTTATGACGATGCCAACCTTAAAGCTGCCCGGGAAGCCGGGTGCATCGCACTCTTCAGCGGAGTTGAATCATTCGACACTGCGTGGCTGCGGTCGATGAACAAAGCGCAAAACAATCGTCTGCCGCAGGTCGATATGATCGCCAAGTGTCTAAATGCGGGAATCGTCTTCCTGTACGGCATGATTCTGGATGTGACATCTCGAACTGTGGACGAACTCGAACGCGAATTGAACTTTGTGATGCGGGCGCCCGAAATCTCTCTGCCCAGCTTTCTGTCTTTGCCGATCCCTTTTCCCGGAACGCCATTTTTTCAGGAGTGCGTAGAAAAGCGGCGCCTGCTTCCGAACACCAGGGTCCGCGACCTCAATGGCACCATACTATCGCTAAAGCCGCTTGAGAGCATTGCTCGAGTACAACCCTTTATCGCGGCAACTCAGACTATGAATGGTTATCGCAAACGGATATTGAGCCATACGTTCAATTTTTATCGGCGCTATAGAACGGTATTAACAGCCCCGCAAATGCGGCTGTCCTTAATGAATTCCGGCCTGTTGTTTGCCCACGAAATGCTCACAGCGCCTGGGTGGATCGGACGTAGGCACAAGAGAACCCATATCAGTAGCTCTGAGCGACTGGATAAAGTGTACCAGCCCGCACTTCGAATCAATCCACGTTATGCCCACTACTTCGCGCCCACCATGCTTACTAATAAAGGTGGCGAGATTGCGGCGCACTTGCGGGACGATATCGGCTCTGCTTTGTTGTTTACGAGAACTGAAACAGCGTGAGCCTGATTCAGGCGTTCCAGACCATTTGCTGTAAATCAGCAACCAAGGTTAAGTCTGACAGAGTTTCCACTTGCTACCGGCAGTCTCAAACCTAGAGGCGCCGTGCAGTAGTAATTAATCGCGGAGCTCTGAGTGAACTGGCAGTTGGCCAGTTTGCTGGGATGTTAGAAAACCTCAGGAAAATCTCCCTCTTTAAATCCGGGAGAACATTGGTTCATTTCCCATGAATCACCTGCGTTAGAAAAGTGTAGATTTCTAATCTCGCCCAGGGTGGCTGCTTTCACGGTCCGGATTACTGGTGAAATATCGAGTTGGTGTTGAAAAACTCGGTTCGAAGACGCGTTTTCCCTCAGGGGAGTTTCTTCCGATTGGTGTTTTTCTTTTGGTAGTGGTTGGTTACGCGCTTGCCATCGCTGGTTGCGCTCTCATGTTGAGGAACCGCACCAGTCGTTTCAGGTTCTGTGCCATGGCAGCTAGGTAGAACTGCTCACGCACGAACTTGATTCTGCGTAGGCGCAAGCGCCGCAATCCAATCAGGTTCTTTAGTTCCGAGAACAGAGCCTCCACTTTCCGTCG
>Ga0137379_10007358_pt1 | contig 10441 bp, 8 predicted proteins | sample SagtaG_18_FD_104812 | JGI IMG/M metagenome (GOLD analysis project Ga0137379, IMG submission 104812) | Vadose zone soil microbial communities from Sagehorn Ranch, Mendocino, California, USA - Sage2_L_80_16 metaG | ecosystem: Environmental > Terrestrial > Soil > Vadose zone | place: USA... | reverse complement strand
CTCCGCATCGGAGATGTCGATGTTCGGTGGGCAGCCGTCGATTACTACGCCGATACCGCCGCCGTGCGATTCGCCAAATGTCGTGACGCGAAAAAGTTGGCCGAACGTGTTGCCCATTTGATTGTCGATTTTACTTCACCGAATTGTAAAGCGCGAGGTGGATCGAGCAGTCCCTTGCTCGATGCTAAGATAACGCGCCTCGGCGCCACTTCTAACATCGCGCGACCCACCTGGATCGCCTCGACCGCAGTCTTCAAATCGTCGATTGAATCACGGACGTTTTGTGCCACCGCGGGCAGAAGCGTTTGGAAGCGGCGGCGATCGGGGCGGCACGGGCGATGATTGAACAATCGACGTGGTCGTTTGCCCGTGAGCGAGAAAGCGATCCAGCACTCGATCCAGCGATGCAATCTCCGGCAGGTGGACTTTGAGAATGAAGCAATCCTCGCCAGTGATTCGATGACATTCCACAACCTCGGGAATCGATTGCGCCAGCGCAGCGATTTTCGGCAAACGCCCGGGAAGCGGGCGGATCCTGACAAAGGCGGTAATTGCATGTCCGAACGCTTTCGGATCCACCTCGAGCCGATAGCCGGCGATCAGGCCACTCTTTTCCAAACGGAGGACGCGCTCTTTGGCGGCTGGGTTGGACATCCCAATTTTCCGAGCCAGCTCCGCAATCGACATCCGGGGATTTTTTTGGAGTAAGCGCACAATCTCGATATTTTTGCTATCTGACGCTATTACTTTATTGTTCATCGGATCAATTGCGATCACGCCTTAATATACTACAGTAATATCCAATATTATCCTTAATTATTGTTGACGCAATCTACTGGCGTTCTATCTTGGTTTTGTATGACAGACGAGGTCATATCGCCGCGGTATCCACTCACACGGGCGCAGATCCGCAAGGGACGAAGGATTCCGCCGGAAATCTTTTTCGTCGGCAGCGCCATCTTTCACTATCTTGGTCCAGCTTTCGCAGTTCTTCTTTTCGCGCACGTCGATGTACTAGGAGTCGCATGGCTGCGGATTGCAAGTGCGGCGGTGGTGTTCGTATTTTGGAAACGTCCGTGGCGTTTATTCAAAGAGCTGGATGCGGGCGAACGTCGAGTTGTGATTTCATTAGGCATCGTGCTGGCGAGCATGAACCTCTGTTTCTATCTAGCGATCAGCCGCCTGCCACTCGCGACGGTGGGAACGATTGAATTCCTCGGACCGATCGCGCTCGCGGCGGCGGGGGTGCGAACAATGCGTAACCTCGCCGCTCTTCTCCTGGCCATCGGAGGCGTTTTCCTGCTCACGAGCGTGCGAATCGGCGGCGAATCAGCCGGCTACATTTTTGCGTTCGCCAATTGCGCGTTGTTCGTTCTTTACATTTTGCTTGGACACCAGATCGCCGGCAAAGGCGGTCGCGGTGGAGTAGAACGTCTGGCCATTGCAATGGTCGTTGCGATGATCGCCATCAGTCCAATTGGATTAAGAAGCGCATTCGGCGCGCTGGTCGATCCGAAACTTATTCTCGCCGGCATAGGAGTTGGAATCTGTTCGTCCGTTATACCGTACATCTGCGATCAATTTGCGATGGCGCGATTATCAAAGGCTACGTTTGCGCTTTTGCTGTCTCTGCTGCCCGCGACCGCGTGCGTGATCGGAATAATAGTCCTGCGCCAAATACCTTCCGTTTCCGAGTTAACGGGTATCGGCGCGGTGATCGCCGGCGTGGCTTTGAAACGAAGCACTAATGAGGAGTAACAAAAGAATGAACTACACAAATCTTGGCAAGACCGGTCTCAAAGTATCCCGAATGTGTTTGGGCTGCATGAGCTACGGAATGGTGAAAAGGCAATGGTTTTTGGATGAAGAAGAAGGGCGGCCTTTCATCCGGAGAGCGCTCGAACTCGGAATCAATTTTTTCGACACCGCCAATATGTATTCAAACGGTGCGAGTGAAGAAGTTTTAGGCCGCGCGCTCCGCGATTTTGCAAAGCGCGAGGAAGTCGTCGTCGCGACCAAAGTCTATTTTCCGATGCGCCCGGACGTTAACGGTCGCGGATTATCCCGCAAGGCAGTCATGACGGAGATCGACAATAGTCTGCGACGACTCGGAACTGATTATGTCGATCTTTATCAAATTCACCGCTGGGATTACGAGACGCCGATCGAAGAAACGCTCGAAGCGCTTCACGATGTCGTGAAAGCAGGAAAGGCGCGTTACATCGGCGCATCCTCCATGTTCGCATGGCAATTTTGCAAGGCGCTTTACCTGGCAGATCTCCATGGATGGACGCGCTTTGTTTCAATGCAACCGCATTACAATCTGCTTAACCGGGAGGAGGAACGCGAAATGTTGGGTCTGTGTTTAGCAGAAGGCATCGGCGTGTTGCCATGGAGTCCACTGGCGCGTGGTCGCTTGACACGTGCATGGGAATCGCAATCCAGCACGACGCGCAGTCAGACCGATGAATACGGCAAACAGATTTATTCGGGAACCGAAGAAGCGGACAAGCCGGTAGTGGATCGCGTCGGAGAAATCGCCGAAGCGCGAGGTATCACACGCGCGCAGATCGCGCTGGCGTGGTTGTTTCAGAAGCCGGCCGTGACCGCGCCAATTGTTGGCGCGACCAAACCTCATCATCTTGAAGAGGCAGTTGGAGCGTTGGCTATAAAATTATCTGAGGCGGAAATTGAAGCGCTCGAGGCGCCATACGTGCCTCATCCTGTCGTTGGATTCGAATGATACGTGTTCCGCTTCTCTAAATCGCCGCGAAGGCGAATTGCAAATCGTCGATCAGATCGCGCACGTCTTCCACGCCGACCGATAGCCTAACGAGCGAATCGGTTACGCCGAGCGCCTCACGTTGTTCCTGTGGCACCGACGCGTGCGTCATGAGGGCGGGATGATTGATGAGGCTCTCGACGCCCCCGAGGCTTTCCGCCAGCGAAAATAGATGCGTGTTCTCCAGAAAACGCTTCGTCCCAGCGAGATCGGTCGTCAGAACAATCGTCACCATGCCGCCGAAGCCGCGCATTTGCTGCCGGGCGAGGTCGTGCTGCGGATGCGATTTTAGGCCGGGGTAACTGACCGATTTCACTTGCGTTTGCTCCTCCAGCCAGCGCGCAATTTCAATCGCGTTTGAACAGTGCCGCTCCATGCGCAGCGCAAGGGTTTTCAAACTGCGCATGACCAGAAAGCTTTCGAACGGCCCCGCAATTGCGCCAACTGAATTTTGTAAAAACGCAATCTGGTCGCCGAGCTCCTTGTTCTCGCCGACTACCACCACGCCGCCGACCAAGTCGGAATGTCCGTTCAGATATTTGGTGGCGGAATGGATCACCAGATCGAAGCCGGCCTCGATCGGCCGCTGAATCCACGGAGTCGCAAACGTATTATCGCAAACCGAAACGATCTTGTGCTCGCGTGCGATTTTGGCGATCGCTTCCAGATCGATCAGCTTGAGCAGCGGATTGCTCGGAGTCTCGATCCACACCATCCGGGTGTTCGGCTTGATCGCGCGTCCGAAATCTTCCGCATCGGTCAGATCGACGTAGGCAAAATCGAGATTAGCCGAGCGGCGTCTAACTTTCTCGAATAATCGAAATGTGCCTCCGTAAAGATCGTCGCTCGCGACTATATGCGAACCACTTTCGAGCACTTCCAGCGCAGTGGACATCGCGGCCAGCCCGGACGCGAATGCAAACCCCCGGGCGCCACTTTCCAAATCGGCGATGCAACGTTCGTAAGCGAGCCGCGTCGGATTGATAGAGCGCGCGTAATCGTAGCCTTTGTGTTTGCCCGGACTTTCCTGGACGTATGTTGATGTTGCGTAAATCGGCGTCATTATCGCGCCGGTGGATGGATCGGGCTCCTGTCCGGCGTGAACGGCACGCGTGGCAAAACCGTGCTGTCTTTTCATCTGTAACACAGGCTTCCAGCCTGTACGGCCAATAGGTGGCTCGCCTTTTGTCTGCTGAAAGCAAAGAAGCGCAAGCCTCTGGCTTGCGATTGGAATCGGCAACAAGCGGGACGCATGTCTCACAGATATTCGCGGGTCGGCGGCACAGACGACTTCGGCATGTGCAGCCGCAAATAAGAGAGCAGGTCGGTGCGCGTAACGAGTCCGAGAAATTTGTCGCCGTCCATTACAATCGCAACGCGGCCACGATCGAATACTGCAAGCAGATCGTTGATCTTCGCCTGCGGCGAAAGCGTCTCCAGGCGATCGGTCATCGCATTTTTCACGCGATCATTAAAGTGCGTCGGATCGCGATGCACTTTCACGAGGAGATCGGACTCATCGAGAATGCCGATGGCACGACCCGTTTCATCGACTACGGGAACTTGCGAAACATCGGCCTGTCGCATCCGGTTAAATGCCGTGAGGAGGCTGTCATTCGGACCGACCGAAATGACTTCACCGGCTTCGTAGCGATGCGAAATCAAATCGCTCAAATCCCCATGTGGCGGCCGATGCATAAATCCCTGCTCCGTCATCCAGAAGTCGTTGTACATCTTCGAGAGATATTTGTTTCCGGTATCGGCGACAAATGTGACCACGCGTTTGCGTTTCGCCTGCTTTCGACAATAACGCAGCGCCCCGGCGAGCAACGTGCCGGTAGATGAACCACCGAGAATTCCCTCCTGACGCAGGAGTTCTCGCGCGGTAGAGAAGCTTTCTTCGTCGTCAATCTCGAATGCATCGGTCACGAAAGACATATCGGCGATTTCCGGCACGAAATCCTCACCGATCCCTTCGACCGCCCAGCTTCCAGACTCCACCAGCTTACCGGTCTTGACGTACTCATAAAGAACAGAGCCGGTCGGATCGGCCAGAATCATTTCGATCCCACGCCGTGGTTTAACGCGCGAAAAGAATCGTCCGAGTCCGGTAAGCGTTCCGCCGGAGCCGACACCGCACACGATTGCATCGACATCGTGCCGCATCTGCTCCCAAATTTCGGGCCCGGTCGTGCGTTCGTGAGCCTTCGGATTCGCCGGATTGCCAAACTGATTTACATAAAAGCCGCCTGGAATTTCTTGAGCGAGTCGCGCCGCAACGTCCTGATAATATTCCGGGTGCCCGCGGGTTACATCAGAGCGGACGATGCGCACCTCAGCGCCGAGCGCGCGCACGTGGAAGATCTTCTCTTGCGACATTTTGTCGGGAATAACGAGCAACACGCGATACCCTTTCGCGCCGGCGACCAGTGCAAGACCTAGACCAGTGTTGCCGGCAGTTGCCTCGACGACAGTGCCACCGGGTCGCAACGTTCCTTCGCGCTCCGCCGCCTCGATCATCGTCAAAGCGACACGATCTTTTATTGAGCCGGTCGGATTTTGATTCTCCAGCTTTACGAAGAGCTGACAGGGACCTGTATCCATTCGCGTGATTTCGACCAAAGGTGTGTCGCCAATCAGCGAGAGGATCGCTGGCGGTTTATCCTGCGAAATCGAAGGCGCGGGAGGAATCTCGAGCATGCTGAAAGTTCTACTCAATCGCCGGTTCGCCCTTGTGCGACCATTGGGACTGGCTGTCCTCCAGAAATTGTTGCAGGACTGGAAACCGGACCTCGCCGTAGTTCAACGCATAACGGAGATCACCCCCTTTATAAACCCAGGTCGTGGGAATCCACGAAAGAGGCAGACCAGCAAATTCTTTGATGTGATTTTGGCCGCGCGGGCCGGGATCGGCTAAAACGGTGACGTTCGGCTGACCACCAATTTCAAATTTTTTCAGCATGGCGGCCCCGTCCCCTCCACCGTTCCAGACGGAAACGAAGTAGAAATGCACTTGCGGATTGTCTTTGACCATTTTGAGCCAGCCGCTGCTTTTCAATTCCGCCTGGCAATTCGTGCACCACGGCGCCCAGAGGTGCACGACGCTCAGGTCTTGGGACTTAATTGCGTCCACAACCTTCTGTTCGGCAGGCGATGGCTCGGCACGAAGCGGCGAGGCTGTCGCGAGGACCGCGGTCAAGATCGACAAGCGTAAGATCGACATGTTATTCCAAAATATGGAGAGAAACGGGACGCGCTCAAGGGTAGCGCAAGTATGCGATTGGATAGCGCATGTGTCTTGCGTGCTGGCGACGGTGTCTCACCGGTGCGAACTTTTGCTGTCGTGGCAGGCGTGCCGTCTGCAATAAAGGGAAAGTGCAGCAGACACGGCTGCCTCTACAGTTATCGTCTGTAGGAGTTGACCCGCCAGCCGAAACTGACTACTGTGGCGCTCCGTTTCCGCTGGTGTAGCGGCGGGGTCAAGAATAATGTGACGCTTCTTCGGCTTCGCTCAGGACAGACTCCGATCGCCGCTACAGCGTTACGTGCCTGAAGGAGGCTTTTTAATTTATGGTGCAAATGCAGGATGTGATGTCGAAGCCGATGCCGGACTTCCGAGAAGGAAGCATCGTCAAGGGACGCATATTGGAGGTTCGGCCCCGCGAAGTGCTCGTCGACATCGGCTACAAATCCGAGGGCGTCATTCCCCTCGCGGAATTTGAGGATGTCGATTCGCTCGAGGTCGGCGACGAAGTGGATGTGCTCCTCGAGCGACTCGAGAACGACGAAGGCATGGTTGTCCTCTCGAAGGAAAAAGCTGCTTACCGTCAGAACTGGAACAAAATCGCGAGTGTCTTTCACGGCGATGGTCTGATCAAAGGCAAAGTTAAATCCGTCGTCAAAGGCGGGCTCATGGTGAACATTGGCGTCGAGGCGTTTCTGCCCGCATCTCAAATCGACGTCGTTCCGCCGAAAGATTTGCAGCAGTTTGTCGGCAACACCTACGATTTTAAAATCGTTAAGATCAACGACGACCGTAAAAACGTCGTGCTCAGCCGGCGCGAGCTCATCGAGCAGGAGCGGAGCGAGAAGCGACAAAAATTCATGGAAGGCGTGAAGGTCGGCGACAAGGTGCAAGGGACAGTAAAAAATCTCACCGACTTCGGCGCCTTCATCGATCTCGATGGGATGGATGGCTTGCTTCACATCACCGACATGACTTGGGGCCGCCTCGGACACCCGAGTGAGCTGGTTAAAGTCGGCCAGCAGTTGGAAGTCGTCGTGCTCGACATCAACAAAGAAAAAGAGCGCGTCTCGCTAGGACTGAAGCAGACACAAAAGAATCCTTGGGACCAGATCGAGGAGCGCTTCCCGGCTGGTCAACGCATCAAAGGCAAAATCATGAATCTCGTTCCCTACGGCGCGTTCGTGGAGATCGAGGAAGGCGTGGAAGGTCTCATTCACGTTTCCGAGCTTTCGTGGACGAAACGGATCATGCGTCCATCCGACATTCTCACCGTCGGGCAGGAAGTCGAAGCTGTTGTGCTCGGCGTGAACAAAGAAGAACAGAAAATTTCGCTGGGTTTGCGTCAGCTCGAACCGAATCCGTGGGATGAGATCGAAAAGAAATTTACGATCGGAAGCACCGTGCGCGGAAAAATTCGCAACATGACTGCCTACGGCGCGTTCGTGGAACTGGATGAAGGCATCGACGGAATGATCCATGTCTCTGATCTGAGCTGGACCCGCAAGATCAATCATCCAAGTGAAGTCTTTAAGAAAGGCGACGAAGTCGAAGCCGTTGTCATCGACATCGACAAAGTGAATCAGCGGATCAGTCTCGGAATCAAACAACTCGCCGAAGATCCGTGGAAGAACATCGATCAGAAATACAAGATCGGTGATCTGGTGAAAGGCAAAGTCACCAAACTGGCCAGTTTTGGCGCGTTTGTGCAGCTAAACGACGACATCGACGGCCTCGTCCACATCTCGCAGCTGAGCGAGGACCACGTCGCGAAAGTGAAGGACGTCCTCAAAGTCGGCCAGGAAGTCGAAGCGCGCGTGATCAAGGTGGACAAAGTCGAGCGGCGTATCGGCTTGTCGATCAAAGCCGCCAACTATTCCGAGGAAGAACTGCGCAAAGAGGCCGAAACCTTCGAGACGCTCCGTCCCGGTGAAGATATGGTGGGCCTGGAAAAAGCGTTCGCCGCTGCCGAACAGGAGGAGTATCGCCCCGGCGATTCCAAAAAAGAATCAAAGGAGCCAGAGGAATCCAAGAGCGAGTCCAAGAAGCCAACGAAAAAGTAATTTTGTCGCTCCAACTGCGCGCGCTGTCCGGGACGAACCAATCAATCAGCTTTGGCGGCGATCCGGTTCGTAGCAGTCGAGGTACTTAATGCCTGACCCGGTGTTGAAGATGACAACGCGCTCTCCGCGCGAGATTTTTCCTGCTGAACGGAGCGATTTCAGCGCGGCGAAGCACGCTGCGCCTTCGGGCGCTACGAAAAGGCCTTCACTTGATCCGACTTCGTGAGTAACGCGGATCATTGTTTCGTCATTAACGGCCACGGCACCGCCGTTCGATTCGCGCAGGATTTTCAGCATGAGGAAATCACCGATTGCTTTGGGAACGCGCAGGCCCGAAGCGCAGGTATGCGCATTGGGAAATTCGTCCGCGCTTTTTTCTCCCGCTTCAAATGCGCGGACAATCGGCGCGCATCCGCTTGCCTGGACGGAGAACATGCGCGGACGTTTCTTGTCGATCCAACCGAGCGCTTGCATTTCCTCGAACGCTTTCCACATGCCGATGAGACCCGTGCCGCCGCCCGTGGGATAAAGAATGACTTCGGGCAGTTGCCAATCCAATTGCTCGGCCAACTCGTAACCGAGCGTCTTTTTTCCCTCGATTCGATACGGTTCTTTCAAGGTGGACATGTCGAACCAGCCTTCGGCCGCTCTTCGCCGTGCGATTTCAGCGCTGCAATCGGTAATTAATCCATCGATGAGAGTGACGCATGCGCCTAGCTCGCGGCACTCGGTAATGTTCGCACGCGGCGTGTCGCGCGGCATGAAAATGTGCGCTTCGAGGCCGGCGCGCACGGCGTAGGCGGCGAGCGCGCCGCCAGCATTCCCAGCGCTTGGGACGGCGAGCTTGGTCGCGCCGAGATGTCTCGCCATCGATACAGCGACGCTCATGCCACGCGCTTTGAAGCTTTGAGTCGGGTTCTGCGATTCGTCTTTAATCCAAAGATCGACATCTTGCCCGAACTTTTGCGCGCGGAGCAACGGCGTGCCGCCCTCGCCGAGAGATGTCGGTTCAACGTCGGCCGGCAATGGGAGCAGTTCGCGATAACGCCACAACGATTTCTCGCGAGTGGCGAACTTCTCACGCGTGAGCGCGCGACCCGCTGCGGCGAGATCGACAATCGCAAGAAGCGGTTTCTGACACGCAGTGCAAAGATTCTGTAAACGCGACGATTCATGCCGAAGCCCGCACGATGTGCAGACGAGATGGGTCAGAAACATACGGTGTTGCCAGGGTTGCTATCCACAGATTACACAGATTCACGCAGATTAAATGAAGCCTGCTTCCACCAACCGAACTCGCCGGCCTTGGTACCGCCCGTCATTAACGATGCAAATCATGATTGGGCTGATCGTGGGTGCGGTGATCGGCTGGCTGCGACCCGATTGGGGGAACGCAGTTTATTTTCTGCGCGACATCTTCATTAACCTGATCAAATCGATCATCGCACCGCTCATTTTCTCGACCATTGTCGTCGGAATCGCTGGCGCGGGCGCATTGCGAAAGATCGGGCGCATGGGCGTCAAAGCGTTGATCTATTTCGAGCTCGTCACGACAGCGGCGCTCTTTATCGGACTAGCAGTCGTGAACTTCACGAAACCAGGGGCCGGCGTAACGCTTACGGCGGGCAACACCGACATCGTCAAGGCGATCGGACAGGGTCATCCCAAGACCTTCGTTGAAACACTGGTGCACTTATTCCCCTCCAGCGTTATCGAGTCGATGGTCCACGGCGATGTGCTGCAAATTGTCGCTTTCTCCGTCCTTTTTGCTCTAGCCGTATCTGCAGTTGGCGAAAAAGGAAAACCGATCGTTCGCGCGATGGAAAGCCTGTCGCAGATCATGTTCAAGTTCACCAACTACGTCATGATGTTCGCGCCCATCGGCGTGGGCGCCGCCATGGCTCACACGGTCGCGACGCAAGGTCTTGGTGTGCTTGCTAATCTCGGCAAACTGATCCTGTCGCTTTACCTTGCACTGATCATTTTCATCTTGCTGGTTTTTGGCCTCGTTATTTTCATCACCCGGGTGCCGCTGAGGCAATTCGTGCGGGCGGTGCGCGAGCCTGCCACCCTCGCGTTCGCAACCACGAGCAGCGAGTCGGCCTTGCCGAAGGCGATGCAAGCCATGGAGCGTTTCGGTGTGCCGAGACACATCGTCGGCTTCGTTATGCCGACCGGATATTCTTTCAATCTCGACGGCTCCACTCTCTACCTCGCGATGGCTTCAGTGTTTGTCGCGCAAGCAGCGGAGACAACGATGGGCTGGCACATGGCGCTCGGCCAGCAGATCACGATGATGCTAACGTTGATGCTCACTTCCAAAGGCGTCGCAGCCGTGCCGCGCGCATCGCT
>Ga0137379_10007350_pt1 | contig 10445 bp, 8 predicted proteins | sample SagtaG_18_FD_104812 | JGI IMG/M metagenome (GOLD analysis project Ga0137379, IMG submission 104812) | Vadose zone soil microbial communities from Sagehorn Ranch, Mendocino, California, USA - Sage2_L_80_16 metaG | ecosystem: Environmental > Terrestrial > Soil > Vadose zone | place: USA... | reverse complement strand
TGGATCCAAATTAGGCGTCCCTCAGACGGTCAGACGGCGGATTTCACCCGTGAGTGTGGCCGCCGACAGCGACACGAACACTTCGCCGCCTGCGACCGCCAGCGCGAACGCCATCCGACGTTCGAGCGCGCCCGCCAGCGACGCGACGAGCCGGCGATCGACGGCATAGAGCTCCATGGCGTCGGCGCGATGGATCTTCTCGCCCTCCAGCGCGCGCAGCCACTGCGTCGGATCCCTGTGGGTGTAGACGACCACGCGCGGGGACAATTTCGCCGCCCGGTGCAGCCGCGCGGCATCCGGCGAGCCGATTTCAATCCACGCGCGGAGCGCTCCCGTCAGGTCGCGAACGACAACGGCGGCTTCGTCCGGCTCGCAGAGTCCCCTGGAGAATTGGATGCCTTCGGTGTACTCGAGGCAGTATGCGAGCACCCGCGTGACGAGGTACTCCTCCGACTCGGAGGGATGACGCGCGACGCGGAGCGCCAGCGTCTCGTAAACGCCGCGGTCCGCGTCGGACAGGTCGATATCGAAGCTGTAGACCGTCGAGGACTGCGCCAGACGCTACCGGTCCCCGCCGCCCTGCGCCGACGTCGTCCGCACCGGCGGGGCTGGCGTCCCGGCGAGATCGTTCCAGTTCATGATGGCGTTGAAGACCATGTTGAACTCGACGTGGTTCTGCCAGCGGTAAATCGGATTGTTCGAGAAGAGCACGACACGGCCTTTGCCTGTGTAGCCGCCCGGCATGTCGATCGCAAGCGGACGTCCGGCAATCTCCTCCGCCCCGCGCATCAGGCCGCTGAGCACATTTGCCTCGCCGCCCGGATAGCGCGCCAGCACGTTCGCCTGATCCAGCGGCGCGACGGACATCAGCGGACCGCCGAGGTACTTGAGCGGCATGATCCGCTCGGTGTAGCCGTAGAACACCGGATGCTCCGGTTTGACGATCTCGGCGTTGATCAAGGGGCGTGGAGCGTAGAAGTTGGTCGACGTCGACGCCGAGGCATCGACCGTGCGGGCGAAGCCGAGCTCGGTCGGGAATCGGACCGCGTCTCCAGTGCAGATCAAGGTGCCGCCGGCTTCGAGGAACTTCGCAAAGGCGTCCACGCCTTCGCCACCCATGCCGCCGGTGATGTCCCGCGACTCGCCGTACATCCCGAGGAACTTGTACTTGCCCGACGTCATGTACGGCACGGGACGCGCGGCCGGCGGCGCGAAGATCGCCTGGCGATTGGCCGGCTGCGTCGGCATCAGGATGACGTCGTAATCGGTGCGCAGGTTTCCCCTCTTCACCCGCTCCTTGAAGATCAGATCGAGGGGAATCCCGAACTGATCGAAGGCATGCCGGTACCAGCCGATCTCCTGCGTGGCGTTCCATGACGAATAAATGGCGATGCGCGGCACATCCGCGTCGTGGGTCGCGACCGCCGGCATCGCGGAGAGCGACGCCGCGGTCAGCCCGAACTGCTCGACGGCTGCCTTGACGGCGCTCATGTCGCTGCCCGCGGCGACGAGGAACGACCCCGGCGGAAATTCCACGCCGTCCGCCGTGAAGCTCTTCTCGGCGATCTTCATCGGCACGTTCCTGAGCTTGTAGCGGAACGCGATCATGTTGTTCGAGCCGTAGTGCGCGACGGCGAGGCCGGCGTTGCCGGTACCCGTGACCTTTCCTTTGACGACCGCTTCCTTCACGGGCGTCACCGCCGCGTCGAGGATCGCCTTGTCGCCGATTTCCTTCACCTCGACGCCCATCGCGAGCCCCATCGTCCAGCCGCTGTCGTCGTAGGTCTGCAGGTTGGGATCGGGATAGTTCTGCTTCTCGAGCAGGTTCTTCGCGAGGCGACCGTACGGCTGATCGCGCTTGATGACGTACGATCCGGCCGGGAACGTCTGTCCGCCGATCTTGATCTCGCTGGTGGCTTGACCGACTTCAATCCGCTGTACACGCAGAACGTTGACGAGCGTCGCCGCGCGCGTCATGTCCTTCGCGCTGGCGGGAATCACGTAGCCATATGGCGCATCCGTCCTGCCCGAATCGATCGAGTGCTGCGTCTTCTTGTAGAAGTTCTCGAGCACGAGATTCGGAAACATCGACGTGAGCTGCAGACCCGAGAGGACGCCGGTCTCCATGTAATTGGTGTTGCTGCGCCGCGAGAAATTCGCGATCGCGTCGGGCGGAATGGGAAGTCCGCGATACCACTCGCGCGGCTGACCGCCGCCGCGGCCGGTCGGGGGGGTCGCACGTCCACCGCCTCGTGCAGCAGCACCCGCCTCCGCGCCCGGCGGACGTTGCGGCGAGGCAGGCCCCGGCGTACCTTCCGCACCACGCGCGCCTGGCGCACTCCCGGGCGCGTTCTCCCTCCCCGACTGCGTCTCGTACATCCGCATCATGCCGTTGTGGTTGTAGGCGACCGAGCCGAGGTATCCCGGCGACCAGCCGTCCATGAAGGCGTGCGTGTAGACGCCCGGCATGCCGTACTTCGTCATCTGTTCCAGCTCGAAGTTGGAAAAGAACGGCAGCTCCGCGAACAGGATCGGATCGAGATTCGGATTCTGCGGCGGGCCGCCGCTGTACGTGTAGAGGAGGGGCTGCGCCTCGTGCAGGTCGTGCATGATCGGCGGATGCGCGGTGAAGTACCAGTCCACGATCGCGCGCATCGCGATCTGCGAGAGATTAATGTCGCGGTTGTTGTCGTGATAGACGTACTTGCCCCAGTACGGCAGCTGCGCGCCGCCACGACCGCCGGCTGCGGCTTGGGCGGGCGCAGCACCCGTCGCAGCCGGAGCATCCGCGGCGCCTGGGACACCCGCCGCGCCCTGCGCACCCGGCGCCGGCGAGGCAGGCCCGCGCCCACCCGCCGCCGGCGAGGCAGGCCCCTGCGCCGCCTGCTCGTCGAGCCCTTTGTAGAACCAGTCCACGTTGCGATCGCGGCCGTCAGGGTCCGCGACCGGCGTAATCGACACCACCACGTTGTCGCGGATCTGTTTGATGAGCGGAGAGGTCTCCGTGGCGAGCCGGTAACACAGCTCCATCAGCATTTCTGACGGCCCAGTCTCGCCGCTGTGGAGCCCGCCCATGAAGTGGTAGTGCGGCTTCGTCGTCGCGATCAGCTGCGTGATCTGGTCCTGTGTGAGGCCGCGCGGGTCCGCGAGCTTGGCCAGGTTGTCACGGTTCTTCTGCAGCCCTTTCATGTTCTCGTCGGAGGAGACCCAGACGACGACGAGCTCGCGTCCCTCATCGGACTTGCCGATCGATTCCACCTTGACGCGCGGCGTCGCCCCCGCGAGCGCGCGGTAGTACTTCAGGATGTCGGCGTAGTAGGTAAGCTTGTAGGGCGCCCCGATGTGGTACCCGAAGACGTCTTTCGGCGACGGAATGCCCTTCACGATCGGGAGATGATCGACCAGCGGGCTGATGAAGTACGGCCGCGTCGTCCACTCTTTCACCGACCTGGCGAAATCCGCGTCTTGCGGCTGCGCGGGGTCGAACGTTTCCGTGACCATCTGCTGCGCGGGTACGGAGACGACCGCGAACAACAGGGCGGCGCCCACCAGGAATTTCCTCATGCCGGGATCTCCTGTAGCGCAGGCTGTCAGGCCTGCTCTTGAAATGAAGGCCGCGATGATACCACTGGCGAAGGGACCGACTCAGCGGAGGATGGTCAGGCGCAACACTACTTGATTCGAACCCTCGTCTGGAACCGTCGATAGTTGGAGTACTCCGCCCGCGAGGTGATGCGGTCCCACGCAGACCCGAGAGTGCCCTCATACATCTCAGTCATCGTCGCAGGCAGCCACATGCCGAGCTCATCGACGCGCCGATACGTGACGTCGATGACCGCGGAATCATGCGCCGGGTGGAACGAGGGTGGTGAGAACCCCGTCAGCCGCAGCCGCGTGCGCACGATCGCGCCGTCCTCGGAATTCACCCACACGCTGCCCTCCGATGGCAACGAACGGCCGTCCGGTGTCCTGATCAGTGTGGGTCGTTCTTTTTCGCGGAATGCGAGCTCCCACGGCTCACCCGCGCCATGGGGAGTGAACTTGAATCGATCGACGGTGCCAGGCGCGAAGAAGAACAGAGCGGCCGTCGGCACGTTGAACGTGCGCAGCACCGGTCCGATGTTGAACCTGGCGCTTTCGTCCGCGAGCCGGCGCGCCTCGTCCGGTGTGCCCGACGAAGACGTCAGCACCTGAATCAGCCGATCCTCGCGATCGGTCACGCGCGTGCCGTCGACCTCGATCACGTCCCGATAACCCATCCAGCCGTTCATGCCCTCGACTTTCACGATGGCGAAGTCCGCAACGAGCGTGCGATGCTCGGTGTCGCCTCCCGTGCTGGCGGCGCTCTGCTCGTAGCGTTCGGTGGCGACTACGATGGATGTCTTGCCGCCGTAGGCGCCGACGTACGCGCTCATGCGGCGGACGACGTCCTTCACGGACGGCTCGCCGACGGAGGTCCGCGGCGTCACTGAGGCCGCGATCGTCACGAGCGTCACGAGACAGTGGATGCGAGCCATCGGCCATCGGACCTCGGCCATCGGATCTCACGCCATCGACCTGCCCTGCAGCAGACCCTCACAGGCTACCAGCCGCGGACCATTCTCCGTGCAGACCGCGTACTTCACGGCGTTGCCCGCGAACATCGACACGCCGGCGTGCTCCCCCTGCGCGCTGAGAATGTAGAAGTTGAGGTCGAAGTTGGGATCGCCGTTCTGGTTCAGCAATCGCTTCTCGACGGTGTTGGCCTTGACGCGCTTCAGCGCCTCGATCCCGGCGTCTTTCGGATGCATACCTCGCCGCATGTGCTCGACGATCAGAAAGGACGCCAGGCTATAAAGGTTGGCTTCGCCGCGGCCGGTCGAGCCGGCGGCGCCGATCTCGTTGTCGAGGTAGAGCCCGGCGCCGAGGATCGGCGAATCGCCGACGCGACCGGGGATCTTCCACGCCAGGCCGCTCGTCGTCGTCACGCCGCAGACCTCGCCCTTCGCGTTCACGCCGTTGCAATTGATCGTGCCGTAGAAATGATTCGGCTCGATCCAGCCTTCCGCCAGCATGTCGAGGCTTACCTGCCGGAGGGCGGCTTCGCGCTTGATCGGATCGAGATAGTGCAGCGGATCGCTCCGCCGCTTCCACTCAATCCACGCCTTGCGCGAACGCTCGGTGTTCAGGTCCGGCAGGATCTCGAAACCCATACTGCGCGCGAAGTCCTGGGCGCCCTTGCCGGCGAACAGATGATGATCGGTCTCGTCCATCACCTTCTGCGCCACCAGCGACGGCGTCTTCACGCCCTCGATCGCCGCGACGCCGCCCGCGCGCTTCTTCGGGCCATGCATGCAGCAGGAATCGAGCTGCACGACGCCCTCAGCGTTCGGCAAGCCGCCGTAGCCGACGCTCGTCTCTTCGGGATCGAGCTCGACGATGTTGACGCCGGCGACGACCGCATCGAGCACGTCGCTCCCCGACGTGATCATCGAGAACGCCTTCTCGATGCACGTCATCGAGCCGGCGTTCTTGAATCGATGGCCGTTGCCGGAGGAGACGACCACCGGTTTCACGCTCTTCTTTGTCTGCATCGTCGGCGCCTGTCCAAAAGCGGGCGCCGCGGCGGCGGCCGCGATCCCGGCGGTGCTGGTGACCACGAACTCTCGGCGCGAAATCCTCTCGGGCATCAGCGGTGCTCCCACGGCTCAGGTTTGCGGACGGGCTCGGAGATTGTAGACTACGATCTCTCTTGCGAGCTATCTCTATCGAAACGATCCGCGACGCCGCGCGGAACGTATACGACGCAGCGGTTCGAACGCCCCTGGTCCCGCTGGGTCCCCTGACGCCGGGCGGACCCGACATCTTCCTGAAGCTCGAAACGCTCCAGCCGATCGGGTCGTTCAAGATTCGCGGCGCGTATAACGCCGTCCGGCGCCTGTCAGCCGGCCAGTTGGCAAGCGGTGTGTGGACCGTCAGCGCCGGCAACGCGGCGCAGGGCGTCGCTTTTGCCGCCAGGAAAACGGGCGCGCGCTGCAGCGTGATGGTCATGGACACGGCGCCGGAGACGAAGCTGCGCGCCATCGATCGGCTCGGAGCGACGATCGTGAAGGCGTCGTACGAGGAATGCTGGCGCACCGTCGAGCAGCATGGCTCGGCGCGGATGATCGGCCACTTCGTCCACCCGTTCGACGACGATGATTTCATCAGCGGCAACGGCACGGCGGGGCTGGAAATCGTCGAGGACCTGCCGGACGTCGATGCCGTCGTGGCGCCCGTCGGCGGGGGCGGGCTGCTCACGGGGATCGGTGTCGCGCTGCGCGCGCTGAGGCCCGAGGCGCGGGTGTACGCGGCGGAGCCCGAAACCGCGGCGCCGCTGCAACGATCGATGAAGAACGGAAAGGCGAGCCGCTTCGACGAGTGGACCTCGTCGTTCGTGGACGGCGCGGGCGGAAAGTCGGTACTGGAGACGATGTGGCCGCTGCTGCGCGAATATGTCCACGAATCGATTGTCGTCTCGCTGGATGATGCCGCGCGGGCGATGCGTCTGACGGCGGAACGCGCGCGCGTCATCGCGGAGGGCGCGGCCGCGTGCGCCGTGGCGGCGGCGGTTTCGCCGGTCATGGCGGAGCGCGGACATAAGAAGGTAGTGGCCGTCGTCTCCGGCGGCAATGTTGACCTCGCGAAATTTGCCCAATTGGTGGGTGCGTGTTCATGACGAGTCCCGAGTTTCCGCATATCCCCGAACGCCTGAAGCGCCTGACCGAACTCGCCGTCGACCTCTGGTGGACGTGGAACGCCCAGGCCCGGGAAGTCTTCCGCCACCTCGACTACACGCTTTGGCGGCAGACGGCGCACAACCCGGTCCTGATGCTGCGCAACATCTCACCGGAACTGCTCGAGCAGTCTGCGAAAGAGGACCGTTTCCTCGACGTGTACGACGCGGCGCTCGACGCACTCGATGCCGCACGCACGGCGCGCGACACATGGTGGCATCACCGGTTCAGCCTCGGCGACGGTCCGATCGCGTACTTCTCCGCGGAGTTCGCGCTGCACCAGTCGCTTCCGATCTACGCGGGCGGCCTCGGCGTGCTCGCCGGCGATCACTGCAAGGAGGCAAGCGACCTCGGGCTTCCGCTCATCGGAGTCGGCTTCATGTATCCGCAGGGATACTTCCACCAGAGCGTGTCACCTGAGGGCTGGCAGCAGGAATCCTATGAGCGGTTGAACTGGGCGGATGCGCCGATCGAGCCCGCCGTGACCGCCGACGGCAAGAACTGCATCGTCGCCGTACCGCTCGGCAGCCGGAGCGTGCTCGTGCAGGTGTGGCGCGTGCGGCTGGGCCGGGTCAAGCTGTACCTGCTCGACACCGATCTCGAGGAAAACGCGCCCTGGGATCGGGAGCTGTCGGCGCGCCTGTACGGCGGGGATCGCGAAACGCGCATCCAGCAGGAAATCATCCTGGGCGTCGGCGGCGTGCGCGCGCTGAGGGCGCTGGGCTCCGAACCCGCGGTCTGGCATCTCAACGAAGGCCATGCCGCGTTTGTCGTCCTCCAGCGGATCCGCGACATGATCGAACGCGGCGAGTCGTTCGACGATGCACTCGAGGACGTCCGGCGGACGACGGTCTTCACCACGCATACGCCGGTGCCGGCGGGCCACGACGCGTTTCCCTTCAACCTCGTGGAGACGCATCTGGCGGGCTGCTGGGGATCGCTCGGCTCGTACCGCGAACGCTTCATGCAGCTCGGCGAGTACGACAACGGCGCGGGACCGCAATCCACCATGACGGCGCTCGCGCTGCGGACGGCCAACGGCGTCAACGCGGTCAGCCAGCTCCACGGCGTCGTGACGCGCGAGATGTGGGCGCCGATGTGGCCCGGCGTGCCGGAGGATCGCCGTCCCGTGCGCGCGATCACGAACGGCATCCACATGCCGACCTGGCTGTCGACGGAGATGGCGAAGCTGTTCGACGACTACATGCCGGCGGACTGGCGCGAGCGCCACGACGATCCCGCGCTCTGGGCGGGCGTGCTGGACATTCCCGACGAAGCGCTCTGGGAGGCGCGCCGGGCGCTGCGGGAGTATCTGTTCGCCTTCATCCGCGAGCGCGCACGCCTGCGCTGGCGCGACGAACAGGTCAGCGTCGCTCGCGTGGTCGCCGCCGGCACGCTTCTCGATCCCAACGCGCTGACGATCGGCTTCGCGCGGCGCTTCACCGGGTACAAGCGGCCGGAGCTGATCTTCCACAACCCGCAGCGGCTGCAGCACATCCTCAATGCCTCGCGCCGACCGGTGCAGATCGTCTTCGCCGGCAAGGCGCACCCGGCCGACGAGACCGGCAAGCACCATCTCCAGCAGGTCTACCGCCGCGCGATCGATCCCGCGTTCGGCGGACGCATCGCGTTCGTGGACGACTACGACCTGCACGTCGCGCACTTCCTCGTCCAGGGCTGCGACGTGTGGCTGAACAATCCGCGCAAGCCGCTCGAAGCAAGCGGCACCAGCGGAATGAAGGCGTCGCTCAACGGCGTGCCGCACTTCTCGATCGGCGACGGCTGGTGGGCGGAAGGATTCACGGGCGCGAACGGCTGGATGATCGACGCGGCCGCGGCGACGGACGCCGAGGCGCAGGACGCCGCGGACGCCGCGCGCATCTACGAGATCCTCGAGCGCGACATCGTCCCGACCTTCTACGATCGCGACAACGGCATCCCGCGGCGCTGGCTCGCCGTCGTCCGCAACGCCATCGCGTCGATCGCGCCGCGGTTCAGCGCGCGGCGGATGGTGAAGGAGTACGTGGACACGATGTATGCGCCGGCGATCCGCTCGCGCGCTGGGGCTGCGCGTTAGGCCACAACCGCCACAGACTTCTTTCGCCACGGACGACGCGGACGCCACGGATTCTCTTTCGCCACGGACCACGCGGACGCCACGGATTCTCTTTCGCCACGGACGACACGGACACCACGGATTTTCTTTCGCCACGGAAGACGCGGACGCCACGGATCTGTTTCGCCGCGGACCACGCGGACGCCGCGGATTCTCTTTCGCCACGGACGACACGGACACCACGGATTTTCTTTCGCCACGGACCACGCGGACGCCACGGATTTTCTGTCGCCACGGACGACACGGACGCCACGGATTCTCTTTCGCCACGGACCACACGGACGCCACGGATTTTCTGTCGCCACGGACGACGCGGACGCTACGGATTTTGGTTCGCCGCGGGCGCCACGGATCTGTTTCAGCCACGGACCACATAGACGCCACGGATTCTCTTTCGCCACGGACGACGCGGACACCACGGATTTTGGTTCGCCACGGACCGCGCGGGCGCCACGGATCCGTTTCAGCCACGGACCACATAGACGCCACGGATTCTCTTTCGCCACGGACAACGCGGACGCCACGGATTTTGATTCGCCACGGACCGCGCGGGCGCCACGGATCCTATTTCGCCGCGGACCACGCGGACCACACGGACGTCTCACTTAGCCACTGATATCTCGGAGTGCACGAACTGCGTACGCCGATGGCTGCGCCGTTGTAGATTGCTCGTACTTTGAGAGGCTGACTAAGCAGTCGCCCACAGATTCCTGCGGAATCCGTCCAAACCATCGTGGCCCGCGATGTGCCTCGGTGGTGCGCCATGGAATTGCTGCATCACGATCTAACGGAACGAATCATCGGCATCTATCACGACGTGTACACCGAGTTGGGTTACGGCTTCCTCGAACGGTTGTACAAGCAAGCGATGGTCATCGCGATGACAGAATCGGGGCTCTCTGTCGCGCAGCGCGTGGCATTCGACGTGCGGTTCCACGGACGCCTACTCGGCGACTTCTACGCGGACATCGTCGTGCAGAATCTGGTGCTTGTGGAAATCAAGGCGGCGAGCATGATCCACCCAAAGGGCGAGGCGCAAGCGTTGAACTATCTCCGCGCCTCTTCGTTCGAGGTCGCTCTGATTCTCAACTTTGGCCCCACCCGTGAATTCAAGCGTCGCGTCCTGACGAACGACCGCAAGGTGCCGCTCGCATCCCGCCAACGGTAGATTCTGTCCCTGGTGTCCGCGGCGAACACAGATCGAGTCCGCGACGTCCGTGGTGTCCGTGGCCAACACAAAATCGGATCCGCGACGTCCGTGGCGAACACCGATCGAGTCCGCGACGTCCGCGGTGTCCGTGGCGAACACCGATCGAGTCCGCGGCGTCTGTGGTGTCCGTGGCCAACACACACCAAGTCCGCGACGTCCGTGGCGTCCGTGGCCAACACAGAATCGGATCCGCGGCGTCCGTGGTGTCCGTGGCGAACACCGATCGGATCCGCGGCGTCCGTGGTGTCCGTGGCGAACACACACCGAGTCCGCGGCGTCCGTGGTGTCCGTGGCGAACACCGATCGAGTCCGCGGCGTCCGCGGTGTCCGTGGCCAACAGAAACCGAGTCCGCGGCGTCCGTGG
>Ga0137379_10007349_pt1 | contig 10446 bp, 8 predicted proteins | sample SagtaG_18_FD_104812 | JGI IMG/M metagenome (GOLD analysis project Ga0137379, IMG submission 104812) | Vadose zone soil microbial communities from Sagehorn Ranch, Mendocino, California, USA - Sage2_L_80_16 metaG | ecosystem: Environmental > Terrestrial > Soil > Vadose zone | place: USA... | reverse complement strand
TTTCCTCCAGGTCGGAGATGTTCCGGGCCAAGTCGCGTGTTTCCTCCTGTGCCGCCTCCAGCGTTTGTGCGGCGCTCCGTAAAGCATGTTCGACCTCGCGCAAACGAGCCGGGTTCATCCTGCGTGACTCAGCGGCCCTACTTTCAAGCCGTCTTTTCAGTGTCGCGAGGAGCGCTTCGCGCAGGCCACCGATCTTGCGCTTGAGCGACAACGCGGTCAGCTCGCGGTGGGTATCCAGCACAGGCCGAAGGTCCGAGTCGAACCATTCTTGGCAAAGGCGGGCCTCGGCTTCCACGACGCTGACTAGGTGAACGAAAGGCTCCACGTTCACTTCCGCTCGAACCTGTTTGCGCACGTAATCCGCGGCGCGCTCGCGGTCGGCGGGCTTGAGCAGGTCCGCTTTGCTCACCAGGACCATCGCGGTCGCGCCGGCGGCGTAAATCGCCTGAATGACTTGAAGGTCTTCCTTCGTGAGCGTGGATGCCGCATCCACGAGCACGATGCCCAGGTCGCACCTCGGGAGATAAGCAACGGTCTCGGCCGCGCCAGCGACGGCAAGCGAACCCAGCCCCGGCGTATCGACGAACGTTATGCCTTCGCGCAGCCGCGCCGCCGGCAGTTGCACCCGAATGCGGGCGACGTGCTTTGTGTTGGCCGGATTCTACTGCTCCGTGGCGAACTCGGCCAGCGCCGGCAACTCGACGGTCTGCGGACGGGCCTCGGCGAATTCGACGATGACCTGCGGGCGCGGCCCCCAGGTGATACGAGTGGGAATGGCCGTAACCGGTGTCACGCCCACGGGCAGGAAATCGTCGCCGAGCAGATGATTCAGCAACGATGATTTGCCCGAACTCACCCGGCCAAACACGCCGATCTCAAATGTGCCGTTCTCCAGCCGTTCCAGCAGCATGACCACCGCGTTGCGAAACCCGACCAGGCCGTGCGCGGTGATGATCCGTTCCAATTCGCGCAATAACGGCACTTCGTTGGAGGTCTTTTCGAGCCGTTGCAGGCGCGCCTGCAAATCGGCGCCCGCGCCTTGCGCGAGATAGCCGCCGAGCTTGTCAACTGCGGCGCGCAGTTCGGCCACAATCCCGTCAATTTTCCGCGCGGCCTCGTCGGGCAACTTGCCGTATCCTCGCATCCGCCCGGACTCCATCTCGGCGAGCGCGATGTCGGCAAATGTGACCGCGTTCCGCGCGGCCCAAAGCGCGCCGCCGACCGGCGTGGGCAGGGCGATGCCCAGCTCTTCCAGGACGCGGCGCATGGTTTCGCGGATGCCGAGGATGTAGTCGTGGGTCACCTTGCGCTGGATGGGCGACGTGTCATCGGCGTGTTCCTTGAAGGGCGACGGCGCGCCGGCCGAGGCCATGATGTGCTCGGCCTTGGAAAGCAGGTCATCCATATAACGGAACGTGGTCACCACGTGCCGCACATGGTTATCGTTCAAGCCGCTGTTGGGGGCGTCTGTTGCCATCGTAATTCAATCTGATCCCAAGTCATTGCTTGCTCCCGTCATTGGTGATTCCTTGCGAGGATCAAGGCGCCCGCCACCAGCAACAGCGCGCTGATTCCATACCGCTGAGGCGATGGACCGAAAAGGAGCAACAGCGCGAAAGCGGCGGCAATGACGACGTTAATTTTGTCGGCGAGGGCGCCAGACACAGGGTCAATCGCTTTGGGACTGCGAAAGTTCAGTCCCCAGGCAATACCAATGGCCAACGTGGACAGCGCCAGCATCGCCCATCCTCGCCACGACATGGCCGCCAACGAAAGCGGACGCTCAGCCTGATAGGCAAGGCTCCATGCAATGGCCAGGATTACCGTGGTCCGAATGGCCGCGCGCAGTCCTGGATTGACGCCGGTTCGCACCAGCAACGCCATGCCGGTCGCAACGCACGCGGCCACAATCGCGATGCCCATCTCATTCATCAGTCCCGACGGTGCATTGGCCCGAACTCGCCTGACGTGGGAAACAGCTCATGGATACGGCGGTCCAGATCGAGCAGGCGCAGGTCGTGCCGACAGTTCAGGTTGTACTTGCGGCTTGCCAATTCATCGAACAGTTCACGCAATATCAGCGGGCTGCCGTTCGACCGATAATGCAGCCACTCGACAATGGTTAACGCTTCGCGGGGAATCAGCTTTGCCGCGACAGCCGCGGCGACACACTCGCGCGTCTCCGCCGGACGAAACGGGTGCAGCTCGATCTTCTCAAACCGGACCAGCAGTCGCCAGAAGTGCCCGATGTTCCACGGGTGTTCCGAGCGCGTGCACAGCCACATCGGCACGCACTCCATGAGGCATTCCAGAAACGAACTGAGCTTGGGCGTGGTCCAATCCACGCCGTCGAACACCACGCTCCTTTTCGCGTCAGCCAGTGCGCGGAGCAGCCTTTGCTTGCGTTGAGGCAACTTCGCATCGGCCGCCTCCAGGCCGAGTTGTGCTTCGAGACTCTCGCAAATCGAAGTGAATTGTTTGGATTGCGGGCAGACAATCAGACCGAGCTTTTCTCTCAAGCGCGCCACCACAGCCGTCTTGCCTGCGCCGGGTGGACCGAGAATAAGCGCGTGTTTGCGTTGAGCGTGGAGTCGCTGAAGTTGCGCGACCTCCCTTTTTCTGCCGATGAACGGAAGCGCGAGCTTACGCGGTTGGTAAGAGTATCCTGTTTCCATGACTCGCTACCGCTTTCAAATCAGTTTCGGTAGGAGTCATCAGCCGGAGGGCGGTTTCCCCGCAAGGCGGGCAGGCAAACTCCATTGCCTTGACTATAGATTAGCATCCGCACTATGCGCGGCAAGCCCCGGCTTGTTGAGGCGACAAAAGTCATGCCAGTCGCGAAACCTTTGTGCGTGTGTTTGGCTACTCATGCGGCACGAGTTTTTGCAGTTCCCGTTTCGTGCTCAGCCGAAGCATCAGATAATAGACCGTGGGCGTAGCAATGAGGGAGAACAGGATCGAAATGCAAAGCGCGCCGATGACCGCGATGGCCAGTGGTTTGAGCATGGCCGCGCCGCTCCCAACGCCCCAAGCCAGGGGCAACATTCCCAACGCGGCGGCGAACGAAGTCATCAACACCGGGCGCAGCCGGCGATGACCGGAGCGCACAAGGGCATCTTCCAGACCCGTACCTTCTGCCCTCAAGTGGCCCACGAAATCGAGCATGAGAATGCCGTTCTTCGCCACAATGCCGACGCCGATGATTGCGCCAAGAAAACTCACAATGTTAAGGGTCGTGTGCGTCAGCCAGAGCGCAACCACCGTTCCGAACAGGGCGAGCACCGCGCCGAAGACAATGGCCACGGGTTCATAAAACGAGCGGAACTCGATGAGCAGCACGGTGAACACCAGGAAGATAGCCATCGCCAACACGAACATCAGGTTGCGGAAGGATTCCTGTTGTTGCTGATAGAGTCCGCCAAACTCGACCGTGCCCGTCGGCAGCGATTTGTCTTCCGCAAGCTTCGCGCGGATCTCCGCCATCGCGCCGCCAAGGTCGCGTGCTTCGAGGCGTGCGGTGACGCCGACGAGTTGCCGGAGGTCTTCGCGGCGCAGTTCAATTTGTCCCGCCTCTTCGACCGCATCCGCCACTTGCGATAGCTTCACGGTCCCGCCAGACCTGGTGCGGATGGGCAGGTCGCGAATGGCGGCGAGCGTGGCGAGACGGCGCTTGTCAAACAGCACACGCATGGCAACCACTCGATCCCCCTCCAGCACGCTCGATGCCCTCTGACCCAACAGCGCGGTGTTCAACGCCGCGAGGATGTCGCTGGCCGTCAGCCCGAATTGCTGCGCCTCGGCGTGGCGGACGCGCAGATTGAGCGCATTGCCCGTGGCCATCAATCCGTCGAAAGTGTCCACGACGCCTCTGACCTTCTTGATGTTCTCCTCAATCTCCGGCGCTTTGGTTTTCAGCCACGCGAGGTCGGTGGAGATGAGTTTTATTTCAATCGGCTTGGGCGACCAGGTGAGGTCGCCGATCAGGTCGCCGAGGATGCCGTGCAAATCCCAATCTACTCCGGGAATTGTCGCGAGAAACTTGTGGCGCAATTCATCGAGCACTTCATCGGTCGAGCGCTTGCGGTCACGCTTGAGGTGCACGAGAAAATCGCCGGTGTGCGGCTCGGCGATCGCGAGCGCCAGCCGTGTGCCAGTGCGGCGGGAATAGCTTTCCAGATCGGGCGTGGCTCGCAGGATTTCCTCCGCTTGCAGGAGCTGGCGTGAGGTTTCGCTGAGGCTTGTGCCAGGAGGCGCTTTGTAGTCAATCACCATGCCGCCTTCGTCGAGCGCGGGCAGGAAGTCCGATTCCAGACGGTTGTAGATGGCGACACCCGCCACGGCCACCACGACGCACGCGAGCAAAGTTAGCCAGCGGAAACGCAGGGCAGCGCGCACGGCGATTTCATAAAGCTTGATGAGCCGCACCAGAAAGAAGCCGTCTTCGGTGTCCTTCGGCTTGTGACCGTGCTCCAGGTGTTCGCGGTCGCGGATGAACCACGCCGCCAGCGACGGCGTGAGCGTGATGGCGAGCACGAGCGACGTGAGCAGCGCGACGACCATAGTCAGCGCCAGAGCGCGGAAGAACACGCCGGCCAGCCCGTCGAGAAAAGCCAGCGGGATGAACACGACGACCGGCGTGAGGGTCGAGCCAACCAGCGGGTGAAAGATTTCGCCGATGGCTTCCCGAATGCCCTCTAAACGAGGCCGGCCAGCGGCGATTTTCGCGTGAATCGCCTCAACCACCACGATGGCGTCGTCAATCACCAGCCCAATCGCCGCCGCTATTCCGCCGAGCGTCATCAGATTGAAGCTCATGCCGAGCAGCTTCATCGCCACGATAGTCCCGAGCACAGTGACGGGAATGACAACGATGGCCGTCAGCGTCGTACCCCAATTTTTTAGGCAGAGATAAATGATGACCACCGACAGGATGAGGCCGAAAAGAATGGCTTCCCACACGCTCTTGACCGAATCGCGCACGAGCACCGACTGGTCGTAGAAGAACGCTAGCTTCATGTCCGGCGGCAACTCGACTCTCAAGGCGCGCAGTTCCGTTTGCAACGCACTGGCGATGTCGAGCGTGCTCCCATCCGGCTGGCTGCGGACATTGAGCAGCACAGCATTGACGCCTTCGGCAGTGACGACGTTGAACACCGGTTCAGGGCCGCGTTCGACTTTCGCCAGATCCTTCACGCGAATCGGATGCCCGTCCGTGACGGTGACGACTTGGTTTTCAATGTCCGCCACCGAATGCACGCGGCCATCCACTGTGGTGAGGTAGAGATGATAATTCTCCTCGTGCATCCCGGCGGGGGCGATGAAGTTGTTTTTCGTCAGCGCGTCCGTGATTTGCGCCAGACTGAGATTGGCGGCCAGCAGCTTCACGGGATCAACGACGACGTGATACTCGGGCGCGCGTCCGCCCACGAGGTCCACGCGCGCCACGCCGGGAACGCGCAGGAAACGCGGCTTAAGATTGTAGCGCGCGGTTTCCCAGAGCGCGGTGATGTCGCGCGTCGGACTGGTGAAGCTCACGCCAATAATCGGAAACGCGGAGAATGTGAGCCGCCAGGTCGTCGTGGTCGCCGTCGGCGGCAACGTCGAGCGGATTTGCGCGAGCCGGCCCAGCACATACAACTCGGATTGGATCATGTCTACATGCCAGTTGAAGAAGACACTGATTTCCGCCGAGCCACGGCCGGTGGCCGAACGAATCGTCACCGCGCCGGGAATGTCCTTCATCGCTTCCTCGATTGGACGAGTGATGGTTGCCATCATTTCGTCGCCGGGCATCACCCCGTTGTCGACGAGAATGACCACACGAGGGAAATTCGTTTGCGGGAACACCGACGACGGCATGTGCAGCCCCGCGTAGATGCCCGAGAGGCACAGCGCCAGCGTGATGAAGGTGATGGACAGCGCGTGATGCGTCGCGAACCGCCCGAGCGAGGATTTGGCGTTCATGCCGAGGTAGGAATTCCCGTGCGACCTATTGGCCCGCGATTTTGACCTTGGTTGCCTTGGGCAGACCGTAAGCACCAACCGTCACCACCGTGTCGCCTTCCTTCAATCCGTCGCCCTCGACTTCCACCAGTCCGCCATCGCGCAGACCGGCCTTCACCGGCCTTTGCAAAGCGTTGTCTCCTTCGACCACTGCGATGACGCTATGGCCTTCGACATCGGTGACAACACTCTCAATCGGCACGGCGAGCCGATTTGCTCGTTCCTCGCTCACTATGCGCACGCGCGCGAACTGGCCGGGACGCAAACCTGCGTCCGGGGGAACGGTCACGCGCACGAGCACCGTGCCCGTCTTTGGATCCACCGATGGACTGATGAACGAAACGCTACCCCTAGCAGCAGGCTTGTCGCTGTTCCCGATCAAAATCTCCGCGCCCAGCCCGGCTTTGATCGCCACAGCTTCGGAAGTCGGAATGCCTGCTGTGACGACACATCGGCTGAGGTCCACGACCTCGGCGACGACGGTATTCAGGTCCACGACCTGTCCAGGCTGGACGTTGATGCGCGCAACCGTTCCGGCCAGCGGGGTCGTCAACTGCACTAAAGCCAGTTGCGCCCGGGCTGCGGCGAGTTGCTGGCTGGCTTCTTGAAACGCCTTCTGGGAAGTGCCCTCGACCGTCAAAAGCTTTTTCTGTCGCTCGAACTGCTGCTCGGCAAGCGCCAGGTTCGAGAGGGCGAGACGGTCGTCAAGCTTGACGATGACCGCGCCCGCCTCGATTTGTTCGCCTTCTTTCGCCGGCACAGCCATGACAACGCCTGCAACGGGCGCGGCGAGACGGGCCGCGCCCGCAGGCTTGCCGCCACCCGCCGGCTCTGGCTCGACCGTCCCATACGCCTCGACGTGTGCGCGCAACGTCGTGCGAGTAACATTGGTTACTTGCACGGCGACTTCCGTGCTCATTTTCGCCCCTTCCTCTTCGCTGGTTGGCTTGCAGCCGATAAAGCCCAACAAGCCCGCGACGGCGAAGGCAGCGAACAGTGATGTCAGGTTTCCTTTCATGCGTATGAGTGGTCGATTGGGGGCTTGGACCTTCATGGCGCGCGTGGCGATTGCTCGTTGACTGCCGGCAACGCAGCCGGGCTTTGCATCGCGTCTTCGAGCGCGCCCAGCGACTCCTGTGCGTTGACCAGCGCGGCTTGTTGCGCTAACGACGCGATCGTAAGTTCAAGCTCTCGCTGCGCGAGTTCTATGCGCGAGATTTCACCTGCCTCCAGCATCCCTTGCGCGCGGCGGAGCTGCTCGGCCAACTCGTGATTCAATGCTTGCGCCGCCGCCGCCTTCTTTACGGACGCGCGGTAGCCCGCGACTGCCTGCTCGATTTCCGAGAGCACACGCGCCTGCAAAGCGGTGAACCTCGCGGCGACTTCGGCGCGCCTGGCTTCCGCTTCCGCAATCGGACCTTGTTTTTGATTCAACACGGGGAGCTCGACCGTAAGGCCAAGCGTCCATTTGTTGTCGGTCTGGTCGAGTTGGTAGCCGGGATTGAGATGAATGTTGGGATATTGCCTGGCGATTTCGAGTTGCAGCGCCGACTGCGAGGCGGCGTATTCCGCAAGCCCGGCGCGAATGTCAGCGCGGTTCAAAAGCGCCTGTCTCCGGGCAATCGCGTCGGGCACGGCGTCCGGCGATTGCTTAAACTCGTCGAAGGTCAACTCCACGCCGTTGAGCGCCGCGAGCGGAACGCCGAGCGCTTCGGCCAGTTGGACGCGCGCAACGGCGGCTTGCTTCTCGGCATCGTGCAACGCAAATCGCGTCTGGTTCAGCGCCACGCGGGATTGCGTGACTTCAAACGGCGAAATCGCTCCGGCCTGAAGTTGCGCTTCGAGCAGTCGAACGCTTTCGGCTTGGATGGCCTCTTGGTTCTTGAAGAGGGTTTCACTTTCCCCTCCCGCATAAAGGCCGAGCAGACTCTTGCGCAAGCGACTGCGCACGTGCCATGCGGTGGTGGCGAGATTGAATCGCGCGGCGTCCGACTTATGCGCAGCCTGCGCGATGCGATAACCGCGCTTGCCCATCGTCTCGAGTGGAACGTCGAAGCTAAGGCCAAGAATCCATGGCGGCGCAGTCGTGGTGTCGTAGGTCGGAGCAAGGCTCACGGTGGGATTGGGCCGCGCTCCGGCGGTGATGCCTGCCGCTCTTGCGCTGACAAGTTGTGCCCGCGCGACGTCCAGGTCGGGATGAAAGTAAAAGGCGGCCAGAGAGAGCGCGTTGAAGTCCCATAAGCGACGCGGCCATTCCCCTGTGACATGGTTTGTTTCAAGAAACGTCTTTAGCCCGGCGTCTGCGAGCGAGCGCGCCTCGAAGTCGGCGGCGGCTTTCGTGGCGGAGAGCGGCCTCTGGTGAAATCGCGCGCAGCCGACGAGGACCGTGCCCGCCAACCCCACGACCAGCAACACGTCCGCCACACGATGAACCCGGATTCCTGACCGACATGCAAAAACGTTGTGCATTGATAACAAAAATCCCCTGCCGGCGAGCCTGCACAAAAGAGACTCGATTTCAGCTCTTAACAATCAGCACGCTGCAATGCGCGTGGTCGCTGATCCGATCTGCGGTGTCGCCGAGCAGGCGTCCCCAAAGCTCCGAGTGGTCGCTGTGACCGACCACCACAAGGTCGTAGTGTCCCTCGTCGGCGCATTTCACTAGGGTCTTGGCCGGATGGCCACGCCGCGTTTCGCACTCGATCTGAATGCCGTGTTGCGCTGCCGCTTCCGCCACTTCCTTTTGCCGCTCCTTGAAGTATTCATCCGCCGCCTCGGCTTCCTCCTCGTATTCGCCCGGCAGGTCCGAATGGCGCGGGAGGGGTTCGCGCACCCAGACGGCGGTGATCTGCGCGTTGGTTTGTTTCGCCATGACGGCGGCGCGTTGCAGCGCGGCTTTGCCGCCCTTCGAGCCGTCGTAACCCACAAGGATTTTCTTGAACATAACGACTCACTTTCCGGTTTGCGCCGATTGGCGCGGCTCTTTGCTGTTGATTCTATCGCTGTAAATTCTCCCCCACTCGATCATGGCTTCAACGGTCGGCTGGAAGAACTTCTGCGCGATCAGCGTGGGCACGAACGCGCTGAGAATCACGACAGTAACGAGGATGGTGTATTGCTTGTCATCAATGATTTTGTTTTGGAGGCCGAACAGCGCCGAAATCGTCCCGAACGTCAGGCCCGTGGCCATTAGCAGCGTGGTGTAGTTTGCCTCCCGGTCGCCCATGTAAAACATTTTGGTGAACGGCCACACGCCGATGAATTTCGTGCCCATCTTCAACCCCAGCAATAACACGATGATCCCCGCCGCCGACCACAAGTCGGGCAATGAAACGAACAGCCCCGCTTTGATGAAATAGAACGGCGTGAAAATCGTAAACGCGATGCTCCGCATCCGGTGAACCAGGGTTTTGTCGCGCAAAAACACCCCCGCGACGACGAGGCCCACCAGATAGGCGGGCAAGACAGCTTCGCTTTTGGCCGTGGACGCCAAACCGCCCAAGAAAAACAGGACGAGGAAAATGAATTTCACTTCCGGCTCGCTGACGCGCGTCGCGCCGAGTTTGACAATGATGAACTTGGTCCATTTGGGCATGAACCAAAGCATGGCTGACATCACAACCACGAACACCAGCAACCAGACGTTGAAGTTGGCAAACAGCGTGCCCAGCGCCAGCACGGTTCCGAAGTCCGTGATGAAACACGCCGCAAGAATCGTCTTGCCCAGTGGTGTCTGGCCGAGGCCGCCCTCAATCATGACCGCATAAACCACCGCGACTGACGTTGTGGACAGCACGATGCCGGCGATTTGCGCTTGATGCAGCGGCCAACCCAGGACGAATTGCGCAAACAACCAGACGCCGACAAACGGCAGCAAAAAGGAAAAAATGCCAATCGTCATGCTCGCTCGCAGATTGGCGCGCAGCGAGGCCGGATCAATCTCCGCGCCGGCCAGAAACGTGAGCACGCCGCTGCCGAGCATCGCCAGGAAGTTCGTCCACTCCGTCGTTTTCAGGATGTGGTGCTCGCCCCCGAAAGAGATGTTGCCCGCTGCCACGCCGACAAGGATTTCTATCAGCGCGACCGATATGCCCGTGCGGATGGAGACGAGGCTGGCAACAAAAGCCAGTCCCATCCAGATTGCCGCGATGAACCAGATATTGTCCATGTTGAAACGCCATTCAGGTTTTCGGCGGAGTCTCGGATTCCGAATCGGCGCGGTAATCAATTACGCGTGCCTTTTCCAGCGTCACCAGGCCGCCTTTCATCATCTCGTCCAGTACGGGCAGGAACGTTTGAATCTTTTCCTCCGTGTCCACGATTTCGATGACCATCGGCAGATCCATCGAGAGCCGCAGGATTTTTGCGGTATGTAGCCGGCTTGATTTGCCGAAGCCCATCGGCCCGCGCAGCACCGTCGCGCCCGCCAGGTGCATTTCGCGG
>Ga0137379_10007345_pt1 | contig 10447 bp, 13 predicted proteins | sample SagtaG_18_FD_104812 | JGI IMG/M metagenome (GOLD analysis project Ga0137379, IMG submission 104812) | Vadose zone soil microbial communities from Sagehorn Ranch, Mendocino, California, USA - Sage2_L_80_16 metaG | ecosystem: Environmental > Terrestrial > Soil > Vadose zone | place: USA... | reverse complement strand
TCGTCGGCACCCTACGCCGCGAGCTCCTCGACCGCATGCTGATCCTCGGCGAGGCACACCTGCGCGCCGGCTTGACCGAATACCAGGTGCACTACAACACCGCCCGGCGGGCATCGCCCAGCGGTCCCAGACCGCGAACATGACGCGTCCAGCGTCACCGCGATGGACCTCGACGCCCACCGGATCCGCCGGAAACCCGTCCTGGGCGGCCTGATCAACGAATACACGCGTGCCTCGTGATGCCGCGAGGAAGCGCAGGTCATCAGCCGAATCCTATTTTCGAGCGGGACAGGTTGCGCTGGCTGATCTCGGCGCCCCGGCGCGCCGCGATCGCGGCGGGCTCGGCGAATGCGCGATCTACGCCTCCGGCAGCCGATCGGCGCAGCAGCTGCGCCAAGATCCCCCGCATCCACCTTGTCGTTCGTCAGCCGCGCCGAGACGATCACTCCCGCCGCAGCAAGTGCATCAGCTGCGAGGCGAAGCCGTAGTCCTTCACTGGCGATCATGATGGGCGGTTCACCGCGGGCCGGGCCCGGGTCACCGGGCATGATGAACTGCCAAGACACAGCGTGAGGGAGGCTGGGGCCGTGATTTTCGAGGGCTTGAGCACCCGGCTGAACCGGGTCATCGCGTGGGCGGACCGTCTGCAGCGCAGACACGGTGTGCTGGGGTTTCCCTATGCGGTGATGAAGAAGTACGGGGATGACGAGGGTGGGCGGGAGGCCGCTCTCATCACGTACTACGGGTTCCTAAGCATCTTCCCGCTGCTGCTGCTTGCGGTAGCGGTGCTGTCACGGGTGCTGGTGGATCACCCGGACCTGCGTCAGCGGCTGATCACCGCGACCGTGCCGCAGGCGCTGCGATCCACCGTCGAGCATTCGGTGACCACCTTGCCAACGTCGATAATTCCGTTCGTCGGCGGACTGATCGGTTTGCTGTTCTCCGGGACTGGTGTGGTGTTCTCGGTCTACCAGACGCTGAACCATGTGGCGGCGGTCCCGCACCGGCTGCGCGCCGGGTTTGTCTCACGGTACGTCCGGGTGTTCGCGATGCTGGTGGCGCTGCTGCTGGGCGCAGTGGCGGTTGGTGCGCTCACGGTGGTGGTCACCGCGCTGCCCGGCCTGCCCGGGGTGCAGCGGGCGGCCGCGGTGCTCGGGTCGGTCTTGGCCATCTTCGCGGTCTTGTTGCTTGGCGCCCGGGTGCTGCTGGCCCGGCCCGCGCCGGTCCGGGCCCTGTGGCCGGGCGCTATCTTGGGCGCGGCGGCGGTGACGGTGGTACTCAACGCCGGGGCACCGCTGCTGGCCCGGCTGGTCACCAGGGCCGGGCCGGTTTATGGTAGCTTCGCCACCGTGGCGGGCATGTTCGCCCTGCTCTACCTGGTCAGCCAGGCGCTTGTTTACGCAGCCGAGGTCGCAGCCGTCCGCTATGCGCGGCTGTGGCCACGAGCCCTGGGCCTGAGCCGCCCCACCGCGGCCGATACCCGCGCGCTGTCCCTGCTGGCTCGCGAGCAAGAACGCACCCCCGCTGCCCGCGTCGAGCTTCACCTGCTGCCCAGCGGCTCCCTTCCGGCCGACGACGACGGTGCGAGGTGACCGCCCGCCGCTGTGTCGCCGATCGGCCAGAAGTTCACTGAAAATCTTGGCGGTCGGCTCCAACCGCCTCGCCCGCCAGCGGCAGGTCGCCGACCTTTCGTCGCCGCCGCGCGCCTGCGATTGCGAGGCTCTCGTCGCAGTGCTCGACCCCGATGTCGCGCTGCCGGTTGGGAGGCCAGCAGGGCACGGTGGCCGCGCCGACACCAAATGATGCTTGCTGGAGTAGGTCACAGGTATTCCCTCTTGCGCATCCACATGAGGGTGAACCAGCCGGCGATGGGCGGGAGATAGGCCGAGAAAAGGCGCTGGACGAACACCGCGGCCGTTGCGTTGTTCTTCGTAATGCCGCCGGCGGTGAGCGCCAAGATCAGGCCAGCCTCAGCGACGCCCATGCCTCCCCCGGCCGGGGATGCTGAGGCCAGGACGCCTGCCATGGTGACCGCGATGAGGAGGGCAGCCAGCGACAGGTACGCGCCGAAGGCGTGCAGTGCCGCGCCGGTGGACCGGTAGGTGGTGGCCGTCCATCCGGGGACGTCGGGGCGGCCGGGGCTACGGCCGGCCCCGGCAACACGGACGGACCAGGACCGCGCAGGTGATAGCTCTTGTTGACCTCCCGCCTGTCACCCCGTGCCGACCCACGAGGTCCATGCCAGGTCCACCGCAGGTAAACGGCAGGTCAGTCAGATGTCAGCGGAGACCGGACGGCGACCGGCCTGGTGTGGGAGCGGGTTCATCGCGGCCGTCCGCAGCACTCTGCAGGCCATGCACAGGCCAGGTGACGTGGCCGACCGCAAGGCGTGGTGACGAATGAACCGTCGCGTCGCCGGGCGGCGCGGCTTCCTCCATGGGTCCGTGGCGACGGCCAGGCATCAGGGAAAGCCGCGATTGCCCGCGGATCCTGTGGGCCATGCGCAGGCCAAGCCGACGATCACGAGTGATATTCCCAGGGCCTGGCCGCCCCTCACCCAGACGGCTGACGATTGCAATTGGGAGAACCAGCGGTTCGGTGAACCGCTTGCTCCGGCCGGATTCCGTCCGCCATATGTCCGTAACCACTGCTATGCAGGGGCTCACAGCGGCACAGCATGACACACAGCGGGACAAGAGGAAGAAGGCCCGCGAGCCCGGGTATGCCCAGGCCACGGGCCGTTTCCGCAGGTGGTGGCAGGTGTTGGGTTCGAACCAACGTAGGCTAAGGCGCGTTATGTGGGTTGATCCCGGCGTGTCGAGTTGATCATGAGATGGCCTCTGCGAGAGACAAGCGATTGTCGAAGTCCCTTGTCTCGCAGAGGCCACTCCCATGCTGCCAACCGAGGACCTGTTCGTCTATGTCTATGTCCTGATCGATGACGCGATTGCGTCCCCAGCCATTGCCATCCCGCCGCGGCCAGGCCCGGCGCCAGCCTGCACTGACGCCGAGCTGCTCGCCATCGCGATGGTGCGCCATGTGCTGGGCCGCCGCAGCGAGGCCGGGTTCCTTGCCGAGGTGACCCGCGACTGGCGCACCTGTTCCCGCGGCTGCCGCACCAGTCCGAGGCCAACCGCCGGATCCGCTGGCTGCGGGCGGCGTTCGAGCAGTTGCGGGTCGCGCTGGCGGCCCGGCTGCCTGAGGACGACTGCCAGCAGGTCGATACCTCCGCGCTGCCGGTCAAGCACACCTCCCGGGTCCGCGGCCCGGACGGCTGGACCGGCCCGGACGGCCTGCATGCGCGGTTCGGCCGCGACGCTGCGCACGCCGAGTGGTTCTATGGCTTCCGCCTGGCGATCAAGACCGATCTGGGCTCGCGGATCGTGCGGGCCTGGAGCATCGTGCCGGCCGCGGTGAACGAGCGCGAGGTCGCCGCCGATCTGCTGGAGGCCGGGCCAGCGCCCCGCGATCTGCTCGCCGACAAGGGCTTCAACGGCGCCGCGTTCGCCGCCGCGCAGGCAGCCCGCGGCACCGCCGTGCTCGTCCCCCCAGCCAGGGACCAGCGCCGCAGCATGCCGACGATCCTGCAGAAGGTCATCGCCGAGTGGCGCAACCGGATCAAGGCCAGCCTCGGCGAGATCACCGACCAGATGGAACTGGCCCGCCACGGCGCCCACACGTTCTGGGGGCTGCTCACACGCGCCGCCGCGACCATCGCAGCCCACACGCTCATGCGCGCATGCCTCACTGACCTCGCCGCAGCGTAGATCAACTCACATAGCGCGCCTAAGCCGACGGTTTTACAGATATCCGCCGACATGCTATTGACCTGCGCAAATGCGTTTGCCGCACGATTTTCCCCGCATATTCTCCGCTAAGCTACACCGAGGTGCGCCGTGGCAGTCTGCACGGTCGCTGACCAGCCAGAATACTTGCCGTCCGGACATGGCCGCCGAGCAATGGTCAAGACTTGTGGATGAGGAGCTTCGTACGTGATCCGGTCGGCGTGATCGGGTCAGCCGGGTCGTCGACAGATGCGGGAGCAATCCGTGTTCCGGATCCGGCTCGTTCGGCGTTGCTCTGCGAGGACGGCCAAGACCCGGGCGATCTGCAGTGACCAGTCGGCGAACGTCTCGCCGGCACCCAGGGGTGCGCCCCGGTGGTCCAGGTGGCCGATTACGGCGGAGTCGGCCATCGCGCGGTCGGGATCGTCGAGGATAACGGCGAGAAGGTCGCACTCATCGGCATCAGAGACCTGCGACAGGGCGTGGACGTAGCCGTGGAAGCGGGTGTGCTCGGCGGGTTCCGGGGTCACGCCGCCACCGTATCGGCCCGCTCGGCCAGCACGCCGCGCTCGAAGCGGGCTCCGGCACGGACCAAGGCAACCAGGTGGGGTACGTTGACGGCCCGCCAGCGTTCCTGGGCGGACTCGATGAGCTTGAACGTCATGGCCAGCGCGGCGGCCCGGGACCCGGCGCCCGGCTGACTTTCGTTCGCAGCCGCACGGTCGAGAACGTCGACTCGATCGGATTCGTGGTGCGCACTGACCGACGCCTTCCGACGCGTTTGCGAGTCGGCCCGGAACTCGATCCAAGCGACCGAGGAAAAGGGCTGCTGACCGCCCTCGCACCCACCGGCCGGGCGGGTTCCTCAACGCGCTGCGGCTGTTGTCGACCGCACCCGTCGGGGACCTGCTGGCCGGGGACTGACAGGCATATCTCAGCTCATCGCGTCGGGTCGAACGCCTGCCGGTACCGGTAGGCAGTGGTCTGGTTGATCCGGGTGAAATGCACGCGCAGGCTCTGCGCCGACCCGAAGCCGCACTGTTCCGCGATGCGTTCGACGGTGTCGTTCGTCGTTTCCAGCAGGTCGCGGGCACGTGCGACGCGTTCGTGCACAAGCCATTGCAGCGGTGTGGTTCCGGTGGCGGCGCGGAAATGGCGCAGGAAGCTGCGTTTGCTCATCGCCGCCCTGACGGCCAGGTCGTCGATCGTCAGCGGGCGGTGGAGCTGGGTGCGCGCCCAGTCGAGCACCGGGGCCAGGCTGGTGGACTCGCCGCTGGGCAGCGGCTGGTCGATGTACTGGGCCTGACCGCCTTCGCGGTGCGGTGGGATGACCATCCGGCGGGCGAGGGTGTTGGCGATGTGGCTGCCGTGGTCGAGGCGGACGAGGTGCAGGCAGAGGTCCAGTCCGGCGCACTCGCCCGCGGAGGTGAAGATCCGCTCGTCCTGGGTGTAGAGCACGTTCGGGTCCAACTGCACCGCCGGCCAGCGTTCGGTCAGTTCTGCGGCGTGCATCCAGTGGGTGGTGGCGCGACGTCCGTCGAGCAGGCCGGCGGCGGCCAGGGTGAACGCTCCGGTGCAGATCGAGGCGATTCGGGCTCCTCGCGCGTAGGCCTTGCGCAGCGCTTCAAGCAGCTCCAGCGGAGGGTCGCCCTGCAAATCGGCGCACGCCGGTTCCCGGTCATCAGCCGGCCCACCTACTACGGCCAGGTCGACTGGACTCGGCAGTTCGCCTGGTCAGCAGCCTCGTAGCAACCGGGCATCACTGTCACGACGGTTTCCGCCGGGCTGCCCCCAGCGACGAGCCGATCCGCTGGCATCAAGGGCCTCCTCTGGCTGGCGCCGGCCACGGCGCCCAGCCCCTGTGCCGGGAGTCGTCATGCCCGGCCGGAACTGTCACTGCCATCGGGGGAGAGGCAGCTCTCTCCGCCATGCCCTCTCACCTTCCCGGCCACCACAACGTGTCCGGCAACAACCAGCCGCTCCCGCGAGACCCGCTGATCCGCGCCGCGAAGGCCAGGGACCGCATGAGCGGGTGACGGATCAGCGGATCCGAGGGCCGGAGACTGGCAATGCGATGCCGACATCACAGAGCTGACCATGGGTGCCAGATCGCCGGAGAGCCCGGCTAGCAGCGGATTGTCCTTGCCGCCCGGCATGATGGGCGTGAGATCTCGTCGTTCCCCGTGCGATATCACTGAGAGGAAGCCCCCGATGGCACTCCCGACCCTGACCCCTGAGCAGCGGCAGGCCTCGCTCGCGAAGGCACGAGAGGCGCGCGCCGCTCGGTCGGCCCTGCTGGCCGACGTCAAGGAAGGCAGCCTCGCCCTCGCCGACGTCTTCGGCCGAGAGGATGACATAGCCAGGCGCACGAAGGTCAATCAGGTGCTCCGCGCGCTGCCTGGAGTCGGCCAGGCCCGCGCCGCTGCGATTATGGAGCGCGCCGGGATCCCCGTTGAGCGCCGCATCGGCGGCCTCGGCGCCCGTCAGCGTGAGCAGCTCCTAGCGGAGATCGCCGGCAAGTGAGCCCGCCGCGTTCTTGACGCCGTGTTGCGTCTTCGCCGAGAGTCAATCGAGCGCTAGCTGCGCGCGGCATGGGCTGGCGAGGTCCCCGCGCAGGGTCTGCACGACTGTGCCTGCCGGGCTCGCCGTCCTGGCCCTGCTTGTCTTTCACACCAGTGCAGGCACGCCCGCCATCGCGGCCCTGATGACCGGCATCGCCAGATGGCTGCGGCTCACCAGCCGCCAAGGGACCTCGCACCGCCGCCGGCCAGATGAGCACGTGGACGCTGACGGCCCAGGGGCCACGTCCTGCGGTCCCTGAGCCATCCCATGCCACGCCGCGCCTTGCCCTACCTCGCCACGCCCCGCCAAGCCTCGCTGTACGAGTGTATCTGCCACGGCGGCCGTCATCTGATTACAAGCTGGAAGGTTACAGGCCGACACGGGCCGGGACGCGGCAGACGGTTCTTTGCCCACTTTGCATGGGCCGGGGCCCTCAGCCAGCGGCCATGCCGGGCCAAAGCGGCAGGCAACTGGCGCCCGGCCTCCCCCGGCCAGGTACGGCCCCCGGCCAGCAGCAAACTTCACCAGCTTCAGCAGAGCAACGCCGAAATCCGCAGCGACAACCACACCCTTCGGCGGCAACTCGACGTGGCCATAGCCCATATCCAGCGACTCACGCTGGAAAACCACCAGCTCCGAGCCCAGCTCGAAGACACCAGACACATCACCCGAATCCGTGTCCCCCGCCCACCACTGCCACGTCCTTGATCGCGTTCACCTGCGACATTCTGCTCGTGCGAGGCCGGATGGTGCTAGGGCGGATGGTGCTAGGGCGGCGCCCGCGACGCTTGCGGGCGCCCGCGACGCGGGGCACGGAGGCCGCCGGGGGAGAATCGTCCTGTGTCTCGCATCTTCATCACCGGCTCCGTTGACGGGCTCGGCCGCGCGGCCGCGGCCGAGCTCATGGATGAGGGCCATGACGTTGTCCTGCATGCCCGGTCCCGGCAGCGCGCCGCGTCGCTCGCCGACCTGGCCGGCCGCGCGGCGGGAGTCGTCATCGGCGACCTCTCCAGCGCGGCCGAGACGCGGGCGGTTGCGGACCAGGTGAACGACATCGGCCGGATGGACGCGGTGATCCACAATGCCGCCGTCTTTCTCGTGCCGTCCCGTGCCGCGACCGCCGACGGTCACGCCAGGACCGTCGCGGTGAACACCCTTGCCCCCTACGTGCTCACCGCGCTGATCGGCCGGCCGGACCGGCTGGTCTACCTCAGCAGCGGGATGCACCTGGGCGGCACCAGCTCCCTGCGCGACATCGACTGGACCCAGCGGCGCTGGAGCCCCTCGCAGGCGTACTCCGATAGCAAGCTGCACGTCACCGCGCTCGCGCTGACGATCGCGCGCGTCTGGCCGGAGGTCCGCAGCAACGCCGTCGACCCGGGCTGGGTTCCGACCAGGATGGGCGGCCCCGGAGCCTCCGACGACCTGGAGATGGGGCACCTCACCCAGACCTGGCTCGCCGTCAGCGACGACGCCGCCGCGGCTGTGAGCGGCGGTTACTGGTATCACCGGCAGCAGCAGGCGCCCGCGCCGGATGCCGGTGACCCGGCTTTTCAGGATGAGCTGACGGACCGGCTGGCGGCGCTCACCGGCGTCGCGTTGCCGGGCGGCGCGGGCAGCGGCTGATGGCGGCGCCGGCCTGGCCGATACGCTGCCCAGGTGACGGCAGGCAGTGATGGGCTCGCAGTGACCACCGGGACGGACGAGCGGCTGCGGCGGTTCGCGCGCAGCCGCAGGTTCCTGCTCGGCAGGCCGCGGGACCTGGCGTTCGTCCCTGGCCGGCTGCTCTTCCTGCGCGCGCTCGCTGCCGACGACCCGGTCACCGGCCTGTGGTCGCTCGACATCGCGACCGGGGAGGAACGTCTGCTGGCCGACCCGCGCGTGTTGCTGGACGGCGAGCCCGAGGTGATCCCGGCCGCCGAGCAGCGTCGGCGCTGTCGCTTTCGAGGTGGAACCCACCATCCGGGTGCGTGCTAAGCCAGGGATAGCCTGATGACCGTGCCCAGCCGCTGCCGCCATCGTGATTCAAGAAAGCTGCGCCATGCCGGAAGGACCAGGCCGGGTCCGGGGTCTTCCGGCACGACTGCGGATCGCGTGCTGGGTGCGGGGCCTGGCGCGGGATCCCAGGGCTGCTGAACCTGGCCGTCGTTCGCATAGGCGGCCAGGGCGCGGTAGCCGCGTGACCGGCCGTGACCGCCGGTGGCCGGCGCGCCGAACTCGGCGATCAGCAGCTTCGGCGCCGCTCAGCGCGAGCCACCGGGCCCGGCAAGGCAGCCGCGGCGGCCAGGCCCAAGGTCATGGATGCCACCACGGCGGCAGAAATCGCAAACCGAGTACGCATGGTTCCTCCTTCGACAGAGTCCTGAATTGAGTGGCCCGGGTTTCAGGGTCGCGCTCGGGGGGATGCTCGTCGCGCCCGTAAGTCCCCTGCCCGGTACCCTGGCTTGTGCTCTGGGCCGCCCCGGTAATGCCTCGCCAAACCACGCTCAGCGGGGCTCAGCGCGGTGATGCAGGCCGCCAGCGTGCCCAGACTCGGCGGCCCGGGCGGATCACCTCCGGCTGGCCGTGGCAGCGGCGATCCCTGCCCCGGGATAGTGAGGGGATCGCCACACTGATCTAAATAATCCGCCGGGACCGTCCCTCAGGGGTGGTCAAGCCCACCCGCCCAGCCGACGCCTGTGCCGAATTGGCTAATCCGCATTCCCGAAGTACAGCGCGGTCCGGCGATGGGAACCCACGCCGAGTCGGCGTTCGGCGCGAAGCCACGACGCCCGGCTCCGAGCAGATCGTCACCTTCCGTAGCCGGGTTGCCTTCCCTGATGACTAGCGGCACCCGGGCTCGCGGGCCGCTGCCTTTGCGGCCGCCGCACCCACCGCACCTGCGGCGGCGCGTCCAGGCCCGGAAACTTCTCCGCGTATTCTCCGTGGCCCGGCTGGCTCGTGCCGGGCAAGGGGTGGACCGGCACGCCGCGCAGCCGGGCCCTGATGAAGTGGAGCTTCGCTCATCTGGCCTTTCATGCCGAGCAGGAGCCGGTCGTTGAAGTTGCGCGGATCGTAGAGGCCGTCTTCGTCGCAGATGAGGGTGCCGGTCATGCCGCACGGTTCCAGCAGCTGGTGCCAGTCGGCGGAGTTGCGGGCCAGCCGGGAGCATTCCAGCCCGAGGACGATCCCGGCCCGGCCCAGCGACACCTCGGCGACCAGCTGCTGGAAGCCTTCCCGGTCGGCGGCCGAGGCGCCGGACTGGCCCTGGTCGATGTCGATCACGGTGATCTGGTCTGCGGCCCAGCCGAGCGCGACCGCCCTGCCGCGCAGGTCGTACTGGCGGATCGCGGACTCGGTGTTGTGGATGACCTGCTTGAGGCTCGACTGCCGGACGGGTAGAGCAGAGCCTGGCGGGACAGGTGCGCGGCGGTCACCTTCGACGACGCGGTGCTGGTGAGCACGGGGGGCTCCTTCCTGGCCCCGGGGGCGGGGCGGGATCGGGGGAATGGCGCCGGATAACAACGAAAATCCGCAGCAGAACTGCATGGCATGCACTCGCAATCCATCCTGGCGAGGTCAGCCTGGAGAGCAAGCCCGGCGTAATCCGCTTGACGACCACGACGTAATCTGCTTTACGGCCTCGCCGCTCGCAGCCAGGGACCGCAGCCGGCCGGCCAGATCAGCCAGCGCCAGGAGGCCGTCAGCGGTGAACGGGCAGCGGCCGTCCGCGATGACCACGAACGGATCAGTGGCCGCGACATCAGTCCACCCGGCAGGCAACGAGAACAGCACGCCGCTCTCATCGTGCAGATGGACCCGGTCCTCACCCCAGTTCTGACGATGCGCGACGAACTCGAAGTCCTGGCCGAACAGCGGGTGGAACCAGTGCGTCACCCGCACACGTCCGTACCGGTCATCCGGACAGGACGTAGTTGACGATGCGGTCCAACTCATTCGCGGAACGGTTCGTGCTCACTGTCCGGACGGAGGTCACCGACCGGATGCTCATCTTCGGCGAACGCCATCTCCGGCTGGTCCTAGCTGAGTATGAGGCCCACTACAACGGACGGCGACCCCATCGCAGCCGCCGACTCCACCCGCCTCGGCCAGATCACCCG
>Ga0137379_10007337_pt1 | contig 10451 bp, 8 predicted proteins | sample SagtaG_18_FD_104812 | JGI IMG/M metagenome (GOLD analysis project Ga0137379, IMG submission 104812) | Vadose zone soil microbial communities from Sagehorn Ranch, Mendocino, California, USA - Sage2_L_80_16 metaG | ecosystem: Environmental > Terrestrial > Soil > Vadose zone | place: USA... | reverse complement strand
CGCGCTCGCCGCCAGCAGCGCGGCCAGGGCCAGCAGCAGCCGGGCCGGGCCGGGCACGCGGTGCCCGGGCGGATCGGCGAGCAGGACCGCGCAGGCGCCGGCCAGCGCGAACACGGCCGTGACATGCCCGCTGGGGAAGCTCAGCGCGCCCAGCATGGTCCGGCCGACGAGCGGCTTGAGCACGTACTCGGCCAGGCCGATCCCGACGGGCACCACCACGGCGGCCAGCACGGCGCCGGACCACCTGCGGGCCAGCACGCAGGCCAGCACCAGCGCCGCGGTCATCAGGCTCACCGGTACCAGCGTGCCGGCCGCGACCAGGAAACGCAGGACCGGCGGATACTGGTCGAAGGCGGACTGGATCCGCGCGTCGGCCGCCGAGTCCAGCCACCCGGTCCGCCAGTGGCCCGCCAGGCTCAGCCCGAAAGCCGCCGTCACCGCCGCGCAGGCCGCCAGCACCGCGGCCGCGGGCCGGCGCAGCGGCCCGGGCAGCAGCCGCGCCGGCGCCGCCTCGCGCCCGGACGCCCGCCCCTGCCGTGCCCCCCACCGCATCCGGCCATGGTACGCAGGCCGGGCGCGGAAACTACAGCCCCTGAGCCGGGCGCAACGGGACAAAGCGCCTGGCCTTGCTGGTCAGGGGACCGTCAGGATCCGCGGGCCGTCCGCGGTGACCGCCACCGTGTGCTCGGCGTGAGCGGCCCGGCTGCCGTCGCCGCTGTGGATCGTCCAGCCGTCGCGGGCGATCCGGTAGACGTCCCTGCCGCCGGCCAGGAACCACGGCTCGATGGCGATGACCAGCCCGGGGACGAGCCGGCGGCCGCGCCGGGGCGGTCCCTCGTTGGGGATGTGCGGATCCTCGTGCATGGCCCGGCCGACGCCGTGGCCGCCGAAGTCGGTGCAGATCCCGTAACCCGCCGCGCGCCCGGCGGCGCCGATGGCCGCGGAGATGTCCCCGATCCGCGCGCCGGGAACCGCCGCGGCGATGCCCGCCCGCAGGGCGTCCCGGGTGACGGCGATCAGGCGGGCGTCGGCCGGTCCCGGCGGCCCGATGGTGAAGGAGACCGCGGCGTCGGCCGCCCAGCCGTCGAGGACGGCGCCGCAGTCCACGCTGAGCAGGTCGCCGTCGGCCAGCTTGTACCGGCCGGGGATGCCGTGCAGCGCGGCGTCGTTCACGGAGGTGCAGATGGCCGCCGGGAACGGCACCGGGGCGAACCGGGGCTGGTAGCCGAGGAACGGCGAGGAGGCCCCCGCCCGGGCCAGCACGTCCCGGGCCACCTCGTCCAGCTCGGCCAGCCGCATCCCGGCCTTCGCCTGGTCCTGGACGGCGGCCAGGATCTGCGCGACCACCCGCCCGGCGCCGCGCATCGCCTCGATCTCTCCCGGTGTCTTGATCTCGACCACGCGCCCTGTCCCTCCCTTTGCGGGATAACTATACCGGTATTACTATCACGGTATGGTCCGACCGCCACTGACCCGCATGGAACACGAACGGGGGCAACGGCTCGGCATGATGCTGCGCGAGGCGCGCGGGCCGCGCAGCATGGCCGAGATCGCCGCCGCCTCCGGCGTTCCCGCGGAAACGCTGCGCAAGATCGAGACCGGCCGCATCGCCACCCCCGCGTTCTTCACCGTGGCCGCGCTGGCCGGCGCGCTTGGCCTGTCCCTGGAGGAGATCGCCCGGGCATGTTCGGAGGCGGACGAGGCGCTCAGCGCCTGACGTTCCGTGTTCGGCTCATGACGAAGGCGATATCAGCCGTACGGACGATGCCAGCCGGCCCGGCGTGGTGCAGAATCTACGTATATGGGTTTTCGGGGAAATCCATTAACGGGACAGATTCCGCCTCACGGGGGTGAAGCGACATGACGAGTTCCTCGCTGGCCACACTGGCCAGGCGAGCCGCTGACCTAGGCAATCCGCTGCCCTGCAGCGACAATACGCAGCTGTGGTTCTCGGACCAGCCCGCCGATCTCGAGCTGGCCAAGGCGCTGTGCGAGACGTGCCCGCTGCGGCGGCCGTGCCTGGCGGGCGCGGTCGAGCGCGGCGAGCCGTGCGGCGTCTGGGGCGGTGAGATATTCGAGAGGGGCCGGATCATCGCCTACAAGCGGCCGCGCGGCAACCCGGGCCGGCGGGCGCGGGCCAGTTGACACCCGGTCCGGTCCGGGACATGGTGGGTGCCGAACGGACTGGCCCTTAGCCCTGGCGTCGGAGGGATTCCCTGCCATGCCTGTGATCCCCCTGCCGTGCCTGTGATCCCCTGCCGTGCCTGTGATCCCGGCCGAGGCCGATATCCGCTGCCCGGCCGAGGCGATCTTCGACCTGATCATCGACTTCCGCGGCCAGGACCGCTGGCTCGCCAAGTCCTCGTCCTTCCGCGGCACCAGCGAGATCTCCTCGGACCCGGTGGCCCTCGGGACGACGTACCGCGAGCCCGGGCCGTTTGGGGTCAGGAACGGCACGGTCACCGAGTTCGAGCGGCCGGCCAGGATCACCTTCGAGCAGCCGATGACGATGCGGCTGCACGCCGGGACCGCGGACGTGACCTTGCGTTACACGCTCACGCCGGGCTCCGGCTCGACACACTCGGCGCGGCCGTGGCCGCCGTCACCAGCCTGCTTGGCCTGTTCGCCCAGTGGTCCGTGCAGCCGATCGCCGCGCAGACGACCAGGGAGGCCGACCGCTGGGAACCTGGGTTCTTCGACAGCACCGTACTGACCGCGGCCACCGCGGCCCTGCTGGCGTTCGCGATCGGCGTCCTGGCCGGCGCGCTGATCAGGCGCGTGGTGGCCGCGATGGCCGTCACCGCGGCCGCTGCCATCACGACCGCCGGCCTGACCTACAACCGGCTGCACTACTGGCTGGTGAGCCAGGGCCTCCGGCTGGCCCCGACCAGGCCTTCGGCGCCAATCCCCGGGTCGGGATCCGGTACCGGCGGGCGTGACCCGGGCGGGCGCGAACAAGACTGTCGATGGCGGCCGGGACGAACCGCTGCGTATCATTTCGTAGCCGTTCATCCGCCGCATCTTGTGGCCACCCGGGCACCCTGCAAAACTCCCCGATATGGCACAGAATCAGACGCCGGACTCCGCCGGCGTGAGCAGGCGCGGGCTGCTGAAGGCCGGAGCGCTCGCGGCAGCCGTGGCCCCGGCGGCGTCCTGGCACCGGTCCGCCCCTCATCGACCGGCGGCACCGGGCCGGGCCGGGCTTCGGCGCCCGGGTTCGCTGCCCGACCCGCGGCGGGCACCGACGCGATCCCGCAGATCGAGCACATCGTCGTGGTGATGATGGAAAATCACTCTTACGACAACCATCTCGGCATGCTGCGCCGCCGCGGCGCGGACGGCTTCCGGCTCGGCCGGGACGGACTGCCCCTGGCGTCGAACCCGTACCCGGACGGCCGGATCCAGCACGCCTTCCGCATGCCGACCACGTGCCAGCTTTCCGGCCACCCGGCGCAGGACTGGCTGGCCAGCCACGTCCAGTACGACAGCGGCCGGCTGGACGGCTTCGTCGCCTCCGGCAGCGGCCCGGTCTCGATGGGCTACTGGGAGCGGGCCGACCTGCCGTTCTACTACTCGCTCGCCTCGACGTTCCCGATCGCGGACCGGTATTTCAGCTCGGTGCTCGGGCAGACCTACCCGAACCGGCGTTACCTGCTGGCGGCCACGTCGATCGGCCAGGTCGACGACACGCTCCCGGGGCAGGCCGACTACCCGGCCGGAGGCACCATCTTCGACCGGCTCGACGCGCACGGGATCACCTGGAAGGACTACTTCACGAACCTGGCCACGCCCGAACTCTTCCCCCCGCTCTTCCTCAAGAACCAGGGTACGAAGATCGTCCCCGTCGCCGGGTTCTTCACCGACGCGGCGGCCGGGACCCTGCCCGGCTTCTGCCTGGTCGAGCCGCAATACGGCACCCAGGACGAGGAGAACCCGCAGAACATCGCCCGGGGGGAGGCGTTCGCCGCGCAGGTGATCAACGCGGTGATGGCGGGCCCGGCCTGGCATCGCACGCTGCTGATCTGGACGTTCGACGAGCACGGCGGGTACTACGACCACGTGCCCCCGCCCCGGGCCGTGCCGCCCGACGACATCCCGCCCGCCGCCCCCGCCGGGCAGTCGGCCTACGACGGATTCGGCCGGTACGGATTCCGGGTCCCGTGCGCGATCGTGTCCCCGTGGGCCCGGCCGCGGTACGTCTCCCACCGGGTCTTCGACCACGCCAGCATCTGCAAGCTGGTGGAGACCAAGTGGAACCTGCCCGCGATGACCTACCGGGACGCCAACGCCGCCGACATGCTCGACATGATCGACCTGCGGCGGCCCGCGTTCCGCGCGCCGCCGCGCCTGGCCGCCCCGCTGCTGGACACCGACCCCGGAGCGCTCGCGTGCGACGCGAGCGGCCCGGGCGTGATCCCGCCGCCGGGTTCGGTCACCGGTCCGCACACCGCCGCAGCGGGATAGCGGCCCCCGCTGGCCCCGCCCGCGCGGGAAATACCCGGCCCCCCGTACTCCGGGCCAGACAATTTTCCCGAACGGCCCGTGGTTACCGCCCCGCAGCGCGGCCCGGAGCGGCGTCTGGCGGCGCCGCATCTGGCGGCGCCGCGTCCGGCCGGCCGGCCGCGACAGGACCGCGCGGTTCAGGTCACGGCCTGAGCAGCGGCCGGAGGTCGTCGAGCCGGTCGAACAAGTGCCACACGTACGCCGAGGAGCCCCGCTCACGGTGCGGGTGCAGATCGGCCAGCGCGGGGTCCTGGCGGTAGCTGTCGAAGGCCGCCCTGGACTCCCACTCGACCAGGATGAGCGCCTGGCGGGGGGTGATGTCGCCGGCCACGCTTTCCCGGAACCGGCCAAGCGCCACCACGCGTCCTCCGTGCCGGGCCACCTCGCCGGCCGACCGGCGTGAGTAGGCCAGGTATTCCTCCCGGTCGGCGACATCGAACAGGTTCAGCGCGTAGACCTTCGTCTCATCGTCTGCCACATCCAGACTCTAGGCGCCATCATCGGAGAATGTCAGTGGGCGGATTACCAAAGCAGAACGTGTTCCAGCAGGCCACCGGTTACCAGGCCCCCGTGTGGCCGCCCGCCGACGGGCAGCAGCGCCCGATGATGCACTTGGGAACATGACAGCTGAGCAGGAGGCACCGCGCGTGGTCAGCGCCAGCAACGAGATCGCGGCCGGGCCGGGACCGATCTTCGAGCTGATCGCGGATCCGTCCCAGCAGCCGCGCTGGGACGGAAACGACAACCTGGCCGGGGCGCCCGCCGGGCAGCGGGTCCGCCGCACCGGGGATGTGTTCACGATGACGCTGACCCGGGGCGGCGTCCGGGAGAACCACGTGGTCGAGTTCGAGGAAGGCCGCCGGATCGCCTGGCGGCCCGCCGAGCCAGGGCAGGAGCCGCCCGGGCACCTGTGGCGATGGGAACTCGAGCCAGCCGGCCCGTCACGCACCCGGGTCACCTGCACCTACGACTGGACCGGGCTGACCGATGAGAACCGCTTGCCGCGGGCCCGGGCGACCACGGCCGCCAAGCTCCTGGCCTCACTCGACCGGCTCGCGGCCCTGGCCGAAGGATCCTGACCGCCCGCCGCTCACGGCGAGTCAGGCACCGGAGGCCTTCTCGGAGAACCGCGCCTCGCCAGTGGCCAATCATATCGTACTTGTGTTCTAATTGAAGGCATGGGTCGAACACGTGAGCCGGGCCGCCGGCCGCATGCCGTCCGGTCGGGCCCGCCCGGCCCCGGCGACTGCTGACAGCTGCCGGAGGCTGCCTCACGCGCATGTCCCGCACCGGCACTCGCCCGGAGTGCCCAGTTCAGGTCATGTGTCAGGGGTGGTAGTGACGAACGAGCGATTCGAAAATTTTATCGATGATAACGATAAATGGTTCTCGGATATAGAACTCAGAGCCATCGATCTGGAAAAGGAGCTTTCCGAGTGGCGGGAGTCGCGGGCCCGCGAGCTCGCCGCATCGGCGCAGCGCCGGGAACATGAGCACGACACCGCGGAGGCCGCGTATCTGCGGGAACGTGAGCGGGAACGTGAGCGGGAGCGGGTGGAGACCGGCCACGGGCGCAATCCCGGCCGGACCTCGGCTGCGCGGCCGCGCCCCAGGCCCGCGGCCGGGCATGCCTGGCCCGTCACGGACAACGGGCGGCGTCCGGCCAAGGACCGGACCCGGGCGCTCGTCGACCGGGGCCGGCGCACGGCCCGGCAGCGATGTTCCCGGGGCGGCCGCAAGATCGCGATCGCGTCGGCGGCCGGCCTGATCGTGCTCATCGCCGGCGGGATGATCGTGTTCAGGCACGGCCCGTCCTGGCCGCCGGGCGTGGCGACGGTGAAAAGCGAAATCGCCGCCGCCTGCCAGAACCCGAACGTCGTTTCCGAACCGAGCCAGGTCAATTTCGCCTGCGGCCAGGACACCAGCCAGATTCTGTGGGTGTTCGCGCTGATGACGAGCAACGACAATCCCGGCTATGCCGACCCCAAGACGGGCAGGAAGGGGCTCGAGCCCATCGCTCCCGCTCAGGGCGGCCAGATCGCCTGGTCACTGAACCTGCATCACCCGTACAACCCGTTCAACGCGATCGACAGCCTTCAGGTGGCGGCCCGGGCCGTCAACAACATCATCGGCGGGGCGACGCTGACCGGCGCCAACGGCAGCCCGGCCGTCCAGCCGGGGCTGGAGAGCAAGCCGGCGAACTGCGCCAGGTACACCGGATCGTCGGCCATGATCACGCACGCTGGCTTCCCGAGCCTGTGCGCCAGCCCGGTGATCAGCCGGGCAGGCCAGGCTGCGCTCGTGGCCGACGTGTACCAGCAGTGGATGGTCGGCGCCACCGCAGTGGCCGCGCAGGACGTGAGCGTGATGTTCCAGAACGCCGGCAACCCCGGCGACCCGCAGGTCCAGGCCATCCTCAAATCCCTGCCGAACCCGGGCAGGTAAAGACGTCAATAAAGAAGCCGACGTGGCAGCAGGCGACCGCGCTGGTGAGCCTGAGCACCTGCGGAGCGGTGACTGGATTCACCTTCGCCCACGCCACGGTGGCCGACATGACGTCTCCGGCTAGCCTGCCGGTGCACTTGATGGCGCTGGACAAGCCGGCCTCGCCGGCCTCGTCGGGCGACAGCGCGCTGCGGTCGGCGATCGTGAGCGTGGCCAGGTACTACCTGCAGATGGCGCAGAGTAAGGCGCCAGCCGAAATGGAAGCGCTCATCTGGCGGGCTGACAGCGCCGATGGCGTCGACCACGGCCAGTCGTGCGCGGCGTTCGCCAGCCTCACGCTGGCGCTCGGCGCCCAGGCGGCCGGCCAGCAGAGCTGGGCGACCGGGGGCGGCTCCTACCCGTGGCCACTGCATCAGTGGGCCGATGTCCGCGTGCAGCCCAACCCGGCATCGCCGGACGTGGTGTCGATGCTGCAGGACGCGCAGGCGCATCACCGCTGGCATCCGCTCGGCGACGGCTACCGGCCGCAGCCGGGCGACTGGGTGCTGTTCGACGGGCACGTCGAGGTGGTCACCAGGTACGCCGGCGCCGCCCTGTATACCGTCGGCGGAGACTCGCGGCCGAACCTCACGGTCAACGCGCACAAATTCCCGGCCCCGCTCGCCGCCCAGGGCGTCCTCGGATTCGTCAACAACGGCGAGCTGGCCAGTACGGCCGGCCACGACGGCCAGTCCGCCGCGGGCGGCTCGCAAGCTGCGGCCGACGCGGCCCGGGTGCCAGGGGTACCGCAGGTGGCGGACGTGGCGGCCCAGGAGCACGGGTCGGCGGCGATCCCGGGGACGGCGCCCGGTTCCGGCCGTCACGCGCCGACCCCGGGCGGGCACAGCGGCTCGCCGTCCTACCGCAAGCACGACCCGCAGCCGGCCGGAGTGCCGGGCACGGCCGCGCAGCAGGCGTTCATCGGCCTGGTGGCGCCGGGCGCGATCGCGGCGCAGCAGCGGTACGGCATCCCGGCGGCGGTGACGATCGCCCAGGCCATCGACGAATCGGGCTGGGGGCAGAGCGAGCTCGCGACGGCGGATCACAACCTGTTCGGGATCAAGGGAACCGGCCCGGCCGGCAGTCACGCGCGGCCGACGCAGGAGTACGAGAACGGCGGCTGGGTCACCCGCGCCACGCCGTTCCGGGTGTACCGCAACATCGCGGAGAGCATCGCGGACCACGGCCGGCTCCTGGCCACGAGCCAGGCGTACCAGCACGCCATGGCCAACCGCCACGTGCCCGACGCGTTCGCCGCCGCCCTCACCGGCGTCTACGCCACCGACCCGGACTACGGCTCCAGCCTGATCGCGCTGATGCGGCTGTACAACCTGTACCGCTACCACTCAGCCGCGCCGGCCGTAGCCCAGGAGCCCCAGGCGACGGGCCAGCAGGCGCTGGCGCCGCTTGCGGCGGTGCCGGGCGTCCCGGCTACCGGGACCTCGGACGCGCCCGCAGGCACGGTCGTTCCTAGCACGGTGAGCATTCCGGGGGTGGCGAGCGCTCTCGCCGCCGGCGCGGTACGGGCGCGCGCGGCCGGGAACGGACGGAGGGGCAGCGGGTCACGGGCCAGCGCGCGGGACACCGAGGTCCCGACGGGACGGCGGCCGGGGCCGCGGATCGTGCCCAGGGGTTCGCGGATGAGCGCCCGCCGCTATGTGCCGCAGATTCCGCAGGCGGTCACCGCCGATTTCGCGGCGACGGCCAAGGCGCCGCTGACCCGGGCGCAGCCGCTGTACCAGGACGTGGCCGACCGCAGCGGAATCCCCTGGGAACTGCTGGCGGCCTGCGACTGGATGCAGTGTCAGGCCCAGCCGCGTTTCTCGCCGGTGCACGGCGAGAATCTAGGCAGCGCCAATCCGGACGGCACTGTCTTCCGGACCAAATCCGCGGCGCTGGCCCAGTGCGCCTGCGACCTGATCGAGCTGGCCGACGCGGTCTACCTGATCGACGTGACCGCGGGGCGGGCGCTGTCGGTCCGGGATCTGGCCAACGTGTTCGCCGCATTCCGGTGGGGCGGCCTGCTCCAGGCGCACGGCATCTCGGCCATGGAATTCCCGTACTCGGTCGCGGGCCTGACCGCCCAGCACGTGAAGATGCGCTGGCCCGACATCAGCGAGCCGCACGCGCCGGACAAGCCGGGCACACGATTCCGGCTGCCGTTCGGGGCCGTACCCGCGGTGCTGAGCCTGGGTTACCGGGCCGTGGCCTAGCCTCGGACTGCGTCCCGTAACAGCGGAATTTCCGCCTCTCCCTGCCCGGCAGCCGGAGGTTAACCTGCGCGGACGCCGCCACCGGCCAGGCCCGGACAGCCGCCACCCGCCTGCCCGCTTGCCGGGATCGCCTCGTTACTGGAACGATGGGCGCGTGAAGCTAGGGATCTTGTGCGGTGGCGGCCCGGCCCCGGGGATGAACTCGGTCATCTCTGCGGCCACGATCGAGGCCCGGAACTCCGGGTGGGACGTCCTGGGGATCATGGACGGCTTCCAGCACCTCATCGAGGGCCAGGTCGAGGAGGCGCGGCCGCTGTCCATCACGGACGTGTCGAGGATCCACGTCCAGGGCGGGTCGATCCTGCGGACCTCGCGGGCCAACCCGACGGTGCGAGACGAGGACGCCGCCGACCCGGACTGGAGGCTGCACGCCTGTCTGGCGTCGCTGCAGAAGCTGGGGATCGACGCGCTCGTGACGATCGGCGGGGACGATACCGCGTTCTCGGCGTCCCGGCTGGCCGAGGTGGCCGCGGGGGGACTGCGCGTGGTGCACGTGCCGAAGACCATCGACAACGACCTGCCGTTGCCGGGCGGCACGCCGACCTTCGGCTTCGAGACCGCGAGAAGCGTGGGTGTCCAGCTCGTCAACAACCTGATGACCGACGCCATCACCACCCAGCGGTGGTACCTGGTAGTGGCCATGGGCCGCTCGGCCGGCCACCTGGCCGTGGGCATCGGGAAGTCGGCCGGGGCCACCCTCACGCTGATCGCCGAGGAGTTCCCCCGCGACGAGCCCATCCGGCTGTCGCGCCTAGTGGACGCCCTCGAGACCTCGATGCTCAAGCGGATCGCCCACGGCCGCCCGTTCGGCGTGGCGGTGCTCGCCGAGGGCATCGGCCTGCGCCTCCCCATGGACGAGCTCGCCAAGGCCATGCCGGAGATCGAGCGAGACGAGCACGGCCACGTCCGGCTGGCCGAGCTCGAGCTGGACCGCCTGCTGGCCAAGCTGGTCAAGGACCGCTTCAGGGAGCGAGGGCAGAGCGTCACGGTCGAGGGCAAGAACATCGGCTACGAGCTCCGGTGCGCGCCCCCCATCCCGTTCGACATCGAGTACACCCGCGACCTCGGCTACAGCGCCGTCGACTACCTGAAGCGGGTACTGGAGGGCGACGAGCCCGGCGGCATGGTCACGATCCAGGAGGGACACATGGTGCCGCTGCCCTTCGGGTCGTTCACCGACCCCGAGACGGG
>Ga0137379_10007327_pt1 | contig 10456 bp, 12 predicted proteins | sample SagtaG_18_FD_104812 | JGI IMG/M metagenome (GOLD analysis project Ga0137379, IMG submission 104812) | Vadose zone soil microbial communities from Sagehorn Ranch, Mendocino, California, USA - Sage2_L_80_16 metaG | ecosystem: Environmental > Terrestrial > Soil > Vadose zone | place: USA... | reverse complement strand
GGACGTGACAGCGAAACACATCAGGAGCGCGCCTTGGATTGGCGTCGCGCCGACGACTAAATGCTAAAGCAAGTCACCAAAGCCGTCTTGGCGAAAGCCGGATACGAAATGATCCGTATTCGCAAAGGCTATCCCGTAATACGGGATTACGGAGTCAATCCCGACGCCCGCTATGGAGAGGGCAAGCCGGCACATCGAGAGCTGCAGTCTCTGATCAGACAACGAGACGACTCCTATCTCGAGACACTTCGCGAGCTAACCAAATTCACCGAGCACCTCAAGAAAATACCGGAAACAGCGAAAGCCGGCGCGATAGCCGAGCCGCACTGGATGAACATCTATTTCTCGGCACTGGACGCCATTGCGCTCTATGGCCTGCTTGGCCTGCGAAAGCCATCGCGGTATCTCGAAGTTGGCTCGGGCAATTCCACAATGTTCGCCAGACGCGCCATCCGAGATCTCGGACTCGGGACGCAGATAACATCCATCGACCCGCAGCCGCGCGCTGAAATCGACGCATTGTGCGATCGCGTCGTTCGCACACGTCTCGAAGAGGTTGATCTCGCGCTTTTTGACGAACTCGAAGCTGGCGACATACTATTTATCGATAGCTCGCACCGGGTTTTTACGAACAGTGACGTGACGGTATTTTTTCTCGAGATGCTGCCGCGGCTGAAGCCCGGAATCACGGTCCACATTCACGATATTTTTCTGCCCTTCGATTATCCGCGCTGCTGGAAGCATATGTTCTTTTCGGAACAGTACCTGCTTGCCGCTTATCTTCTCGGTAAATCTCCACGGTTCGATGTGCTGCTGCCCCTTGCCTATCTCGGACAGCACCCGACCATCGGCAAGTTTATCAATGAGACTTGGCATGATGATTTGTTTCAGGGGACTTTCGCTCACTATCGCACGATCACGGGTTCGTATATCGCCACGTCGTTCTGGCTGGAGCTGAAATAAAATCCGGCGTGAGCGTGAGGTCCGACCCAATCACTCCTCCCGCTCGCCGGCGTAGCGCGGCAGCGCGTCGTGGATGTCGAGCCATGGCAGCTGGCTTGACGTGTAGATGTGATAACGCGGCGCGATCTTCTCCGGGTGGTCAAGCGTCGCAAGGTTCAGCTCCATCTCGGTCGGCGCCTCGGCGCGATGGAAACCGAGCTGCGCGCCGCATTCCGGGCAGAACACGCGAAAGGCCTTTGGCGATGAGCGATATTCCTTAGGCTTGCCCTGGGTCCACGCGAACGAGTCGAGCGGCGCACCGCACCAAGCGACGACCGGCGCGCCGCTCGCCTTCTGGCACATGCGGCAATGGCAATAGCCAGCTCCCGTGATATCGCTCGCCTTGTAGCGCACAGCGCCGCAGAGACAACCGCCCTCGAAATCCTCCTTCGGCATGCGTCCCTCCGTTCGAGCTACATCTGCTCCATATACTCCGCCGGATCGACCACCGCGTCGATCACCGTGAAGCGGCGGCTGGCAACGGCCCCGCGCAGCGTCGAGGCGAACTCGGCGAGCGTTTCGACCCGATGCGCGCTCGCGCCGAAGCCTTGGCCGATGATATCGAAACGCGGCGAGACGAAGTCAACGGCGCGCAGGGCCATCTGCATCTTCGCCTGCTTGAGCTTGATGAGGCTGAGCGCGCCGTCATTGAGGACGACGACGACGATCGGCAGATCGCGTTCGGCGGCAAGCGCGAGCTCGCCCAGAGCCATCAGCATGCAGCCGTCGCCGACCAGCGCCATAACCGGCCGCGTTGGATGGACGAGCTGTGCGCCGAGCGCAGCGGGCACCGCGTAACCCATGCAACCGAGTCCGTTCGATTGCATGAGCTGTCCGGGGACGCGACATTTGACTACGTGATTGGCGAGGATGCGGTGGGCGCCGACGTCGACGGTCATGATCCACTCCGCCGTCGCCTGCGAGGAAATCTCGGCGAAGAGCGCCGCTGGGCTGATCCCCTTCGCTGGCCGACGTGGTCTGACGATGCTGGCGACCGTATCGCGCAGCGCCGCCAGCCGTCCGGCCGGCCAGTCGCTCGCGGGACGCCGATCGCCGAACCGAAGCTGCCGAAGGATCTCCGGCACGGTGCCGATCGCCTCTTGCCCTACTGGAAATACGCGATGCGACGCCGCGCTCCAGTCAATGGAGATGCAAGGACGTGAAGCTGGCCAGGCATCAAGCCAGGCGTCGCGCAGTTCGATTGGATCAAAACCAATGAGGACCAGCAGATCCGCCTCGACGATCAAGGCGAGATTGGCGGCGTCGACCACCGGGCTAAGACCGAGCGCGCCGAGGCAGAGCGGATCGTGCTCGTCGATAACTCCCTTTGCCTTATAACTGGTTAGAACGGGCATTTCCCAGGAACGGATGAAATCCCGCAACGCCATGGGCGCCGTGCCGATCAGCGCGCCCAATCCGACCAGGGCAACAGGCCTGCGCGCGGCGGCGATCAGCGCGCAGGCCTCCGCGGCTGCAGCGGCGGAAAGGCACCTTGCGAGCCTGAACGGCGGCTCCTGTATGTCGGCTGCCCCGCCCTCGCTCCTGGTATGGTCGGCCGGCATGTTGAGCAGCACAGGGCCTGCCGGATGGGTGAGTGCGATGTCGAGGGCCTTGGCGACCTGCTGCACGGCGCGTGCGCGATTGAGCGGTGCTGCCCATTTGGTAACCGGCTGCGCGGCGGCGACATGGTCGAAGACCTGATGCGTGTAGATGCCGTGCTGGGCCGTCGCCATCTCGCCGGTGAGCACGATCATCGCCGAACGCTCCATCAGCGCGCCGGCAATGCCGGAGATCGCGTTGGCGAGACCGGGACCGAGCGCAGAAATCAGAATCGCGGGCACACCAGTGAGCTGGTACACAGCGTCCGCCATGAAGGCGGCGGCAGGCTCGCTCTTCGCCAGGACGAACTCGATCCCCGCCTCCTCGCAGGCACGAATCGTCTCGAGCACGTCGTTGCCGGGAATGCCGAAGGCGAAACGAACGCCATAGGCTTTCAGTGTGCGGGCGACGGTGTCGGCGACGGTCGGTGCGACCACATGACCCTTCGAATCGCGCTTTGCCGAGATGACCATCTGGTCTCCTGCCATCGTCTCGTGCCGAGTGTCGAAGCGACGAACCGATAGCTTTGTCATACCTCGGTCAGCGCTGTTGACAAAGCCCGATCACGGTTCCAGCCTCTCGCGCCAAGAAAAACCGCCTAACCGGGAGAAGCGATGACGACCCACTTCATCGTCCATGACAAGAAAGACACGGTTGGTGTCGTCGTTGTCGAAGACGTCAAGCCAGAGATGAACCTGACCGGCTGGATCATGGAAACGGACGAGACGATCCGCCTCAAGGCCAAGGATGCGATTCCGCTCGGTCACAAGGTCGCGCTCAAGGATATCGCCGCCGGTGAGACGCTGCTGAAATACGGGCACGACATCGGCAAGTCGGTCGCCGCGATCGGCAAGGGCCGGCACGCCCACGTGCACAACGTCAAGACAAAGAGGTGGTAGTCATGGCACGCAAATCCGCCCGCCGCGGAAATTCCAAGGTTCCGCGCTTCCTCGGCTACCGCCGTGAAAACGGTCGGGTCGGCATCCGCAATCACGTCATCATCCTGCCCCTTGACGATCTCTCGAACGCCGCCGCCGAGGCGGTCGCCAACAACATCAAAGGAACCATGGCGCTACCGCATGCCTATGGTCGGCTGCAATTCGGCGAGGATCTCGAGCTGCATTTCCGCACGCTCATCGGCACTGGCGTCAATCCAAACGTCGCCGCGGTCGTGGTGATCGGGATCGAGCCAGGTTGGACCGGACGGGTGGTCGACGGCATCAAGAAGACGGGGAAGCCGGTTGCCGGCTTCGCCATTGAAGGCAATGGCGACATCATGACCATTGCCAAGGCCTCGCGCCAGGCCAAGGACTTTCTCCATTGGGCCTCCGAGATCCAACGCACAGACTGCGCAATCGACGAGCTCTTCATCTCGGCAAAATGCGGCGAGAGCGACACCACCTCTGGCCTCGCCTCCTGCCCGACCGTCGGCAACCTCATCGACAAAGTCGATCCGCTCGGCGCGACGACCTGCTTCGGCGAGACTTCCGAGATAACCGGCGCCGAGGTAGTTTGCGCCAGCCGCGCCGCGACCAAACAGGCAGCCGACAAGTTCATGCGCGCCTTCTCCGAATACCAGGCAATGATCGACCGTTATAAGACCAATGATCTCTCCGAATCGCAGCCGACGAAGGGGAACATTGCCGGCGGCCTGACAACGATCGAGGAAAAGGCGTTCGGCAATCTCGCGAAGATCGGCAAGAAGACGAAATACATCGACGTGCTGAAGCCGGCGGAGGCGCCGAAGAAGGGACCCGGCCTCTACTTCATGGACACCTCCTCGGCGGCGGCCGAATGCGTCACCTTGCAGGCGGCGGCTGGATTCGTCGTCCATCTTTTCCCGACTGGCCAGGGCAACGTCATCGGCAACCCGATCGAGCCGGTGATCAAGCTCACCGCCAACCCGAAGACGGCGCGCGAGATGAGCGAGCATATCGATCTCGACGTTTCCGGCATCCTCAGGCGCGAGATGACGCTCGACGAGGCGGGCGATCGCCTCATCGACATCATGATCCGCACCTGCAACGGCCGGCTGACATGCGCCGAGGCGCTCGGCCACCGCGAGTTCGTCATGACGAAGCTTTATCCGAGCGCGTGATGTGCCGAGACTGATCCTCACTAGACATGCCCTCTCCCGCAAGTCGGAGAGGGTCTCTTCTGTGGCGTGAATGGCAACCACCCTCGCCGTCTCGGTTTGGCGCGGCGGCGCCGAAGGAGCACTCGTCGTCTATGACGTCCCCGCCCGGCCGAGCCAGACCGTGCTCGACGTCGTCACCTATATTCAGCGCCGGCTCGATCCGACCCTGTCTTACCGCTTTGCCTGCCGCGTCGGCATGTGCGGTTCCTGCGCGATGACCGTGAACGGCATCGCGCGCTGGACCTGCCGTACGCATATTGACAAGGTGGCGCGGGACGGCAGAGTCGAGATCGGCCCGCTGGCCAACCTGCCTGTGATCAAAGACCTTGCCGTCGACATGACGGCGTTCTTCGAAAAATGGGCACGTGCCGAGGGACGATTTCGGCCCACCCGGGGTCCGGAAGTCGATTTTGCCCGCGTCCCGCCGGCCTCGCCAGCGCGGCGAGCGGCCGACGAAGCGATCGAATGCATCGGTTGCGGCGTGTGTTACGCCTCCTGCGAGGTAGTGGCGTGGAATTCCGACTATCTTGGTCCAGCCGCGCTCAATCGCGCCTGGAGCTTGGTCAATGATGTGCGCGACGCCGGCAATGATGAGCGCCTACGCGCGGTCGCCGGCGATGCCGGCTGTCATGCCTGCCACAGCCATCAGTCCTGCGCGCTGCGTTGTCCAAAAGCGCTCGATCCGACCGCGTCGATTGCCGGATTGAAGCGCGCCACCTTGCGCGCGGCGCTGCGGGGCAAATTATGAGCCCGCGCGTCGAAACCTGGCTCTGGATGGCACAACGCGGCGCGGCGCTTTTTCTGGCGCTCTGCGTCGCCGGCCATCTCGGGACCATCATCTACGCCGTGCATCGTGGCCTCAGCGCCGCGTCGATCCTGGGACGCACTCAGGGCAATGTGCCATGGTTCCTCTTCTATCTTCTCTTCGCAACGGCGGCCGCCATTCACGGCGGAATCGGTCTGCGCACCATCATCCGAGAAACGACGGCGTGGCGGGGCATCAGCCTGGAAGCGACGGTCGGAGTCTTCGTCGTTCTCGTCGCTTTTGCCGGCTGGCGCGCCGCCGGGGCGCTCTTCGCATGAATGCGCTCGTCGCGAGGCCGACAATCGATTGGCGCGCGCGCAATCACCCCGCCTATTGGGCCTTCCTCGTCCACCGCGTCTCCGGGCTGCTCCTTGCGCTTTTCCTGCCGGTCCATTTTTGGGCGCTATCGCGGGCGATCGAGGGCGAAGCGCGTCTCGACACTTTCCTGCGCTGGACGGATAACCCCTGGGTGCGCATCGCCGAGACGGCGCTGGTCATCCTTCTCGCGGCGCATCTCATCGGCGGGCTGCGCGTCATGGCGCTCGAGCTGCTGGCCTGGGGCGACGGCCAGAAGACCGCGATCGCGGTCTCCGCCGGTGCGAGCCTGGCGATCGGCCTCGTCTTCCTCCTTCAGGTCTTTTAACCAAGCAGCCAGATCGCTACGCGCGTGGTCGGCGTCTCGTGTACAATGTCTGACTGGGCAGCCGGGTTCGACGAAAACGCGTAGGAGCGAGGGAGGATTGAATGTTTGGTCGAGGGCTCCGTCGCTTGACCGTTGTGGTCGGCTCGGCCTTGGCGACGGATGGACTTGCCCTACCGGCCGCGTCAGAGACGGGCGAGGTTCGCCTGGCGCAGCAATATGGCATCTCCTATCTACCGCTCACCGTCATGAACCACGAGAAATTGCTCGAAGGAGCCGCTGCCAAGGCCGGCATTCCCGGCCTCAAGGTCATCTGGAGTCAATTCGGCGCCGGCAATGCCATGAACGAGGCGCTCCTCTCCGGCAATCTTGATTTTGCCTCGGGCGGCGTCGGGCCGCTGCTGATCATCTGGAGCAAGACCAAGGGACGGCAGGACGTCAGGGCAGTCGCATCGCTCAACTCGATGCCACTCTACCTCAACGTCATCGACCCCGAGATCAAGACACTGAAGGACATCAGCGAAAAGGACAGGATCGCCATGCCCGCGGCGAAGGTCTCGATCCAGGCGGTGACCCTGCAGATGGCCGCCGAACAGGTTTTTGGTGAAGGCCAATGGGCGAAGCTCGATCCACGCACCGTTTCGATGGCCCATCCCGATGCGATGGCGGCGATGATGTCGGGAAAATCCGAGATTAGCGGGCATTTCGGCAGCCCTCCCTTCCAGTCCCAGGAGTTGGAGGACAAGCGGGTACATCGCCTGCTCAGCTCCTACGATGTGCTTGGCGGCCCGGCGACGTTCAATGTCGTGTGGACACTGAAGAAGTTCCATGACGACAATCCGAAGACCTACGGCGCCTTCCTCGCTGCCCTCGAAGAAGCGGTGCAGTTGATCAAGGCCGCGCCAAGCCGGGCGGCCTCCATCTACATCGAGGCGGAAAAATCCAAGATCCCGATCACCGACGTCGAGAAGCTTATCCGCGACCCTGAGAACGTCTTCACCACGACGCCGCAGAACGTCATGAAGTATGCGACCTTCATGCACAAGATCGGCAGCATCGAACATCTTCCGAGATCGTGGGCCGAATTGTTCTTCCCCGAGATGCACACGGCTTCCGGTAGTTGATCATGGCGATGGGTGAAGGATTGTCCGGAGACGGAATTCTCCTCGAGGTCGACGGCGTCACCCTGCAATACAAGACGCCACAGCACCTTGTCACCGCCACCTATCGCATCGGTTTCGCCGTCCACCGCCGCGACCGCTTCATCGTCCTTGGCCCGTCAGGCTGCGGGAAATCAACCCTGCTGAAGGGCATCGCCGGATTTCTCAAGCCCGTCGAAGGCAGCATTCGGCTCAACGGCAGGACGATCGAGAAGCCTGGCCCCGACCGAATGATGGTGTTTCAGGAATTCGATCAGCTTCTACCGTGGAAGACCGTGAAGCAGAACGTGATCTTTCCAATGGTGACGAGCGGCAGGTTCTCTGGCCGTGAGGCTGCCGACCGAGCGCTCGCCGCGATCGACAAGGTGGGGCTTGGGAAATTCGCCGATATCTATCCCCATATGCTATCTGGCGGCATGAAGCAGCGTGTCGCCATCGCCCGCGCCATGGCCATGGAACCCGACATTCTCCTGATGGACGAGCCCTTCGCCGCCCTCGACGCCCTGACCCGGCGCAAGATGCAGGAGGAGTTGCTGCAGCTCTGGCAGGATATCGGCTTCACCATGCTGTTCGTCACCCATTCAATCGAGGAGGCGATCATCGTCGGTAACCGCATTCTCGTCCTTTCGCCGCATCCGGGACAGGTCAAGGCGGAGCTCAATTCCGACGGCCACGGTGTCGTCGGCGACGAGCGCTTCGTCGCGCTGCAAAACCGCATCCACGACATGCTGTTCGCCGAGCGCGTCGACGACGCAAGGGTCGAGTGATGCGGAACGACACGGCAGCACCTGCGGGGGTGCGGCGCGAGTTCGTCCGCGATACGCTCGATGCCAGCAACATCGGCGAGATCGTCCGGCCGCTCTCGACCTGGGATCGGATCAGCGGCATCACGGCGATCCGCCGCGTCTTCATCCTCGTCGTGCTCGCAATCGTCTGGCAGGCCTACTCGGTGCCGCTCGACAATCCGCTGATCTTTCCGACCTTCACCGAGACCTTGCAGTCGCTATGGCATGTGACGGTCACCGGGGAACTGCCGGCCCGCGTTGTCGCCTCGCTCAAGGTTCTGTTGATGGGCTATGCCGCCGGCGTGATCCTCGCAGCCGTGCTTACCACCTTTGCCGTCTCGACCCGGATCGGCACCGACTTCCTGTCGACCTTGACCGCGATGTTCAACCCGCTGCCGGCGATCGCCTTGCTGCCGCTCGCGCTGTTGTGGTTCGGTCTCGGCAACCCGAGCCTCATCTTCGTTCTCATCCATTCGGTGCTTTGGCCGGTCTCGCTCAACACCCATTCGGGTTTTCTCAGCGTCTCCGATACACTGCGGATGGCCGGCAACAATTATGGGCTAACCGGCATCAGATTCGTCATGCGCATTCTCATTCCGGCGGCTTTCCCTTCAATCCTCACTGGCCTAAAGATCGGCTGGGCGTTCGCCTGGCGCACCCTCATCGCCGCCGAGCTCGTCTTCGGCGTCAGCTCCGGCTCGGGTGGCCTCGGCTGGTTCATTTTCGAGAACCGCAACCAGCTCGAGGTCGCCAATGTCTTTGCGGGACTGACGACGGTGATCATCATCGGCCTTCTGGTCGAGAGCGTCATTTTCCGCACCATCGAGATCCGCACCGTGCGCAAATGGGGGATGCAACGATGACCCTCAGCGTCGACCTCGAGCTGATCGAGGAGACCGCAAAACTGCTCTATATCAGGGCGCTCAAGGTGCTGCCGGACGACATTAAGCTCGGCTTCGCCAAGCTGACGCAGAGCGAGAGCGACGCGACGGCGCGGACCATTCTCGCGACGATGCGCGAAAATATCGTGGTCGCCGAGCGCACCAATAATCTGCTTTGTCAGGATACCGGCCTGCCGATCTACAACATCGTCATCGGTCATCATGTCGAGCTCGACGGCGCGGCGCTGAAAGAGGCGATTCGCCGCGGCTGCGCGCGCGCGACCCGGGAGCACCCGCTGCGCTCCTCGGTCGTCCACCCGATCACGCGAAAGAATGAGCAGAATTCCTGCGGTCATCTCGTGCCGGTCATCAACCTCGATTTCGACGACAGCGAGGAGACGCTGCGCATCGAGATGATCCCGAAAGGCAGCGGCTCGGAGAACGGCTCCTTCCTCAAGATGTGCATCCCGGCCGACGGCGTCGCCGGCGTGAAGACCTTCGTCATCGATCGCGTGATCGAGGCCGGTGGCAAGGTCTGTCCGCCGACCATCGTCGGGGTCGGCATCGGCGGCACTTCGGATCTCTGCATGCATCTCGCCAAGATCGCTGCGACGCGCCTCCTGGGTTCGACTTGCGGCGATCCCGAGGGTGCCGCGCTCGAGGCGGAGCTCAGCGTTGCGGTCAATAGCCTCGGCATCGGGCCGCAAGGTCTCGGCGGGGACAGCACCGCCTTCGCCGTACATGTCGAGATTGCAGCGACGCATATCACGATGAATCCGGTGGCGGTCAATATCCAGTGTCACTCGGCACGACGCGCAGTTGCCGTGATCACGCCGACCGGAATCGCGATCGAATAGCGATGACCCACCACGTTCTGCCCATGCCGATCGACGAGGCGCAGGTTCGCGCCCTGCGCGCCGGCGACACCGCAACGCTGGAGAGCACCCTCTTCGGCATTCGCGACGCGACGTGCATCCATATGTTCGACCGCGGCCGCAAGACGCGCTTCGATCTCACTGGCCACGCCGTCATTCACACCGCGCCCAACGTGAGGAAGGTCGAGCCCTCGCCCGCGAATCCGGCGGGCTATGCGCCAATCTGCGTCGGGACGACGACAAGCGAACGGATGGAGCGCTTCACTCGCCCGTTGATGGCGCAGTACGGCGTCCGCATCGTCATCGGCAAGGGGGGGCTCGGCGATGCGTCGAAGGGCGCCTTCATGGAGCTGGGCGGCGTCTATCTTGCCGTCATCGGAGGCGCTGCCGCACTCGAGACGACTTGGATCGAGACGATCGCGGATGTCGATCTGGACGACCTCAATCCAGAAAGTCTATGGCGGTTCAAGATCAGGGACTTCGGACCACTTCTTGTAGCGATGGATTCACATGGCGGCAGTCTCTATGACGCCGTCCGCGCCGCCGCCGTCGAGCGCCGCGCCGCTGCGCTG
>Ga0137379_10007325_pt1 | contig 10458 bp, 11 predicted proteins | sample SagtaG_18_FD_104812 | JGI IMG/M metagenome (GOLD analysis project Ga0137379, IMG submission 104812) | Vadose zone soil microbial communities from Sagehorn Ranch, Mendocino, California, USA - Sage2_L_80_16 metaG | ecosystem: Environmental > Terrestrial > Soil > Vadose zone | place: USA... | reverse complement strand
GTGTTCGACAACGTGGCCATGGTGCACGAGCACTCCAGGCTCGGCGGCAGCTCGCGGCGCAGCGAGGTGCTGGCGGCGATCGCGTTCACCGGCATCGACGCCGCCCCCGACGCCAGGGTGCGCACGCTCGGGGCCGGCCAGCGCCGCCTGGTCGAGGTGGCCCGCGCCGTCGTCGGGCGGCCGCGCCTGGTGCTGCTCGACGAGCCCGCCGCCGGGCTGCCCGACGAGCAGACCAGCCACCTGGCCGAGGTGATCCGCGGCATCCCCGAGCACACCGGCGCGCTGACCATCCTGGTCGACCACGACATGAGCCTGGTCTCGGCCTGCTGCGCGACCACGGCCGTGCTCGACTTCGGCAAGCTGATCGCGTCCGGCCCGACCGCCGCCGTGCTCCGCGACGACGACGTGATCCGCGCCTACCTGGGGGTCGCGTGAGCGCCCTGGAACTGCGTGACCTCACCGTCGAGCGCGGCGGCCGCGCGGTGGTCAGGGAGGTCTCGGTCGAGATACCGTCCGGCCAGGTCACCGCCCTGCTCGGCCCGAACGGCGCGGGCAAGTCCTCCCTGGTCCTGTCCGTCGGCGGCGTCCTGCGGCCGCGCTCGGGCGCCGTCCTGCTCGACGGCACGGATCTGGCCGGCCGGCGCCCGGAGCGGATCAGGCAGGCGGGCGTCGCGATCGTCCCCGAGGGCCGCAGGCTGCTGCCCGACCTGACCGTCGAGGACAACCTGCGGGTGGCCAGCTACGCGCTCACACGCGAGGCGGCCCAGTCAGGCCGCGACCGGGTCCTCGACCTGTTCCCGCAGCTCGGCCAGCGGCTGACGGCTCCGGCCCGGACCCTGTCCGGCGGCGAGCAGCAGATGGTCGTGCTGGCCCAGGCGCTGATCTCCCAGCCCCGCTACCTGCTCATCGACGAGCTCTCCCTGGGCCTGGCGCCCGTCGTGGTCAGCCGGCTGATCCCGGTGATCCGCACCGTCGCCGAGTCCGGCGCCGGCGTGCTGCTGATCGAGCAGTTCGCCACCGTCGCGCTCGGCCTGGCCCACCACGCCCACATCATGGAGGGCGGCAGGCTCCGCTACTCCGGCCTGGCCAGCGACCTACGCGACAACCCGGCCCTGCTCAGCTCCGCCTACCTGCTCCGCGGCAGCACCACCGGGCAGCCGGGGACCGTAGGGCCGGCTCCCGCCGGTTCCGCTTGAATTGATGCCGAACGGGCCTGGCTTACCCGCCCCCGCGGCGGCCTAGCCGTCGCCGCGCCAGGTCCTGAAGTAGCCCACCGCGAACTCGGAGAGGGCCCGGGCCGCGGCCGGGAGATAGGCGTCGTCGCGCCAGACCAGGCTCAGCGTGCGCCGGCAGCCGGGCGCGTCCAGGTGCAGCCACGCCACCGGCGGGTCGGCGGCCAGGCGGCGGGCCATGGCCGGCATCAGCCCGATGCCGATCCCGGCGCTGATCAGCCCGCGGATCGCGTAGGGCTCGTCGCCCTCGCAGACGATGACGGGTTCGGTGCCCGCGTCCGCGAACAGCCGGTCGGTGAGGGCTCGCTGCCAGTAGCCCGGGCGCGTGGTGACGATGGGCTCGCCGGCCAGCGCGCCCGCCTCGGCGCGGGTGTGCCCGGCCAGATGGTGCGCCGGGGGGACGGCCAGCAGGACCTCCTCGCTCAGCAGCTCGACGGAGCGGAACCCGGGCCCGTCCAGCGGCTGCGAGGCCAGGCACAGGTCGACCTCGCCGGCCTGCAGCTGGGCGGCCATCGCCGGGGCCGGCGACTGGCGGAGCCGGAAGCTCACCTCCGGGTGCCCGGCCAGGAAGCCGGCCACCAGGCCGCTGAGCGTGCGCAGGGTCTCGGCGGCGATCGCCACGGTGCCCTGGGCGAGCCCGGCGGCGTCGCGCAGCTCCCGCTGGCCCTGGTCGAGCTCGCCCAGCGCCCGCCCGGCGCGGGCCAGGAACATCGCGCCGAACCGGTTGAGCCTGACCCGCCGTCCGCGGCGGTCGAACAGCGGGACGCCGAGTTCGGCCTCGAGACGGGCGATGGCGCGGCTCAGGGCGGGATGGGCGACGCGGAGTTCGGCCGCGGCGCGGCTCACGTGCTGGTGCCGGGCGACGGCCTGGAAGTAGCGCAGCTGTATCAGGTCCACCGCTTCATGCTCTCAGAACATAAAGAAATGCTGAATCGGTCTTGGACGGCATGAGTGGTATCTCCCTAGCGTGGATCTCGTGTCCGTCAATAGCCAAGTTCTCCCGCGGCGCCGAGCCTCCCCCCGCCTGCTCGCCGCGGTGCTGGTGTTCCTCGCCGTGCAGTCCACCGCCGTGGCCAGCCTCGGCACGCCGCTGCTGCCGACCGTGCAGGGTGCCGAGCACGTCTCGCTCGCGGCCTCGCAGTGGACGCTGACCATCACGCTGCTGGCCGGGGCGGTGGCCACCCCGCTGATGGGGCGCCTGGGCGACGGGCGGCTGCGCCGCCGGACCACGGTCGGCGCGGTGGCGGTCATGCTGGCCGGGTGCGTGCTCTCCGCCGTCCCGCTCTCCGCGCAGCCCGCCGGCTTCGCCGTGTTCCTGGCCGGCCGCGCCCTGCAGGGCGCCGGGCTCGGCCTGGTGCCGCTGGCCACCGCGGTCGCCCGCGACGACCTGCCCGCGGCCCGGTCGCGGTCCGCGATCGCGGCGATCGGGGTCACCACCGCCGCCGGCATCTCCGGCACCGGTCGGTGCTGGCCGCCAACGTCACGGCGTTTCTCGTCGCCGTCGGCTTCTACCCGCTGGCCTCGCTGACCGTACGCTTCGCCCAGACCCCGCCGGCGGCCGGCTACGGACTGGGCGCGCCGGTGGTCGTCGCCGCGCTCATGCTCACGCCGTTCTCCCTGGCCAGCTTCGCCGCCAGCAAGTTCGCCGCCCGGGCCGCCCGGCGCACCTCCGCCGAGCTGGTGGTGGCGCTCAGCTGCCTGGCGCTGATCGCCTCGACGGCGCTGTTCGCCGTCGCGCGCGGCAGCTACCCGGGCCTGGTGGCCGTCATGGCCCTGTCCGGCCTGGGCGTGGGGGCCGTGTACGCGGTCAACCCGCTGCAGATCACCGGCGGGGTGCCCGCCGCCGAGACCGGCAGCGCGATCAGCTTCTACCAGCTCGCGCGCACCGTGGGCCTACGCCATCGCCAGCGCGCTCAGCGCGACCGTGCTGGTGGCGTCCGCGCCCGCCGGGCGCCGGCTCCCCGCCGATGCGGGCTACACCGCCGCCGCGCTGGCCTGTACCGCCGTCCTGGCCGCCGCGCTGCTGGCGAGCGCCCTGTTCGTCATGACAGGCCCGGTCCTGGGTAGGAAGCGCGCATGACAGACGACGGAGCTCCCCGGCTCGTGCTCGGCCCGATGCTGCGCTACGTCAGCGAGACCGAGGCCACGATCTGGGTCGAGACCGACCGGGCCTGCCGGGCCGAGATCCTCGGCCACGCGGCCCGGACCTTCGAGGTGTCCGGGCACCACTACGCGCTGGTGGTGATCGGCGGCCTGCGGCCCGGCGCCGAGTACGAGTACCAGGTCGCCCTGGACGGCGCGGTCCGCTGGCCGGAGCCTGACTCGGAGTTCCCGCCGAGCGCGCTGCGGACCGTCGACCCTGGCCGGCCGCTCCGGCTCGCCTACGGTTCCTGCCGGATCGCCGAGCTGCCCGTCCCGCGACACCGCTGGAGTTCCCGGCGCGCGCGCGAGCGCGCCCTGGCGGACGAGGCCGAACACGGCCCGGACGCGATGGTCGCCTTCGCCCTGGACCTGCGCAAGACGCCGCGCGAGCGCTTCCCCGACCTGATGCTGCTGATCGGCGACCAGGTCTACGCGGACGACCCGGACCCGGCCACCAGGACGCTCATCGAGCAGCGCCGCGACCCGTCGAGCCCGCCCGGCTACGAGGTCGCGGACTTCGCCGAGTACTGCTTCCTCTACCGCGAGGCGTGGAGCGAGCCCTCGGTGCGCTGGCTGCTCTCGGTCGTCCCCACCGCGATGATCTTCGACGACCACGACGTGCACGACGACTGGAACACCTCGGCCGCCTGGCGCCGTGACTACCAGGCCAAGCCGTGGTGGCCGGACCGGGTCCGCGCCGCCTACATGAGCTACTGGATCTACCAGCATCTCGGCAACCTGCCGCCCGCCGAGCTCGCCGGGAGCGAGCTGTGGCGCCAGGTGCAGCAGCCAGGTGATCAGGCGGCCGTGCTCGACGACTTCGCCGCCCAGGCCGACCAGCAGGGCGCCGACCCGCGGGCCGAGGGCATCCAGTGGAGCTTCCGGCGCACGTTCGGCGGGGTGCTGGTCGTCGTGATCGACTCGCGCGGCGGCCGGGTGCTCGACGGCGGCACCCGGCTCATGACGAGCGAGGCGGAATGGCGCTGGGTCACCGAGTCGGTGGCCGGCGACTGGGACCACGTGGTGCTGGCCAGCTCCCTGCCGCTGCTGCTCCCGTACGGCATCCACGCGCTGGAGGCGTGGAACGAGGCGGTCTGCGCCGGGGCCTGGGGCCAGCGCCTGGCGCACACGGGCGAGCGGATCCGCCAGGCGCTCGACCTGGAGCACTGGGCCGCGTTCGGGACCTCGTTCGGCCAGTTCGAGCAGCTGCTCACCGGGCTGGCGACCGGGAAGCACGGCCGCGCGCCCGCCTCGGTCACCGTGCTCGGCGGCGACATTCACCACAGCTACCTGGCCGCGGTGGACTTCCCTCGCGGGACGAACCCGCGCAGCGCCGTCTACCAGGCGGTCTGCTCGCCGATCCACAACGTGCTGCCGGACCGGTTCCGGCGCGGGCACCAGCTGATCACGTCCCGGGCAGGGGGAGTGGCGGGCGCCGGGATAGCCAGGCTGGCCGGGGTGCGCCGGCCGCGGATCCGGTGGCGGATCACCCGCGGCTCGTGGTTCCACAACATGCTCTCCGCGCTCGAGTTCGACGGCCGCCAGGCCCGCATCCGCTTCGACCGCGCCGTCTCGGATCAGGCCGGCGCCCCCCACCTCCACCCCCCCTGCGAACCCGACCTCACCTAACCCCCGCCACAACCCGCAATTCCCCCCCCGCCCGCCGCAATTCGCCCGGCCAACCGCCCGCAATTCGCCCCGCCCGCGTCCGCCGCGCCCGGCCTCAACCCCTCAGACCCCAGGCGCCCCATACCACCCGTGCGTCCCAGGCCAGCTCGTTCCCGTACCGGCTCGATGTGACATCGTGCCGCTTATAACCGGCTCGCTGTCACATCGTGCCGGTTCGACGGGGGCTCTGCTGACGGCCCGCCATGCGACGAGGGCGCCTGCGCGATAGGCGTGAGCAAGGAGTGAAACCCGGACCGTTCGGACCAAAGAAATGAACGGGGACGGGACGGGGCTTACGTGATCCGGGCCGTCATGTGCCCGTGGTGAGGGTGCGGTGCAGCAGGACGGCCAGCCGGCTGGCGAGATCGCCGGTACCCCAGTGGCTGGTGATGAGCAGGCGGGTGAGCAGGTCGGGGGACAGCAGCGCCCAGAGCAGCTCGGCGGCGCTGTCGGCCGTCCACGGCTCGGCGAGGGCGCCCTCGGCGGACAGCCGCCCGGCGACCCGGCGGCAGGCAGCCAGCTGGTCCGCGCTGACCTGGGCGCGGTGCCGGGCGGCGTCAGGATCGGTGTCGGCGGCGGCCGCGCTGGCCCGGTCGATGGCCAGGATGCGCGGGTGGTAGCGAGCCACGTGCGCGGCCCACTCGGTCAGCGCGGCCCGCGCGTCCGGGGCGGACCACACCCCGGCGAGCGAATCGGCCAGCCCCTCCTGGCCGTTGACGTGGTCGAACAGCGCGGTCACCAGGTCGGTTCTGGACGGGAAGTGCAGGTAGGCCGCCCGGCGGGTGACGCCGGCCTGCCCGGCTACCCGGGCCATGGTCAGCGCGGCGAACCCGTCCGCCTCGATCACCGCGAGCGCGGCGTCCAGCAGTGCCGTCCTGGTCCGGCGGCTGCGGGCATTGGCGGGGTCGGCAATCGCGTTGCGTACCACGTTGACATATTACACGCGACGTGTAATAGTCGGGAAATACTCATGGTGTGTAATTCTTACGGCAGGCGGTAAGGAGATGACGATGACGACGATCACCGGCCTCGATCACCGGCAGGAGTTCGCAGGCGCCTGGGCCGACCCGGGGCATACCAGGTACGAGCTGCCGCCGGTCGATATCAACGCCCTGCTCGCCGACCGCTACACCACGGGCTCGCCGCTGGCTTTCACCCTCGACATGCTCTGGGACGTCGAGGTGCGCAAGGCGTGGCAGCCGGACCGGTACATCCCCGGCGTCGTCCGCGCCGGCAGCGCCCGCGCCTGGGGACGGCGGCAGGAGACCGACGGCGCCGAGTCCTTTGTCCGGTCCTCGCGGCAGCGGCTGTGGCTGCAGCCGGACGAGCGCGGCCTGGTGCTGGAGCAGGCCTACGTCGACCACCACGCCCGGACGATCACCTTTATCGGCGCCACGCGGCTGCCCGGCCCGGACGAGACGCCGCTGCAGGCCGATCCCCGGCAGGCCTTGTTCCACGTCGAGCACTCGGCCCGCGGCCCGGCCGACCGGCCGGTCATCCGGTGGCGCATCGTCCATCTGACCGCCGAACCCCACCCTGCGCTAGGCCAGGTGTTCGCCCGCTTCGCCGCCGGTCCCTGGCTGCCCGAATACGTCGAGATCTACATTCGCGAGGACCTGGGCGTCCCGCTTCGCTGCCGGCCCGTTCGCTAGGGCAGCGAGGCCGGCAGCCCGCAGCGGATCGCGAGGTCCGGATCGAGATAGGACACCAGCGCGGTGATCATCGGCTGCCCGTCGATGTCGGCCAGCTGCAGGACCTGCAGGCCGCTCGCGATAAGGCGGCCCTGGCCGTCCGGCTCGTAGGTGGCGAACGCGGGCTGGCCGTTGCAGGATCCGGCCGTCAGGCGGATCCCGTGCGGCCGGTGCGGGGCGAAGACCGCGGTCTCGAGGAACGCGGCGGTCGCCTCCCGGCCGTCGAACCACGCGGTGAGCGGCGGCATCGAGAAGCGGACGTCTTCGGCGACCAGCTGCACGAACCCGTCGATATCGGCGAGCTGCCACGCCCGGACGTAGCGCTCGAGGAGCTGCCGCACCCGCGGCTCGCCGATGCCGGGCTGGGGCCGGCCCGCGCTGGCGCGCACGGACTCGCGGGCCCGCGACAGCAGGCTGTTGACGGCGATGGTACTGACGCCGAGCACCTCGGCGGTCTCCGCGTGGCTGAACGCCAGCACGTCGTGCAGCAGCAGGGCGGCACGCTGGCGTGGCGCCAGTCGTTGGAGCGCGGCCACGAAGGCCAGGCTGATCTGCTCCCGCCGGACCACCTCGTCCTGCGGGTCCCCGGTGCCGTGCAGGTCGGAATCGCTCACCGGCTCGACCCAGGCCAGCTCCGGGTCGGGCGGTCCGGGCATCGTCCCTGGCCCCAGCGGCGGCCCGTAGTCTGCCGGGCCGAACCGGGTCCGCCGCGCGCGCAGCCCGTCCAGGCAGATGTTGGTGGCGATGCGCTGCAGCCAGGCGCCGAACGGCCCCGAGCCGTCATAGCTGGTGAGCCTGCGCCAGGCCCGCTCGAGGGTGTCCTGGGTGGCGTCCTCGGCGTCGGCGCCCGAGCCGAGCATCCGGTAGCAGTGCCGGAACACCGCCCGCTGGTGCGGCTCGACCAGCGCCGCGAACGCCGTGTTGTCTCCGGCGGCCGCCCGTGCGAGCAGGCCAGGGTCGATGGGATCTGGCATGACCAGCCCTTCCCTTCCGTGTCCCGCCCGCGCGGGCGTCCCGCCTCAGCCGTCAGGCGTGCGCCTGGGCCAGTCCGACCACCTGCCCCTGGGGGTCGGCCAGCAGCCCGAAGGTGACCCCGGGTACCGAGGTCGCGGGCTGGATCACCCGTCCGCCCTGGACGACCGCAGCCTCCAGGGTAGCGGCGACGTCCGTCACGCCGACGAAGAAGGTGACCAGCGGCGCGCCGCCCTGCAGCGGGCCGATGCCGCCGGGCACCGCGCCCTCGACCCCGGTGTCGACGTAGCTGTAGCCGGGTATCCCGCCGTCCGGGAACGTCCAGTCGAACAGCTCCCCGAAGAACTTCCGGGTCGCGTCCGGGTCGGAGGACCTGATCTCGAAGTGAACCACTGGGTTTGGCATGCGCCTGCTCCTGTCGTCTCTCGCCATGCTGACACCAGGTTCGACGGTGCGAGCGGGCCCGACCTCTCGGTGCTCACCCGTTTCTTTGCTACCCGTTCGCGGCGAGGTCCAGGCTGGCGGGCATGGCCTTGATGGCCTCGTCGAGACGGTCGAGGAGCGCGCGGCGGCCGCCTTGCCCGCCGTGGCGGACCCAGTGGCGCCCGGAGACGCTGAAGGCGGTGACGGCGAGTTCGGCCAGGACGTTCAGCCGCAGGTCCTCGGGGTCCAGCCGGAGTTTGCCCGCCAGGCACGCGATCACCTGGTTCTTGACCCCGCCGCGGTAGTGCTCGACGTAGGCGAGCAGGGCCGGCTCGGCCGCCACCAGGCGTCGGGTGGCGAGAAAGCGTTCGTCCCAGCCTGGATCCAGGCCGGCCGCGGCCGCGGCCAGCGCCTGGTGCAGCTCGCCGAGGACGGGACCAGCCAGCTCGCGTTTGGCGAGCGCGGTCAGGTAGGCCGACCACAGCTCGGCCTCGGCCTCGATCGCCGCGGCCTCCTTGGCCGGGAAGAAGCGGAAGAACGTGCTCTTGGAGACCTCGGCCTCTTCGGCCAGGTCCTCGAGCTTGGTCGCGCCGAAGCCGTTCTCGCTGAACATGCGCAGTGCCGCGTCGGCCAGCGCGCGGCGCGTCCGCACCTTCTTGCGCTCGCGCAACGGCAGAGAACGATCACCGGCCGGCTGGGTGGTCATGCCCGCCATCCTAACCCAGAACGGGACTCAGAAACAAAACATACTCATTAGTTTTTCAAACTTGACCTTAAATAAGACTGAGTGTCATTATGAGGAGGCCAACCGAGGAGGAACGATGGACGACAAACTCGACATGAGCATGATGTTCGCGATGCACGACGCCCTGCGCCGTGAGCTCGCGCAGGTCGGGCGGATCGCGAGGCCGCGCGACGACCACCCGGGCGCGCTCCTGCGCGCCGCCCTGGGGTGGGAGCTCTTCAAGAAGTTCCTGGTGGTCCACCACCAGGCCGAAGACGACACCCTGTGGCCGGCGCTGCGGGCCCGCGTGGCCGGGCGGCCCGAGCGGGTGGCCCTGGCCGACGCGCTGGAAGCCGAGCACGCCGTCATCGAGCCGCTGCTGACGGCCATCGACGCGGCCGCGGCCGACCCGGGCTACGGCCACCGGCGTTTCGGTGACATCGTGGACGAACTCGCCACGAAGCTGACCGCGCACCTGGCCCACGAGGAGTCCGACGGGCTGCCCCTGATCGACGCCTCGCTGACGCCGCAGGAGTGGCAGCACTTCGCCCAGGACCATACCGAGCGGCTCCGCGGTGACGCGGCGACGTACATGCCGTGGCTGCTCAACGGGGCGAGCCCGCAGATGCTCGACGAGGTCCTCGGCAATTTCCCGCCGCCGCTGCTCACCGCCTTCCGCCAGGAGTGGAGCCCGAGGTACGCCGCCCTGGACATCTGGCCCGCGGCCGGCGAGGCCAACGCCGCCGAGGTCGCCGCCGCTGAGGTCGCCGCCGGCGAGGCCAGCGCCGCCGCCGCCGAGCCGGGCGCCCGGAAGGATTCCGTGTTATGTCGCTCCAGGACCGGACCGAAGCCACCGCGGCGCCCCCGGCCGGCCGTAACCTGCGGCTCGCGCTGCTCGTCATCGCCACCGCGCAGCTCATGCTGGTGCTCGACGATACGATCGTGAACGTCGCCCTGCCGGGCATGCAGCGCTCGCTGCACCTGGCCACGTCCCACCTGAACTGGGTGATCAGCTTCTACGCGCTGGCCTTCGGCGGGCTGCTGCTGGCCGGCGGCCGGGCCGGCGACATGTTCGGCCGCCTGCGGGTGTTCCGCGTCGGAGTCGGCGTGTTCACCCTGGCCTCGCTGGCCGGGGGGTTCGCCCCGGACGGCGCGGCGCTGGTCGCCGCGCGCGTCGTGCAGGGATGCGGCGCCGCGCTCGCCGCGCCCTGCGCGCTGTCCCTGCTGGCCACGACCTTCCCGTCCGGGCCGGCCAGGACCAGGGCCCTGCGCGTCTACGGCGCCATGGGCGGGCTCGGCTCGGTGGTCGGCCTGCTGCTCGGCGGCGCGCTGACCGAGTACCTGAGCTGGCGCTGGGTGCTGTTCATCAACGCCCCCATCGCCGTCCTGGTGCTGATCGGCACCGGCGTGCTCGTCTCCGGCGACACCGAGCGCGGCCCGCTTGACATCCCCGGCGCGGTCGCCGCGACCCTGGGCATCGGCTCGCTCATCTACGCGCTCACCCGCGGCAACACCAACGGCTGGACCGACGCGGGCACCCTCGTCTCCTTCGCGGCCGGGGCCGTGCTGCTGGTCGCCTTCCTGCTGTCCGAGCGCCGCAGCCGGG
>Ga0137379_10007323_pt1 | contig 10460 bp, 9 predicted proteins | sample SagtaG_18_FD_104812 | JGI IMG/M metagenome (GOLD analysis project Ga0137379, IMG submission 104812) | Vadose zone soil microbial communities from Sagehorn Ranch, Mendocino, California, USA - Sage2_L_80_16 metaG | ecosystem: Environmental > Terrestrial > Soil > Vadose zone | place: USA... | reverse complement strand
CTAATGGTGATCCGCAGCTTGCACAAACGCTTATCAAAGAAGGGGCTACAGTTACGACCCAACCCCCCCCGGATAACGGCTTCTGGCTGAACCTGCTGATCGCATTCTTACCCTGGGTCTTCTTGATAGGGCTTTTCATCTTCTTTAGTCGCCGGGCCTCACAGGGACAACAGGGCATTTTCAGCTTTGGCAAGAGCCGGGCAAAACTGATCCTCGAAGATCGTCCCACGACAACATTTGCGGACGTTGCAGGCGTTGACGAGTCCAAGTACGAACTGCAAGAAGTTGTTGAGTTTCTGAAGACTCCCAATAAGTTCCAACGCCTGGGTGGAAAAATTCCACGTGGCATATTGCTGGTTGGTCCTCCAGGTACTGGTAAAACGCTCTTAGCACGGGCCGTTTCTGGCGAAGCAGGAGTGCCATTCTTTTCTATGTCCGGCTCAGAGTTCGTCGAAGTGCTGGTAGGTGTTGGTGCCAGCCGGGTGCGCGACCTGTTCGATCAGGCGAAAAAAGCAGCACCGAGCATCATTTTCATCGACGAAATCGACGCCGTTGGCCGCCAGCGCGGTGTAAGCATTAATACCAATGACGAGCGGGAACAGACCCTGAACCAGTTACTGGTGGAGATGGATGGATTCGATACTCGCCAGGCTGTGGTAGTGATCGGTGCCACGAACCGCCCCGATGGACTCGATATAGCACTACTCCGTCCCGGTCGCTTCGACCGGCGTGTTACCGTCGATCGTCCTGACTGGAACGGTCGCCTGGCTATACTCAAGATTCATAGCAGAGATGTACCTCTGTCACCCGATGTTGACCTGGTACAAATTGCCCGTTCGACCCCAGGCATGGTTGGCGCTGACCTGGCAAACCTGGTAAATGAAGCAGCCCTGCTGGCTGCTCGTCGTAATTTGCAAAGTGTGACGCAAAAGTGCTTTGAGGAAGCCCTGGATAAAATACTCCTTGGTGCCGAGCGGCCACTGGTACTTACCGAGGAAGACCTTAATGTCATCGCCTACCACGAGGGAGGACATGCATTAACCAGTTTGCTCTCACCATATGCCGACCCGGTGAACAAGGTCACTATCGTTCCACGCGGCCAGGCGCTGGGTGTGACTATGTCTGTGCCATTAGATGATCGCTATAACTACTCGAAAGAGTTCTTGCTGACGCAACTTGTCACCCTGCTGGGAGGTCGCTCTGCTGAAGAGGTCGCGATTGGACGGATCACGACAGGTGCGGAAAATGACTTGCAGCGAGTGACCGCTATTGCACGCCAGATGGTCACACGTTGGGGGATGAGTGAGCGCCTGGGGACAATCTCGTTCAGCGAGCGCTCCAGCCCATTTGCTGGAATTAACGATGTTGCTGCGCCATCCGATTATAGCGAAACGACAGCCGAGGCTATTGATGAAGAGGTTGAGCGCATTGTTAGCATGTGCCATGATCGTGCTCGCGAACTTCTGTCGACACACCGTGCAACGCTTGACCGTATCGCGCAGGAGTTGCGCCGTCAAGAAACGATTGACGCAAATCAGCTGCGGCAGATTATGGATGAAACTGGAGCAGTCCCTGCCTCAACACAGGGCTTGCCAAAAGGCGTTCCACAGGTGCTCACTCCACCGCCACCACCGCCGCCTCCTATCCCACCAGAGGTGAATAGCTCCGGCCCTGGCTACGAACAATTCGGCTAAATAAGGAGTTCAGGCATAAATTTAAATGACGTTTAAATTTATGCCTGAGCCTCTCCTAAAAATTGCCGCAAGCCCGGATAATCCTGCAAGATGGTATCCACCACATCTGGTGAGAGCGTCATAAACGAACCCTGTGCTTCCGTAAAGACCACACTCTCATCGTCAGCCAGAGTCAGCGCACCAGTTGCCTGAATCATACGCCCTCGCTGTTTCGTCAACAAGGCACGTACTCGCAACAGTGGTCCATAGGGGACTGAGCGACGATAACGCAACTCCAGCCGACCCGTCATGCTCCACTGTGGATTATTTATCAGCATTGATGTGCGTCCCAGAGTCTCATCTAGCAAGGCGGCTACTATCCCCCCATGAATAATTCCCGGAAACCCCTGGTGCTCCTCCCGCGGTTGAAAGTCAGCCACAACTGTGTCGTTTTCAAGACGAAAGACCAGGTGCAAACCATAGGGGTTGCGCTGCCCACAAACAAAACAGCGTTGATAATCGGTTGTATCGTTGAGTTCCATATTTAAATAAATCTCCTTTACAGTTGATAGCTTCGAGGGCGACCGCAAGGGATCCCCAAGAGGCATCAACCGAACGAAAAGCCCATCAATATCCGTAGGGGCGAGGGCGGTGTGGAGGGGCGGGGAGGGCCTTTATAGTCGCCCGCCGTCCCTTTCTGCGACGTTCACCCCCCTTGTCCTCAACCCGACCGGCTACGCGGGCGACCATAAAGGCCCTCCCAACCCACCCCAACCACCCTCGCCCCTACGGAGGATCCAACCCTGTTTCGTTAGGTTGATGCCTCTTGGGCGACCGCAAGGGATCGCCCCTACCCAACCTACGATCGGTTCGCCGTTCCTGGGTAGGGGCGATCCCTTGCGGTCGCCCTGTCTCGTGACTCCGAACAAATCCGGTCTAAATTTATTAGAAGAATCATAGCTATCTGCTCGCTTTTAGTGTATAGTGTATTATATTTTTTGACGCACCAGATACTGGTGCATGGTGCGACTGTGGCAAACAAAAATGGCTCCCCATTCGTGTCTATATCAGAGACCTATCTTTTTAGATCAGAGACACAGCTGCAACCACTGAGTGTCCAAGGGAGGTAAAAACATGACAACCACATCCAGCAACGATTCCACTACCCTTTCGCCAAACCAGACGAAAAAACAGCGCAAAAAGTTGGCGAAACGCGAGGCCAAAACCATGCTCAGGCGCGATCGTGCCAGAGATGCTGTGCAGAAAGCTGAACAGAGACTGGCCAGGGCGCAGGCTCGTCTTGAAGCCCGCATCACTCGCCTGCGAAACCTCGAAGCGAGGTTAGCTGAGATGCAGGCTCCACAGCAGGAGTCCGAGACACATACCCAGGAAGGGGGGGTCGATGGACAAGAAAGACCATCGGAAACAAGCAGCACAGCTGACCCTGCAACGGATTCTTCTGACCAACACGAGAGCAATCCCTCTGTTCCTCACCTGAACCTGGATCAGCCACTCTCTGACCTGGCGGAGAGTACAGATGAAACATCGGAGGAGCAAGGTATCTTCCAGTTCGGCGTCGAGGACTTTGCTGATACCCCTCGTTCTTCCGCTGCTCCTGCTGCTGCTTCTGGTATCTCTCATTCTACTGAGACGGAAAGCAGCGATCTCCCGGTTGAAGGGCGCACGGATGTCGCTGAAGATACTCACGAAGAGCAGGAGCGAGCTGAGCAAAGGGAGCAGTCTACGGAAACACCAGAGGATGAGCAATAATGTAGGGGCGCAATGAACTGCGCCCCTACATTATGTGTTTTCCAGGGGCTGTCCTTGTACCGTCTTCTTTACCGCCAGCACACCTCGTGCCTTTAGCTTCAGATAGACCCAGAGCGCAATGCTGAGCAGGGTCCCACTAATCAGGTAGGCTCCCAGTACATCACTGGCCCAATGGTCTCCAAGGTAGACACGAGAAGGCCCAATCAGGATAACAAACAGCGCAGGCACAATTAACAATGCCACACGCCACCAGCGCTTCCCCTTAAAGAGGATCACTCCAAATGAGAACAACAGCCCCCAAAAAGCAACATATGACATCACATGCCCACTGGGAAAACTTTTGCCTCCCGCTGCTTGTATCACCTCAACCAGGTTGGTAGCTGGACGTGGACGGCCCACAAGTGCCTTTAGCAGAGTATTCAAAATACTACTCGTTGCGGAGACAACAACTATCATGACTGCTTCTAAACGCAGACGCACTATCCAGAAGATTACAGCCGCGAGAACAATGAGTCCCGCAGAGAGCCAGGCGACATTTCCTATATAGCTGACAGCAACCATAGTGTAGTATAGCCACGGGGCCTGGGTCTCCTGAAACTCACGTGTAATCTTAACATCGACCGCTAATACAGGATGTATGTATACCCACCATGCAAGGAGTGCAAAAAGAGCCAGCACAATAGTATCTGCGATCACAAGAGTGCGGCCACGCCTGATGGCACGGTACCATGGCACACGCGCAGTAGCTACTTCCTGCTGTGCTTCTTTGACAACGGTTTCCGTACTTTGCTGGATATGTTCACCAAGAGGTTTTTGCTGTGCAGCGCTTTCCTTATTTCGCTCATCAGTAGATTTTCGTTGCATAGTGTGATCCTAAATGCGGTAACTATTCAGGTACGCCTCTCATGCGGCCTGCGGCCGCGCTGGGGAAAAAGAATGGTGCGAGGACACCTCGCGCTCCGGCAGGGGAACCCGGGTTGCCCTGCACCCCTCCTGAAGAGTTATTAAAAGAATTGGGCGAGGACACCTCGCGCTCCGGCAGAGGGACCCGGGTTCCCCTGCACCCCTCCTGAAGAGTTACTAAACGCATGGGCATGCCTCTATGGAATAGAATAGCAGTATATCCTTGGTATTAGTGATACGTTTCTAGCAGAGGGAATGTTTCTGACAGGATATACGGAGCACAGCACAGAATTTAGAGAGAAGGAGTTCTCATGCCGCACATCGAAATCCGACCAGCACGACCTGAAGACCGTGATGCCGTACTGGCCTTTTGCACCAATACCTGGGAGTGGGGTGACTATATCGAGGGGGTTTGGGACGATTGGCTGAACAATCCGCAAGGCCTCTTGCTGGTCGCTACTGCAGATGGACAACCAGTCGGAGTAGCCCATGTCCTTATGCTCAATGAAACAGATGCCTGGTTCGAGGGGATGCGCGTTGATCCAAACTATCGCCGACAGGGCATAGCAAGCGCTCTTTTTACTGCACAGGTAGCAGAGGCGAAGCGTCGTGGTGCCATACGAGCGCGGCTCGTCACCAGTTCCGGGAATACAAGCGCTCTTCGGCTCATCGAACGCGCGGCGATACGCCAGGTTGGAGGATTTGTGCTATTCCGTGCAGCGCCAGTAACAACGCCACCAAAGCGCGAATATGGGCAAGAAGCACTGGAGTTGGCAACAACTGCTGATATCGACGCGATTATCCACTACCTCAACACTTCAAATATCTTCCCTGTTGTAGGTGGATTGTATTACTACCATGGCTTCACGGCTTACAGCATCACCGATACCTTGCTGCAAGCAAAAGTATCAGCTCAGCAAGTCTATCTCTTACGTCGCTGGGACCGCCTGGATGGTCTGGCAATTGCTGAACCTGGCGAAGAATGGCGGGGAGAGCAGCTCTCTCTCGGCTATATCGATGGCACAACCGAGTCCATTAGCCTGATAGCATACGCCCTGCGTCGCAAGTTACCGGAGATGGGTTTGGAGAGTATTTTTGCCTACGTACCTGACCTGATCATGGTACGTGATGCATTCATCGGTGCCGAATATCAGACGGAAGGGGACGTATTTTACACCTATGAGCAGGACCTGTAGGCGCGTGCGCCTACAGGTCCTGCTCATAGGTGTAAAGTATCTTATACCGGATTCCAGGCCGCCTGTGGATTCTTTAATTCATGATAACGGAGCAGCCAGCAACCATAGTTCATGCCACCACCAACTGCCGGAAGTGCCATCCATTGGCCCTCGTGCAAACGATTTTGGTGCAGGAGTTCGGCCATCGCCGTCGCAATACTGGCGTTGGAAAGATTGCCGTAGTAGCGGAAGTTATCAACCAGCTTCTCCATTGTCGAAGGCGGCCAGCCATAGTCGTTTATCAGCAGCTCTCCCATACGGCGTGTAATGCGGGAGTTCGCCTGGTGGGGGATAATATAGGAGAGTTCATCATGGCTCAGTCCTGCATGCCGGCATAACGCATCCACCGACTCCGCCATGGCACGAGGAGCTTCACGGAACACCTCTTTACCATTCATCCTGGTATAGCCAACCATATATTGTTGAAGCATCTGGTTGAGTTCCGCACCCTTCCCCTCGTGATAGAGCTGGCGCATTTTCATGTCAACTTCCGCCATCTCGATCACATCTTTGCGCAGAGGTGTTTGATAGTAGAGCGCAGGTGCTTGAGTAGCATCGGAGCCATTGATAACATAAGTATCCTCATCACTGGGCTCCAGCAGGTAAGCCGAGGCACCCTCACCGAACAGAGAACTGGTTTTCCAGTCAAGCACATTCATGATATTGGGGAGCAGTCCTTCAGCCGTGACCATCAGCAGGAGTTTCGCGGAACTTGCAGCCAGAACTTCACCGCAAATTTGAAATGCCTCCGTCTGGCAAGCACAGGCGCCTTTCAGCATCGTTGCTCGTATAGGTTTGAGTCCCAGGCGCAACTGTACCTGGCCTGCAATAGTGGGAAAAGCATCATTATCGGAAGAAGAGGCTCCAATAATCGTGTCAATCTCGGAGGCATCACGATCGGCACTGGCAAGCGCTCGTCTGGCGGCAACGACGGCCATATCCACTAAAGACTCATCTTTCGGCGACCCACGCCCATCAATTAAACCAGGAGCATCGGCACCTGCCATTCTGCGGCATAGTTCCAGGGTGCTGGCACGCACATGACGGGTGCTGAGACCAGTTACGCGCTCCAAATCTTCTGCACTCCGCGGATCACCGAGGCGCGTCGAAATATACGCAAAAAACTCGTTTGTGATGATGCCTGCCGGAGCGTAGCTACCTAAACCAATCAGGCGTACTTTCGCCCTGGTATAGATCTCTGGCACAATATAGATGTACTTGGGCCACTGGCTTGCCTGGTTCTGTGTCATCTGATAAGAACCTCCATGATATGGAAAATGATTGACTTGCCAAGAATTATAGCATATGCACGGAGGCGAAGGACAGGATGCCCTTGCGGGCACCCTGCTCATAAGGGATCTTACCAGCGAGAGTCACGGCGGTCACGGCGGTCACGACTACCACGATCACGGTCACGGCCACGACCACCATTGCCACCACTGTAGCGGTTACCACCACCATAATTATTATAGCTGCTACCGCTATAACTGCGCGAATCATCACGGCGAGAACTACGAGAAGCTCGTTGTGCCTGGAAACAATCACTACAATACACGGGGCGGTCTTCACGAGGAACGAAAGGTACGGAGGTTGTGCGGCCACAGTTGGCACAGATGGCTTCATACATCTCACTACGCGGACGTGGTACCGATGCTTGACCACCACGCCGCGCACTACGGCAGCTTGGACAACGGCCAGGGACGTTGGTCAGCCCTTTGCTGGCATAAAACTCTTGCTCACCAGCACTGAAGGTAAAGGTCTGACCACAGTCACGGCAGACAAGAATACGGTCCTGGTAGTCCTCATTAAACGTCATGGGTAATATTATCCCCTTCTTTGTGATCGCTCCGTCCTTACAATACGCTCTGGTTGGTTACACGGGGTAGCTTATACTGGCGAAAGATACGCTTTGCAAAACCTCTGAAAGAGGGATATATCTCGGAGTGGCTCTCGGTAGTGATTCCCTGGATTCCGGATGGCGGAGCGAAGCCGGGGCCTGGACACTCTCCTCTTACCTTACGAGATAGCCTATCCCAAACCACACAAATATTGTAACACAAACACACAGAAAAAACAGTGATTCCCCTACAAATTCTTAGGCTTACTCGGCAATCGCAACGGCACCGGACCACTAATAGGCCGTGTGCGTGGCGGAAGCGCTATGGGGGGAAGTGGAGAAGTGCTGGCTGCCGCTACTGAAGTGTACATCATACAAATATTCCCAAGGCAAACAACATCACCATGCTGAAGCAGGCGGGGAGCCGTCAATGGTTCATCATTGACTTTCGTACCATTGCGGCTGGCAAGGTCTTGCACGTAATCACCATTGGGCTGGCGCAGAATCTGGGCATGGCGACGCGAAATAGAGTCATCATTGATGAGCACCTCGCATTCCAGCCCACGACCAAGCGTAATCACTGGACGATCTAACAGAAAGCTTCGTCCTGCTAACTCACCATTGGAGACCACAAAGGCACTACTCCAACTGGCAGGCTGAGGAAGCGGTGTTACCTGGTCAAGCTCCTTTGTCTCTTTCCATACTTCGAGAGCCGTCTGTGGAAGATCGGACAGTGGAAGGCCGGGGAACCCATCGTAGGGGCCAGATGTATTGTGCTCCCCAGCTCTCGTCTCAGCAAGATCTGATTGCTTCGTCACAGATACAACTTCATTTCTGGTCGTCGTTTCCTCAAGAGCTGCAGTTGGTCTGGCATGACGCAATAGTGGATCATCCTGTACACCTGCAATGGTCGGAGGCGTAGCATATTCAAAGAGGAAGCGATGCGAACCAACTTCAAGCAGTGCTCCATGTTCAACAATGGCGGAGTTGCGAATGCGTCGTGCGTTCAGAATAACCCCATTCAAACTGTTATTATCAACAATTAGCACGCGCCCCTGCTCCCAGATCAGTTCCGCATGATGGCGTGAAGCCAGGTCATCATCCAGCCAGATATCGTTATCCTCTTCACGACCTATTGTAACTACTGCCCGCGTAAGTGCCAGCCGTTGCCCTTGAAAACGCCCACCACGATGTTCGAGCCAGCCCCATGGCGTATCCTCATCAAAGACGAAAGGAGCAGGTACACCAGGCTGGTGCATTGACGCTATCGTTTTAGCTGCATCATTCTCACGAGTCGTGCGTTTCTGACTGGGAATACGTGTCGAGGTAGTGGAGGTGCGGGGCAGCGTAAAGAGATAATAGCTGGCAGTAACCGCAAAGGGCAAACACCAGCCCCACAATGCGACATAGACAAGCACTACCTCGACCTCTACAAGCGAAAGCGCAGCCTGTTCCGTACCGAAGCGTAGATTGTACCAGACAATTGCAGGCAGGAGCAGCAATGCAGAAAGAACACAGGTCACAATGGCCCCGGCAAGTTGCCGGGTCGTGCCACGTTTCCGCAACGTCGTATAGAGCGCATTGGCAGCGATGGCAAACATACAGCAGGCCAGCCCACCATAGCAGCCAGAACTAAACCAGGTTGGGAAATCTATGCTGCTCGTTGTCTTCTCCCCTCTGTCAAACCATTGGATCAATGAATACAGGGTTTGAGGGCGATCCTTGCGATCGCCCCTATCCAGGCTTGCATCCCAAAATCAAACCATTGGATCAATGAACACTTGACGAGCGTCACTGATCAGGATTGTATCCAGAATTCTATGCTGCTGCGCATGTTCAGCATAGACGGTATCCGTTGCAATGTTGGCCGAGTCCCCAGCGACGTTATCGTTCACCTGCACGGCATCCCAGTACTCAAAGTGCTTATTATCGGGGGTGACAGCAACACCGAGGAAGGCATGTCCAGGGATGATGACAATCTCGGCATGCAATCCGATACGCTCTACTGCCGATGCCAGCAAAACGGTCAGTTCAACGCACATTCCACTCTGTTGTTGCAGCACCTCTGCTGGCAGCTTGATATTTTGAGTGGCGACATTACTATCGCCAGGCCCCCCATATGGTACACTTTCCTGGACATAATGGATGCGATAATCAATTCGAATAGTGTCATAAATGGCATCCACCTGGTCAATTACCTGCCTGCTACTCGCCTGGGTGTAACCAATCATCGCCGTCGGCGCAGGTGGTGGCTGCATGCGCAAATGACTTCTGGCCTTGTCAATCAATGCGGTAATAGCTGGATCGTCTGGCGTAACCCAGGCGGCTATCTGCAAGCGATTTGCCGCTACCCACTGCATGAGCCAGCGTGAATGGACCGACAACGGAGTATCATTGACATAATAGGGATGGGCCTGGGTATCTGTAACCCTAACCTGGAGCGAGGTATTCTCCTCATTCGTAAAGCTACGAAGTCCCTGACTGAGCAATGGCGGCGCAAAGCTGACGGTTTGCATATTGCTGGTAGCATTGACCGTTCGCTTCTGCATCTGACTAAACCCTGCAATATCTACAGCCATTACCAGGGCCATAGGATTACTACTACTATATTCGAGAGAGATCAAGGGATACTGGGTGGCAACATACGAGGGATAAAAGGCGCTAAAAATCGTAGATGGAGCCCGTACACAAACACGTACAGGCGATTGTCCACCACAATGTTCCTGACTTGCCACGTTACTCTGTTGATAGCGCGAGTAGGCCGCGAGTCCACCTACAACATACCACCCGGAGAGTCCGGCCAACACTATTACTATCAGAAGCAGAATTGTGAGTCTTTTCCCCATCAGTTTACCCGTCTCTTATCCTGGCATGTGCTTCTAGTCGGTGAGCGTATCCATGAGGCAATTATATCATCCTGTATCAGGGCGGACAAACAAACCAGGACTTGTGGTATGTGTCATTGTGTTTCATTATTGAGCACAACTAAACACCACACTGCAAATAATGACACCGGATGAGATGCGTGGCCGTGTACTGAGT
>Ga0137379_10007319_pt1 | contig 10461 bp, 10 predicted proteins | sample SagtaG_18_FD_104812 | JGI IMG/M metagenome (GOLD analysis project Ga0137379, IMG submission 104812) | Vadose zone soil microbial communities from Sagehorn Ranch, Mendocino, California, USA - Sage2_L_80_16 metaG | ecosystem: Environmental > Terrestrial > Soil > Vadose zone | place: USA... | reverse complement strand
GCCGTCCACCAGATGTTAAAGCGAATCGGGACGGCGGAGCGGGAGGGCCATATCGAGGCGGTGCGCGGCGTCCTGCACGGAGCGATGGCGCTCTACCTCGCTCGCTATCTCAATGTGCCGCCAGCCCGCATTCCCGGCGATGGCGGCGAGCCGCTCGACGACCTGCCCGCCCATGCGCAGGAGATCCGTGCCGCTCTGCTCGACGCCTTCGATCGGCAGCGGCAGGTCGACCTTGCCGCGCGTCTCGTCGCGCGGCATCTCACGCTTGGTCACTCGGTGCCGGCGCTGATCGCCACGCTGGCGCGGGCGCTATTGCGGGAGGACGCAGGTTTCCATGCCTATCAAGCGCTGGACGCCGGCGTGCGGCAGTTCGGCGCCTGGGGCAAGACCGACGAAGGGCGGCATATCCTGATCGCCGTCGCCCGCTATCTCGCTGCGCATTCGCCTACGGAACGCGCCGAGCTGCAAACAGCCGACATCGCCCGGCGGCTCATGCGCGGCGGTGAGCTGCATCAGGATACGAGAGCCTGACATTGGACGACGCTGCCGCCCGCGGCGGTGGAGGAGCGGATCTTGCGCACTACCGTCCATTCATGTCCGCAGTACCCCCAACCGTAAATTCAACGCGCCGGTTGCGTCGTGTCATCAGCGGGCTTGCGCGCGCGATCAGGCTCTCGCGGTATGTGCAACGCACGAGTAATCTCATGATTGCACGATTGCTCAGGAGGGCATCATGAAACTTCCCCGTCGGAAACTTCTGCATCTCGCCACGGGCGTTGCCGCGCTGCCGATGCTATCGCGACTGGCTGGCGCGCAGAGTTATCCCTCGCGGCCGGTGCGGATTGTTGCGGCGTTTGCGGCGGGGGGCGGCGTCGATATCACGGCGCGGTTGATCGGCCAGTGGCTTTCCGATCGGCTGGGACAATCCTTCGTGGTGGAGAATCGACCGGGAGCCGGCGGCAACATCGGCACCGAAACGGTCGTCAATGCGCCGCCTGACGGGCATACCTTGCTTCTGGCCACGCTCCCAAACGCCGTAAACACGACGCTCTACGAGAAGCTCAATTTCAACTTCATCCGCGATATCGCACCCGTCGCGGGCATCATTCGCGTAGCGATGGTCATTCTTGTGCACCCATCGGTTCCAGCCAAGACTGTTCCCGAATTGATCGCCTACGCGAAGGCCAATCCAGGCAAGATCAACATGGCGTCGGCCGGAGCGGGAAGCGCACCGCACATGGCGGGGGAGCTTTTCAATTTCATGGCGGGCGTGAACATGGTCCATGTCCCCTATCGCGGCCAGGGGCCTGCGCTGGGCGATTTGCTCGGCGGGCAGGTGCAGGTCTTTTTCGCCACCACTCCCGGGACGAGCGACTTTGTCAGAACGGGCAAACTACGTGCGCTTGCGGTGACGAGTCCAACGCGGGCCGAAGGTTTTTCCGCGCTGCCGCGGGTGGGAGATTTTGTGTCGGGTTACGAAGCGAGCCAGTGGTACGGCATAGCCGCTCCGAAGAACACGCCGGTCGAGGTTATCGATAAGCTCAATCGCGAGATCAACGCCGCTCTGAACGATCCTGTGATGAGCGCAAAGTTTGCCGAAATAGGCGGCGAGCCGCTTGCCGGCTCGCCCTCCGCGTTCGGTCAGCTCATCGCCGAGGAAACCGAGAAATGGGGCAAGGTGGTGAAGTTTACGGGGCTTAAGCCGGAGTGATGCGCAGGCGGCAGACCCATTTCCATAACGATAGCATCCGCCTCGCGCCGAATGCATCCTCACCGCCAAGGGCCGTGAGCTTGGGCCGATCCTCAAAGCGTGGCGCTGATGCGCTGCCCTGTGCCGAGACCGACTCCGACCTGTGCTGCTACCTTTGCCCTTTCTCTCTCATGAGGACCAGGAGACGCTCCGTTACGGGGTCTAGGCTGGCCGCAGCCTCTTCCGTCATGGGGTTTAGGTGGGGCGTAACGTCTTCGGTCTCCTCACATACTCCCCGATCGTCGGATTGGCCCTTCGCTTCCGCCTCTCGCTCTAACCGTTGCTCACGAAAGGACGAGGACAGATCCAATGCCCTGGTCCGCCTCCCTTGCTGCTGCTGCTTGCGAAAGACCCTGAAAACTCTAATCCTGTCGCCTTCGACGGCAAAATCCATGTCGCCATTTTCACTAAGCCGTTCTTTCAAGGCGTCTCTTACGGAGTTCTTGGCCTTTTGAGCTTCGGTTCTCAGAGCTGAAAGCTTGGTGGATTTGTCTACGTACTCTTCCCAACCCCTGAGCGTCTGAACCTTCTCTATGGGTAGAAAGCCAATCGTCTTTGTCTTGGCTTCGTTCTGATCTGCCATGTGCTCATCCTCTTGGAACATGGCCCTTGTGCCAAAGCATGGTTCACAGATGGTTAATTGTAGCGCAACGATGCCTGCGCCAAATGCCAGCTTCGAGACGTGGAATCGTTGACGCAGTTTCCGAACCTCGTCGAATTGGCAAAGCAGTAAGTTGTGACTGGCAGCCGTGGGGGAATTAACTGTCTCTAAACTATGCTTGGACACGCTGTTGCCCATGCCGAATCAACCCGCTGCTGCGAACGCTCATCACCTTGCGACCCCATTTCCCGGATCCCAGCCGTGGGAGGCGCCCGATCCGCTTCCAGTCATGCGGCGGGAACTGAAGCTGTTGCTCATCGAGATGAACGTATTGCGCGTGGAGGTTGAACAACTGCGCGCAATGGAACGGGAAGCGCGCAACACAGAGGAATTCCTCTCGGCCTCCGTCAACCGGCTCATGGAGAGCCGAGATCTCTGGCGACAAGAAGCGGAACGCTTCCGCGCCTTAATCGCGCAAGTGCCGCCATGGTCGCTATTCTGGTGGAGATGCGTTGACGCGTTCAAGACGTGGCGAAAACCAACCGACCGCGGGCTGCACTGGGCCTGAGCAGCAAGTAGCTCGGATTGAGCTTTAAGCGCATCCACGCGCGTCTTCGAGGCGCTATGGCAAAATCCTGGATGTCGCGCTGCAATGTGAGCTCCTCACGAACGCCGTTCGCGGCGCAACCTATCTTCACTTAACTCTACCTGCCTTCACTTAGACTCTAGCGTGACGCCACCGGGCATTCTCGGATGTCGCTTCGCTCCATCCGAGCTACGCTTACTGTTCAAGCTTCGTCGCCGCATCGAGGCGCGCCACGCCGAGTGACCAGCGCTCCAATCGCGAGCCGCGCCAACATACGAAATTATTGGCTGCGCAAGCGCCACGCGCGAGTTCCATCTAGCCGCCAAGCAGTCACATTTTCATGTCAGACCACGTAAATCGACCGGGAATTGTGCTGGTAAACGGGGGGCGCGCATGGCACTTAGCTTACGCGATGTTGAGTGCGATCCGATTGCGAACCGCGCCCTCAACGAGCTTATGCATCACTATGCCGTCGCAGAAGAGAAGATCCGATTGGTTCTGACCAAGAAGGCAGGGGACATGAAGCTCTTCTTGTATGACCTCGACGACCTTCATCAATTGGATTTCATCCATAATCAGCAAATGGCGAAGGAAATCGAACGATTGCGCGTGCTATCGACCACGACCGTCCAGCAGCGGGAGAGCTGGAAGGTCCGTGCCTTCATGGCAGAGACGCAGTTGCTCGAAACCACTGCCAAAACCAGCAACAATGGTGGCCGTCAGAATGTCAGTGACGTCAGGTATGCTTCGCTCAAGCGCTATCTGGCAAAGCGGTTCCACCCTGATTACGCCCCAGGACAAGGCATCGAGAAGATTGTTCGAAACGAGATCTTCAAGGAAATCTGGAACGAGATTGACCGCCTCGATCAAGGACTCTCGGCCACCCGCTTCGCGACGGCGCGATCATCTTCGGCGGCCTGATCGGGCGGACGTTGCGCTGGATGCCCTGGAACAACTGAAAGGCATCTCCGGCTGTCCCAACTGATCCGCAAACTCGCCTTGGCAAGCCGACCGTCACGCGAGCGGAATGACGACGATTTCGACGATCGGCCTGTACTGCGCCCTCCGCGAGGCACCCTTCGTCGTCCCGCGTGACTACATCGAACAGTACGGCCGGCGTGACGAACTGCGCCGCTACCGCTTGCACCGCCGTGCAATCGACAACGCCCTTTTTTTCGTCGCTGGTGAGGCCGGCGACAAGCTGCGCCCGCAACGTCTCTGGCTACCCGCGCAGCTCAAGCAACTCGTATCATGCAGCAAATGCGGAGCGGACCGAAACAATTGCGCGCTCTCGCGGAGGATTTGCACGCGCGCCAAGAAGCGAGGTGTCAAAAGCGCGAGATCGATCTGGTCCATGATCCATCGGCTCAATCCGATGAAAGACAAAAATCGGATCGCAGCGGCGAAACAAGTCTATGACTCTCGCGTCCGCCATTTCAGCCGCGCGACATATCTTAGCAATGCGTTTCAGAATGTCCGCTGATTCAGAAGGCGCGAACTGCGCAAATATAGCCCTGGAGGTGACGGCATATTCGTGCCGATTTTCGCGGGTTTGAAATTCAAAGCGAACACTTTCGGCGCGAGCGACATCGCCAGCCTTGATCGCGTCGATGAAGTGACAAAGAAGCGTAAGGGTCGGTATGCACTCCAAACTCGCGAAGCAGCGCGCGCGTAAACTCGCGTCGACAGTGTCCACTACAGCAAAACGTGAACGCTGCCGTAGAGATTCGATCAATGACCCCTCCATGTTCTTGGCTGTGATGGCGCGCTTCGCCATGTTGTTGCGAACCTCGCGGACAGCGAGAACGGTCCGATCACGAACAACCGAGGTTTCCCTCTGCAACTCGTTTGGCCCAAGGCACAGCTCTTCTAGTGCGGCAATTTCGTCTTCGCCCTTCGTGATCGCGTAATCAACGCGGGCGTAATCAGCGAGTTGGCGTCGTTCAATCTCAAGCACCTTTGGTAGCAGCGTGGCCATACCTGGCTACCCGGCAAGGAAAAGCATCTGAATGCCTACCTGTCGACCTGAGCCCGCTTATTCGTGCTACTGCGGGCGGGCGGCGCCTCCGCCTGCCGGAGGGGCGGCGGCAGTTCAGGTCCCTCGGCAGCCGGCTCGATCTTGGTTTCGGTGAGCTGGCGCCGTAGGTCTGCTGAGAGTCCCGCAGAGGTGCTGATGGGAGTGAAGGTTGAGCCGTTTGGCCCGCCGTTATAGGCCATCAGACCAGCATTGGTCGCGACGATGTCGCCGGGACGCAATGTCGGATCATCAGCAACGGCTGTGTTGACGAGGCCGAAGGCGTCCCTGCCGTTGCAGGTGCAGCCGGGGACGATCTTCTTCCGGTACGTGAACGCGGTGGCGAGCTCCGAGTAGCGCTTGCCGTCTGGCGCGACCGCGTGGTCGATGGCGTTGCCGTTGTAGATCTTGGTTGCGCTTGCCGGACACATGGAGCTGCAGGTCTGCGCCGAAGTTGCCCCGCTATGACGTTGAATTGGGAAGTAACGTCCGTCGCATAGGCGCACACAATAGGCGAGGCCTCCCTCGGAACGGGTCGCTTCCGAGTTGCGCAACGGGGCGTTCGGATCGGCATAACTGGTGACAGGAGAATTCCACAGGCGGCCGAACAGCGCCTCGAAAATGTTTTGGGCAGAGGCCGTGGCCACAGAGGTGAGAAGCGTCGTGACCGTGATGCCGGTCACGAGGATGCCTTTGACGCCGCGGCTCAAGCGGGTCTGGCGACGGATCAACAAAGCGAAAGGTCCCCCGACTCGCGCGCCGACGATCCCCAGGCGCGCCATCTTTCAATAGCTTCGGCGACGGGCGGAAATATGACCTAAGAGCGCCGGGAGTAAGACGTTTGGGGAAACTATCGCGGTGGAGTTGGCGTTGTATTACGCCGCTGCGGCAATCGAACATGAGCGCAAGCCACTGCCGGTTACGGGACCACGCCATCGGCGCGATAGCGTGGAAGCGAGCCAAAGGCTGGTAAATGTCAACCTAGCTCTTCCTTCGAAGGAGAGATCTTGCTTGTCTCTCTGAGCCAATGATCAAGTCACTCATCATCGCTATAATTGCCTGTCTAGTTTCGACGGTCGTCACCGCCAAATCGTACACGCAGCGGAGCGCTAAGGCGCAGCCTCGTTCGCAAATTGCATGCACCGTTGTCGGCTGTATTCCCGTGCCCGTCGGATGTGTGCCGCGCCCCGGGCGCACATGGTCAGGCTTGCCTTCGGGATTTGACGTTATCGTCTGCCCGCCCGGGGCCAGACCAGTGCGCTAAACGCCAGCGTGTTGGTGGTTACGCTCGTGATCAAACGCCAGAGGTCGCCCTGAAGGCCTGTCCAGTCGTCGAGCGATAGCGCACCGCGCCGCAGCGGAGCGGCCGGCGCTGTCGGAACGCGGGCGGCCGCCGTTACCTGGTTAAGTTGTAGCGGATGTAGGAGTCGCGGTTGGTGGGATTAAGCCCCAAGCCCCCGTTAAGTGGAAAAGAGTGATTAAGTTGGTTGATCTGCGCGCTGGGGTTATTGACGGGCGGTGGAATGTAGACACCCGCCGATGGCTGGGACAGCGGCAGCGATGGCGTGCTTAGACGCGCCGGGGCGTAGGAACCGCCGCTGCCGCGCGCGGTGACGCGGGGGCGTTGCGCGCGCGTGGTTGCCTGCTCCTCCCCGCCAGTAGAGCCTTTCTTGCAGTCGATCCCCTGCATGATGATCGGCGTTCCATCACACGTGGTGATCGGCGTCGCGGTACGCTCGGCCCTATGTTTCTTGGGGCGCGCCGACGCAGTTGTAGCCGCCCCAAGGACAAGAACGGCGAGGACGAGGGTCACCATTCTGAATAACGGCACGCTCATGCTGTATACATAAGCAGTTCCTACCGGCGCGCGCTAGTGGCCGGGTCGGGAGAAACGTTTTTTTATTGCGCCCGGTAAGACGATCTTTGACGTGGTTGAAAGCCCGCCAACCGTTCGTCTCGGGTTTTCGTGGATGTCAACGTCACGCACGTGTTGATCCTGGGCCGTGCTCGCGTCGAACATTGCCCCGCTTTGAGCCAGAAGCAGACGTCGCGCCGCGACTGAGACGCGGCCCGCCTTACCCTTCAAGCGGACGTGCTGGTTCGCGGTTGGGCGACCTACTGCGCGCGGCCAATGAAGCTGCGCCGATACTGCCCAGCGGATGTGCGCGTAGTCTAAAGATGGCCGCGGGCGATGGAGGCTCACCCGGTCGTCAGGACTTGTGACGCTCTGGCACTGATCCCAATCGCCAGGGCGGCTTTTTCATACCAACCGAAGGACCTGAAATCTGTCCGTCGGACGCTGCGTAACCGCTTTCCTTTGGGTCGATGCTTCCGACGGGATTTGCTCTCCGCTTTACGCGATACGCTCTGACTCAAATTCGTCTCCCTTGGGCGAGAAGCGCTCGTTCTCGTGGCGCCATGGAGACATCAAATCAATGGAGGATCGTCGCGTCAAGGGAAACGCATAAACCCAAGGCGGCGAAATGCTTGGCGGCGCGCGCCGCGAGCGGCCGAGCAGCCTGCTACCGCAGCGTGCTGACCTCGCGCCGGTTCATTCGATCACCTCATGGGCAGACCGGCGGGTCTTTCGGCCGAGATTTAACTAGTGCGGGGGTGCGCTTAGTGCCTGCGGCCCGGGCGTAAGTCGGTGTTCTGCACGGCGACGGTCCGCCACCGCCCATCAAGCTTGCGCACCACTCGGGTACCGATGCTGGTGCGCTCGCTCTCGTCGATATCGCCGTAGATGTGGAACCGCGAATGCATCACCGCCACGTCCGGCGCGAGAAAGCGCACGTACATCTCCGGCGTCTCGCGGGTACTCGATCGAAACGGCCCGTTGGGGCCGTGCAGGCGCCGCATCAAGTCCCGGAAGTCGGCCCGGGTCTTGGTCCATGCGCCGTTGACGGTGACGAACTGGGCGTCGTCGACCAGCGACTCGACCATGGCGTCCGGGTCGTGTCGGCCCCATGCCTGATTGAACCGCAATTCAATCTCGCGGATCGCATCTTCATCTGCCTTGGTCATCATGACCTCTCCGGTCTTGCCGCGGTCCATGCTCCGCAAGACGATGTCTCCGGCGTGCACGGGTTGCGCGCATCTATTCGATCACCTCGTCGGCGAGCGCGAGCAGCTTGTCGGGGACTTCGAGGCTACGGTGCTCGCCTATGCGCGACTACTATTTAACGCCATTGACGGCGACGATGTTATATTTCGCGTACTTCTCGCCAATCTTGAGTGCAGCCTGAAATTCGGGAGAATTGCGCCAACCTTGTAGCGCCTCCATGCTTTCCCACCGAACGATCACAACTGGCCCGTCAGGGAGGTTGCCGGAAACCCGCGTTCCTGGTCCTGCCGCGACATACGCGCCACCATGATCTTTGACTGATTTCTGAGCAGGCGGAACGTATTCCTTTGCGTAGCCCGCCTGGTCGCTGACCTCGTTGATGGCGATCATATAAACCGGCAGTTTGGCTTGCGCATGTAGAGCTTGGATGGCAGCGCCACCAAGTGCCGCCCCCGCCAGCATTGATACGGCTATGGTCAATCGGGTTTTCATTACGGTCCTCCAGTAGTCGTCGTGCCGCGAGGATTCTGACGTTGCCCTCATTTCTTATCCGATTCGAGCATCGCGTCCTCCGGCAGATGCTTCGCTGATACAAGCTTGCCGCCGCTACTTGGTTTCCGGCTTCTTGTCGCCGGCCGCCTTCTGCGCGGCCTGAAGTTGCTCCACGGTCTTTTGCAGCCTGGTCACGGCGCTTTTGAGCGCGACAATCTCGGCGTCGGCCGCGTTCAGCTTTTGCGAGGCCTCGAGCGCATTCTTGTTCACGAGCCGCTGCAGAAAGTTGATGTTGCTCTGAAAGCACCCCGTTCGCTTGTCCAGCCCGGAGGTTTTCGTGCAGTCCTCTATTCCCGCGATATCCTGCGCGCGAGCGGCGTCGACTGCGACGATGATCAGGCTCAAGCCCAGCACCACGATTCTGACCATGTTACTCCTCTTCGTTCCGTCCCGATCACGCAGCCAGCTTAGCCGCTGGCGATGGAGAATGCTTGGATCGTGTATCTTCACAGTTGGGCTGGGAGGCCCCTATGGCGATGAACGCCAATCGGGGCGTCCCCGGGCTACGGGACCTAAACCCGCGCGAGCATGAGCATCTGGAATCCCGCCACATTTCAATAGGACATCACGCGGCGGCCTTGCCGGCCCCGGATGAATTGGATTTTATGCAACTGGCACCATTCAATTCCGATGCGGGATCCCAGATGCTGTTGTTTCGCTTCTTCTGTTTCCAGATCGTCCTGTTGGCGTCCCTTGCCGTTGCGATGTCTGACGCTTTTGCACAACGCGAGGACATGTCGATCGGCGACCAGCCAGGCTACATTCCCAATGCTGCCGATGAAGAGCTGCCTCTGCAGTTTCGGCGCCAGACCGTTTTTTACCGCTCCACCGAGGCTCCCGGCACGATCATCGTTCATACGGCCGAGAGGTTTCTCTACGTCGTGCAGCCGAACGGGCGTGCCATCCGCTACGGTATCGGCGTCGGTCGCGACGGCTTTCAATGGCAGGGCCTGCTGCAGATCACGCGCAAGCAGGAGTGGCCCGACTGGACTCCACCGCCGGAAATGATCGAGCGGCAGCCCTACCTGCCCCGCTTTATGGCCGGAGGACCTGGCAATCCCATGGGCGCGCGTGCGCTCTATCTTGGCACCACCGTCTATCGTATCCACGGCACCAATCAGCCGAAGACGATCGGGAGTGCGGTTTCGTCCGGATGCTTCCGGCTGGTCAATGGCGACGTCATCGATCTCTACGAGCGAATTCCAGTCGGGACCAAGGTTATCGTCCGGCAGAAGCCGGAACTGTGATCACACGATGCAACCTTCAGAAGCGAGATAGAACATGCCGAGGCTCTTCGCGCTGAACTTTCGATCCGGCCTCTTGATCGGTTTTGCCGTTGCGATCGCAGTTGCGGTGGCCGCTATTGCTCTCGAGCGATACGATACGCAAACTCTGAAGAGAACCGTGCGTCGGGACGCGGTGCTGTGCGGCGTCAATACCGGCCTCCCCGGCTTCTCGAGCGCCGACGAGAAGGGAAACTGGTCCGGCTTCGATGTCGATTTTTGTCGCGCCATCGCGGCTGCGATTTTCGACGATCCCAGCAAGGTCAAATTCGTCCCGCTCGATGCGAACGAACGCTTCACGGAACTGCAGAAGCGCAAGGTGGATGTGCTGTCGCGCAACACGACGTGGAATCTGTCGCGCGAAACCAATTACGCTTTGTATTTCGTTGCGGTCTCTTACTACGACGGCCAGGGATTCATGGTGCCCAAGTCACGCAACGTCGAGTCCGGCTTGGAGCTTGATGCGGCCAAGGTCTGCGTGCAGTCGGGCACGACCACAGAGTTGAACCTCGCCGACTATTTTCGCGCCAACAATATGAAGTACCAGGAAATGAAATTCGCGAAAATGGATGACGTGTTCAAGGCTTACGACAGCGGGCAATGCGATGTTT
>Ga0137379_10007317_pt1 | contig 10463 bp, 12 predicted proteins | sample SagtaG_18_FD_104812 | JGI IMG/M metagenome (GOLD analysis project Ga0137379, IMG submission 104812) | Vadose zone soil microbial communities from Sagehorn Ranch, Mendocino, California, USA - Sage2_L_80_16 metaG | ecosystem: Environmental > Terrestrial > Soil > Vadose zone | place: USA... | reverse complement strand
GTTGGCACAATCGATTGGAGCAAGGGAAATGCGCAATCGTGCAATTCCATCACCACACCGTCGAGCGCGCCGAGCACACTCGGGATCTCAATCAGATGAAGAATAAGCGGTTGACTCGGTCCAAACATCTCGCCTGAGGCGATACGAAAAATCAGCGCGTAACCAATCTGCCCGGCGGCGCCGGTGACCGCGACTTTAAGTGGCGACTTCATGGTTCAATTAGCCACAGATGAACACGGATAACATACAGATTTTTGATGCTGCTCTCACTCTTAGTCATGCTTCTGCTCGATACTGGATGCTTGATCCTGGATAGGCAGAAAAGCGCGGCGAGGAAAATCCAGCATTGAGAACCCAGCATCGAGCATTGCGATTCAAAGCTTACACCCGTCCCGTTTTCTCCAGCAGCTGATGAATCAAATGCATTCGCCTTCGCACGTTCGGGCTCGCGCGCAGCTGTGCAACGCTCCGTTGCATCCTCCGTGTCCAATTCCATTGCGTTTTTGTGCCGGGAACATTGAAGCGATATTTGCGTGCCAGTAGATCGGTGATCATCACGATGGCAATCCAGGCATTACTTCTGAAAAGCGCTTCCATTATCGCTGGATAGAAATCTTTTTCGAAATCGGACTTGCTCGCCACGGCCAATCCCTCCTGCGCCGGATCGATCTTTGGGGCTAGACCGGCGAAGCGGGCAATTTTTTCCAGTTCGAATCTGGACTGGTCTGATGTGGCCGTTGCACGCTCGAAAGCTTCTTCCCATAAAGCGCGAAGTGGCTTGTGATCGTGAGTGGCATAAGTCGCGACCGAGAGCCGTTCGTATTTATCTCCAGGCGTGATTTCCCCATCTGAAGTTTCCCACTGCGGGATTTTAAAGCCGGCGATGCCGAGTGAGCGCAGGCTTGGCCGCACATAATCCGGCACCATCCCAAGGTCTTCACCGATTACCCGGGTGGCGCCGGCTTCTTCCAACACAACACGCAGATATTTCTCGCCGTCGCCTTTGTTCGCTTCGCAGTTTTCAGGCGTTTGGTCGTCACGGGGAACAAAATGCGGAGCGCGGCCGCTGGTTCGCTTCAGCATTTCGCCTTGATCGAGCGGGAGAAACTGCTTATTCCTCCGCGGCCGCCACGGGAAGGCGTAGATGCGATAAAATCCCAGAACATGATCGATACGAAAGAGATGAAAAATGCGTCGGATCGCACGGATGCGTTGCCGCCACGACTCGAAGTTGTTCGCGCCCATTCGATCCCAGCGATACAGGGGGATGCCCCAGTTCTGGCCCCATTTCTGCGTGAACGCGTCGTCCTTGAAATGCGGTTCGGGCGGCGCGCCACCCGACCACTCGAGCATGAATTCATCCGGCCGCGCAAAAACGTCTGCGCTATAATAACTGACGCCAAATGGAATATCACCCATCAGCGCCACGCCGTGTGCTTCGGCGTATGACTTCATCTCCCGCCATTGTTGATGCGCTGTCCACTGTACATAGGAAAAAAAAGATTGGCGCTCGATGATGGTCTTCTGACGGTCTGGCGGCAGATCGTGCAGCCACGCCTTCGCTCGTTGGATTGATTGATGTTGTGCCGGCCAACCGTTCCACGCCGGGCTCTCGCCGTTCTGCTCCATCAGTGCTCGGAAAAATACGTAATCGTGCAACCACGCCGCTTCTTCTTCGCAAAATTTTCGAAAGGCAGTCCGTCGATCTTGGTTGGCACGAGCGGAAAAATTGGCGAATGCCTTTTCCAGCAGGCGTCGCTTTAGTTTTTTAACGAGGCGATACTTTACTCCGCCGCGGCGCAGCTTGGAAAGACTTGTCCTGAGCGGAGTCGAAGCATCGGCCCGCTTGGCGGCGGGTGGGACCACCTCGCCAAGAGCAAAATCAACGTCTTGGCGCGTTAAATCTTCAGGCGAGTCTGGGCCCAAATAGAGCGTGGTCGGCTCAATCGCCATGGCGCTGATGGCGTTGTAAGGACTGTTGTCGGATCCGGTCTCGTTGATCGGCAGCAGCTGAACCAGCTTGAACCCAATCCCTGCGATCCAATCGATGAACTCTCGCAGCGCAGAAACATCGCCGACCCCAAGATCGTTCTCGCCGCGTAGCGCAAACAGCGGCACAAGCACGCCTGCGATCCGATTGTCCGGAGACAAATTCATTCTTCAGCCACAGGTGAACACGGATGAAACACAGATTCAGAAGACCAGACGTTTATACTCAACTTTGGCGCGACCGAAGTTTATCAACATTCCCACCTTAATCCCGGTCGCTTTCAGCTCCTTAAGCACTTGGGCTTCGTCACGTTTGTCGTATTGAGGAGACACCTTGATTTCAATGATCACGCAGTCGTTTACAATCAGACAGCATCGTAATCACCTACAACAGTGTCCTTGTATCGTACCGTAAGTCGCTTTTCCAAGTCGGCCCTCACGCTGCGACGGAGCAGTTCCACTTGAAGAGCTCTTTGGTAGACGCGCTCAAGAAATCCGTAGCCCAGGTGTCGATACACTTCGAAGGCGCTCCCGATGATTGCCTCGGTGATGTCCTTGTACGGAAACTGCTTTTCGTTCTCAGATGCGACTTCGAGCATTATTTATCTGTGTGGATCTGTGTCAATCTGTGGCCTCCGGATTAGCTTCTTCGCACCTGCCAGTCCTCGACGAGTTCGCTGGGAATCTCTTGGAGAAAACGCGACGGCCGTTGGAACACATCGCCGTAGCCTCCGCTTAAGCGCAGCTGCGGGTAGGTCAGATAAAGTTCGTCGCGAGCGCGCGTGGTCGCGACGTAGAAAAGCCGCCGCTCTTCCTCGAGCGCCCCGCGTGTGTCGAGGGAACGGCTGCTCGGGAACATTCCATCGGTCAGCCAAATCACGAACACAGTGTGAAACTCGAGACCCTTCGCCTGGTGCACCGTAGAAAGGTTCACCGCTTCTTTGTCGCTCGTTTGATTTGGCGCTGCTTCGGCATCGACATTGCTGATCAGCGCCAGTTGCGAGAGAAATTCGTGAACATCTTTGAACTGGCGCGCGAACACCGCGAGTTGATTCAAATCTTCGCGACGCAATTCGTAGTTTGCGAAATTCACTTTCGCATAATCATCGTAAATCGCTTCCACGATCGACATGATCATTTCTGATGGCGCATTTGGTTCCCCAGCAGGCGCGATCTCGTCGAGCGTATGCGCGAGTTGCTGCCATGCTTTCTTCGCTTTCACCGGAACGCTCATAGCCATCAGGCGTTCGCCAAAGTTGTAGCCGGGGTGGCTGACCCCGGTTGATGCTCGCGTATTTTGGCGTCCGGGATCACCGATGCCAACTACAGCGGTCAGCGCATTTTCCCACTCGCGCGAAAGAGTATCTGCGGTGCGATTGCCGATGCCGGGCAACAGTTTCACCATCCGCTTGAATGCAACTTCGTCACGTGGATTGGCGATGAAGCGAATGAAAGCAGTGACATCCTTGATGTGGGCCTGCTCGAAGAAGCGAATTCCGCTGGTGATTTGATAGGGAATCCCACGGCGGGATAATTCCAACTGCAGTTCGATCGCGTGATAGTGCGCGCGATAGAGCACGGCGATGTCCCTAAGATCCACGCCTTCATCGCGCAACTCGAGAATACGCTGAGCGATAAATTGCGCTTGCTCGCCCGCATCGTTGAGTGCGACTAGGGCGGGCTTCACAGCGTTGGATTGGCGCGTTGCGCTCAAGTGTTTGTGGAACTGTTGAACGTTTGCCGCGATTGCCGCGTTCGCGACCTCCAGAATTTCCGGAACGCTGCGGTAATTCATCTCGATCTTAAACACCCGTGCGTCCGGATAGCGCTTCGGAAATTCGAGAATGTTTTGAAAGTTCGCGCCGCGCCACGAGTAGATCGACTGCGCATCATCGCCGACGACCATCACATTCCGGTGATCCCGAGCGAGAAGATCGACCAAATCAGCCTGGATCTTGTTCGTGTCCTGATATTCATCCACGAGAATGAATTGAAATTGCCGCCGGTAAAATTCAGCAATGCGCTCGTGGCGCTGAAACATCGTCAACGTCTTTTCCAGCAGGTCATCGAAATCCATGGAGTTGGTCGCTTTTTTCTTTTTTTCATAGCGATCATGGACGTCTTTGATTTTTTCGAGCAGTGGCAGGAAATAGGGAAACTTTTCCGCAAGCAACTCTTCTAATGGCTTCTCTGTGTTGACGACAAAACTGAAAATTTCGGCGAGCACGTCGCCTTTTGGGAACCGGATTTCCTTCGGATCAATTCCCGCGCTGGCTATCACCCCGTCGATCAAATCCTTTTGATCTTCCCGGTCCATAATGGTGAACCCGCTCGAATAGCTCAGAGCGCTTCCGTGCCTACGCAGGATTCGATTGCCCACCGAATGGAATGTCCCGCCCCAAATTCCGCTCGCGTCCATCGGGAGCAAATTCGCGACGCGGTTGAGCATCTCGCGCGCGGCCTTGTTTGTGAATGTTAGTAACAGGATGTTCCGCGAATCGATCCCGTTTTCGAGCAAATATGCGACGCGATAGGTGAGCGTGCGCGTTTTACCCGATCCCGCGCCGGCGATCACCAGAAGTGGGCCCGGCGGCGCGGTCACGGCCGCGAGTTGCTGCTCATTCAGCTCAGCGGCGTAATCGACGTGAATTGATGTCGATCCTGGCGCGCGTTGTAGCGTGTATTGACGGGACATTAGCGATTGCGGAAAGCGGATTGCACGAAAAGAGACCGCAGCACTCCTCTTGACGCAAACTAATATAGCCTAGCCAGAATCGCGCCGCGCTGGCGCGACTACAACGTCTTCAGAAAATCGAAGTGGGCCTCCGCCGCCTCTAAATTTCAGATTCGTCGGCACGAGTGTCGAGGCTATTCAAATGAAGCTCCGCATACTCGCCAGCGCGCAACGCTGCGACGCGCGAGACAATTTTCTCGGCGTTCGGCTTGAGTCTTGGCCAGCTCGCGAAAGGTAAAATGAGCACAGCGAGCTTACGGCCCGGCAGATTTTGTTGAGTCCGCAACGCCTGATCCGTTGTAATGAGCAAGTCGAACTCCTTCTCAGCAGCATCAAGCAATTCACCGTTCGAAAGCGTGGACCAACCCATTTCTGCCGCAGTTGCGACCTTGTGCGCGCCGAGATAATTGCGCAGTGGAACTGGCGTTCCTTGATCAAAGAGAACGCGCACCGAGGTTAACTAACTGCCAAACTTTCTTCTGCGAAAGCTAGTACTGCGATTACTTGCTCACGATTCACCCCAGGAAACCACTCGAGAAACTGATCGACTGTTGCCCCAGATTCCAGATTCTCAAAAAGGGCTTTCACCGGCACCCGCGTGTTTTTGAATCGCCAGACGCCGCTCAGCGTATCTGCCGAACGCTCTACTGCTGAGCATGCGGTCCAATCGATCATGCAACAAAGTTAAACGCCCGCGGTCGCAGCGCAACCGGTCCCGCCGCGTAATCATATCCATAACTGCAATCTCTTGGTAGGGGCGATTCACCTCAATTGCCCAGGGCGGTTCGGGGAACCGCCTGGGTACGCCGGTTTTCATAAACGCCCAAGACCGACTCGGCACGGCTACTTCTTCGGCGCGTTTCAAAGACGAAATCAAGCCGATGGGCGAGGTGAGCGAAGCGATCCTCGCGCTTAAACCGGTTACGTTCCATTACAAGAAAGAGCTTGATCCCGATGGCGCGCCGCAGTTTGGCTTCGTCGCTGAAGACGTGGCAAAGGTGAATCCCGCCCTAGTGATCCGCGATGCCGAGGGGAAAGTTTACACTGTGCGGTATGACGCGGTAAACGCGATGTTGCTCAACGAGTTCTTGAAGAAGCACCGCACTGTGCAGGAACAAAATCGCAAGATCCAGGCACAGGATGCGACCATCGCAAAGCTAAAATCCGGAATGGAGGTTCTCACCGCAACGGTGAAAGAGCAGGGATCGCAAATCCAGAAGGTGAGCGCAGAGCTAGAGCTGCAAGAGCCTGCGCCGCGAACGGTCCTGAACAATCAGTAAAAGGTGCGCCAGAGGTAAAGGGCGGTTCACCCGCCTTTGCTGTGCTACGGCGCGGCAGGCCCGAACCGTCTGGGCGATTGAAGTCAATCGCCCCTACCTAACGGCACCGCCGCGGGCTAACCCAGCGTTCACCTGCCGCCACGATCATGTTCGTCCTCGCGGTGCGATAGCGCATTTTGCGCGGCTCGCCCTATTATTCGAGCATTTTGCGACACCAATGTCGAAGAGCGCGAGCGCCCTCGAGCGCCTCTGTCGCCAGTTCTTGCGTGGCCGAAGCACCAGGATAGCGAAATTCGACTGCATATCTGTCGAGACGCGAAATCGTTGGGCTGAAACTTTCGGGAAACTCAAAACGTTTCGGCAGCAAGGCACTGAGCTCATTCAGGTCGTGCGTTTTTGGGAAAGGGACGCTGTTCTCGCAGAGTAGCGCTTTAAGGTACTTTTCGGCCGATTGCTGGGCAAGAAAGCAAACGAGATCGTAATTGAGCTCTTTGGTGGCATTCATTTCTCTCATCATGGAAATGAAGTCTGCCTCGGCTTTCTTGATCCATTCTGCTGTGTCAGGCCGCATAGAGGACACGTCCTTCGCGCATCACATCGCGCATAAACCAATCGTTCATCTGCATTCTCCTGCGCACTGTTTCTGGACTGCGGACGATGAGATCGAGGGCATAATTTCGCGGATGGACCCGGTTGGTGATCTCCGCAGCCGTGCGGGATGGGTGCTCGTCCGAAGCGATGATTACCATTAGATCGACATCAGAATCTGCCCTGGCATCGCCGCGCGCGTGCGAACCGAAAAGGATGATTCTTTCCGGGTGGAATTCGCGGACGATCTTGTCCGCGAGCGTCTGAATATCACTTAGTGATGGCATCTAGTTTAATCTAAACCTTTTGCACTATTGTCTTTGAATGCACGCGAAAGAACAGTTCTTATCCTTCGCGCTTGCGGCCGAGTTCTTCGAGCAACTCGATCTGGATTTGCTGAATCTCGAACAGCCGATTGTATTGCCGGCGCAACAAGTGATCGATTTTCTCGTGCAAATGCCTGATCTCCAGCTCGGCTTTTAAATTGACTTTGTAATCGTTTTCCGCACGCAACCGATCGCGCGCTTCCGCCCGGTTTTGGCTCATCATAATGATCGGCGCCTGAATGGCGGCGAGACATGAAAGAATCAGATTCAGCAAAATGAATGGATAAGGATCGAACCCGCGGTTCAGTAAGAAAATAGCGTTTAGGATAATCCATCCGAACAGCACTGCGCCGAAGAGCGTGATGAATCGCCAACTTCCGCCAAATGATGCGATCCGATCCGATAGCCGTTCGCCAAACGTCAGTTTTGTCTCGAATTGTTTGCTGATGTCGCTGGAAAGAATCTCGTGTTGCTGCAAACTTTCGATGACTTCCTGGTCGAGCGCGGAGAGCTCCCCGATTTCATCCTGCAACACCTCCTTCACGTAATCTTTCCGGAATTCACCGAGATCATCCAGACAGATAAAGCCTTTATCGTCCCACTCGGGCACGCGTTTCTTGATGAACTCGACGAGCGACGGCCGAATCAGCTCCGACATCATCCCGTCGTGCAGCGACTTCTGTTTCTTGCAAATCTGGCAGGTAACTTTCGGCGTCTCTTTCATCGGGGTTGGTTGTGAAGGTAAGCTGCTCCTGCGCGGCTTGTCGATTCCATCTTGAATCGACGATTGCAAGTACCGAACAAAAGCTCGCCTCTCCCTTTGCCAAAGGGAGAGGATTAAGGTGAGGGTTTCGACGAACACCGCTCCTGCAGCGCAAACCAGATCGCTTGCAAGACGCTGTCGAGTTCCTGGCGAACCTGATGATTCCAAAACCGCAGTACGATGATCCCCTTGCGAGCCAGAAATTCCGACCGAATTCGATCGCTAATTTGTCCGAAACGATAGTTATGCCCGCCACCGTCCAATTCGATCGCGAGCTTTGCGGTCGGGCAATAGAAATCCAGGATGTAGCAGTCCAACGAATGCTGACGGCGAAATTTGTAGCCCGCAAAATTTCGGTTCCGCAAATGCCGCCAAAGAATGCGCTCACTGTCAGTTGCCTTCTTTCGCAACAAACGAGCGCGATTCACGAAGGATTATCTTAGTCACCAATGCTATTTTCGAAAAGCAGGATTACATCTTCCCCCTCACCTCGATCCTCTCCCCGCAAGCGGGGCGAGGCGGAACAGTGCATCGAGGATACTTCTTCCGCCGCCGCGACGATACGTATGAACCGCGTCCCATCCATCTGACCACTGACAACTGACTCCAAGCGCGCTTTCGCGAGCTGACGAACGTTGCGTTTACCATGCGGCGCACGATTCGCCCTTGAATGCAAACCGCGAACCTGACACGTTATCGCATGGAAGAAGCGGAAGTGCCTCTCGAGCATTTGCAGGAGCATGTGCGCGAGAGCGCGGAACACAGCGATGCCGTCTGGATTTCATGGGTGGCATTGAGTACCGCGATTCTTGCCGTGCTGGCCGCGATTGCGGGACTTCTTTCAGGGCAACACGCGAACGAAGCCATGATGAACCAAATCGAAGCGTCCGATCAATGGAGTTACTATCAGGCGAAAAGTATTAAGGGTGCCGTGCTCGATGCAAAGATCGCGCTTTCGACAACGCCATCGGAGCAAGATCGAGAGAAAGCTACGAAGTATCAGGAAGAAGAATCTGAGATAAAATCCGAGGCCGAGCACAAGGAAGTCGGTGCGAAATCAAACTTTCACAAGCACGAAGTCTTCGCCCGGGGCGTAACCATGTTCCAAATCGCGATTGCGATCGCCGCGATTTCCGCTCTTACAAAAAGACGCCGGTTCTGGATCGTGAGTTTACTTTTCGGCGTCGTCGGTTGCGCCTTTCTCTTCTTGGCCGCAATAGCGAGGTAGCGCCGATTGACCCATGCGACTTCGCTCAGGGCAGGCTCTCAATCGCTCTGCGCGGTTCAGTGAATGGAGGCGGCGGCAGCCGAGCGACATAGACGGGAAGCCCGAAGTGGCGAGTGAGCGAGAGCTCAAGCGTCAACCGCCCTGCCTGCGAGCTCGTCGAGTTGGGCGGAAAAGCGCGTCTCGCGCCTACGGCTGGATGTACGACTAACGTCCCCATCGCCTTCCAGGCTGTCGTCCATAGAGACTCTTCGTCGTTAACTAGATCTGGACCCGGCCCTGCCGTAGGAATATTTTCGTGTAAACGCGATTAAAATGCTTGCAACTTGTCGGCCGATTTGTTAGACGGTCGCGCAAGCGTGAAACAAAATATCACAGCTCGTACGGGCACGGAGCCATTGCGGGTCGTGGTGGTGGGAGACACTTGTGTCAGCGAGGAGGGTATGGCCACCATCATTGGCCGCGATAAGAGATATCGTGTTTGCGGCGGCGCGCATGGTTTCTATAACGCGGGCGAACTAATCCGAAAACATCGCCCGGACGTTCTGCTGATCGAGCCTTTCCTGGAAGATCGTGACGGTATTCGCTGGATCGAAGATCTCGCGACGGAATTTCCGCGCACCCGTATCCTGATTGTGTCACGGCAGGCCGAACGGATTTATGCGGAACGGGCGTTACGGGCAGGTGCGGCCGGTTACTGGATGAAAAACGGATCGGCGGAGGAACTGTTGCGTGCAGTTGAAGCTGTCGCTGGGGGTGAAATCTATGTAAGCCCGCTAATGAGCTTGCTGGCCCTCCAGAAGTTTGCCCACCGTCGCAACCTTCCACAGGCGGTGGACGCCCTGAGCGATCGCGAGCTGGCAGTATTTTCCCTGATTGCTGCGGGACAAGGTCTCGGTCAGATTGCGAAAACGCTCGGCATCAGCCGCAAAACTGTGGAAACGCATTCTGAGCACATCAAACTGAAACTCGGCTATCACAATGCCGACGAGCTTAGGCGCGGCGCGCGCGAATTGTTAGATGGAACCCAGACTTGACCGCGCAATCCCTGATAGTCCATCAGGGAGTGAGATGTTAAAGTCTCAAGTGCGTCGTACGCGATTCGTTACGTGAAACCGAACATCTGACCTCAATCTCCCCGATGAGCCAATCGGGGATTACTTACCCCACAAGATCGGGTTTCTTCCCGATAAACCAATCAGGGATTTGTGAGGCCAAGAAATCAGGGCTTTTCCCCGATAGGCACAGCACGTCTATCGATTTATTATTCTTGCTATGAAAACAATAACAAAATCTATTTATCTCGCGTTCGCGTCGGTCGCGCTGGCGTGCTTTGCGCTTTTGCCAAGGGCACAAGCAGCTACGCCGGAGCTTTTGCCGGCGCCGCCACCCGATGGATTCTATAACGGCTTCAACACCGCTGAGGGATTTGGAGCCCTCTTCGCCCTTACCTCTGGCACGTTCAACACGGCTCTCGGCTTTAAAGCGCTCAATGCGGACACCAGTGGCGGTAGCAACACCGCCGTAGGCGGTCAGGCACTGTTGCACAATAACGTCG
>Ga0137379_10007305_pt1 | contig 10471 bp, 5 predicted proteins | sample SagtaG_18_FD_104812 | JGI IMG/M metagenome (GOLD analysis project Ga0137379, IMG submission 104812) | Vadose zone soil microbial communities from Sagehorn Ranch, Mendocino, California, USA - Sage2_L_80_16 metaG | ecosystem: Environmental > Terrestrial > Soil > Vadose zone | place: USA... | reverse complement strand
GCCCGCGCGTCGGCGCTGGCCGCTGCGCGCCGCGCGAGCGTCACCTGCACCGGATGGTAGCGGCCGTCGTCGGGATGCGCGGGTGTGTAGGTAATCGTGTAGCCGCCGTCGAGCTCGGCCAACGCGCGCGCGAGATTGGCCGCCAGATCGTCTCCGCGCAGCAGGCGCCCCCCGGTGGCGGACGCCAACGAGTTCAACGTGACTGCCTCCGCGCCGCCGTCGCCGGCCGACGCCGCCGATGGATCGATCGCGTAGATGGGCACGTCGTAGCGGTTCGCGAATCGGTCGACGATGCCCACGTCAGGCAGGCGCGTCGACACGCGCCGCGGCTGTGGCACGAATCCGCCGCTGACGAGCAGGATCACCGGCCGTCCGGGTTTCGCGCCGAGCTGCGCCGTGAGCGCACGCAGCGCCGAGAGCACGACCTGCGCTCGCCCGGCTTCCACGAGCGCCGGCGCGCGCCCCATTGTCTCTTCTTCGAGCGGCGTCCGCGGATCGTAATTTCCAAGCCGTCCCTCGAAGGTTGCGGCGGCTGTGCGCACGGCCGCGGCATCGGTGCTCAGCCGAATCGTTGTAAGGGAGTCGAGCGGTTTGAGGACGACGAGCGAATCATCCGCGCGCAGGCTCGACAGGAATTGCGCGACTCCGTCCCGGACGCGTGCGCTGTCGGCCGGTGAGACGTGGAACTCGTCGAGCAGAAACGCGATCTGACGCGGGCCGGGCCGGCGGGGTTCAACCTGATCGATCTTCTGGACGACGCCGTCCTCGCGCAGCTCGAAATCCCTTGCGGTGAGTCCGGCGACGTGTCGTCCCTGATGGTCGGTGACGACCGCGACGATGCGCACGCCTTCCGGAGCTGCGCCGACCGGCGGCAGCGCCGTGGTGAACAGAATCGCGATCGCCGCCGTCCGGAGTCGCTTCACAGTCCGTGTCCGATCTTGCTACGAGGACCTCCACCGATCAAGAGAGGCCGCGACGAGGAGGACGCCGCCCTTGACGACCATCTGGTCGTAGGGGCTGACGTTGAAGAGATTGAGGCCGTTATTGAGGATGCCGATGAAGAAAACTCCCGCGAGCGTGCCCCAGATTGATCCGCGGCCGCCGAACAGGCTCGTGCCGCCGACCACGACGGCGGCAATCGCGTCGAGTTCGGAGAACTCGCCGGCCCGGGGGTATCCGACGTGCAGCCGCGCGGCGACCAGGACGCCCGCCAGTCCGGCTGTCGCGCCGCAGAGCATGTAGACCGCCATCCGGACTCGCGCGACGCGGACGCCCGACAGCCACGCCGCGTCCTCGTTGCCGCCGACCGCGTAGACGTGCCGCCCGAATGGCGTCCGCATGAGCGCGACCCACGACAGCGCGAACACAACCGCCATGATGGCCACCGACATCAGGTTTCCGGAGAGCAGGCCGAACGCGGGTGGAAGCCCCGCGATCGTGCGCGCACCGGTATATTTCAGCGCCGCGCCGCGCGCGACCATCATCATCGCGAGCGTCACCACGAAGGCGGGGATTCTCACGCGCGTAATGACCAGCCCGTTGAGCGTGCCGATCGTCAGGCCGACGAGCAGCCCGGCAGCGACGCCAGCCGGGATGCCGTGGCCGCGCGCCATGACGTCGGCGCACAGCATTCCGGACAGGCCGACGACGGAGCCGACCGAGAGATCGATGCCGGCGGTCAGGATCACGAAGGTCATGCCGGCGGCGAGAATCGCGGTGAACGCGTTCTGCCGCAGCACGTTCATCAGGTTGCCGGTGCCGAGAAACGTGCCGGTCGCGCCGGCGAGTACGGCGCACTCGATGGCGAGCGCGATGAAGATTGCGTAGTCGGAAATCCAGCGGCGCCGTCTCATGCCGCGGTCGCCAGCGCCATGACGCGCTCAGGCGTGGCCTCGCCGCGCGTCAGCTCGCCTCGCGTTCGTCCTTCACGCATGACGACGATGCGATCGGACATGCCGAGGATTTCGGGCAGGTCTGACGAGATCATCAGGATGGCCAGTCCATCGCGCGTCAGCGCGTTCATCAGCCCGTAGATCTCCGCGCGGGCGCCGACGTCCACGCCGCGCGTCGGCTCGTCGAGCAGCAGGACCGCCGGTCGCGTCATCGTCGCGCGCGCGAGCAGCACCTTCTGCTGGTTGCCGCCCGACAGCGTGCCCGCCGGCTGACGCAAGTTCGCCGCGCGGACGTCGAAGCGCCGCGCGGCCTCGGCCGCCGCGGCCGCTTCGCGCCCGGGCGACAGCAGTCCGTAGCTCGCAAAGGCCGCCAGCGCCGCCAGCGTCATGTTCGCGCCCGCTCCCAGCCGTGGAATGATGCCGCGCGACTTGCGGTCCTCGGTGACATACGCGACCCCGCGCGCGATCGCGTCGCCTGGGGCGCGAAACCGGACGGGCGTGCCGCGCAGCGCGATCGTGCCGCCGGCCGGCAGCGCACCGGCGAGGGCCAGCGCCATCGACGTCCGCCCCGCCCCCACCAGTCCCGCCACGCCGACGATCTCACCTTGGCGCAGGTCGAACGACACGTCGGTGAAGCGCGGCGGCGCCTGCAGATGCCGGACGTCGAGCACGACGGAGCCCGCCGGGGTGGCGCGCGTCGGGAACTCTTCCGCGATATCGCGTCCGACCATCCATCGAATCAATTGCGCGCGATCGAGACCGGCCGCGGGCGCGGTCGCCACGTGCCGTCCGTCGCGGAGGACCGTCACCCGGTCCGCAAGACTGAACACCTCTTCGATTCGGTGGCTGATATAGATGATGCCCAGTCCGCGGTCGCGCAGACGCCGCAGCACCTCGAAGAGCCGCTCGACGTCGGCGGCGGGCAGCGTGGCCGAGGGTTCGTCGAGAATCAGCACGCGCGCGTCGCTCGCGAGCGCGCGGGCGATTTCGATTAACTGCTGATGCGCGACGCTGAGGCCGCGGACGGCCGCCGCCGGATCCACCTGCACGCCGAGCCTGTCGAGCAGCGCGCGCACGTCGCGCAGCGTGTCGCCGCGCCGCAGCAGCGGGCCGCGCTCGCGGCCGAGCACGACGTTGTCCGCCACGCTCATGTCGGGAACCAGCGTGAACTCCTGGTGCACCGTATTCACGCCGGCGCGCCGGACCGCGAGGGGATCGCCGGGGGGAAGAGAGCGGCCGTCCATCACGACGCCGCCGCCGTCTGGAACGACCGCGCCGCCGAGGATCTTGATCAGGGTCGACTTGCCCGCGCCGTTCTCGCCCATCAGCGCGTGCACTTCGCCAGGGTGCAGGTCGAAATCGACCGTGTCGAGCACGCGGACCGCGCCATACGACTTGGACACGCCGCAGGCGGCGAGCAGGCTCACTGTTTGTTGAGCGTGTCGGCGGTGACCACGCCGACCTCGACCGCGACGACCGGGGGGACCTTTTCGCCGGCGAGGTACCGCGCGATCATCTCGATGGCGGTCCGGCCGATCTTCTTCGGGTTCTGGACGACGTCGGCCTTGAGCGCGCTGCCGCGTTTGATGGCGGCCTGCGCCTCCGGGGTCGCGTCGTAGCCGACAATCGCGATGTCCTTTCGGCCGGCGGGCTCGATCACCGACAGCGCGCCGAGCGCGCAATCGTCGTTGATGCCGAACACGCCCGTCACATCGGAGTGTGCCTGCAGCATGTCTTCCATCGCCGTCATCGCCTTGGCGCGCTGGCCGTCCGCGCTCGGTCGCGCGACGATCGACATGGCGGGATGATTCTTCAGCTCTTCCTCGAAGCCGCGGACGCGGTCCTGGACGGAGGCCACCGTGGGATGATCGATGATTACAATCTTTCCCGTGTCGTGCATGAACCCCGCCAGCGTCTTCGCCGCCAGGCGTCCGCCAAGCACGTTGTCGCTCGCGACGTGCGACACGATCGTTCCGCTGCGCGCCGCGATATCGGCGGTAAACACCGGAATGTTCGCGCGCTCGGCCGACTGGAGGTTCTGACCGACGGCGCTCGAATCGCACGGCGCCAGCAGCAGCGCCGCGACGTGCTGCGCGACGAAATCCTCGATCTGCGACGCCTGTTTCGCGGGGTCCATCTCGCACGCGACGACGACGACGTCCATGTTGCGCGACCTGGCTTCCTCGCGGAGGCCGTCCTCGAGATCCTTGTAGAAGGCGTGCGTCTGGGTCAGCAGGGAGACGCCGATGACCGGCCGCTTCTTCGCGCCGGTGCCGGCATTGCCGCTGCAGCCGGCTACGGCTACGGCAACGATCGAAAGGAGCAGCGCGGCACGTTTGCACATGGATGTCATCTTAAGCCACGGACCACACAGACGTCGGTCTTGCCACGGACCACACAGACATCGGTCTTGCCACGGACCACACGGACGACACGGACACAAGCAGCGCGCCACTCATCACCTGCCTGAGGTCGAGACGCCGACGCTGGGAGCGCGCGCAGAAACCGGCGATTGCCGACATCCTACGTCGCGGCGCCGCGCTCCGCGCGGCGGGAGGTGCAACGAGTACCTGGAAACAAGCCCACCGATGGATGCCGCGGCTTGTTTCCAGGTACTCGCTGCACCTCGTCCGGCCGGCCGCAAGGCCGGCCGCCGCGACTGTAAAGACAGCGCCGCGAATTCTACGCGCCACGTTCCGTGTGGTCCGTGTGGTCCGTGGCTGGCCTGAGACACGCGCTCGGGCTCCCGCTCAGTCACCGACACCGCCTCTGACGACGAGCTTCGGCGGCAACACGAGGTGTCGCGGCCGGCCTGGGTGCGCGATGTCGTCGATCAGCAGCTGGACGGCGTGACGGCCGAGGTCCGCGACCGGCTGCACGATCGTCGTGACGGGCCGCCGCAGCAGATCGGTGAGCACCAGGTCGTCGAATCCCACCACGACGACATCGTCCGGCGCCGCGCGCAGGGTGCCGACGGTCAGCCAGAAGTTCGCGCCGATGACCGCGGTGACGCTGGGAGACGCGCCGAGGACGCGCATCGCGGCCTGCCGCGCGGCTTCAGGCTCCGAGGGCGCGATGGCATACGGACCGGGACGGAGACGATGCGCCGCCAGGCCCTGTCGGTAGCCTTTCAGGCGATCGCGGAACGTCGAGCGATCGGTTGGCCCGCCGACGTAGCCAATGCGGCGATGTCCGCGGCCGACGAGATGATCGACGGCCATGCGCATGCCCGCGACGTTGTCGGTCACCACCGACGAGACGTCGAACCCGTCGGCCGTCCGATCGACGAACACGAACGGCAGTCCGCTCGCGCGCAGCTCCTTGAAATGCGCCGGCTTCCGTTGAGTCGGACACAGAATGATGCCGTCCACGCGCCGCTCGCGGAGCAGGTCAATCGCGTGGCGCTCCTTCTCTTCAATTTCACCGGTATTGCTGACCACGAGCGTATAGCCGTGGCGCTCGGCTTCCTCCTGCGCGCCCGTCGCGACGCCGCTCCAGAAGGAATCGGTGAGATCGCCGACCGCAAGGCAGAGCGAAAAGGCGCGATGGGACTTGAAGTTGCGGGCGAGCGCGCTCGGCCGATAGCCGAGCTGGGCCGCCATCTGCAAGACGCGTCCGGCGGTCCCCTCGCTGATGCGGAAATCACCGTGGCGGCCGCGCAGCACGTGCGAGACGGTCGCCTGAGAGACCCCCGCGCGGTGCGCGATGTCCTTCATCCGGACAGCCAGATCAGCCCTCCTGCTCGAACAGTGGCCAGCATTATAGAACACCGGTTGAACTCAATGCTAAAACGTATTAGCATGCGCGAACATCCGGTCCGGTCCGGGAAGTCAAGGAGGTCTCATGTCCCGCAGGCTCGCGCTCGTGCTCGTCCTGCTCGTGCTGCCCGCGGTGGCGCGCGCGCAGCAATTCAAGGCCAATCTCACGGGAACGGTCACCGACGCGCAGGGCGCGGTGATCCCCGGCGTGACCGTTGCCGCGACCAACACCGACACCAACGTGTCGGCGGAGTCGGTCACCGATTCGAACGGCGTGTTCTCGATCAAGGACGTCGTCCCCGGCCGGTACAAGGTCACCGCGACGCTGCCGGGGTTCAAGACGTTCGTGCGGGAGGGCATCGTCCTGCACACCGCGGAAACCGCCACCATTCAGGTGAAGCTGGATCTCGGCAAAGTCGAGGAGACCGTGACCGTGAGCGCGGGCCTGAGCGAGGTGGAGACGAATCAGTCGGTCCTCTCGCAGACGATGGACAACAAGAAAGTGTCGGAGCTGCCGCTCAACGGACGGCAGGTCTACATGCTGCTGCAGCTCACGTCGGGCACGCTGTTTACACAGCAGACCTTCGGAGCCACCGGGTTTTCTGGCACCCGCGCGTGGGACGTCAACGGCAACCTCACGATTCACGGCAGCCGCACGGGCAACAACGAATTCCTGATCGACGGCGCGTCGAACGCCGGCACCGGCGGTTGGACGTACGCCCCGCCCGTCGACGCCATCGAAGAGTTCAAAGTGGACTCGGCGAGCACGAGCGCGCAGTACGGCCGCACGAGCGGCGGCGTGGTGAACCTGACTCTCAAGTCGGGAACCAATCAGCTGCACGGCTCCGGGACCACGCTGTTCCGCGGCACCGCGCTCGATTCCAACCAGATCCAGAACAAGCTGAATAACATCTCCAACAAGGGCCACAAGTACATGGATGGCGAGGGGATGGTCAGCGGTCCGATCCGTCAGAACAAGACGTTCTTCATGGGCGGGTACCAGGGCTACTACGAGGAGATTCCGTTCCCGTCGACCCAGACGGTCCCGACGGCGCTGCAGCTCCAGGGGGATTTTTCGCAGACGTTCAACGCCGCCGGCCAGCTGATTCAGATCTTCGACCCGCTCACGACGGTGTGCAATTCGTCGGGTGTCTGCACGCGCGACGCATTTCCAGGCAACGTCATTCCGCGCGCCAGATTCAATCCCGTCGCGTCGGCGATGGCGGCGCTGATGCCGACCGCCAATGCACAGGGCACGATCACCGGGTCGAACAACTACATTGCGTCGCCGAACCTCGGGCACTACCGGTACAACTCGTACCTGACACGCATCGATCAGGTGTTCAGCACGAGACATAAGATCTCGTTCAGCAACACTGGCAACTGGGGATCGGAGCGCCGCGACGAGAACTCGCTGCCGCCCCCTGCGCTGCGGAGCGACAACTGGCCGACGCAGCGGAAACACTACCTGGCCACGGCTGACGACAACCTCACGATCGGCACGCGGACGCTGCTCAACACCAGGTTCGCATTCGACCGGTTCGACGAGCCGCATCCCAAGGAGTTCGGCCCGCTCGGCAGCACGACGCTGCCGTTCAACGGCAAATACCAGGCGACGTCGGACCCGTGGTTTCCGAGCCTGAGAATCGGCGGCCTGCCGGACATGTTCGCGCGCGGCTTCCGCCGGTCGATGAACGATATCTGGACCGCGCAGAGCACCCTCTCGCGCACGATGGGCGAGCACCTCGTCAAGACGGGGGCGGAATTCCGGCTGTACCGGCTGTTCCGGCAGGATGTCGGCAACAATAACGGTCAGTTCGACTTCAGCACAGGATTCACCCAGCGCGATCCGAATCGCGGCGATTCGACCTCGGGGGTCGCGCTCGCATCATTCCTCCTCGGCTATCCGTCGGCGGGCCGCGTCGACCTCAATGCCGAGAGCGACCAGCGCTACTCGAATTACGACCTGTTCATCCAGGACGATTGGAAGCTCTCCTCGCATGCCACGATTAGTCTCGGATTGCGATGGGACTATCAACATCCGGTCGTGGAAGTGAAGAACCGTCAGACCGTCGGTTTCGACATGACGTCGCCGAATCCGCTGCAGCTGCCGGCCGGCACGATTAATCCGGCGACCGGCCAGCCGTTCGGCACGCTTGTGGGCGGACTGATGTACGCGGGTGCGAACGGGGCGTCGCGCTCGCCGTATAAGAGCGACTGGAACAACATCCAGCCGCGCGTGGGCATCGCCTACAAAGTGACGAGCTGGGCGAGCGCGCGCGCCAACTACGGCCGCTCGTACCTGGGGATTACGGCCTGCTGCGGCGGTGTGCAGCAGGATGGATTCGGCCGGACGACCAACATCATCACGTCGGGACCGCTCATTGGCGTGCCGATCACGACTCTCGACAATCCGTACCCGACGTCGCTGTTCCCGACCGGTTTCCTGCAGCCGGTCGGCAACTCGCTGGGCCTCGCGACCACGAACGGACAGGGTTTCTCGTTCCGCAATCCGCACTTCCAGATCCCCTATACCGACCTCTGGATGGCCGGTGTCAACATGGAGCTGCCCTGGAACATCGGCTTCGACGCTGCGTACGTCGGTAACAAGGTCAGCAAGCTGCCGGTGACCCGGAACATCAACCCCGAGCCGATCAGCGAGCGCGAGAAGTCGATCGTACGGCTGGGAGGGAACGCGACTTACCTGAGCACGCAGCTGCCCAATCCGTTCGCTGGACTCGTGCCGGGAACCGGGCTCAACACGGCGACGGTCAGCCGGCAGAACCTGCTGCGTCCGTTCCCGCAATTCGCGGGCGCGATCAACGAGGACTTCGACAACATCGGCTACTCGACGTATCGCGCGCTCGAGACGACGCTGAACAGGCGTCTGTCGCATGACGTCGCGGCGTATATCACGTACACGTGGTCGCGCCGGCGGCAGGCGACCGATCTATTGAACACGTGGGACGAGAAGACGTTCGAGGACATCGATCCGAACGATCGACCACAGCGCCTGACGATCACGGGGCTGTGGGGACTGCCGTTCGGTCCCGGCAAGGCCTTCGGCCGCAACACGTCCGGCGCGGTCGCACGCCTGATCGAAGGCTGGCAGCTCAACGTCATCGGCGAGATTTCATCCGGCACGCCGATCAACATGAACAGCGCCGCGATTCCATTGCAGAACCACTTTGGCCTGCCCTCGAGCGAGCAGACGCTCAACAAGTGGTTCGACAACAGCACGAAGTCGAATCCGCGCCCGGACGGGACCTACGCGTGGGACGTCATCGGCGCGAACGATTTCCGCGTCTCGCGGCTCCGGTTCCCGGATGTCCGGCAGGACTCGAAGCCGGTATGGTCGATCTCGCTCTTCAAGAACACGCGCGCGGGCGGCGAGCGGACGCTGCAGTTTCGCGCGGAGGTCTTCAACGTGCTGAACACGCGCCTCTACGGCGGCCCCAACACGGATCCGACGAGCGCGAATTTTGGCGTCGTGTCGACCAGCCAGATCAATTTCCCGCGGCAGGGACAGCTCGGGCTGCGCCTGATGTTCTGAGAGGGCTGCTGGCCGACCGGTTACGATGAGGGCATGCACAAGCTCCGGCTTCTAGCCATCGCGTGCGCGGCGCTGACGGGAGGGCTCGTCAGCGTCGGCACGCAGGGCGGCTCGCAGGCGCCGGCCGTCTACCTCGTCGCGACCGCGCATCTCGATTCGCAGTGGAACTGGACGGTCCAGGATTCCATTCGCGACTACATTCCCAAGACGGCCCGCGTGAACTTCGCGTACTTCGCGAAGTATCCCGACTACGTGTTCACGTGGGAAGGCGCGATCCACTACATGTGGCTGAAGGAGTACTACCCGGCGGAGTGGGCGAAGCTGCAGCAGTACGTCGCGGCCGGCCGCTGGCGGCTCGCGGGCTCGTGGATCAACGCCGTCGACGTGAACATGCCGTCGCCGGAATCGCTTTTCCGGCAGGCGCTGTACGCCCAGCGGTTTTTCCGGCAAGAGTTCCACCAGGAGCCGAAGGACATCTATCTGCCGGATTGCTTCGGCTTCGGATTTGCGCTGCCGTCCATCGCAGCGCACTCCGGGCTCATTTCCTTCTCGACGCAGAAACTGACGTGGGGCCGTCCCATTCCTTTCCCGATCGGACGCTGGAAAGGCGTGGACGGCAGCGAGATCGTCGCGGAGCTCAACCCGGGCAGCTACGGCACGAGCATCAACGAGCCGATGACCGTCGCGTCGACGAACGGCAGGCAGGGCGCGCCGCCGTACTGGACCGGTGATCCGACTCCAGTTCCGAACAGCCGTCCGCTCGAATTCCGGTATTTCGGTACCGGCGACACCGGCGGCGGTCCGAGCGACGCCTCGGTTCAGAATCTCGAAGCGTCGCTGAAGGATCCGAATCAGGCGCTCCAGATCAAGAACGTCACTCCGGACCAGCTCGCGAAGGATCTCACGTCGGAACAACGCGCCGCCCTTCCGGTGTACCAGGGCGAGCTGATTCTGAAGACCCACGGCACCGGCTGTTACACGTCGCAGGCCGCAATGAAGACATTCAATCGCCAGAACGAGCTGCTGGCGGATGATGCCGAGCGCGCGGCGGTGGCGGCGGAATATCTGACAGGGCAGCGGTATCCGACGGAACGGCTCCGGGACGCGTGGATTCGCGTTCTGTGGCACCAGTTCCACGACGATCTCACCGGCACCTGCATCCCGCAGGCGTATCAGTTCTCGTGGAACGACGAGCTTGCCTCGCTGAATCAGTTTGCCGGTGTCCTCTCGAGCGCGGTGAGCGCGGTCACGAGTCAGCTCGACACGCT
>Ga0137379_10007297_pt1 | contig 10476 bp, 7 predicted proteins | sample SagtaG_18_FD_104812 | JGI IMG/M metagenome (GOLD analysis project Ga0137379, IMG submission 104812) | Vadose zone soil microbial communities from Sagehorn Ranch, Mendocino, California, USA - Sage2_L_80_16 metaG | ecosystem: Environmental > Terrestrial > Soil > Vadose zone | place: USA... | reverse complement strand
GTGAGCAGCGCCCGGTTTTCGCGCTCCATTACGTCAAGTAACTGTCGGTCAGTGGCTAGCGGATGATAAGCGACGTCCAAGCCAAGCAAGCGCAAGTTGCGCGCAAGTTTGCCGAGGTGTCCGTCCGTAACAAATCGGCTGATTCTAATGATTTGTAATCTTTTTTCACTGAAGTTCGGGTATTGTTTTCCCGGTGGATAAAGCTCAATTTCGGCATCGCCAGCGACGCCGAAATTGAAATCCACGGCTTCTCCATTTACCAAGATCAAATCGATCTCCGGATGCGGGATGCCGCACGATTCGATGACATCTTTTACGGAGGTCTTTTCGCTAAGCCTGCGCTCGATGTCTCGACGAGGCCTTGTTCGTCCAAGAAAAAAATCCAGATCGCCATGAACATGCAGCCGAACGGAGAACGGCTTCAAATCAATTGATAATGCGCGCGTTGGCATACGCGTATTCGAAAGTAGTCGCACGCGGCCGACCTTGTAACTTGCCCGGGCCGAGAGGTTCGTCTTCGCCGAAATAACAGTCGATTTGCCATCGCCGCAGCCCGCCGCCCGTATCCATGATCTTCCACCGAGTGCTGCCAAAGACCTTTTGCACCTCTGGCGAAGATGTCTCCGCGATGGCTCCATGACGCAAGCTGCCCTGACTTGATTTGATCGCCGCGGAATAGCGATCAACCAAAACACCGCCTCCACCTGTGGGGTGGGAAGCAAAGCCATACGAACCTCCGCCGTCATAACGAATGTAATGGCGTCCATCCACTGGAGTAGCAATTCGCCCGAAACCCTCTTTTTTCACCGAGCGAAGAAAATCGCGGGAATACTTTCTCCCACCCAATCCGGGCTTTGTAACTGGCGTCGCATCGAAGCCGCGTTCAAACGTGAAACCAGATTCTTTCGGCGTGTAATAGAGAGTGCAAACAACAAAATACTCGCCGTTGTGTCCTTGCGGACGCCGCGCCAGTTTTTCGTTTTCATACGCAAGTCGCTGCACGACTTCCGGCCATGGGATGTCTGCACGGAGCGCCAATGGGCTTGGTAGCAAAAGTGGCGCAATCAGCACCGCGTATCGGCCTATTGTGGAGACTACCGGCATTCTCATTGACACCGTGCTTTAGCACGGTGCAGATTAACAGTCTGCGTGCAACCGCTTTAGCGGTTTTCCACGCCCTACAAACCGCTAAAGCGGTTCTGTCCTGCGATCGTTTTGGACACCTCGCTGAAGCGACGTGTTAATGAAATCGATCCGATCTCATTAGTCATTGAAGGTTTCGTTTACTGGTCCGCCCAGCAGGATTTCAATTGGCATTTTCTCGTATTCGTATTCATAGGGCGGTTGCTTCCATGCAAATTGGCCAGGATACAGTTTTCGGATGCAACGAATGACTTCGATGCCCGTTTGAAACGGGCGAAATGCGTTACGATCTGTTACATGAATTTGCGCGCCGCCACAGAGTTCACCGGCAAATTTGTGAAACGTTGGTTGAGAATAATTTTCTCGAAAGAAAACGCCCGGCAGCTTTAAGGCGTTTAGTTCGCTGCAAAGGCGCTCGGCATCAATAAATGGCGCGCCGAAAATTTCGAACGGTCGTGTTGTGCCCCGTCCCTCGGAGATGTTCGTCCCCTCGAGCAGACACATGCCCGGATAGACGGTCGTGGTGTCGAGTGTCGGCATGTTTGGTGATGGCATGACCCACGGGAGGCCGGTCTGGTCGAACCATATCTGGCGGTTCCAATTTTTCATCGGCAAAACCCACAATCGACATTTGGGAAATACTTCATCTCGAAATTGCTGCGCCAGCTCGCCGATTGTTTTTCCGTGGCGCACTGGAAGCGAATGAAGCCCGACGAAAGATTTGTAAACAGGGTCGAGCACTGGGCCCTCGGTGGTGACGCCGTTAATCGGGTTCGGCCGATCAAGCACAACAACTGCAACTCCATTTTGTTCACAGGCGCGCATGCAAAGATACATCGTCCAGATGAACGTGTAGTAGCGCGCGCCGATATCCTGAAGATCGACAAGTAAAACGTCGAGACCCTGCAGCATCTCTGCCGTTGGCTCACGGTGTTCGCCGTACAGACTGTAAACGGGAATGCGCAAACGAGGATGCTCGTAACTTGTCCACTCCACCATGTTGTCTTGCGTCTGGCCAAGAAATCCATGCTGCGGACCGAAAAACGCGGCGAGGCGAAACAGATCGCCTTCCTGTCTCTCCAGAATTCGTGACGCGTGTTCGAGTCTTGATGAAACTGATGCCGGGTGAAGGAGCGCGCCTATGCGGGCGCCGCGAAGTTTTTGCGGCCAAAGTTCGCCCAGATGATCAAGCGGTAATTCGACGCGCACAGCAGTGTTTTACTACAACAGAGAAATTCTCGCGAACGCGTTGTAGGGCGGCTGTGTCAGTCGTCGACTCATGGCCTTTGACACAAACGCCCTACACTCTTCGCCGGCGTATCAAGCCTACGGCAACAATTGCGATCACCGTGACTAACGCACAGAATTTCGCGAATAGCTCTCCATGTCGTGTGTAGAAGGTTAACTCGTGCTCGGTTGGAACTTTGACCTGACCGGTGAGCACGCCTTCACCGAATGTGCTGCCCGTTTCATCGCGCAACTCCTGAGTGACGCGGCCGAATTCGTTTATAAAACAGGTTACTCCAGTGTTTGCCGCGCGAACCATCGGACGACGCGTTTCCACACATCGAAAAATCGCGTTTGCCAAATGCTGATGCGAGCCGGCGGAATGCTGGAACCATGCGTCATTTGTGATGTCTACGAGCAAATTCCCGCCGGGATTCGTTTCCGCGGGAAGTACAAAACGTCTGACAAGTTCGCCAATGGTGTCTTCGAAACAGATTAAGGGAGCGACCTGCACATCGCTGTTGGTGAGGGTGAACATGGTATGTTCTTTTCCTGGTTTAAAATCGCCGGGTACCTGGTCGCCAACAATTCGTGCGAGCAGCGGCACTGTATGCCGCCCCGGAACGTATTCGCCAAAAGGAACCAGGTGAAGTTTCCGATAGACCTGCACTCGTTCGCCGCCATCGGAAACAAGCAGCGCAGCATTGTAAACATCACCGTTTTCTTCGTCGATTGTACCCAGTAGAAGGTCGCTTTCTCCTGATGCAGCCAGGTCCATCACGAATCTGTAACTTGCCGGCTCTAAAAGAACCGGCCCAGGCATCGAACTTTCCGGCCAAATCAACAAATCAGGCGGAGGATTTGACCGCATGGCAATTTCGCTCAGGCGGCCAAACTGATCGAAAATTTTCCTCGTAAACTGCGGATCAAACTTTTGGTTTTGAGGGATATTCGATTGCACAGCAGCAACACGGAATGATTTTGCAGGCGGCGAAATCTGGGCGGTGCGAAGACCGAAGGCTAACACGCCCACGATGGCCGCGAGCGTAAGCGTCAGATCAAAATGTGGTCGCGTGGTATGTGTGCGCGCCTCAAGAATCAACCGGCGTGCTGTTGTAACTAAGATCACGTTCGCAAAGGCAACCATGAACGACAACCCAGCTACGCCGGTGAATTCCGCGATTTGAACAAGTGGCCAGTTGGCATGCAGCGCCACACCCAGCCCGTTCCAGCCGAAACCGGAGAACACCCATCCGCGCAGCCATTCCAGCGTCGTCCATGCAGCGGCAAGGAGAAGAGCCAGCAGCAAGTTGTGTGTGGATCTCGTCCAGGGTGACCGCTGCGGCACTGCCGTGCGCCGAGCTTCGGCTAGCATCTGGTCCCATTTCGTCTCGCCTGACGTTGCTCTTGCTGCCCGTGGCCGAAGCAAACCGCAAAACCACGCCCAGAGCGCGATGTAAATCGCCATGTAAAACTGCAGCACAAACCACCCGAGGACCGTAACAGTTGTGAGCCAGGAGAAAGCCGTCCAAAAAAAAGTCAGCCCAGCGACATAGCCAAGTATGAGATTACAAAGCCAGCGGCGGCGTGACTCCGCTCCTGAGAACCAAATGGCGGCAAGGAGTGGTGTAAGCGCAATCCAGCAGAGCCAGGTCAGATTAAACGGCGCAAAGCAACCTGTGTAGAGAAGCCCGCTACAGATCGCCGCCAGCCACGGCCAGGCCGCCTCGATGCTGCATGCTGAATAGAGGATGCCGGATTTCTTCATCAAGCATCGAGAATCTGGTATCAAGTATCTGACGCAGTCATGCGCGACTCCGCGTCTTTCTGCAGCCAATCCCAGAGACGATCGAGTTTTTCTCCAACTTGAGCCTTGATTCGACCAAGTTGCACAGCCTCAAATTTGCCGTTCTCCGGCCGGCGCTGCGCGAAAAGGTAGTACTTGATCTTTGGTTCTGTTCCAGAAGGACGCACCGCGATGCGCACTCCATCGTCGAGTTCGAAAATAGACATCTTCTCTTTGGGAACAAGATCGCCTTCGACGTCTTCGATCATATCGGATTCAAAATTTTTGATGTTGACCACCCTCGATCCGAGCACTTCGGAAAATGGATCGGTGCCGTATGATTCTGCCAGGCGCGCAATTTTGGCCGCGCCTTCTGCTCCTTCGAAAACGAGCGAACCGTTTTTCTCCGCAAAGTAACCGAAGTTTGCGAAAACTTCGTCGAGTAATTCATCGACGGTCTGCCCGCGTGACTTCGCATAGGCAGCTACTTCGCAGAACATGATGACTGCGCCGTTGCCGTCCTTATCGCGAACAAAGTCGGCGCCACTGTAACCGTAGCTCTCTTCGCCGCCGAACACGTAAAACAAAGAATGCAAGAGGCGCAGCCGGCGCGTTTCCGGTTCCGTGAGATCGACATAATTCTGTCGCAGGTGTTCCGGGATCGCGCGCTCGTACTTGCCAAGCTTTGCGCCGATGTATTTGAAGCCGGTCAGCGTTTCGACACAGCGCAAACCGTAATAATTGGCGATCGCCTTTTGCAGGTCGGTCGTGACAAAAGTTTTGATGATCACGGCACGTGCCGCGTTTTGCTCATTCAGCACGCCCTTGTCGAACAATGTCTTGATCCGGTACCAGGCGAGGAGCGAACCCGTCTGATTTCCGGTCAGCAATTTCATTTTGCCGTCCTTGCCACGAACTGCAGCGCCCATGCGATCGCAGTCCGGATCCGTGGCGACCACCACATCAGCATTTTCCTTTCGAGCAAGATCGATTGCCATCGTTAACGCCTCGGCATTTTCCGGGTTCGGCGATTTCACCGTGGAGAAACGACCGTCGAAGCAATCCTGCTCCGGCACGACTTGGAAATTGAAACCGAGTCGGTTAAGCATTGGCTTGATGATTACGCTGCCGGTTCCATGCAGCGGCGTGTAAATGATCCGCAGCGATTTGGCTTCGCGAATCACTCGTGGATCTAGAATCAACGTATCAAGCCGCCGCATGTATGAATGATCGATGTCCCTGCCAATCGTCGTCACTTTGCCTCGTTGATCTTTTGGGAGTGGTGTGAACGATTCGGTCGTGATCGCGTTTACTTTGGCAATGATTCCGCTCGCGTGCGGCTCGATCACTTGCGCGCCGTCGCCGTAATAAACTTTGTAACCGTTATCATACGGCGGATTGTGACTCGCCGTGATCACGACACCAGCTCTTGCCCTGAGATAACGAACAGCAAACGAAAGTTCCGGCACGGAGCGCGGCCCATCGAACACGAATGCGTCGCAACCATTCTCGGCTGCGATTCTGGCAGCAAGCTCTGTAAACTCCCTGGAGAAAAAACGCGGATCATGCGCGATAACAATCCTTGGCTTGGCCGACGTACTTTGCGATCGGTTCCAGGCCTGTAGATAAGCGACAAGTCCCCGCGTTGCGCGGTTGACGTTAAAGAAGTTCATCGCGTTCGTGCCGACGCAGGGGAATTGAGGCCGCTCGCCCGCGCGCGCGTTCCCGCGCTCTGCCATTGTAACGATCTTCCCAATCGTGCGGCCACGAATACCGCCCGTCCCAAATGCAAGAGTCTGATAAAAGCGATCGTTAATTTCCTTCCACTCAGCGGCATCAACGAGCTCGTTGACGGACCGAAAATAGAGATCTAACCTCGCGCCAGCCAACAGTGCGCGAATGTTCTTTGCTGACGACGCCATCAAAAAGCCGTCAGTAACAGCGCGCTCGATCCTCGAATTGAGCTGTTCAATGTCGCCCGCCATCGCAGGCAACTGTTCCGTGATTAGGATTGTAGGGCAAGCGCTCCGCTTGCTTGGGGAGAGGTGGGCAAACCGAAGCGGTCGCCCTACACTTTCGTGACCCTTCGATACACGAGCATTGCCGCAGCGATATCTTCGACCGCCATTCCCAACGATTTGAAAACGGTCGTTTCATTTGCGCGCGATGGAACTTTGCCGGCAAGTGCTTCGCCGAGTTCGGCATAAACCTTCGCGCCGGAAAGAATCACGTCGCCGGATTCTTTTAGCGCGCCTTCGCGGGAGTCGACGAAGACGACGTTGCTAATTGCTGCGTCATCGAGCTCGCGCCAGTCTGGGCGACAAGCGCCGACTGCGTTCACATGGCAACCGGGCTTTAGCCAGGCGCCTTTTAAGACTGGCGTTGTCGAACTCGTTACAGTCACGATCACATCCGCGCCGCGCACTGCTTCTTCCGCAGACGTTGCGGTCCCGCCAACTTCCCGCGCGAGCCGCTCAGCATGCTCCCGCGTGGGACTCCAGACGCGAATCTTTTCGAACGACCTGACGAGCCGCAGCGCTTCTACGTGGCTGCGCGCTTGAACACCGCTGCCGAGAATAGCGAGGGCCTTAGCTTCAGGCGATGCGAGCAGCTTTGTGGCCGCAGCGGATACAGCGGCTGTTCTCATTTCGGTGATTAACCGGCCGTCCATGATCGCCAGCGGTGTGCCGGTTTCCGGATCAACAAGAAAAATCGTGGCCATGTGCGTGGGAATTCCGCGCTCCGCATTGGGCGGATAGAACGTGACTGCTTTGAGCCCGAGTCCGTCGGGCGTAAGCGCCGGCATCAATCCCAGAAATCCGCCGTGTCGCTCGACGCTAATGACTGACCGCACGGGTTGCACCACTTTCCCCGCGGAGAAATCCATCAAGGCCTTCTCCAGCGCGGGAATCAAATCCGCCATCCGCAAATGCTGCCGCACTTGCTCCTCATTGAGAAAAACCGGCTGATCGGATTTCATTTTTTTTAACCACGGATTACACAGATAATACAGATTTCTAATTACGAATTCACCCGCCTTCGCACCGCTACGGCGCGGCAGGCCCGAGTGGACGCGAATTTGGTTCTCCCATTAGTGTTCATTGGTGTCCATTCGTGGTTAGTTCTTGAATGCCTGAAAACCTGCAAACGCGGTGCGTGATCGCCGGAGGCGGACCAGCCGGAATGATGGCTGGCTATTTGCTTGCGCGGGCCGGCGTGCCGGTGGCGGTGCTCGAGAAGCACGCCGATTTCAATCGCGATTTTCGCGGCGATACGATTCACCCGTCCACGTTGGAATTGATGCACGAGTTGGGATTGCTCGATGAATTCCTAAAGCAACCGCATCAGGAAGTGCGAGAGTTACGCGCTGTCGTCAACGGCCAGGCTGCGCCAATCGCTGATTTCACGAAGCTTCCAACGCGCTGTAAATTCATCGCCTTCATGCCGCAATGGGATTTTCTCAATTTCCTGTCGAATCATGCCAAGCGGTTTCCAACGTTCCAATTGCACATGCAGACGGAAGTCGTCGATCTACTCATCGAGGATAATCGCGTCGCCGGTGTCCGCGCAAAAACGCCGGGAGGCGAAATGGACGTGCATGCAGACCTCGTCATCGGTGCGGACGGACGACATTCGGTTACGCATACACGCGCGGGTTTTAAGCAATGCGAGTTCGGCGTGCCGATTGATGTGCTCTGGATGCGTATCTCAAAGAAGAAGGATGACCCGGAACAATCGTTCGGCTTTTTTCAGCATGGCAAGCTGCTCGTGCTGCTGGATCGTGGCGATTACTGGCAGTGTGGATTCGTCATTCCCAAAGGCGGCTTCGACGAGATCAAAGCGCGCGGTCTGCCGCAATTTCAAAGCGATATCGTCAGGTTCGCCGGATTTCTGCGCGACCGAGTGGACGAGTTGGATGACTGGTCAAAAATCAAATTGCTTACGGTTCAAATCAATCGTCTGCGCGATTGGTGCCGTGACGGATTGCTTTGTATTGGTGATTCTGCGCATGCCATGTCGCCGGCGGGCGGCGTTGGCATTAATCTCGCGATTCAAGATGCCGTTGCCACGGCCAATCTACTCGCGGCAAAATTGCGGAGTGGTCCAGTCTCCGTGGCCGATTTGCGACAAGTGCAGCTGCGCCGCGAATGGCCGACGCGGCTGATACAGGGAATGCAGGTATTTATTCATCGGCGAGTCGTTACCGGTCGAGCGTCCGGCAACAAACAATCGTTGCCGCTTATAGTGCGCTTGCTGGAATGGTTCCCAATTCTGCGACAACTGCCCGCGCGTTTCATCGGCATCGGTCCGCGGCCGGAACATTTCCACAGCCCAACTGTAGTTTAGGAACGCCACGTTTGTTTTGGTTCGGCCGCTGGATACGATCAACCATGTCCCTTGATCTCGACAGCATCCGTGCGGCGCATAAGCGGATTCGCGCGTACATCCATCGCACGCCGGTGATGACGAGCTCGCGACTCAACGAGGCGAGTCCCGCGACAGCATCGTTGTTTTTCAAGTGCGAGAATTTTCAGAAGATCGGTGCGTTCAAGGCGCGCGGGGCGACGAATGCTGTCTTTTCGCTCGACGAGGCGACAGCGCGGCGCGGCGTGGCAACACATTCGTCCGGCAACCACGGTGCAGCGGTCGCGCGCGCGGCAAGGCTGCGCGGTGTTCCCGCGCACATCGTCATGCCCTCGAACTCAGCGAAAGTAAAAATTCGCGCAATCGAGGGCTATGGCGCACAGCTTGTGTTTTGCGAACCGACCGAGAATGCGCGTGAAGTTGCGTGCGCAGAAGTGATTAAGAAAACGGGCGCGACATTGATTCATTCGTTCGAAAACGAGCACGTGATAGCGGGGCAGGGGACAGCGGCAGTGGAATTGCTTGAAGATGTTCCGGAACTTGATGTGATCATATGCCCGGTCGGCGGTGGCGGTCTGCTGTCCGGCACCGCGATCGCGGCGAAATCGATGCGGCCACAAATCAAAGTGATCGCGGTCGAGCCGGCGAACGCGGACGATGCGGCGCAATCGTTTCGCGCCGGACGACGGCTCGTGACCGAAAAGAAGTTTACCATCGCCGATGGACTGCGAACAAATGTCGGCGAACGAACCTTTCCAATTATCCAGCGTTACGTTGACGACATCGTGACGGTGAGCGAGGAAGCGATAGGCTCGGCGATGCGCACGATTTGGGAGACGATGAAGACTATTATCGAGCCATCAGCCGCTGTTCCGTACGCTGCGATTCTGGAAAACAAAATCGACGTCAATGGAAAACGCGCAGGAATGATTCTCACCGGCGGCAATGTCGATCTGGACGCGTTGCCATGGTAGAAAACGCGCAGGCTGTAGCGTGCGCTGTCCTCAGCGCATTGGAACTCAGGGCCGTGAAAAATCCTCTGAGGACAGCGGACACTACAGCAGAGGCGAGAAATTTTTAGTGCCGGCGGTTTCCTAAACCTCGGTCGCAGTCCAGAATTTGTTGAAGGCGCTTGGCCAGCTCCGGTCGATGACACTATCGCGCGCGGATTTGCCCATTCGTTCCCGCAGCGCCGGATTCGTCACCAAGGCGCGGATCGCGCTCGTCAAATCTTCGAGGTCGCGTGATTTGGTGATCAAACCATTAGCCTTGTCTTCCACCAATTCCTTTGGGCCGCCGGAATCGGAAACGACTACTGGCATGCCGCACGCCTGTGCTTCGAGAATAACGTTGCCGAACGTATCGGTTGTACTTGGAAAAACAAAAATGTCCGCAGACGCATAAGCAGTGGCTAATTCGCTGCCAGTGAGATAGCCGGTGAAAAACGCTTCAGGCAGAGATTTTGCGAATGTTTCAGAGTAAGGACCATGACCCACGACAAACAGTTGGACCGGCAAACCTTCGTCGCGCAAACGGCGATAAGCCGCAGCCAGAAGATCCAGGTCTTTCTCGCGAGAAATGCGGCCAACATAGAGCAGGCGAACTTCGCCATTGCAGGCGCCGAATTTTTCGAAGAACGCCGCGTCGCGCCGCGCCGGATGAAATAATTCCGTGTCGAGTCCGCGCGGGAAAATTTTCAGTTTTGCCGGATCAAATCCACGCTTGATCCAGCTTTGCCGATATTCCTCGGAGTTGACGAAGACGGTGTCGAGCTGGCCATAGAACCAATGCATGTAACCCCACGCCATGCTTTCAAGAAAGCTGTCCTCGGTGAGGATGCGCACGTATTGGGGAAAATCGGTATGATAGATGCCGCTCGTTTGCAGGTTGAGCATCTTAGCCGCAAGCAGCGCAGTTAATCCAACCGGCCCCGGCGTGCTGATGATGATCTCAGT
>Ga0137379_10007294_pt1 | contig 10478 bp, 12 predicted proteins | sample SagtaG_18_FD_104812 | JGI IMG/M metagenome (GOLD analysis project Ga0137379, IMG submission 104812) | Vadose zone soil microbial communities from Sagehorn Ranch, Mendocino, California, USA - Sage2_L_80_16 metaG | ecosystem: Environmental > Terrestrial > Soil > Vadose zone | place: USA... | reverse complement strand
GCCTTGACCCTTCCTCTGGGATCTGAGAATCTGGCGAACTGAACGTCTTTCAGCTTCTCTTTCAATTCAGTTGCTACGTAATCTGCAACGGAGACTGCGACATCATTTTCCACCAGCGAAAGCTGGAACTCGTCTAGAACTTTGTCCAGATCCTTTCCTTGGAGCTCTGCCTTGGTTACGCGGTCGTAGAAGCTGGAAAACTGGGCTCTGAGTTTGTCAAACAAAGCGTTAAGACGTCTCCAAGAATTCTAGGGGTTGGGGAAGAAACTTTGCCCCACATCGTGTTCTTAGAACTGTCGTTGTCTGCACGCTCTCTCACAGTCGGTTCCCATTTGTCGTGACGTCGGCTGTGTATTTACGAGTTGTCGCGCTCATCGATTTGGATCCAGAGTCCGCTGTTGATGGCATTTCCTGCATCCCCTCGTTTGCGCAATATCGCCGGGAGCGACTGGACTCGATGCGAGGGGTCACCATTTTGACGCGGAGATTGGGAGCAGCCAGGTGAGCTAGTGGTAAGAACAGTTGAGAGTGGCAAGCTGGCTGAGTTCAAAGTCCTAGCGATGCTTGTGAAACTTGGGTTCAGCCTTTTCGTACCAGTCGTCGACACTGGGGTGGACGCTGTTGCGGAATGGTGGGCGGACAAGCCTCCTACGTACTATGGGGTGCAGGTCAAAAGCTCCAGCTTCATCTCAAAGTATAGATCTTGGGCCTGGAACGTGGACCCTAAGACATTCAGGGTGTCGGAAAGCAACTTCCTCATACTCGTCCTCGAAGACTCAGACCGTCTACCGGAGAAGGTTCGACTCGCCACGAGAAGGGCAGAAGCTCCGGATCTGTACGCCCTAGTCATGCCGACGGAAGATTTCGAAACGTACTATGCATTGAAGTCACTACGCTGGCCGAGGGAGGAACATACGGAATAAGTCTGAAACCCCATCAGTTCGAGACCGGCAAACACGACGCTGTGAGTTACCTTAACAAGTGGGAACTCATCCCGCGACCCTAGAGCAGACTAGTATTTGCGCCCAACCCTGCCTCGATGGGCTAGAGCCCTCTTGCGAGTGAACTGGCTGAGGTTCGAGATTGGACTTCTACTTGGAGTGGTTATTGGGATCGTGCTTACCATGTTCGTCCTCTCCGCGTTCCTCTTTGACATACTTGCGGGATTGGTCGCTGCGGGGACTTTGTTTCTCGGCGCGGCGAGCTTCTATCAAACCTCAACTGCGAACGCCGAGAAGAAGGCCCGACAGTTGGCTGAGGTTGTGTACATTCCTCTCCGTGAAGATGTCTCCACATGGCTGGAGCCGATAGTTCCTACACAAACGATCCAAATGATTAGCGCGACTTCCGAGGCATGGCCGAGTCTGAGGAGAGGGGGATTGTACTGGATCCCCAAGGTCCCTAAAGAGTTGGTTGAAAAGTTGGACGAGGCGCTAGCCAAGTTCGACGATCTTCCAAGTCTGAGCTATGAGCTTGTGGAGGCAACCAGGACCTCCACTCGACGGTTGGTCCAGGAAAGTACTGGCAAGGTGTCGCTCCCTGAGGGTGTCCTGCAATTCCGTATGGTCGGGGAAAGAGGGCTCTCGGAAACGATTTCCCTCCCCAAGGTCTACTTGTCTGGCCTAACTCTGCGAGATTTCCTAGACGCGATTTTCAGGACCCACTTGGGAGAGGAGCGGTACAAGCTGGAACTCGTTGATGCAACCAACAAACTAGTCTGCGCTGGAGAAGACGCTGAAACTGTTGCGGAAGGGGTCTTGAAATTCTTGGCTAGCCAGCGTGGTGCTAGAGAGATGAAACAGAGACTCGAAGGGATCAGACAACTCGGAGCTCAGGCCTTATCGATAATTGATCGCAAACTCGATCTCGGATAGGGTAGGACTGTCAAAGTAGAGGGAAGCCGTTGTTCGGGCGCTATCAGCGCTACACGCCGAGTTCCTTGGGATCCCCTAGCTTGTTGTCCACATACAGCTTCCCTATCTTGTTGCTCAAACCTTTGTCTGCAAACTTCCAGTCGTCTGGAGACCAGACAAACCTGGAGGCAGCGTGGTAGAGGAGGGCGAGGAAGAAGAACTCGGCCTCGTGGCTTGTGTTGCATCTGTGGCACCAGCCGTCTTTGCCTTTCTTTGGGATGAACTCATCGGAAACCTTCTTCCCGTCGGCTAACTTCAGGACCTGGCCTAGATAGTTCTCGAAAGCAGGGAAAAGAACCGTCTCAATCTTGTCCTTCAGATTGTCCTCGGCCCATTCCTCGAAATCCTCGTCGAGGATCGCTGGGAGAGACCTTTCAGTGAGAACGTTGCGATGCGCCTCGGCCTCCTTATCCCACTCTCTCTCCACCTTGTCGTTCTCGTAGAGACCCTTCAGCGTTTGATACACAACTGATCGACTGAGTTCCTTCAGGGAGTCGCATACCTGTGCAGGGGTGAGTCCTTTCGGGCCCGCCTCCCATCGAAGGTCCATGATTGAGTATGTGGACTTCTTGGAGAACCAAGAAGCCTCTTTTTCGCTTTCAACAGGGTACGAGATGAAATAGCGGTGCTCGAATGGACGTTTGGATTTCTCCCGTGACATGGGCTGCTACCCGCATCTCTCATTCAAAGGGGGCTTGTAGCGCTTGCAGGAAGCCTTCTCGATATCTCTCGCCTCAGAGCGACTTCCCGCAAGCCTAGTCCTGAAGCCTGTTGCATCAGGGATTTCTCGCTCATGCTCTCGAAGTCTTCGCCGACAATCGCACGAGCTCCCGTTTCGGATCAGTTCCTCCCCCTTGTACAGCTTGTATTCACAGGGGGAATGAGGGACCTCTGACAGTTCTTTCCAACTCCTAATTCTTGACATGAGAACGCCTTTGTCTGAACCCGCCTAAATCCTTTGATTCAGAAATCCCGGATTTCACGGATTTCCTAGAACTCTTGGGAGGACTTGTAGAGCCTATCAATCAAGGCCCGAGATTCAAACAAAGCTGGATTCAGCTTGTAGGCACTCAACAGACGAATCCGTGGTGCGGTAGACTTCATCAATATGACCGCGTACAGTAAGGGATTCTCTTCACCCTGACGAAGCCTTCGGTAGTTAGCCTCTGCATGATCACGAGAATCACCGCTACACCGGCCGTAGCGATGTAAATTCTCGTTGCGAGATCTTGGTAGCTGAGGACGCCCACATCGAGGAGTATGAGGACCAGAAAGACTACACCCAACCACTCTAACAACGTGGGTACTTTCCACTGCGAAAACTTATCGTCGACTCTTCTTATCAGCTCAGAGATCCTATCTTCGGGAGTTTGGGAGGAACCCACTTCTCCTGTCAACTTCGGCGCTGGAAAATTCCCTTCTCCAGTTTCTCTGGCGTCTCTGACGCCAGCATCCTCCCAGGCTCTTCGTTGCAGGCTCGGTGATTCGTCAAGTTTCCGTTGGAGAATATCCATTCTACGCTCCACGAGTGCAGCAATCACTAATGCGAGACTCAGGGCCAATATACTGTAGTAGGTTGTTCGCCACTCGATTGGTTGTCCAAGTACGTGTGGAAGAAGCAAAATAACTGCGACCACTAGAACCAAAATGCCTCCGCCAAGAAGCTCAACAAAAACCCAGTTGCGGGTTCGCGTAGACTTCGTTTTCATCGGTAGCTGAAGATCAAACTTGCCTAAAGAACTTCTTCCGGTTAGCTGTACTGAATTAGAGACAACTATTCGTTCTTTCTTTCGAGACATCCGGACGGACTTGATTTGGAGCTCCTGGAGTCCGAGGATTTCCTAGTTGTCAGAAGACTTTCGAGATCTTCTCTGCTCGCCGAGCCGGCGTCCCGTCAGGCTATCGATGACCAGGCAGGCATCGAAGGATTCAGGAACATGGCGTGTTGCCGGCCGGACTTCGTTCCAGCAGACTCTGCAATCTCCCATCATGATTCACGAGAGCTCTTGGCTAGTCTCGGGCTCAGCCTGTCCTCTCTGATAGCCCGGACAAACTCGACAGGAAGGTGAACGATTGAAGCAATTTTTTCATCATCAGTCTCTCCGAGATCGACGACTTTCCCCACTAGGCGTTTGAGATCTCCTTGGGTCAAGGGTAGACCGCCAATCTTCTTCCGTTCCTCTGGAGTTAGAGTCTCGTAAAGTCTACGCCAGCATTCACTGTTGCAAAAAGCGGCCGTGCCTCCTTCAGTCGTCTCAATGACCATCGCATTGTCTGAGTCGAAGGGTACGAGTTAGCGACAGGCCCAGCAGTCGAGTCTCATCTGCTCAACTACACCATGCCTGCGTTTTTGAGCTCATGAGTTCCCAGGCTACCGAACCGCGCAATAATCTCCTGAGTCCACTTTTTCATTTCTACCTCATTCTCGTGTCTAAGCCCGTCGTCCTTGGAAACATAGATGGCCTTGTCGGGGTCTACCACATGGAGGAGTTCGTGGACCAAATTGATCTCGAACTTTCGGATAGTGAAGGCTCCCCAGTTGAACGTCAGCATGTCGATCATTATGACGGTAAAGTCTCCTTTCTTCAGGGGTTCCGAGATAGGTTCAACAAACCCTTCCTTGTCGTCGAAGCATCCCCGAAATCTTGCGTAGGTCTCTCTGTCGTAATAGTCATTCACTTCAGTGACAAGTAGTCGTTTCTCCGCTAGAGGATAGCTTACTAGAGTCTGGAGTCGTTTCATCCATTTCCTAGTGATCTTGGTCAGAGGCTGGATATTGTCCCAGAAAACTCCCTTTTCTGTTGGGACAAGTTTCACTATCTGTTTTGACCTGAACCAAGGGTAGTTTTTGACATACCAGGGTCGAGGGTCGGTAGCATATCCTTCCTCTATCCGGCGAACCATGGGTTCACTCCGAATTCAGATATGGCAAGAATACACAACTGAGCGCTACCACAACCGAGGTCATAGAAAACGTCATTCTTGGAGGCTTTGGCAAGATGGAACATCTTTCGTATGCTCCTATTCCCTAGAGCTGTGTCCGGCCCGAGATGCGATCGTATGATAGATCCCTACATGGAGCCTATTGGACGTAAGGCACAGTTTCCAATCTGCGGCCAGCGGCCTTCATAGTTCATCTACCGTTTCCGCGGTAAGAAGCTTGTCAAATGTCGTATACCGATATGCAATCCTTGTCCCTTTGGGATTGACTATACGATGATGCAGACGTATCAGTGGGCCCAAGAGAACCTTAACCAGTTCTCCCCTGCGGGTCGTATCGTAATCAGGAATATACTTGACAATTTCTTTTGCCAATCGTTGCCTCTTTACGAATTGATAGGCATGAATCCGTGCAACGTACTCTATTCCAGGATTGCCCGCTGGTCTTGCACGATAGACTGCCAAGTATCTCGCTTGACGTTTGGGAAAGTGTCCAAACCTGGGATAGCGATAGAAATGCCCCTCGCCTACAACTCTAAACTCTCCGACGCTATCGACGGCGACAACCAAGATCTCCTCCTCCCTTTCTGATGCCAAGGTCGACCACGATGTCCGAAGAACCACAACAAGAAAAGGATGACGATAGACCGTTGCGCGTTCTACGGCGAGCCATCCGCAACCTAGATGAATTTCTTGTTACGCTCGTCACTCAGTTCAGACTAGCATTCTCAGCTTTCCTCCTCGTCTCCATCCCCAGTACAATTCTTCTCGTTGCGACGAGCTTCGATCCCCTGCTCCAGGATCAACTTTCCAACTCTCGTGCCACATGGTGGGGAGCGGTCACGTCAATCTTCGTTCACTATGGCATACTCCACTTGGCTGGTAACGTCATAGCCCTCTTCGCGTTCATAGTCCTCTTTGTGATACTCCAAGCGTACTTGACAGTCGAGGAGAAGAATAGGCGATCGCTGTTCCTACTATGGAACGTCTTCTTTTCGGGAATCTTGGCAAACGTGTTCTTTCTCTTGGTCTCTAGTGGTTCGGCCGCCGGTGCGTCAGGCGTCGTCTACGGGTCTGAGGGAGTCGTAGCTGGATTCGCGCTGTTCATCGTGTTTCCTGAGGACTTCAACCGGGCTAAGTTCAAGGAACACTTCCTGGGGAAGACGAACAAGAGACGTGGGCTCGTTGGCTTGGTTGTCTTTGCGTCCTTCTTTCTAGAAGCCACCTTGTTCCCCAGAGTGTTCCTTGCGATTAGTCCAGGGGTCAATTCGTTTGTCCACTTTTGGGCATTCGAAATAAGTCTCATGTCTGTCGTCGTATACATGGCCAGTCGATTGATCCTGACGGGACACACGGATTCTTAGATGCCTGCCCAAGTGCGCTAGTCTTCGGTCTCTACAGTCGTGTTCCTTGGAGGTGCTGTTGATGGCCAAAGACTAGAGAAGCTTTACACCGGATAGTCAAGGGAAATATGAATCGCTTGCAATTCCACTTTGGAATGTCCGAGAAGGGTCGGCCTAGCTTTCATTACCGATACTGATACGATGCCCGAGCGACCGAGAAGCAAGCAAGTCGCTTCGCTGGTTTCGGAGATGCGAAGAAGCGCCCAAGGGTCTTCCACTTTACCGGATATTTCTAGCTTCTGAGTGGTCCACCTAGCGTCGAACTCGCCCTCAGTGAGGGTCTTTCCAGTTTCATCGAGGACCTTCCCCCCAAAGGATAGTGTGTATTCCTCAAGCTTCACTTCTTTGTTCGCCGGGTCCTCGTCAACTTCTGGCACCGGTGGAAATTTCTCGGGCTGAACCTCCTTTGTTCCTATCATTGCTAGAAGAGAGTCCTCGAGAAGGTTTCGCATCCTTCTAAGAGCATCGAAGTCCAATGGTGCTTTGGGGGGCTCTTTTCCTGAATGCATGAGTCCGTTCCTAATTCTCTTCAAATTGTCGATATCATACATCTCAGTCCGTAAGCCGTACTTGCTCGCAAAGCGCTCTATCAGATGACCTACCGGGACCCTTTGTAGAGCCAATAGTTGCTCAATCACATTGGTATAAGATGACCCTAGCTTAGCCTTGAAATTTTGTTTGATGTACTGTTTCACTGCGTCTCTCAGCTTGTCAAAAATGTCTTCACTCATCGAGTACTGAGACTTTGTTCTCTCCGCCAACTGGTTGACTAGAACTTCGAAGGCTATCCAGGCCTCCAAGAACATGACTTCCAGAAATTGCTCTGGTCGACTGGAGTCTAGGAAGAGGCTGATCGAGTTTCTGAAGTCGTATAGAGGGAACTCAAGATCGTCGATAGCTTTCAGCCACATACGAAAAAGCGGCTGAAGTTGGGTCGTTGATATGCGATGGCCAGTATGACTCCAAGGAGGCTCTGTTCGGACAACACCCCAGGTCCTTCGGTCGATGGTCCACGATTCTGGTTTGTGGTGATAGGCCGCTACTCCCCAGTAGGATACGCTGTTTCTCTGAGCGAGGCCGAAGAGCCAGCACACGTTGTCCATGAAATCAGAAGATTGCTCAATCGCCTCTCTTGCGTTGTCGGCCTCTACTAGAACAAGTGCCCTGGCAGTCTTTCTGGGTTGACTGTCCTTCTTGATCAATTCCAAGAGTTTGGTGTAACTGGGATATGGAAACAACCTGAGTGTTCTGATGGATGCATATCGACCGGACATGGGTCTGTCCAGCCAGACTGTCGAATTCGCCGACGCGTTCAGAATTTCAAACGATGTTAGAAACTCCAAGTTTTCTCAGCCACATGGGCAGCATATCCATCTCCAAAATGTCTTTGCTCTCTTTCAACTCGACACATTTGGCTTAGGCCATAATGTGTCCCATGACACAAGTTTGCCTTAGTGAGTCTTGTTTCTTCATGTTTTTTGGATAAAAACATGCACGTTTCTAGCCCTGAATTGAAACGGTCAAATAGGTTGGAAAAGGTCTTCCGATGGCCTACTGTCTTTGATGAAGATCAGAGATCTAATGTATCAACAACCTCTTCAAGACCTCCGGGCAGGGGCCAAAATCCTGATACTTATCCATCGAGATTCGATGGCTCCGTCCTAAGGTGTTTCGGACCAAGTCCTGCTGACGACTAGAACTTCCGATGCACTCAGGCATGGTCTAGCCTCTTCACCTCGATAATAGTATCCTTCAGAATCGTCAAACCTGTGCGCCTCTCTCTTGGAGGGCCTGAACTCTTGGGCTGGTCACAGTACTCCCAGATGAGACGTACGACTTGGTCGTCCTCGTAGTCCAAGATGCCCGCTGCTTTCATTTCTCGTGGTTTCTGTTCGTCCAAAAACTCAGAATCCTTGAAGAATACGTGGTCCCAGTATCGGACAAGAACCGGAGCACCAATGTCGATGCCCGTCCCGTCTCGAATCGTCTGCGCTTTCATTCGGTCTTCCCTTGGATGGCATCCTTATTTCAATCATAGGACGTGGTCATGGATTGCCTAGGGCCGGAGTCTTTCTAACCGTTCCAATATCCAGAGAAACAACCTCCGGCGTCTCCAGTAAAGTTACTGGTATGCCCATCACAGACCCGCTTCGCACCACTTTGAGTATTAGCCGACCGAAACGTAGGAGCGGGGCTCTATCCCCGCCCCTTCTTCCAGCGGACTCTTCCGTATGGTAGACCAGTCCTACCCGATACTCCAACTAGTACTTCTTTTGGTATGACTCGTCTCCAAGACCTTCTAGCCGTCTTGTTGCCACCTCCCCTAGCCTAAGGCGACAGAGCTAGTACGACTGCTCGCTGTGTCTGGTGAAATGGACAAGACGCCTTTCATGCTGGAACCACTTCCGAGCTATCAGGTCGACTCAATTTCCTCAATTCCTAAGTTGGAGCATGACTCAGCAGGATGTGTACGGAATCAGTTGTACGTACTGCGACGCCCAGCTCTCGAACTGGCAGAGGTACTGGTCCATGTAGACCCTTATCGTCCAGTGAATCCCGCTCAGGACTGCACGGTAGCAGTCGTCGCCACAGACATCGCTTAGTTTTGCCAGTTTGAGTGCGTCGTTCATCTCCCCCGTCGACTTGAACGCTACGTTGTACGCTACTTTGTCGTTAATGATTACGAAATCTGACGACAGCAGGAATGCGTCCTCATAGAATATTTTCACCGAAGTTACATTGTTCCGGTCTACTGACCTAGATGCCAAGACGAGCGACTCATACGTTCCCAGCAGTGGAAGATATTGGATAACGACGTCGCAATTCGAGGCGTCGAACTGCAGAAGACCGAAGCCCGTGCCGATGGTACGGTCCATGTCTTGGAGAATGGTAAGTGTATTCGCGACTGTACTAGATACTCCTTGACAAGCCTGGTCATCTATTGTAGGAAGTGATTTGATCTGGTTCGCCAAGGTCACCGCGGTATCTACTGCTGGGGACTTGGGTGTGCTGATCTGTTGCTGGATAACGATGAACGCCAATAAGAGGAACACGAGAATACTTAGCCCATTTCCTCCTCGTCGTCTCAAAGCAGTCGGCCCTCCGATCTGTCAAGTTGACTTTTCAGAAGCATCAGGCACCCACACCAGCTATCGGGGCGGTTGTCTGTTCTGAGTCGATTCTGACGTTGGACTGCTGGCACTTCAGCCGGATAATCTGATCCAAGTTCTTCTCTCTTATCTGGATGATCCTGCTCGTGATCGTTCTATGCCGAGCCTCTTCTGCGACGAATCTTTGGAGACCTGAATCTCCGACTTGAACGCCTTCAAGCTCGTGAAACACCTCCCCTAGTACGGGCCCTGTTGCGTTGACTCTCGGTGGAGTGGGACTTATCCTTGCGATCTTGGTCTTTGAGTCTATTCCGCACGGCAGATTCATGGATCGGATGAACGATTACATCCGTCAAGTAGAAAGGCGAGAGCGGCTGCCGACTTCATCGACCTCTACAGCAGGGAGAGAACGATACGGAATTGGCTAAGAAGCAGAAGGAACCGATCAGATCAATCAAGACGTCAGAGAGGACTCGGATTCTTTCTCTTACTGGCCCTCGCTTTATGGTTTACAGGGCTATTCGCCTGGAGTCAGACAGTAATTTGGACGAGTGCATTATCGGGTATTACGAACACTAACAATGCCAAGACAAAATGATAATCTCCGCTGAAGGAATTGCAGAGACTCTAATCGTGTCCGCACTTTTCAGGGTCTATCTGTGGGTGATATACAATATGTCCGATTCGTTACGTGAGGGCTTTGATGGACTATTCGGACTCCGAGGAAGGGAGAATGGAACCACCAATCCTGTTACCTAATTCCCTCGCCGGGAACTCGCCTGGCTTAAGTGCCTGACTGGCCGAGCTCATCTTGAGAAACTATGCTAACCGAAACCTTCTCTGGTTTTGAGAGCACCAGAGTCCCCGCAGTTTGTTGAGACAATACTAAAATGGTTAGCCTATCGGAGTCGTGCTCGCTCCGGTGGTGTAGCCCGGTTTAGCTTAGCGGGAACCGCATTTGGGGTCCGACTCCTTTCCAAGGAAATAGATCGACCGTGACGAAGATGGATGCGGCAAAGGCGATGGTGGCGTCCTCTGGTGATGGGCATCTCTTCCAGGCACGGTGTCCTAGCTGTTTTCTCCACCCTGGGATCCCACCTGCGTCGAACGTC